>Ga0222637_1000445_pt1 | contig 18576 bp, 35 predicted proteins | sample AntAcemetagen143_FD_181149 | JGI IMG/M metagenome (GOLD analysis project Ga0222637, IMG submission 181149) | Saline water microbial communities from Ace Lake, Antarctica - #143 | ecosystem: Environmental > Aquatic > Non-marine Saline and Alkaline > Saline | place: Antarctica: Ace Lake...
TATTCATCTTCTTCGCCAGGATGAAATTGGTCTTCTGTCACATCAACTATCCACTTTCCATCAACTTCTACCCACCAATGTTTCCATTCATAATTGTCTTCCGATTCTTCTAAATCATATTCATCCCAATCAGTTGTATCGGGTTCATAATCATCGGAAGCATCAGTATAATAACCACCAACACGAATTGCAGATGGATAACCATTATTTTTTAGGTATCCAACTAAATTTTTTGTTATATTTTGGCACATTCTTCTGAAGCACTGTTTGTCGTTTTCCCATTCCAAATCTTCTTCTTCTGAGTTTCTAAACTTGGTAGCAACTTCAACTAATTTTTTATAATCTTCTTGATTGTAATATTTTTCGGTAGCATAGGAATATTTTTTTCGTTGAATGAGATAGGCTAATGCACCACCGATTGCGCCACCGATTAGAAATCTTTTGATATTCCCCATTGATTTTATGTGGGTTTATGAGATATTTAAAACCTTTGTTAGATATAAAATAGGAAACTATAAATACACCCAATCTTATATAGGTTAACTGTGCCTGTGTTGTAGTGGATAGCATTTGAGTGTAATGCGGAGTTCGATTCTCTGCCATGAGTTTAAATCATGCCTGGAAGGGTCACCAACCGATAGGTTAGCTTGGGTTCGAATCCCAACGGGTACACTAACTAAGATTGAGGATACAATGGAAGAACCTAAGGAAAGGATGACCATCGACAGGAATTGGAAAAATCCAGATGGGGATTTAGGCGATGGACCTTTTTGGAAGGTTATGGGATTGGACGAGTTGGCGAGGATATGCGGGTATTTTAATCCGAATACGGATGTAAATAACGGGTATGGATGCGACCATTGTGAATGTCGTGACGGTGAGAGGGTGGACGAAGAGGGTGATGTTACATATGAGCTGGATGCGGATGGGAACGAATTGGGAACATTACAGGGGGTCATGTCTTACTTGTTCTTGCCCGTTGGCGAGTTCGTTGAATCCATCAGATGAAGAGGATGATAGAATTTATTTCGATGAAGTATTTGAGGACGATTGGGAAAATTATTCCGATGACGAATGGATGATAGTATGGAAGAATCCGAAGAGGGGCGAAAATAATGCTTGAACCGATAACGATGGAATCCAAGGAAAGAATGACTATTGACAGGCATTGGAGAAATCCAGATGGGGATTTAGGCGATGGACCTTTTTGGAAGGTTATGGTATTTAACGATTTACGCCGGGTATGTGGTTATTTCAATCCTAATAAGACAGAATGTGAATTGCAAGGGTTCTGTCTTACTTGTTCTTGTCCATTGGCATCGCCATTGAATCCATCAGATGAACCAGATGACAGAATCTATTTTGCCGAAGTATTTGAGGATGATTGGGAGAAGTACTCTGATGGGGTGTGGATGGTAGTATGGAAAAATCCATGCGATGAAAAGTCTATCAAGTCTATCAAGTCTTACGGGGATGTCGTTACAGGTGTAAGGCTCAAACTTATGAACAATCCGAAGAGGGGCGAAAATAATGCTTGAACCGATAACGATGGAAATTGAGGAATCGAAACCAAAGGTTTTTTTCCGTGGTGATAAGTATATAAGTGAAATCAATAAAAGTCAGAATAAATTGGATATCATGATTGCTAAAATGAAGGCAGAAGAGGAGAATGACAAAAAAAATATATTTTATCCTCACAGAAAATTTTTGATGTGGGCTGGAATACTTTTCAATGTTGCATTTTTCGGTTTTTTGGTTTTCAGTGATTGGACATTAGGCATATATCTTTCTTTGATGGGATTCATTGGGGTTATACTTATGGAGAGATACCATGTATTACATGAGAGATTGGGCGAACTTAGGCGAGGTATCAGGTATTACAAATTTGTTCCAATTTTGATTATTATATCTGTGGGATTAGGATATATTTTAACTATGTTATTCGGTGATACTTTCATGGGTTTCGCACTTTGGTCTGGTGAGGGCAACGCTGCTGGAGCAGTTGTGGCGAGTAGTGCGAGTTTCAGTTATTTATTGGGAATTGTCGTATATTTGATATTGATTACGGTATTACTGGAGGTAAATTATTGGGAGGAACTATTATTCAGAAAGAAATGGTGGCTTGTTGTATTATGGGCATTTTTTCATTTTTTGATGGGAATACCTCTTTATGCGGTAATAGTCATATTCGTATTGGGTATTTTCTTGAAGAAAATCCATGATAAATATGGATTGGAAAATGCATTTGCGGTGCATTATTTTTACAATTTCACATTATTTACGATAGTCATGATATCAATATTGGTGATATGAATGGTACGAAAAATATCAGATTTAAAGAACGAAGGAATGGGTAAACTAAACAAATTGCTCAAGGACGAAGTAAAAAAAGCGGATGAGAAAGCGATACTGGAGATAAAACGCTCGATGATTAAGGAGATAAAAGAGAGACTTCCTATTGAGGCTGAATGGGCATCAGGTGACAGTTTTGTTTCATATGCTATTGATGCCGATGGTAATATAACTGCTGCTGGATATGCTGGTGAAGTGGATAGTTTGGAAGATTTAACGATAGTTGGCTTGGCAAATATTTTGATGCGAGGAGAATCTGAGGTATAAACGTGGGACAACAAGATATTCTTGACTTCCTTTGTGACCATCCGGATGAATGGTTTACGGCAACGGAAGTGAGACAAGGAGTAGGCGTATCGGTTAATCCTAGCCGTTGCTTACGGGCATTGAGAGTAAATGCTGATGTGATTTGGAAGGAATATGATGTTGGATATAAGGGGAAGCGGGGATATATGTATAAACATAGAGGGAAGGAATAAAAATGGGCAGTACTTTGACACAATATATGGGAAAAGCATTCCGGTAAAATATCATTGAAGGATAGAGAGCAAGTATTCAAAGAATACATATCTGTAACTAAAAATAATGATGGCGTAGTTGTCGAAAGAAATAATTCTGGAGTACCTATAAGTCTATGGGTGGACGGGAAAGCCTATACTATATCATAAGGAAGGAATGAAAATGGACATAACGATAGAAGATTTGCCTGATGATTTGAAGAAATATTCGGATATATTGGGAACTCATCCTATTATTAAAGATGATGTAGATGGACAATTTCGGTTTAGAACGAATAGATTGATATGCGTACTAAATTCAAAGCATAAATTTGACAAGGATATGATTGCTGATTTGCTTTCGCATGATGTAATTAGGCGGGAAGAGGTAATGCAATATTATCGGGAGTTTTTTGGAATGTTTCGGGCATTTATCCGTGGCAGAGAAATGAGGAAAATCTATGAATTTATTGATAATGGCTGGGAAATGTTTGCTTGAGAATGGCAAGGACAAAATATTCATCATTCCATCGGATATGACGATAGTTGAGAGGGAAAGTTTAATTGGACATATGGAGTCTATAATTTCTGAGCTATCAAAGATTACAGTTGATGAAGTTACCGAACAGTTTATGGGCAAGAAGGTTATACATATTAAGGCTCGTTCGATATCCGAAGTCATCGAAGTCAAGGAAAAGATACTTGCTAAAAAGATAGCAATAACTATAAGGACTGAAGATGGCGGCATTCTTCCTTACAATTGGGACTTCTTCAGGAAGGTATATACACTAGCGGAGTGAATCATGATTACTGAGATAATAGACGGAATCCATATCGGTGACGAGTCGGATATAAGTGCATTACAGAAATACAAATCTTGGGTCACGATAGATGCGAGGCATATAATTTCTGCTGGTCATAAACCAGAAAAGAATTTGGAGGGATGCCGTATGTTGGCATCAACCATCCATACGTTGAAACTTCTAGGAAAGAAAATAGTAGTTTATTGCGATGCTGGTATAGAAAGGTCTCCGTTGGTAGTGATGTATTATCTGATGGTATCAAAGGGTTGGAACTTTGACTATTCTTATAATTTTGTGAAGGGTCGAAGAAATTGCGTTGGTGATAGATTCCGTTGGATTAAGAGTGCTTTATCTGAAAAACCAGAATCAATTGATTATTATCTTTCCTTATCAAGCTGGGGATTTCCATTGGATATGTTCGCAGTTGGCACTACGGATGATAGTGATTCTTTCAAGAATATTGACTTGGAGCATGAAGTTGAAATTCCAGTCGCTCCTCATGTTGGTGCATTCGGTGTCAAACGTAGTCATGACAGGCATAGAGGCATAGATTTGTATGCTCCACCAGGAACAGAAGTATATGCTGTTGAGGATGGTAAGATAGTAGATATTAGACCGTGGACGGGACCAAAAGCGAATTGCGATTGGTGGCTGGATACGGATGCTGTTTTGGTTGAGGGAAAGAGTGGACTTGTCGTTTATGGCGAGATAGAGGTAATCATAGGCGAAGTCGAAGTTGGTATGAGTATTGAGAAGGGAGATGTGGTCGGGCGTGTAAAGAGGGTTCTAAGGAACGACAAGGGAAGACCGACAAGTATGTTACATCTTGAGTTGAGAGAACTTGGATTTTTAAGAAATATCAGCAAGGATTGGGATAACGAGGTTCCAGATGGGATAAAAGACCCGACGGATAAATTACGGGGTGCGATGTATGATTGATTTTTTAGAAATACTTTGCGGTCTCATAGTAGTTCTTTGCATGATTCATTATGTGTCTTGGCGGCATGAAACTTTGGTGTATTTTTGATAGTTAAACGGGATTGATGGTTGAATATGGCTTCACCGTTCAATATGGAAAAGATACGAGCAGCATTATCCAAAAAGAAATGTTATATGTGCGGAAAGGAATCGGATTGGTATTGTGAGCAGTGCGGTGAAATTGTGTGTGAAGAATGCACAGTTCCATTTACGCAGTTCAACCAACTTACGGAAACCCGATGTGTTGAATGTTATGATGGCAAGGTGATTTAAAATGGAAAGAAAAGAAATGTTTGATAAAATTATAGAGGAAACGGACCTGACTGCTGATGATGTCGAAGCAATGTTAGATAACGACCTCATGGAAATTCTGTCTGAATTAAGGAGAGATAAAGTATTAACGATGATGGATGGTTTCCTCAAGGGGAAAATAGAAGAGGCCAAGGCCAAAGGCATAGTGCTTGGCTTATCGGGTGGACTTGATAGTGCTTTATGTGCTGATATTTGCATGAGGGTATTGGGTCCTGAGAAGGTACATATGTATTATATGCCAGACGATACAACACCAAAAGGCGATGGCGATGTTGTGATGGCGCTATTCATTCATTGGAAGGATATGTACGGAGTAAAACCCAATCTAGCTTTTATTTATATGGATGAAGTAGAAAAAATGTTTTTTTCAGCAATTCGGAGTCTGAAAGAATTCCGTCATATAAATGATAGCAAATACGCTGTGCCGAATACGAAGGCCAGGCTACGGGCGACATATCTTTATTTCTTTGCCAATCTAATGAATTGCCTTGTTGCGGGAACTTGTAACAAGAGCGAAATTCTCACTGGCTATTTCACGAAGTTCGGTGATGGAGCAAGTGATTTCGAACTCATTGGAAGTTTCTATAAAACGGAAGTTTTTGAGATAGCGAGAGATATGGGATTACCTGATTATGTTGTTGATAAAGCTCCAAGTGCGGGATTGATAGACGGTCAGACGGATGAGGGCGAACTGGGTATGACTTATGCGGTCTTGGATAAGATTTTGGGAGAAATATCTGTACTCATGGATGCTGGTGATTGGGATATCAAGATAGAATGGACAGATTTAATGGATATAATCAGCGAAAAATACGGCATTGAGCTGAGTGAGGTAAAACGGATATTTGCCTTGGTCAAGGCGAATGAGCATAAGAGACATATGCCACCGATTCCTACGATTTTGAAAGGACTGGATTTAATCACGAATGGTGCGGATTATAAGGATTTGGTAACAATTGAATTCAGGGATAGGGTCAAGAATGCCAAAGAACCAGATGATGATTGGTTTGAGTATGTGCTGGAGAAACTTTCAGAACGACCACGGATTTATATCGGAGCTAAACTTGGACATCTGACGGATTCGCTGATGACGACAGGAGATTATTTCTTTGAGGAAGTTTTGGAATTTGGCGACTATTCAATATGGGATTGATATAATGAAAATTGAAATTGAAATAGAAGTTATTGAAAAATGTATTGGCATTGTCGCTGAAAAATGGGAGGGCCGTTGCTATGAAATCGCAATGAAGATTGTTGATGAAAAAATAGTTGACGGTCGGGCTGTATATGGGCATTACAGGGGACAGATATCTAATGATGTTCCGGGAGATGTGCTTGAGTCCTTGTCCTGATTATAATCCAGATGATAGAAGATTTGATATCAAATTGAACGATGATGCAATGGATTTTGTATTGAAAGATTTAATGGAAGGTCGCGCCGAACTTGGTATAACTTTGGGTCATATTTTTTGGTTGTCCAATCTGCCAGTAAGGATGTTCGGTATTTATGCCAAAGAAATTTACGATGCAATAGCGAAATGCGGTTCAAAGGCATTCATTCCAATGGATAACTGGAAAATGGTCATGGAAGGATAAACTATATATACTCCCAATACTATATAGGGTCGGAAGTGAGGGAAATGACAGTTTACGTTGTGACATACGAGGAGAATGAAATTCCTGCGCTGAATGATGACATAGTAACAGTTATTGATAGCGTATGGGATGATAAGACCGATGCTGAGACTCAGAGGGATAAGTTGAAGAAGACCTATCCTTTGGGAGCTACGGTAACTCCTTTTGAGATGAACAAGGAGCATGGAGATTGGTAATATGCCTGAAACCGATTCTAATGGAATTGAAATTCGGGTTAAAGATAAAAAAGTAGCTGCCATCATCCCTGTAAGTGATGATTACCGAGAATCCCGTAAAGTTGTTCCCGATGTAGAGTTAATCTGTCTTTGGTGCGGCAAGTTCTACAATCCATATGATACGCTACTGGCGAAAGGCTCTGCTCATAGTGACCACTGTTCTATGAAATGCTTCCTAAAGGATATGAAGTGGGGTAGGTATAAAGAGGCGTATCATACGGTTACACGATGGATTTACTGGAAATGGCACTTCAAATTAAAGGATTGGTTGTACCGAAAAGACTGTCCAGTGTGCGGAAAACGGATGAACGTGATATTAGCGGGTAGAAGTTATATTTGTGATTCCGATGATGATGCTTGTTGGGAATATTATTCGGTCAACAAAAAAGGAGAATTAGAGGAAGGAGTATGAGGAAGATTGATAAAATGAATGGAAGAAACATTGACATTGAAGATAATGCTATGAAACATTTGAATGAGGCATTGGCATCGTTGAAACATTATGAGTTTGTAATGGTGAGCAATCATGTGAATTTGATGATGGAAGCGAGATTGAAACCATTGATTGATGAATTCATGAAGCGTTTGATTGATTCTGGAATCAAAACGAATATGCGTCATATGTTCTGGGCGACATGGGGATATGGCAACCTATTTAAGAAATATATAAATCATTCGGATGGAGATAAATTTTTCAGTGATGAAATAATGAATGAGAATAGTGAGAAGTTGAGTGATGCGGATGCTAAAAAGGTTGATGACGTATTTCAGAAGATGTTCAAAGAGTTTGGTCCGAAGAAACCAATGCATCATACATTTCACGGATATCATGATGATAACAAAAGATTATAGAGGGTGAATAAATGATGAATAAGAGAAGCATATTCTATACGTTGTCAATGGCACTAACGCCAGAGGAAGTAGCTGGGATGACCAAGTATCCGAGTTTTTACGAGCCGTTTGCTCGAATCAACGAAGAGGGACCGTATAGGGGCAAGACAATAGGCCGACTTGAATACTACGATATGGCCGATGAAGTTTTCGAAGTGACAGAAAAGCTTGATGGAACGGGCAGTCGATGTATCATCATCCCTCACGAAGAACAATTTATCATAGGGAGTAGGAATCAACTACTCGCATACAACAAGGATACGCTCCACTTCGAGCAACAGCATATTGTGGAACTCTCATTCTTGGAGATGAAACATCTAACAGAGAGATTGAAGGAGGCTCAACTTGATGTTTTGGAAAATGGATTAGTGGCCATATTCTTTGAAACCATTGGACGAACCATTCTCAAGCGGGGTAAACAATACTTTCCCAGGGATGATAAGAACGATACTGGATTCAAGGGCCAGTTCAATGTTTTCGATATACGGGTCTTTCACCACTCCGATATCATGAACTATCTTGGTATACCCCGAGATGAATGGCATTTCAGACGTTGCCGTAGCAGAGGGTGGATGACTCCCTCGGAAAAGAGAGACTTTTGCGAGAAAAATGGACTTCCGTATGTTCCTTACCTTACAACTGTGAAAGGTAGTGAGATAGATACCCCCGAAAAAGCGTGCCGCTGGTTACAGCAGTTCAAAACTTCCACCATCTCTGGGGCGAACTGTGAAGGTGTTGTACTGAAACCAATTGAACGGTGTGATGATTATCGTAATGAGTCTGCGAACATAAAGACTCGTGTTATTTTCAAACTAAAGTTTAAGGATTTCCCAAAGGAATGGCAGTGAAACAGGGTGAAGACAATGATACACAGATTCAGTGCAGATTTGACGATACAGGAAATAGCTGCCAATGGAAACGAGTTGGCTAATATCATGGGCATGGATATGGATGATGAGGGCAAGAGGATATATCATTATCCGGATGATAGAGAAATTCATGTTGCGACATTTATGCATCCCGTACTGGTCAGCGATAATTACAGGGCTTGCCAATTATCACCGGCGAAGAGGGATACCGTCATTACTCTTTTGAATGCAAGTAAAAAGATAATTGAATATGACGATGTAAAATTGAATTTTGACCAGAGTAAATATCCTGGGTTATGGGGACCGAGCATAGATACGTTGCTATTTTGTAAGGCATTGAGAAATGTACCATTTTGGAATGTTGGAAAGATAGTTGAGATAGGAGCTGGTTCGGGATTCATATCTAAATATATTTTGGAAAAAGTCCCACATTCATTGGTATCATATACGGTAGACATAAATCCGTATTCAAAAAAGTGCATAGAGGATAATGGGATTCCGTGTGCTTCAGTAGTTCAGGATGGAATAGAGTTTTTGGAACGTATACCAGAGGCCAATTTTGATATGATATTATGCAATCCGCCTTACATTCCCAGACCTGGAGCGATTGACGATAATGCCTATGAGGGTGTTTCTCTTTTGAAATTCTTGATTCAAGATGCTCATAAGTTTTTGAAACCAGGTGGATGTATAATAACGAATATATCGAGTCTTAGTCGGAACATAATAGATGAATTGATTAAGGATAGTGGTATTAAGGTGGAGGTATTGGCATCAATGGAAGTTCCATTGAAGGTATACAATATCTTGAATAATCCCAAATGGATTAAATATCTAAAAAAGAATGGTTTACAAGATAGACCAGTTGATGGATACGATTATTGGAGTGGGGCGAAGACGAGGGATATTGGGTTGAAAAAGATTCCAGGTTACGATTATTGGCAAACAATAGAGATAGTTAAGATAGAGAAAATGGGTTGAACAATAATGTTAACGGTTGGCTCTTTATTTTCTGGTATTGGCGGTTTGGATTTAGGTTTTGAAAGAGTTGGCTTGAAAATAGTATATCAGGTGGAAATAGATGAGTGGTGCAGAAAAGTCCTCAGAAAACATTGGCCAGGGGTTAAACAATACTCCGACATCACAGAACTCAGGGGAGATGAATTGCCTCGGGTTGACATCATTTGCGGCGGATTTCCCTGCCAAGGGATTTCTTGTGCGGGAAAAGGCGAGGGATTATCAGATTCACGTTCGGGGTTATTCTTTGAGATGGTCAGAGTTATTGCGAAAGCCAGGCCAAAGTATGTTATCATTGAGAACGTTCCTAACCTCACTCGAAATGGCTTGGATGTCGTTGGCCAAGAGTTACGGATTCGGGGTTATAAACCGTTCAGACCTTTACTTGTGGAAGCTGCCTCCGTTGGTGCGCCCCACAAGAGGGAACGAATTTTCATCATCGCCATCAGTGAAGAGATGGCCTACTCCGACTGCAACGGAGAGGAGTGGCATAAACCCGAATACGGGAAAGGGCGGAGGATTGACCAAGGAAGTGCAGAAGTTTCCGACTCCGACAGCTCATCCTCCAGGATGGAAGAACATAGAAGTTGTGGACAAGGATGGGAATGCTCCAGAATATCCGCATCAGAGATTTTATCACAAGGAATCGGGGAGATTGGTACAGAAGGGATTGGAGCAGGTAGTAAGGATGTGGCCGACACTGGCGGCATCGGCAAACAAGCAGAGCGATGTATACATGGGCGGGAATCCGACATTGAAGGGTGCTGTGAAAATGTGGCCGACTCCGAATGTTTGCGGAAATTACAATCGAAAGGGTGCATCGAAGACAAGCGGGGACGGATTGGCTACGGCTGTGAAGAAAATGTGGCCGACTCCAAGGGTAAGCATGGCCAACGGTCCATCCAAGAAGGAAATAGAAGCGGGAGACCCAAAGAGGAGATTGGAAACGGCGGTAGTAGTTTCGGGGGAGGACGATATTGGGACTCTGAATGCAGACTGGGTAAGTCTGTTGATGGGATTCCCTGTGGATTGGACAGTTGTGGAGGATGGGAATGCGGAGTCCCAAGAGTCAAAGACAAGCAATCTAACCGAGTAAATAGGTTGAAGGGATTGGGGAATGCCGTTTTGCCACAAGTTGCAGAAATTATAGGTAAAATAGTAATAGATTTAGACAGAAAGTTGGCGAGGTAATAAGATGGTAGCGATACATTGCCCGAAATGTGGGCAAGATTTTGAAACAACGGCATTTGAAAAGGCCATAGAAAAGGGAGAATCCTTCATGGTCGCTAAATGTCCATGCGGAATGTTGGTATTTGGGAAAAAAACAGAACAGCGTATGCCGATGGCGAGTTGATAAATATGGTAAATGAATATGTGGTTATTGTTAATAGAGAAGGGGCTATTGAAACTATCAAACAATCTTTTAAACTTAGGGCTAACGATGAAGAAGATGCGATTTGTAGAATAATGGATTTATACAAAGAAAAATCATTAAAGGTTTATTCGATAGAGGCAAGTCTACTTCGTTCAGTATCTGAGTTAATTGAATACAAGTGATAAAATGTATGAATATATATTCACGGATGCTATAACAAATAAAAAATTTCAATGTATCCGTTGTCACCACACGGTAAAATTAGAAAAATGTTCTGATATATTGAAAGTAAGACTGAATATATTTTATTGCGATAAGTGCGGAGGGGTAATGATTATATTTTAAAAATGCTACTTCGGTATCGGAGTTGAATACAGTGGTGAGTAAAATGCATCATGAATACATATTTACGGATGACCCCAAGGCGGCAATAATCAAGATTATGCTGGAGGAATTCGATAATTTGCTTCCATTGAGAGTTGAGGAAGTAGATGAAATATCTTTGACTTTCACGAATAATGAATATGATAAGTTATCTCAGGAAAGTAGAGATTTGTTGGAAAAACATATGTCTAAAGATAAGCATGAATATAATGATAAAGTTACAGGTTGCAGAAGAATGTGACACAGGGTTATCAAGATTACGATGAGATTTTTTGTATGGATATGAGCCATCCGATAATGACTTATTATCGGGAGCAGATGTATGCTGTTTCTAGGATTTTGAATTCTGTTATAATAACCGAGGAAAAAGAGAAGGCAGAAAATAAATTTAGGACATTAAATATCAGAGATGATTAAAATGGTAGAAATTAAGGATATATCAAAAGGAGATATGGTTACAATAAAAGATGACATATGCTTGAACTATGATGGCAATCATCATGTTGGTATGAAATATCTAGTGACAGGGTTTTATAGATACCAAGTAATTATCTATCAGGAAGGCTATGATAATTATGTTTGCATAGGTGATATAAAAGAAGTGTATCCAACTTCGGGGAAAAAACAATAAACTATATATACTCCCAATCATATATAGGTTATGTTGATAAAATGAGATGTAAAATTTGCAGTAAACAAAAAGAGTCAGAGGATAATGATTTTTGCGATAGATGCAATAGAATATTTGAAAAGACTGGCGTAGATTTCGATGAATTATCGGAGATGTTTGGCGGTTTTGATAAACGAGATTTGATGATTTTGACGCAAGGAATGAAGATGGGAGTCATGTCAGCGGCGAGTGTCGTAATGGAAATCCAAGAGAAATTCGGTGTGGGGAAATACAGTGGTGATATATTATCTGAGATGCCAGATGGATTCAAGGATTTCATTGATGATGTTCCTAATAGCATTTCGGTCTGGATAGAAAGAATAATGAAAGATGATTATATTTTGTGGATAAAAGACCTTCCAGTAGCAGAGAGGAATGAGAATTCTTCGTCAAATTGGTCGGATTTCTTTGAAATGTTCACGGATTTCGAGGTAAATATAGCATATCCGCAGCAAAATTTTAGAGTCAAATCAATGCATGGCGAACCAGAAGATAGCTGGGACAGACTGAAGTGAGAAAATTTGTAAGGAGGATTGAAAAATGACCGTTAAACGTGGAGAAGAATTCATGCAGGGGTTTGCTAGGTTTATGAAATGCCCTTTTTGTGGATATATGAATGAGAAAGATAGCATTGTAAAAAGATGCATGGGTTGTAGGGCTAAACGGAACGGTAAAACTCTTTTTGACAATGAAAAGAAACAAAAAAATCGGGTGTAAACATGGGGAATAAGGGAAAAAAGGAATTGGCGATTCCTGCGAGAGTAATATTAAACTGTGGGAGTTGTGGAGATGCCGTTAAATTTTACGATAAACCTGTAAATGGCAAAGTTCCGGAAGAGGATAGATTGGAACGATGTGGGTGCGGAGCTTATCTTTCATATGATGATATTGAAGATTCGATAAGGGATAATTATTTGGCGTGGAGGAAAGGTGGTTGTGATAAGAATAATGCCAGGATACCGATTCATATTTTGGTTCGTGCTGGTCCTTGGTCAAAGGAAGAAAAGAGGCAATGAAATGAATTATTTTGTGTTTACTATTATATATGTTCAGGTTGTAATTGTAATGACTGTGATATCTATTGGGGTATATAATTTAAAGAGGGAAAAACTATGGAAACTATGGAAGAAATAAAAGAAATAGATGGGGACGATTCATTGAAAATAGATTTGTGCGGAGAAAACGAATTACTGAAAACGGATAGAAATGGCGTATTGAACGTAAGATTTTGTTCGTATATATTGAGGTAAGCAAATGGAGAATAAATACAAGTGGGGAATAATCGGAGTAATAATCGGATTCATAATTGGCGTGGTTGCTTTGGTTTTACACAGGAGGAATTGACAACGGCAGGATAAGATATAGTAAGGGCAATAGGAGATTCATCGAAGAAGGTTTAAATACTTCCAATGTTATATAGGTAATTACCTCCGTGGACAGTGTGAGTACGATAAGTTGTTCCCTCCCTGGAATTTTCTCATCTTGTCACCATCCCTCTTGCATCGTTTTGCGGGGGTATTTCAATTAAAAGGTGAAATCAATGAAATCAAATGTGCAAATGAAAAAGAACAAGGAAGTAGCGGAACGAAACATCAAGAGATATATGTTACTTGGAAAGGTGGCTATACCTCGTGAGGCATGGGGATTACCGAGGGGTATATTGAAGGATGAGGAAAAGAGATTAATGAAATGGGCGAGGAGAAAAGAATTGCACACAAAGTTTTTTCATTTGAGATTTGAATATTCGCAAGAGGAACGCAATGGGAAGAAAATAGTTGTTCATTCTTCGGCAATCAAGGATGATAGGGAGTTGGATGGTGCAAAACTGATGGACTTGATAGCCATTGAGCATAGGAAGGAACAGCATCATGGCGAAGAGAAATGGGTATGCAACGAGGGTACGGTTGTATCGGTAGGAAAGAGATTTCAGAAAGGCGAGGAGATACGATTTGAATCAAGAGCGATAGGTGTATCCAAGTGTCATCCAGGAGAGAATTTCAATAAGTTACTGGGCAGGGTAATGGCATTTATTGATACCAAGAACCAATTTGAGGCCGCAGAGAAGAAACTCATGATTGAAAAGTCAAAGGAATATTTGTCCAATCTGAAAAAGATAGATTCGGAAAATGTTATAGTTGTTGATGAGAAAAAGGAAATTTCAGACCATATTACCAGAACTTGGCAACCATCGTCATCCTTTCAAGGGAAAGGGACTCATTCTGGAAAGCATCCTGATGATACATCGTTGTCTGTACAAGAGGCAGTTGATTCTGGGTTTTTGATAGTTGAAGAGGATGTCCATGAACTGAAGAAGGTTTATGAAAAGGCAGCTGATTCACTCGCAATGGCATGGCCTCTTATCAAGAAAGCAAAGGCCGAGGGCTTGGATGTAACTAGGTCAGATGAACTTATTAAGGAGGCGAGGAAAGCTCTCAGGGCAAAACAGTGCCAGAAAAGCTTGGAACTTTCTAATTTGTCTATTGACCTTATATTATCTCCAATTGAGCGGAAAAAGAAGAAATGCGATGAGGTCAGGCATGGCATCAACACGATAATGGACGGAGTCCGGATATTTGGTGAGATAAAAGGGGTGGGACTACTATTGGTACATGAAGCTGAAACCTTGATTCACAAGGCTGAAATGGAGTACAATACGGAAGATTACGATGAAGCAACCCAGTTTAAAAAATCGGAAAAATCTCTTGTTCAGTTGAAACAACAATATCTCTACAAGCAGGTGGAGTTTATATATTCGCATGCTGAATCTTTGGTAAATGAAATAGAGAAAACGGGAAAATTTGTTCCGGGAATCGCTTCGGCATTATTGAAGGCAAAGGACGCTCTTGACTACGAGGATTATGATGATGTTATTTTCTATGCGGTGCAGATAAAGACATTAATAGATGATAAAGAGCGAGGACGGCGTATAAATGCCTGATGGATGTGCTTTTATTTTTTCAGGTCGTTCAAATCCTGAATGGAAAGTTGATACAGATAAATCGGATAGGCTGGAGGAAATTTGGAATGAAATTTCTGGCATAGGTTCTGATATATTTCCAGCGAGTCTTGGATATAGTGGGTGTTCTCTAAAGTTTGATGATAGGGAATATTTCACTTATGGTGGAGTGGTAACAAGGAAGGAGGGGGATATGGTGGAGAAACGGATAGACGATACAAAACAATTTGAACAACTTTTGCTTACGACTGCACCGTTGGGAGTTTTATTGGCTATTGCGAGTTTTGATAGTATTGAGATGTGAGTAAATGCCACAGGAAGATGAGGAAGAGGGGACAATATACGAGTGCGGGAATTGTGGTGTGATTATTAAGGAAGATGATGTATTTTGCCCATCATGCAATTATTGCTTTCTTGAAGAATTTATTGAGCCGTTTGATGCGTTGGATAGACTTTTGGGCTGTCGCAATAGAACGATAGGTTTTTTCTTTGACCGTCCTATGTATGTATTTGCGGTAGAAGATGTATCGAAGTATCTTAAAATTGCGAAATATATTGTAGAACGGGATATAAAGTTTTTTGAGGATGCTGGATTTTTGGAATCCGTAGAGGGGGGATATAGATTGGTGATGAATGATGCGGTTCTTAAATTAATCCATGCAATGGTTTATAGTGTTGCGGAGAATATCGCAAGTGAAGAATAGCTCGAAAAAGGCGAAACACTTCTCAATATGCAGTTTTGAGACAAAGGTCAAACATCGAGGGGCTGAAATGTTTCTGCCTTTTGATTTATGATAAGATAATGTTAAATACCCCACAAACGGATATAGGTTTTCGATAAGTTATTAATGCTCCAACTCACGGAGTTTCTTCCTAAAATTATATATAGATATAGAATAATATGTTTTTTCGAGGCGGTTGTCTCACTAAAAAATAAAAAACATGGTGAAAAAAATGTCACGAAAAACGATAGACGGAGCAGGAGCAGCGGGAGTTAATACAACAAAGGCAAGAGTGGATTTATGGCGTGACCTTGGTGCGAGTCCACGTGAGATAGAACGTGATTTGTATGAACCCCGTCATCCTTATGAGATTCCGGAAAAGGTAATTAGGGAAATTTTGGGATATCCCTTCGGAATTGTGATAGGCGATAAGATATTTGAAGGAATGAATGTTATTCTGACCGATGCTCATTCGGCAGATGTTATGAGAGCAAATGAATATTTTGAGAAGATGGGGAATGGTAGTGATGCAATTACTGCTGAATGGCGTGAGACTGCGATTCAAACATTCAGTAAGCGTGATGGTTATGCTGGGAATGTATCCAGGGGGCAAGGGGATTACCAGAAGAAAAAAAGTGTTTACGCAGAGAGGATAAAATCCTTGGATGTGCCACTTTCTCATTTTTATGAATTTGTTTGCTCGGCAAACGGTGGTTCTGGTCGTGCTGTGATATGGAATCATATCAAGTGGAGACAGGAAAATGTTGATAATGAAGTAGGACAGTTTCCTTTCGTAACGATGATTACTCCGTTGATACTTGGCGATGGGCAGAGGCACAGTCGTCCAACTCTGAGGACATTCAGGCATTATCAGGAGTTAATGGGGGATGGATACATCAATGCTGTTGTAGTTGTTGATAATACCAGGGCGCTTGTGAATGGTAGTTATTACAATGGCGATATAGATGTTTTTGAGTTAGCTGCTCACATCAAGGATTTGACTCAGGCGTTAAATTCGGGTGAATCTCCGAGGATTATTGCTGCTATGAGGAATCAGTTGCGTGGGTTGAAACTGCAAGGTCCATTCCAGACGAATCCATTCATTGCTCAAGCGTTGCTTCCGTTGGATTATCCTTTACTGAGTAGTTTGGGATATTACTTCTATGATATGATTACGAATCAGACGATAGAGGCAGCTGAGTTTACATATCGTGTCATGGGATTCAAACATGATAATGATACGGGGATTGAATCATTTGACCAGAGATGGATTGTTCCAGCATACGACAGATTCAAGGATGTCAATGTGCCGAGGCAGAGATTGATAGATAGTGGGTTTGGTGATAATCTTGATAGGTTCGGTCTGTGGCCATTGATAGCTGACGGGACACTGGCACATATGCATTTTGCTCCGATGAAAAATGATTACGCTACGATGAAGAAGAAGATAAAGGCTATCAGCGTGATAATTGCATCAAACGACTTCGGAAAAGAAGGAATTGGCGGTCTTGTGAAGATAGATGACTATTTCAAGAAGGTATATGGTAATATTACGGTGAATGTACTTGCTCTTGTAAATAGGAACGATGACAGCGAGTCACTGGATGCGAAATGTTCAACTTTGCCTGGAAAAGAATACCTGAGTGGCAATAGCCATATATGGGTTTATCCCGTATTTGAAGACCCATCGGCTCTTATGGCTCCTTACGAGTAAGTAGGGGGTCATAAGATGTCTTTTTTAATTTTTTTGTTTGGGCTTGTCATTGGGTTGCTAATCGGGTTTTTGGCGAGAAATATAGGAGAATATCTATTTCCCCTACATGAATTGGAATCCCTTGAGTATGATGTTGAGTCTGAGGATGAACCTGATGTTGAGTTTGAACCTGATGAGGATGAGTTGAGAGTGGTGATAACTCCGCTTACAGAACGAGAATCACTTCCAGAACTTCCGGAACTTCCAACGAAACTTCCAATAGCTTCAGATGTGGAATCAGAAATAAAAAAGGAGGCGGCAAAAAAGCCAGAGAAACCAGAGAAAAAAGGTAAAATGACAAAACCTCCAGGTACGATAGAACAAGAGCGCAGGGAAAGAGGGGAGCCTAGGTGGGAGGACGAAGGAAGAGAGGATGATGATAAGTGGGCGGAGGAAATGGCTGATATGGCTGATATGCTGGGTGAAAATTCTACCGAAGATTCTGGTGGGGATATGCTTGACGAGTTGTGTGCGATGAAGGATGACATTGATAGTGTGGTGGTAAAGGATAAGAAGCGGGGTTCAAGGTCATTTGTGTCATCCAAGGAGAAGATAAAGGACAAGGTACAGAGTAAAGAACGGGATAAATTTCCCGAAATTGTGACTGGGAAGGAGATGGATTTGGTATCTGAATATCATAGGCGAAGAAGAGAAAAACAAAATGAGGTGAAAAAATTATGACTTTGGCTTTGTATGTACTATATGCTGCGTTGATAGCATTGTTGTTTGCTGTTGTGCCTTGGTCGAAGGCAACGAAACGTCCGTGGAGCATTTGGGGTATATTAACGGGTTTCATGGTTTTGTTTTCGATTTATGCAACTGAACATGAGGGGGATATATCATATTTGGTAGCTGGTGTATTCTTGACCTTCATAATTTCGTTCATGTATGCAGTTGTGGGTATCGGTAGTGATAGGGTAAGATGGGGTCGTATGTTGAAACGTTACCGTGATTCCAGGGATAAATGGATGGAAGTTGGTCGTTTTTGCAGAAAGACCTATGAAGATAATAAACAGGCATTGAAGAGTAGAATGAAAATATCCATTGCTTTCAAATCCATGCTACTTAAATGGCGTGGTCATGCGAAGAAATGGAAGAAACGGGCAATTAATTACAGGACGAGGTC
>Ga0222637_1000448_pt1 | contig 18523 bp, 22 predicted proteins | sample AntAcemetagen143_FD_181149 | JGI IMG/M metagenome (GOLD analysis project Ga0222637, IMG submission 181149) | Saline water microbial communities from Ace Lake, Antarctica - #143 | ecosystem: Environmental > Aquatic > Non-marine Saline and Alkaline > Saline | place: Antarctica: Ace Lake...
ATGCTGTTAATTTTGAGAAAAATTTGTCTTCTCTAGTGATAAAATTAATTTATGGAGATAATTCTTTTTTACTGACAGGGGATTCACCTAAAGAGATAGAGAAATATCTAGTTTCTCTAGACGCAACTAATTTGGACGTGGATGTTTTAAAATTAGGGCATCATGGTTCTAAAACATCTACCACAAATTCTTTTATTGGTTTTACTAGTCCTGAAGTCGCTATTATTTCTGCAGGGAAGGATAATCGTTATGGTCATCCTCATCAGGAAGTTTTAGATATTTTAGAAGAATTCGAAGTAAAAGTTTTAAGAACAGATGAAGATGGAACCATTGTAATAAAAAGTGATGGTTCTAATTTAATTTATTAAACTTATGGCTATGCGATAGCCATAAATTGGTAGTTACAAATTTAGGCTTTATTTTAAGTCAATTTGATAATATAATGGAATCATGACTAAAACTATTGTTGTTTTGCCTGCTTATAATGCTCAAAAAACTTTAATCAAGACGGTTGAAGCTATTTCTCCTGACTGGGTTGATGAGATTATTCTAGTTGATGATGCTAGTAGTGATCAAACTGTGGCTTTAGCCAAAAAACTTAATTTAAAGATTTTTTTGCATGATAAAAATAAGGGTTATGGTGCAAATCAAAAAACTTGCTATAAGGAAGCTTTGAAAAGAGGGGCTGATTTGATTGTTATGATTCATCCTGATTATCAGTATGATCCACGTTTAATTAAGTATATGGTGTCGCTTATGGAAGATGGTTATTGTGATGTGGTGTTAGGTAATAGGATCAGATCAAGGAAAGAAGCTTTGGCTGGTGGGATGCCTGTTTATAAATATTTTTCTAATCGTTTTCTGTCACTCTGTGAAAATATTTTAAGTGGTTACAATTTATCAGAATGGCATACTGGAATGAGAGCCTATAAAAGAGAGGTTTTGGAAAATATAGATTTTGAAAATAATTCTGATGATTTTGTATTTGATAGTCAGGTTTTATTTCAAGTAATAGAAAAGGATTATAGAATTGGTGAAGTACCAGCTCCTGTTCGTTATTTTTCTGAAGCATCTTCGATAAATTTCATGAGAAGTTTACGTTATGGTTTAATAACTCTCTGGGTGGCTTTCAAATTCTTTCTAAAGAATCTTTTCAAAAAATGAAAAAAAGATTTTATATAGTAGGAATAATTTTATTTTTTCTGTCTTTTTTTGTGGCTTTGAACTGGAATTCTTATTCAGCTCCTTTTGAACGTGATGAAGGTGAATATGCTTATTCAGCTTGGTTAATGAGAGGTGATGGTTTACCTTATCAGGATTCTTTTCTTCAGAAACCACCTTTAATTATTTATACTTATTTGCTGGGACAGGTGATTGCTCCTGTGGCTGTTTGGCCACCAAGAGTGTTGGCTTCTCTGTTTATTCTTCTAACTTCAGTTTTAATTTACTTAGTGGCTAAAAAGGAATGGGGAAGGAGAGTTGGAGTGTTCTCAGCTTTTTTATTTTTACCGCTGATTGGTTTTCCTCCTTTGACGCCTTTTGCTGCTAATACAGAAAAGTTCATGATTTTACCATTAATGGGTTTAGTGGCTCTGTTTGTTTATTTTAAAAATAGTAAAAATCCTTGGGTTTACTTATCAGTCGGTGGTTTGGCAACCAGTGCCATTTTTTATAAACCAATTTGTTTGCCGGTAATACTTTTCATAATTTGTTTTTGGTTGTATTCTCTCTATCAATCTGAGAATAATAATAAATTTAAAGCTGTCCTAAGGCCTTTAGCTTTAATTTTTAGTAGTTCTTTAATGTTTGCTGGTTTGCTGTTGGTTCCTTTTTATAAAGTTTTGCCTGATTTATTCCAAGAAGTGTTTATTTTTAATCTGGCCTATGTGGGAGCTTTTGATAATTCTTTCTATAATTTTGTTAACTATTTAGGTAAATTTTTTCATTATTGGTGGGTTTTATTATTGTTACTATCTGGTTTGTTCATCAAGTTACCTAAAAATATTTTTTATTATTTTTTCTTATTAGGTTTTTCATTATTAGCTATTTTTTCTACTCCTATCGGTCATTATTATTTAATGTTGATGCCTTTTGTAGCTTTATTAGGAGGAGCTTTGTTTGGTTCTTTAGTTGATAGGTTGAATAGTAAAAATAAGAATTTAATTATGGTCGCAACTTTTATTGTGGTTTTTTCTTTAATGCTTTTTCCTTTTAGGTCACAATTATTTTTAAGCCCAACTGGTTTGTCAGAGTGGGTTTATGGAACAGTTAACCCTTTTGGGGAAGCAGAAGAAGTAGCTAATCATCTGGCTAAAATTACCAATCCAGAAGATTTTGTTTTTGTGGCTGGGTCTGAACCTCAAATTTATTATTATGCACAGAGAAAAAGTCCAACTCGCTTTGTAATTACCTATCCTTTGAATTTACAAACTGAGTATAGAGAGACCTATCAAACTGAATTAGTTAAAGATTTGGAAAAAAATAAACCGGAGGCTATTGTAGTTTCTCAGAGAGTTCATAGTGGTCTGTGGAATGAAGGGAGTCCTGAAATTTTTATTACTTATCTAGATGATCTTATTACTAATGATTATACAATTGTGGGTGGCTATGTTTGGGTAGAAGGTCAAGGTGTTTGGTTAGAGCCACTGGATGAGGAGTTGATTCAAAATGCTAGTTTGCTATTATTAAATAAAAATAATGATTAGGCAATTTTTAAAAGATAAATTTTCATTGAAGGGTTATAGACCTTTTCTTTATTTTGTAATTATAGGGTTAGCGCTCTACGGTCAGACTTTGTTTTTTGATTTTACTTATCTGGATGATAATACTTTAATTTTAGATAACCAGTCTTTTCTCAGTAGTCCTTCAAATTTATTACAGTCTTTTAGAGAGGATGTTTTTCATATTGCTAATCATTCAGCTTCCTATTATAGACCTATCTTAACGATATCTTTTATGGGTGATTATCAGATGGGGGGAACGAATCTTTTTGTTTATCATTTAAGTAATATTTTATTTCATCTTTTGTCAGTTTGTCTTCTTTTTGTTTTTCTGTGTAAGTTAAAATATAAAAAAATTATTTCTTTTTTGGTGGCTTTAATTTTTTTGATTCACCCTGTTTTCACCCAAGCTGTAGCTTGGATTCCTGGTAGAAATGATTCATTGCTTACTATTTTCATATTGGCTTCTTTTGTTTATTTTATAAATTTTTTAGAAAGGAAAGACAAAAAGAATTTTATTTTACATTTGCTGTTTTTTGCTTTAGCTATTTTTACTAAAGAAACGGCTTTATTCGCTTTACCTTTGTTTGTTTTTTATACTTATTTTTTAAGCCAAAAGAAGAATAAGCCTTCTAAAATAAAAGTATTATTTGCTTGGTTAATAGTTTTGATTGTTTGGTTTGTGCTCAGGGAATTAACTCTTAATAGTTCTTTTTCTGGAGGGATAATCGAAATGATTAAGTCAATTATTTTTAACTTACCAGCTATGGTTCAGTTGATTGGAAAAATTATTTTCCCTTTTAATTTATCTGTTTTACCTATTATTCAAGATACAACTTTTATTTATGGTTTTATCACTCTTATTATTTTAGGAGTTCTTTTCTTTTTGAAGAAAGATAAACGTTGGAATTATATTATATTTGGTTTACTTTGGTTCTTTTTACTTTTGTTACCTTCTTTTATTCGGATTGGTGAAAATTTATTTCCTGATTTTATTGAGCATCGTTTGTATCTACCTGCTGTTGGATTCTTTTTAATTTTGTTAGAAGTTAATCCTTTTAAAAATTGGCGTAAAAATGATGTTTTTTATTCAGTGATTCTAGGGGTTGTTATTCTTTGTAGCAGTCTAACTTTTTTTCACAGTTTGAATTTTAGAAATAAGAATGCTTTTTGGGAGAACGCTGTAGAGAATTCACCGCACTATCCTTTAGCTCATCGTAATCTAGGAGCAATGTATTTTTTGGATGGTGACTTTGATAATGCAGTAATAGAATTTAAACAGACTCTGGAAATAAATCCTAATGAAGAGATGGCTCATAATAATTTAGGTTTAATTTATTTTAATAGAGAAGAATTTGATAAGGCTGAAGAAGAATACAATAAGGAGATAGAAGTTAATCCTTTTTACGATAATGTCTATTATAATTTAGGTCTATTATATTATAAACAGGGGAGGATTGAAGAAACTATTTCAGCATGGGAAAGGGCTTTTGAAATAAATTATAGGAATTTAGATGCTCTTAGGGGTTTAGTTGTTTTATATCGTGAAAAAGGGGATTATGAAAAATCTGATTTTTATGCAGGAAAAATTAACTAATTATCTGTTATAATATTTACAGTTTTTAAAATGGATAAAATATTAAAAAATACTTTTAAGATAGAATCTTTTGTTTTGAGACAATTTATTATCTATGGTTTTGTAGCTTTGATTCCCACTGCGGTAGATTTTTTCTTGCTTTATTTTCTTACAGAAATTTTAGGTATTTTTTATATGGTGTCTTTGGTTGCGGCTTTTATTTTATCTTCCGTTGTTAGTTATATCTCTCATAAGAAAATAACTTTTAAGAACGAGAGTCAAAAATATATAGCTCAATTTTCAAATCTTTTTGTTATAAGTTTGTGTGGTTTAGCTATTAACATGGGAGTAGTTTTTGGTTTAGTAGAATTTTTTGGTCTTTGGTATATTTTTGCGAAGGTTGTGGCAGCAATGATAACTTATTTTTGGAGTTTTATTATTAACAGACAAGTGACTTTTAAGAAGTTTCAATAAAAAAGAGCGTCTCCTAAAGGGAGACGCTCTTTTTTTATTTTTTAATTAAATTAGTTTAGCTTTTTTGAGAGTTTTATAAGCTCCGTTTTTGTTGATAGTTTTAATACCTTTAGTTGATACATTAAGAATAATAGTTTTATCCAATTCGGGTACATAAATTCTCTTCTTTTGAATGTTTGAATGTTTTCTAGTTTTTCCTGAAGGGTTGAATTTAGTAGCACGAACACGGTTACTGTATTTGCCAGCCATTCTAGTACCTTTATTTGTTATTGGACATATTTTACTCATATTAGTTAGTTTATGGTATCATAATAAGTGTATTTTGCAAACGTTTTTGTAAGAAAGGGGTTAAAATCTTTCACAAACCTTCTTTGCAAAAACACGCATCAAATTTCTCTACCCCAAAGGGGTAGTAAAGAAATTTGTGCTCTTTCTTACAGAAACTGTCCACTCATTGGGTCTTTTGTTTCGCTTTGCTTACAAAAGACCACAATGAGTCTTGCGGAGCTCCAAGCATTCGCTCCTCACTCGTCCTCGCTCATAATTTTGGGAAAAACCCAAAATTACTATTTTCGCTCGGGCTGTGCAAGTTTTTTGCTAAGAAGTTTGTTCCAGATTTTATAATTTTATCAAAGATAATTTTACTTTTGAAATTACTTTATATTAGTTAGAATAGATATCATGGAAATTAGTTTTTTATTTACAATAATTATTTTGATAATGTCTGTAGTGATTCATGAGGTCTCTCATGGTTATGCAGCTTATCTAATGGGTGATCCGACAGCTAAGAATGCCGGTCGTTTAACTTTGAATCCATTAGCTCATTTAGATTTTATGGGTTCTTTGATTGTGCCCTTATTAGCTTATTTTAGTGCTGGTTTTATGTTTGGATGGGCTAAACCTGTTCCCTATAATCCTTATAATCTAAAAAATCAAAAATATGGTGATGCAATTGTAGCTGTGGCTGGTCCAGCTTCCAATTTATTAGTAGCTCTTATTTTTGGTTTATTAATTCGATTTACTTTTCCTTATCTTGGTTATGTGAGTATTGATTTTATCAAAATTGTTAGTCTAATCGTTCAAATTAACTTAATTTTAGCTATTTTCAATTTAATTCCAATTCCTCCTTTAGATGGTTCTAAGATTTTGTTTACTTTCTTGCCCTATCGTTTTGTAGGAATTAAACAGAATTTGGAAAGATATTCTATGTTTTTACTAATGTTTTTTATTCTATTTTTATGGGAATTCTTATTTCCTTTGATTACTTTCCTGTTCTCTGTTATTACCGGGATAAATTAATTTAGGAAAAGTGTTGCTTTTTAGGGTCAAATGTAGTAAATTTAGGGAATTAAGTTATAAGAAATATGCCAACAGTTAATCAATTATTGAAGAAGAAAAGAAAACGACTTGTTAAAAAGCCAAAAGCAGTAGCTTTAGGTAAAGGATTTAACAGTCAAAAGAATAGACCAACTAGTTATAGTTCACCTTTTAAGAGAGGCGTTTGTGTAAAGGTTACAACTAAAAATCCTAAAAAACCTAACTCAGCTGTGAGAAAGATTGCTAGGGTGAGACTAACTAATGGTATGGAAGTTACAGCCTATATTCCAGGTATGGGTCATAATTTACAAGAGCATTCAGTTGTTTTATTAAGGGGTGGAAAAGTGAAAGATATTGGAGTGCGTTATACTGTTGTTAGAGGTAAATTAGATGCAGAAGGTGTTAGTAACAGAAAACAAAGTCGAAGTCGTTATGGTGCTAAAATGGTAAAGAAATAATAAACTATGAGAAGAAAACTAAAAGCAAAAAAAGAGTTGGTTCCTGATAGAGTTTATGATTCTGTTAAGGTGTCTAAGTTTATAAACTACATCATGCTTGATGGTGAAAAAAGTGTATCTAGAAAGATTGTTTATAAAGCTTTTGATTTTATAAAAGAAAAAGAAAAGGGTAACGATCCAATAGAAGTTTTTGATAATGCTTTAAAAAATGCTGGTCCAACCATGGAGGTTAGATCAAGAAGAGTAGGAGGTGCTAACTATCAAATTCCTAGAGAAGTCCGAGAAGATAGAAGACTAGCTTTAGCCATGAGATGGATTATTGGTGCAGCCAAATCTAAAAAAGGACAACCCATGTACAAAAGATTAGCTGATGAACTTTTGCTTGCTAACAAAAATGAAGGTGAAGCTGTTAAGAAAAAAGAGAACGTTCATAAGATGGCAGATGCTAATAAGGCTTTCGCTCATTTTAGTTGGTAAAAAATTTATTTAATTGGCATATTTCTTCGTCAGTTACGTCACAAAAACATTCATCATACTCAAAGTATGTTTCGTATTTTTGTTCCTTACTTCCTTGAACTGTACTCAATTAAATAAATTTTTGTCTATTAATAATTAGAGTAAAAGGGCGAGCCGAAGGCTCGCCCTTTATACTTTATAATTGGTATTGTATACTTAATATATAATTATGTTTGTTGATGAAATAAAAATTTATGCTAAAGCTGGTAACGGCGGTGATGGTGTCGTTAGATGGCTACATTTGCGTGGTAAGGAGTTTTCAGGCCCATCAGGTGGCAATGGTGGCAATGGTGGTGACGTCTACGTCAGAGCTGTTCGCGATCTTAATATTCTAAGAAATTACCAGCACAAAAAAGAATTTGAAGCTGAGGATGGTGAGTCTGGTATGAAAAATAGTAAGTATGGTAAAAATGGAGAAACTCTTTTTATTGATTTACCAATCGGTTCAATTGTTACCAATTTAAAAACTAATAAAAAAGTTCAATTACTTAAAGAAAATGAAGAACAATTAGTTCTTAAAGCAGGAAGAGGTGGTTCAGGAAATGAGTCTTTTAAAAGTTCGCGTAATACTACTCCAAAGGAATTTACAACAGGAACAGATGGTGAAGATGCTAATTTCTTTATTGAATTGGAGATGATAGCTGATGCTGGTTTTATTGGTTTTCCTAACATTGGAAAGTCTACTTTGTTAAATGAATTAACCCATGCTAAAGCTAAAGTAATGGATTATCCTTTCACAACTCTAGAGCCAAATTTAGGTGATTTTTATGGTTACATTTTAGCTGATATTCCTGGTTTAATTGAAGGAGCTGCTGAAGGAAAAGGTTTGGGTCATAAATTTTTGAGACATATAAGAAGAACTCATTTATTGATTCATTGTATTTCACTGGAATCAGAAAATTCGCCTAAGGAAATGGTTGAAAAATATAAAACTATTAGAGGTGAATTAAAACAGTACAGTGATGAATTGGTGGAGAAACCTGAAGTTATTGTTTTAACAAAATCTGATTTATTAGATGAAAAAGCTGTCGCAAAAATTATAACTGCTTTAAAAAAGGTTAATAAAGATGTAGTTGTTACTTCAGCCTATGATGATGCTACTTTGAAAACTTTTTCTGATTTTTTATCTCAAAAATTAGAAACAGTTGAATAATTTTGATATAATCTATTTATGAAAGAATATAAAACAACTATTGGTTTGGAAATTCATGCTGAGTTAAAGACAAAGACAAAGATGTTTTGTAACTCTAAAAATAACCCAGACGAAACAAGACCTAATGTTAATATTTGTCCAGTTTGTACAGCACAACCTGGAACTTTACCTGTTATTAATAAAGAGGCTGTGAGAAGTGTTCTGAAAGTTGGTTTAGCTTTAAATGGTCAATTGGCAGATTTCACAGAATTTGATAGAAAAAATTATTTTTATCCTGATATTCCTAAAGGTTATCAAATTAGTCAATATAAATATCCATTGGTTTCGGGTGGTCAATTAAACGATGTAGATGTTACTCGTGTTCATTTGGAAGAAGATACTGCTAGATCTACACATAAAGGTGAATATTCTTTAATTGATTTTAATCGAGCTGGGGTACCTTTGATGGAATTAGTAACTGAACCGGTTATTGAGACAGCTAAACAGGCTGGTGATTTTGCCAGAGAATTACAGTTATTACTTCGTTATTTAGGTGTGTCTAACGCCAATATGGAAAAAGGTGAGATGAGAGTAGAAGCTAATATTTCTGTTAGTCCCAATGAACAATTAGGAACTAAAGTGGAAATAAAAAATCTAAATTCTTTTCGTGTAGTAGAAAAAGCTATTGCCTACGAGGTTGAAAGGCAAAAGGAAGTTTTAGAAGGGGGTGATCAAGTAGTTCAGGAGACTCGTGGTTGGGATGAAAATTCTCAAACAACATTTTCTCAGAGAGTGAAGGAGAACTCAGCTGACTATCGTTACTTTCCTGATCCTGATTTACCTAAGTTGAAGATAAGTGAAATACCTGAATTTGCAGAAGCAGAATTAAGAAAAGAAATTTTAGAATTACCACAGGAAAAAAGACAGAGATATCGTGAACAGTTTAATATTAAGGATGAAGATATAGAAAGTTTTATATTGGATAGGGAATTGGCTAGCTTTTTTGAAAAAGTAGCTAATAATTTTGTTGATGATAAAGATGTTATTAAAACAGTTTCTAACTATATTACTTCTGATTTGACGGGGTTGACGAAATCAAAAAATATTGAACAATTTGGAGGTCCAACCTCCGAAGATTTGTTTGGGGGTGTGGTGGTGGAAAATTTTGTTCAATTAATTCAATTAGTTAAAGATGGGGAGGTTTCTTCTCGTGGAGCGAAGGATATTTTAACTCTAATGTATACTGAAGGTGGTACACCTAAAGATATAGCAGATAAAAAAGGTCTTTTCCAACAGAGTGATGAAGGTGAATTACAAAAAATTATTGATCAAGTTATTGGTGAAAATCAGTCTGTGGTAGATGAATATAAACAAGGTAAGGAAACAGCTTTAAAATTTTTAGTAGGGCAGGGAATGAAAATTAGCCGTGGTTCAGCTAATCCAACTAAAATTAGTGAACTACTAAAGAAAAGTCTTTAAAATTATTTATATAATACATAATTAAAAAACACTGACTTAAAGAAGTTAGTGTTTTTTTTTATTTTTTTGAGGAAAATGATTTATTAGAACAATCCTGCTGGGAGAGTTGGTGTGGTCACCCCGAAAGTATTTGTTACCATTAGTATTATACCCCAAGCACTGACCATAATAAATATTCCAATAATTCCCCAAATCATATGGTTCCGACCAGTTCTTCTAGCTTCTTCGTTGTCGGAACCTCTGATAAAATCAACTACACCCCAAAAAAACATAACTAAAGACAAAGTAAACAAAAGCAAAATTAAAGGAGCAATTATTTGGTTATTGAAATTAGATATTAGAGTTTCAGTTGTCATTTATTATTATGATTATACTGTTGGAAGTCCAGGTACATTAGGCATTGTATTATCTAAGTTGAGTGTATCGGACAATACTCCAACTAATCCCCAAACAGAAATCATTACAAAGAGAATTACAATTCCCCAAATCATCTGAGTTTTAGCTTCGGCTTTATCTTCTCCTTCTTTGAGGATAAACATAAGTAGAGAGAAAATAAAGAAAATAACAGCTAAACTGATTAAGATAGGCATCAATACACCTAATATACCGGAAAATGTTTCCATAAGAGTAGTGACAGTTGTTGCAAAAGCTAAAACAGGCATGAAAGCCATAATTGAACCTAAAGCGATATATTTTTTCATAATTTATTGTTAGTTAATAATTAATAATTTAATAAAATATCAACGACCTTAATAAGACTTAATAATAACAGTTTTAAGTAAGGATAAGAAGAGCGTCTGTGGATAATTTAGCCAAGAAAAGTATTACTTAGGATGGCTACAAGACCCCAAACTGATACCATTACAAAAAGAATAATGATTCCCCATGTCATATGATCTTTAGCATCATTTTTAGCATCTCCTTCTCTTAAGATGTATTGAGATGTAGACCAGAGGAAAAATATAACAGCTAAGGATATTATTAAGGGTACAATTGCTTGAAGAATGTATTTGATGACAGCAATAAGTCCAAGAATGTCTTCAGCTGCAAAAGCAAAAATTGGAATCGTGCTAAAGAATAAAAAAATTGGTATATATTTTCTCATAATTTCAAGTGAGGATTTACAAAAATGATTATGTTAATACTTATTTTTGTATAATCCGAATGATGGAATTACATGCTCGCTTCATATAATTTCAAGTGAGGATTTACAAAAATGATTATGTTAATACTTATTTTTGTATAATCCGAATGATGGAATTACATGCTCGCTTCATATAATAATTATTTTTATTAACGGTTAATCAACTTCTAGATCAGGAATTTGTGTGTCTGTACCAGACCAATCAGTTGTTGTACTCAAAGGATTATTTTTTCCGTCAGAAGAAATAAATGTTGTTGTTAATATCGAAACAAAACCCCATACTGAAACCATTATAAATAGGGCAACAATTCCATTAATCATAATTGTTTTGGACTCTGATGACTTTTCTTTGTCAGATTTCATGTATTGAGCAAGGCCCCAAAAAAAATAAATTAAAGATAATAATACTATAACAGGTAAAATACTAGTTAAAATTTCTACCACTATTAGAATGACATCTTTAAAATTGGCTGGCGTTGCTGCAAGTGTTATCAAAGGTAAAAATAAAACAGAGAATACTGCCAATGATGGGGTTTGGTTTATCGATTTTTTTCTTTCCATTTAGGTTTATTTTAACAATAAAATCTTGATTTAACTACAACTTAACTGTGAATAAGAAATATTACTTGGAGCCTGCCTGCCGGCAGGCAGGGTTCAACTTCCAAAGATTCTGGGGATGAGTCGAAAATAGTCAATGTTTTCAACTTGGAGGTTGAACCTCCAAGTGGAGTTAATAAATAAAAAAAGACGAAGAACTTTGAGTTCTTCGTCTTGTGAATGCATAAGTATCACCTCCTTATGTTTATGTAAGAAATTATCGGCCGTTATAATACCGGCCGTTATAATATCTGTTTCTTCTGTAACAACTATCCCAGTAGGGACGGTTGTCTGTTTGTTGTTGTTTCCATTGGTCAGTGGTGACAACTTCTTTTGTTGTCACACCATCTATTTTGGTGGTAACTGTATGGGTTTTTAATCCACTATCTGTCACTATGTGATGGGTCGGGAGATTGCTAATCCGGATTCCTGTACATCCTCCAAGGAGGATGATTGCCGTTGCACATAATAAAAAGAATTTTTTCATCTTGTTCCTCCTTTCAACTTATAAGTTGTGCTCCATTTACGATCTTTGGAGCGGTAATGGTTTCTGTGAGGCTGGCCGTTTAACCAACGTCTTTTATAAAAATTTGGTTCCTCTTCCTTTGTCACTGGATGTGACAGAATTGATGACAGAGGGGCGATGATCATTTCTCCTTGGATTCCTTTGTATCGGATTCCAGATCCAGCACATCCACTGGCGACTAAAGTTGCCAGTATGATTACTAATAAAAAAGATTTTTTCATTTTTTCTCCTCTTCTAGCCACTGGGTGATTAGATTATTTTATTTTCAAAGGGTTTTCAACAGAAAATCCAAACTTTATCCTGTATATATTATATAACAAAAGTCCTTGAGTTGTCAAGGATTATTGATATAGTGGTTTTTGGGTTTGTAAGAGGTTTGTATCTTTTTGGCAGATACACTTAGATTAAGGTCGAAATTTTTTAAGTTTTAGGGGTCGCACCCCTTCCGTCGCTCCGCTCCTCCTCGGGGAACGACCCCTTTAACTCAGGTGTCAGATCTTTTTATGACCAAGCAGAAACGAAAATTTCGGTAAATTTTTCAATAGTAGTAAAGAATCCCTTAACAAATATTCCGGCAATCATGGAAAGTACAATAGTTCCAAAAGGTCCGTCATACCATCTTTTTTTCTGAGCTGCTATTTTTAATTTTTTTAACATTACTTTAATTATATAATAATTTTTAAAGAATTAATGCTTTTTGTTGGGGATATTGTTATTATCAATTAATTTTAATTTTTCCTTACGACTCCAGGTTTTAATTTCTCCTTCTCGATGTCTTGCTTCTTTAAGTACTTTAAATTTTTCTGAATACAGTAATTTTACTGGACGTCGGATTTTTGTATAGTGTGCTCCGTGTTTTGAATTATTGTGTTGCAGAAGTCTTCTTTCTAAATTATTGGTACAACCAGTATATAATGTTTTATCTGCACATTCTAAAATATAAGTATAGTATTCCATAAAGAATTTTTATTCCTAAATCAAACAAAATATATTTATCTCTCACATCTGTTCGGGATGATTATTTTGTAAACAATATATCTACCCCTCGTCGTAAACTCCTCGGGATGATTATTTTGTAACACCAAATCAAAGATTTGGTTAACAAAATATATCAGTTGCCAGACTAGGATTCGGTCACAAATTACTAAGTATATTTCTTCGCTTTGCTCGAAATTTACTAAGTATTCGCGACCCCACCTCCTTCACTTCGCTCGGTCCGGTTTTCGAATCCTATCCAGCAAAGACAATTTTAAAATTCAAAGCTATCGCTTCGGATTTTAAACTTCTCTAGTTGCCAGACTAGGATTCGAACCTAGATACTCAGCTCCAGAAGCTGATGTCCTACCATTAGACGATCTGGCAATATTAACTATTTTCTAAGTAATTCTGAATTTTTCCTTTCAGAACCTCTCTTCCATATCCACTTTTTAGAAACAATTCATCTCTGACAGCATCTTTTTTATTTAAAAAAGCTTCGTAAAATATAAGTTTAAAGGGACTGTTGTTTTTTGTGTATTTTCCTCCGATTTTTTTATTATGTTCTTCTAACCTTCTTTTTAAATTACTAGTCAAACCAGTATATAATTTCTTATTTTTTAAGCTTTGTAACACATATACATACCACATTTATTTATTATACCAAAGTTTATTTATTTTATGTCCCCGCCTCATCGGCGGGTCGCCGATGAGGCGACTACCATTAGACGATCTGGCAATATTAACTATTAGCCTTGTCCGTGGCTGGGCTACGGCCGAGGGACGATTTGGCAATAATGTGTTGCGTTATAAGTATCTATGATACAATATAATTTATTATTAATAAATAGATAAAAAATATGAGCTGTAAAAAAATATTACTTTTATTTATTATCATAATTGCTATAGCTGTGGGGATTAATTATTTCTTACAACAAGAAAATGTTAATAATCCCGTAGATGGCCCTATTCCCAATGGTGAGATGATGGTTGGTAACGATCGAGATGAACATGGTTGTATCGGTTCTACTGGTTATGTCTGGTGTGAATCAAAAGCAGAATGTTTAAGACCTTGGGAAGAAGTTTGGGATGATTCTTGTAATACTACTGATTTTAGTTATGATAGGACTTTAGTTCCTGTTGGATACTTAGATGAAAGTTTAAATGCTTGTACTGCGGAGGCAAAACTTTGTGCAGATGGTTCAGCTGTGGGTAGATCGGGTCCTGACTGTGAGTTCGAAAAATGTCCAGATGAACTTTTACAATAATTTTAGTTTAAAAAACGACTTGATTGTCGCTTTTTTTTATTATTGTTATAATAATGGACAATGATCAAAAATAAAAAAGAGTTAGCTTCAAATGATTTAAGGCAAGATGCTTTAGATATTTTAGAAAGTGGTTATGAAGCTGTTTCTACTAATAAAATTTTATCCAAAGATATTACTCTAAAAAATGACGAGTTAAAAATTAAAAATAAAAAATATAATCTTAAAAAATATAAGAATATTTTTGTTATAGCTTTTGGTAAATGTGCGAATCAATCAGCTGAAGTTTTAGAAGAAATTCTTGGTGATAGAATTACCAAGGGTGTAGTTTTAGATATTGCATCAGGTAAATTTAAAAAGCTAAAATCTGAAGTTGGAACTCATCCTTTTCCTTCAGAACAAAATATTTTATCTACCAAAGCTGTTTTACAGGTTTTAAAAGCTGTAAAAAAAGATGATTTAGTGATTGTGATGATTTCAGGTGGTGGTTCAGCCTTACTTTGTTCTCCTGTAGATGGAATTGAAAGTGGGTTGTTAAAACAAGTTACTCAAATTTTGATGAAGAAGGGGGTTACCATTGGAGAAATGAATATAGTAAGAAAACATCTTTCTAAGATTAAAGGTGGGCAATTAGCGGAGTTAATTTATCCTGCTCAACTAGTTTCTGTTATTTTTTCAGATGTACCAGGGAATGACCTTTCTTTAATAGCTTCAGGTCCGACTGTTTTAGACAAAACAACAAAAGAGGATGCTCAGATTATCCTTGAGTCTTATTTAATGGAAGATAGTTTGTATGAAGGTGATAATTATATTTCTTTTTTGAAAGAAACACCTAAAGAAACAAAGTTTTTTGAAAAAGTAGATAATATTTTACTGGTTAGTAATAAAGATGCTTTAACAGCAATGCAAAAGAAAGCAACAGAGTTAGGTTATGAGAGTTCTGTTGAATCAGAGGATTTACAAGGTGAGGCTAGAGAATTAGGTGAATATTTGATTAAAAAAGAAATTCTTTCAAAATCTTGCCGAATTTGGGGAGGGGAAACAACTGTAGAAATTAAGGGTGAAGGTGAAGGTGGTAGGAATCAAGAATTTGTTTTAGGAGCGCTTGATAATTTAAGAGATGATATGTTGGTGTTAGCAGTAGCTTCAGATGGTTGTGATAATACTGATGTAGCAGGAGTTTTAGCTGATGGTGACTTACTGAATAAAATCGAAGATAAAAAAGTAGATATTGAAGAATATTTAAAAAATAATGATTCCTATAATTTCTTTAAAAAAGTGGGTGGTCAAATTAAAACTGGTCAAACAGGAATTAATGTAGCTGATTTTTATTTGATTTTGAGGAAGTAAAAATGGGGAAGCTAAGTTCAGTGTAAAAATCTGAGCAATGAAAAATTTTTTGCCAAAAGCAACACAAAAAAATTACTTAAAAATTTCAAACCACTCCCTGTGGGTTGGGTGATATTTTTTCTTGGACTATGTCCAAGAACAATAATTTTTTTGTTAAAAATTTTAATCCTCAGATTTTTACACTGAACTTAATTTATATTGAGTTTGTCACAAATTTTGAGGGAACTTATTTATGGTTTTTACATAGATTTTTACTACTTTATGATATAATTATCTACATAATTATAATTTAGTTTAATAATAAATAGATTTATGAGCAAAGAAGAAAAAAATGTTTTGTTTTTTAATCAACTAGAGAAGATAGATGTTGGGATTGTGGGAGGAAAAAATTCTTCTTTGGGAGAGATGTATCAGAAATTAACTAAAAAGGGAGTTTTAGTTCCTAATGGTTTTGCTACTACAGCAAAGGCTTACCATATTTTTATGGCCGAGTCTGGTTTAAAAGAAAAAATTCAAAAAATATTTGAAGATTTAGATACACATAATATTGAGAATCTGATGGAAAGAGGGAAAAAAGCTAGAGAATTGATTCTAGAAGCAAATTTTTCTGAAGACTTAAAAAAGGACATTTTAGAAGCTTATAAAGAATTATCTAAGGAAAACAATGTAGAAAATTTGAGTGTAGCTGTTCGTTCATCTGCTACAGCTGAAGATTTACCAGATGCTTCTTTTGCAGGTCAGCAAGAAACATTTTTAAATGTTAGTGGAGAAGAAAATTTATTGGTAGCAGTTAAAAAATGTGTAGCTTCTTTGTTTACTAACAGAGCTATTTCCTATAGACAAGATAAGGGTTTTGACCATTTTTCTATTGCTCTATCTGTGGGAATTCAGAAGATGGTTAGGTCTGATAAAGGTAGTTCTGGAGTGATGTTTACCATTGATACTGAATCAGGTTTTTCTAATGTAGTATTAATTAATTCTATTTATGGATTAGGAGAAAATATTGTTCAAGGAAAGGTTAACCCAGATGAATTTTATGTTTTTAAACCAACTCGGGCTATCTTGTCACATTCAATTGGAAAGAAAAAAATAAAGATGATTTATAACTTGGAAGAAGGTACTGATAATCCTGTTGTGGATGTGCCTGTTAGTGAAGAAGACCAACAAAAACAATCAATTACTGATGAACAGGTTTTGCAGTTAGCGGATTGGGGTATGATTATTGAAGAACACTACAAGATGCCAATGGATATGGAGTGGGCATTGGATGGGGAAGACGGAAAATTATATATTGTACAAGCTCGTCCAGAGACTGTGCAGAGCCAAAGAGATGTGAATGTTATTGAGGAATATAAGATGAAAGAAAAAGGTGAAGTTTTGGTTGAAGGACAAAGTGTTGGTTGGAAGATTGGAGCCGGTAAGGTTAATAAAATTTTAGATGTTGAAGGAATTAAAGAGTTTAATAAAGGTGAAGTTTTGGTTACCACAATGACTGATCCCGATTGGGAACCTATTATGAAGATTGCTTCAGCTATTGTTACAGACAAAGGAGGAAGAACTTGTCATGCTGCAATTGTTTCTCGTGAGTTAGGAATTCCTTGTATCGTTGGGACAAATAACGTGACTGAAAAATTAAATTCTGGTGATCAGGTGACAGTTTCTTGTGCCGAAGGTGAAAAAGGAAGAGTCTATAAAGGAATTTTAGATTTTAAAGTAACTGAAACAAAAATTGATAATCTACCGAAACCAAAAACTAAAGTAATGATGCATATTGGAGATCCTTCTTTAGCTTTTACTTCTTCTTTTATTCCTAATGAGGGAGTTGGTTTAGCTAGAATGGAATTTATTATAAATAATTCTATAAAGATTCATCCTCTAGCTTTGCTTAATTATGACAAACAGGATGAAGAGGTAAAAAACAAGATTGATGAGTTAGCTGTTGGTTACGAAGATAAAAAACAATTCTTTGTAGATAAATTAGCGGAAGGGGTCGGGACAATTGCTGGAGCCTTTTACCCTAAAGATGTAATTGTACGATTGTCTGATTTTAAAACGAATGAATATGCTAACTTAATTGGAGGAACTCAGTATGAACCAATTGAGGCAAATCCTATGATGGGTTGGCGAGGAGCAAGTCGTTATTATTCAAAGGCTTTTCTTCCTGCTTTTCAAATGGAATGTGCGGCTTTGGCAAAAGTAAGAGGTAAAATGGGTTTGAAGAACTTGAAAGTTATGATCCCGATTTGTAGGACAGTGGAAGAAGGGAAAAGAGTCTTGGAAATTATGAAAGAGAGTGGATTGGAGAGAGGTGCCGATGGTTTAGAAGTCTACGTAATGGCTGAGGTTCCTTCTAATATAATTTTGGCTGAAAAATTTGCAGAAATTTTTGATGGGTTTTCAATTGGTTCCAACGATTTAACTCAATTTACTTTGGCTATTGATAGAGACTCCAGTGCTAATTTTGATGTAGAAGGTGTTTCCAACGAAAATAATGAAGCGGTAAAGATTTTGTTGAAAGATTTAATTACAAAGGCTAAGAAATCAAAAACCAAGGTAGGAATTTGTGGACAAGCTCCGAGTGATTATCCTGAAATTGTTAAATTCTTAGTTGAATGTGGTATTGACAGCATTTCTTTGACGCCAGATACTGTAATTAAAAGTACTCAAGTTGTTTATGATACAGAGCAGAAATTAAAGAAAGGAGGTTTGTTTAAAGCGTTGAAGAGAAAAAAATAAAATGGAAATTACAAAATGTCAGGCTTATAAAATAAAAGATTCTAGAGGAGATGATACTCTGGAGGTTGAAATTTGTGCAGGGGAGTTTTCTGCGAAGGCTTCTGTTCCGGCTGGAAAATCAACTGGTACCAGAGAAGCTATGGCCTTATCAGCTGATGAAGCTGTAAAAAATGTTAATGAAGTTATTGCTCCAGAAATAATAGGGAAGAAAGTTAGCGTTACTGAAATTGATAAATTCCTTTTGGAATTGGACGGGAC
>Ga0222637_1000453_pt1 | contig 18401 bp, 17 predicted proteins | sample AntAcemetagen143_FD_181149 | JGI IMG/M metagenome (GOLD analysis project Ga0222637, IMG submission 181149) | Saline water microbial communities from Ace Lake, Antarctica - #143 | ecosystem: Environmental > Aquatic > Non-marine Saline and Alkaline > Saline | place: Antarctica: Ace Lake...
AAGGTCTTCCGGATTAGCTCACATAAGCGGATTCTCTATACTTCATGCTCTCTTTAATCAGCCTTGTTACTTAACAGCTCAAGGGACTCTCTAAGGCCCTTATTATCTGGGTCCATCTGTAATCCTACCTCGAAATATCCTACGGCTATATCCGGTTTTCCTATGCCTTGATAAAAACCACCTATATTTCTATATATTTCGGGATTATTAGGCTGCAGCTTAAGAGCTCTTATAAATTGGTCCACAGACTCCTTTGGCCTGTTAAGTTTAAAAAGGAGTATAGCCTTAAGATTGTGTATATCATAGTTACTCTCCATTATCTGCTCAGCTACATTAATAAGATCGAGGCCCTTACCATACATACCTATCTCATAAAAAAAATTGGCTGTTCCTATAAATATTCCGGGATATATGCTTTTTTCTTTTGCAGCCTCTATTAAAACCGTGTCAGGATTAACCTGAAAATTATCCAGATTAATCTCATTATTATCAATTATATCTTTGAACTTCTTATTGTCCGCTAAAAATACTGTGCTCTTGCCATCAAAAAAGACTAATTTCCATTCTTTACTATCATATAAGTATTTAAAAAAAGGGCTAGCGAAATCACCTGCACAAGGCAAAACAATACAATCGATATTTAGATCATCTTTTATCTTATCTATCAACTCGGGCTCCTTACGTATCCTGTCCCATTTCCTTAAGAAGATATCACCATAAACCTCTGTCCTACCGTCAATAAAAACCCTGCAATCAGGATAAAGCTCAAATATCAGATAGGAGCCATGGTTAAAGAAATTAAATATATTAGCTCTTATATGATTTTTCTTAATAAATCCAGCAGCACCATATGGCTGATTAAAAGTAAGCTCATCTCTGCCTAATATAAATGACTTAGTATCGCAATGGAGATTGTAAATATAGCGTTTACTAAACATGCTTGGAACGCCTATTACGATGTTAATGATATTATAGATCAAAAAAATCACGAAGATAACAGGCATGACCCGAAACAATAATCTTTTGATGGTTTTCTTGCCCTGGGCCTTAAAAAGTGCGCCTTGCATTTCCGCGCTCTTGAGATTAAAAAGCGCCAATATCCCAAGAGCTAGGGAAAGCATTCCTGCATGCCTGTTTGCCAAGATAGTAACGAAAAGAAGCGAGATAAAAATAAATATATCGAAAATATCCACTTTCTTAAGATTGAGTAAAAGGGAGACAAAAAATATCATTATTGTGGCGCTCAAATACGAAAAACTACGGTTTAATATTATGTGCATGATAGGTATATTGGATAATTCACCAACAGAACTAAATGCATAAGACCCGCTAACGCAGTCTTTTATGGCGGAAAACATCATATTTACGGGGTAGAGTGCACCTTTTAAAAAATAGGGGTTCAATAAAGAAACAGCAACAAGCAGAAAAAAAACAGCTAAAAGCCTATAAAAGGCCTGACTGTTAATCTTATTTGCGTTCCACTCAAATGGAAGCTTGAGTTTAGCCTGCATAGTTTTTGCTAAAAGAAAGATGAGAACAATAACAGGTCCCACGATAAAATAACCATGCATATTAACCCATAAGGCCTGTAAAGGCAGGAGAAGAAATATTGAGTTTAACCCCTTGTAATTTTTAAGCACATATATAAATATCACTACAAATAAAAGTGAAAATAGCTCAGGCCTTATCTGTAAACGACCAAAGGTTGCTACAACAGATATTATAATAGCAGAAGCGGAAAGAAAAAATAGACGCTCTGCTTTTTTTGCTATACTTACGAATATCCAGAGAATAGCAGATACAACAAGAAAGCGCATCACGATCAGTCCATTAACGCCTGCTAGCTTATAGAGGGGGTATACAAGAATTTGAAAAAGCCATTCATGGTCGATCCATTCTTTATTACCAATCACGAAAGAGTATAGCTGAGTATATGGAACTGCGCTATGTGCCCATATCCAGGAACCGGTCCTTATATGAAGCCAGATATCATTGCACAAAACCTGCCGCAGACTATATATCATGGGAAATATACAACAAAGAACAAGTAGAATATTTCTTAGTAAAGATATATGCTTTTTCATGTTTGATATTATACCATAGTATTTTATTGTCATAGACAAGATTTTATCCTATAATAGAAAAGATGGCTATAAATCACAATAAAAACAGATACTCGTTAAGAGACCCTGACAGCAGGATATGGAACATACTCTCTCTCCTGTCTATCTTCTTATCCTCTTTAATATTTGTTCTCCAATGGAGACAGTTACCGTTTTTTTTAGATATGTATTACCATTTAGCTGTAGCGGAGGGCTTTAACACGGCAGGAGGTTTGGTATTACATAATTTTTGGGAATACGGACCTGCCGGTGCCCCTCAACTCTATCCCCCTCTAATACATATCATAATATTAGCATTGCTTAAAACCGGGCTCTCCGCCATTACCGCTCTAAAGTTACTAAGTTGTATTGTTCCCTCTCTTTTTCTCTGTACTGTTTGGTACATAACAAAAAATATCCTCAATAAAAGAGTAGCGTTTTTCGCTGTATATCTATGTCAATGCGCCTCATTATTTATGATAAGCATATCCTTCACCCCGGCAGCAACAATAGGTATCGCGTTATTACTTCTAGCCATACTATCAATAGTCAAAAAACATTTGTTAACCGGCGTGCTATTAATCGGACTTATTTTTTATACGCATACAGGGATAGGGCTGCTATCCATTTTATTTGTCTTTCTTGCGTGGATAAGTAAAATGGTATATACAAGAGATCTCATGAAATTATTGCTCTTTCCGCTTTTAATAGGCCTGCCCTGGTCTATTCATATTATAAAAAGCATATCTGAGATATCCTGGCAAAATAGCGCGCAGATGCCTCTTAGATTCTATCCTGTAATAATAGCTCTTCTTTTCATAGGCCTTGCTAAAGCATTAAGAAATATAAACAAATACAAGATATTCATTCTTCTGATAGCGGCTCTTATGCCGATGGGCATACTATACCCTTTCCGGCTCCTCTGTTCACAGGGCATGATAGGCTTTATAATCCTTGCTAGCATAGGACTTGATAAGCTCTATACGGCTATGAATAGCGTGGTAGAAAGGATCTCTGGTACAAAGCGGCATATATTACTTCTTATATTTATTCTTTTATCATACCTTATTATCTTCGCGCCAAGTATAAATTTTCATAGTAAAAATATGCATCTGGAGATATCAGATTCGCAACTAACGGCAATATTTGAGGGAAAAGAGAGAAAGCCGGAATACATAACATCAGCAGGCATATATAACGATGGCTTATTGGAAGAGCTATCTTATTATATTAAAAAACACTCTAATGAAAACACGTTTATCTGGTCAAATTATAGATATATCACGGGCATGCTATGGTGCGTAACGCAGAGGCCCGCGCTATCTAATATGCTGCTTGAGATAAATTCTAAAAAATATGAGCCAGACCTCGCTAACGGTTCATTATTGATAATAATAGACGAGCCTAAGGGTGAATTTAAGAAAATTTATGAAAAAGTTAAATCGAATTTTTATATAGTAGAAAATCTCAAAAAAGAAGGTACGGATATATATATCTTAAAAAATAAAAACACACATACAAAACAGGCCCTTACCCCCCTCAAGCCTCTGATCTATACACCATATCTTCTTATGATGATCTTTGTATATATAGCTGTTGTAGCGTTGAGCGTAAAACATAAGTCATGCTAAAATAAAAAAAAGGCTTCTTCAAGCCCTCTTTTTTACTAGGAATATATTTACTCATATTATGGTATCGTACATGTCCTAACACCGGCTGAAGTCATTGAAGCGATAAGCCCTGCAGCATCTCCTACACCAGTTGCTGTCGCGGTAAAGGTTGCTCCTCCTCCTGTAACTGTAAAATTAAAATCTCCGGATGATGAATCGCAATTCAGATCCGTTACTACGCCTGCGTAAGCGCTCTTTTCCGCCCAATATAAAGCCTGGGCCGTCCTTACAGTACCGAGCCCTGCCCATGCCTCTGCCATCCTTGCACGGGATATCATACGCGTAAACTGCGGAACTGCTAAAGTCGCGAGTATGCCTAAAATAATTACAACTATTAAAACCTCGATTAGTGTAAAACCTTTTTTTGTCGTCACCATTACTCTCTTTTAAGTTTGTATATTTTGCTTATCTACTAAAATAAAAAAAGAGAGCTTTTTTACGCCCTCTTTTTTACTAGGAATATATTTACTCATATTATGGTATCGTACATGTCCTAACACCGGCTGAAGTCATTGAAGCGATAAGCCCTGCAGCATCTCCTACACCAGTTGCTGTCGCGGTAAAGGTTGCTCCTCCTCCTGTAACTGTAAAATTAAAATCTCCGGCTGATGCATCACAATCCAGATCCGTTACTACGCCTGCGTAAGCACTGTGTTCCATCCAATATATAGACTGAGCTGTCCTTACAGCACCAAGCCCTGCCCAGGCCTCTGCCATCCTTGCACGAGATATCATACGCGTAAACTGCGGAACAGCTAAAGTCGCGAGTATACCTAAAATAATTACAACTATTAAAACCTCGATTAGTGTAAAACCTTTTTTTGTCGTCATCATTACTCCCTTTCGATTTAATCTATCCATCTTGTTAAAATTATACTATCTCAGATTACTGGTGTCAAGAACATTAAGTTATTTTTTCGAAAAATATTTTATTTTATCGCTTCTGAAAGACCAAATATAGGCAAGAACATAGCTATTACAAGAGTGCCTACTACAATACCTATGACAACTATTAGTATCGGCTCAAACATAGCGGCAAGCCTACCGATCGTAGCGTCTACTCTCTCTTCATAGAATTTTGCCGCGTTATCGAGCATATCAGCAAGCGCACCTGACTCTTCTCCGACAGCAACCATTTGCGCTAGCATACTGGGAAATATATTCGCCTCCAAAAGAGGAATCGACATTGATTTGCCTTCACGAACACTCTCTTTAACCTTCTGGAGCATCTCTTTTATAATCACGTTGCTTGATGTCTCTGAGACTATCTCTAGTGCGTGTAATATTGGCGTGCCACTCGTTATAAGCATATGCAAGCCTGACGCAAACCTTACCGCAGCGACATTCCTCATGACATCACCGATAAGCGTAAGATTAAGCAACATAGCGTCAATACGTTTTCTGCCCTCGTATGTCTTCCTGTAATGACGTATTCCCAAGACAGCCGCTACAGCAATAGCGACAAATAACAGTAAATACTGCTTTATGCTTAAGCATACAGAAAAAACCAGTTGTGAAAAAGGCGGCAGCGCCGCGTCAAAACCACTATATATATCCGCGAACATAGGGATTATCTTTACAATGAAGATTATTACCGCGGCTACCGCGACACATATAACTATCGATGGATATACAAGGGCATTCTTGATCTTACGCTGTAGAGATGATGTCGATTCAAGATAAGTAACAAGCTGTTCCAGGGCAAATGGGAGCTGTCCTGTTGTCTCACCTGTATTTATGATATTTACCCATAGGTTAGAAAAAATACTGGGGTATTTAGCTATAGCCGCCTTAAAACTGCTCCCTGCCGATATATCCTTCTTCATCTGCGTAAGAGCATGAAAAAGTTTAGTACTCTGCACTTGCAGGCTTATTATCTCAAGGCTTCGAAGAAGCGTTATGCCTGATATAAGGAGCACCTGGAGCTGTTTTGCCAATGCTATAAGATCGTCAAGCTTAACCCCGGAATGCATTCTATGCTTTTTCTTAGGCTTGATTGCGGTCTTATCAACCTTCTCTACCTCGTCAAAACTTACAACAACAAGACCCTGGGACTGCAGCACACGGACAAGTTCATCCTTGCTACCTACATCCAAAAAACCCTGTTTCGGTTTTCCGTTTTTATCTCTTGCGATATATTTATATGTCAGCATCTTCTTGCCTCTGTTCCAGCACCTTGCATCTAGCATCTAGCACAAAACAATTAACTCTACTCAAAAACAGAACTCATGACCTCATTCAAACTTGTTACACCTTCCGCTACTTTTGCGAGGCCGTCTTCTGTCAAGGTATTCATGCCACCCTTTTTTGCCATATCTCTTATCTGTGAAAGGTCCGCGCGATTAGCTATCAGAGATCGTAGTTCCTGGCTTATTGATAATAGCTCGTGTATAGCAATCCTTCCTTTATATCCGGTATTTCTACAAAAATCACAACCATCTGCCTCAAATATATCTTGCTTTGAGATCTTATAACGCGCCGCGATATCCTCCGGCATCTTTACAGGACGCTTACACTTGGGACACAACCTTCTCACGAGACGTTGCGCCATTATAAGCAAGAGGCTTGAGGCAACAAGGTAGGGCTCAATGCCTATATCGATAAGCCTTGTCACGGCAGATGGAGCATCATTAGTATGCAATGTGCTAAGGACCAAATGCCCTGTAAGCGAGGCTCTTATACATATAGCCGCTGTTTCTATGTCTCGCACCTCACCAACCATTATTATATCGGGGTCCTGTCTTAAAAAAGAATGAAGCCCCTCCGCGAACGTAAGCCCTATATTTGGCTTTACCTGTGTCTGATTTATTCCGCTGATCTGATATTCAACCGGATCCTCAATTGTTAAAATATTCTTCTTTGGCGTCATGATAGAGCTTAAAGCTGAATAGAGCGTTGTTGACTTGCCGCTACCTGTAGGGCCTGTTACCAATACAAGCCCATACGGCCTGGTGATTGCTTGCTTAAAAAGATTAAAATCCTTTTTTGAAAAACCGAGTTTATCCAATTCAAATGATATGGACTCCTTATCCAAAATTCTTATTACAGCCTTCTCACCAAATATAGTCGGCACAACAGAGACCCTTAAGTCTATCAGTCTATCCTCTACCTTTACTGTAAAGCCTCCATCCTGGGGCAGGCGCTTTTCAGCGATATCCATCTTGGATAATATCTTTATCCTTGATACAAGCGCAAGTAAAAGATGTTGTGACGGAGGGGCTATCTTATGCAATATTCCGTCTATCCTGAAACGAACATTTATCTTTTCCCTGAAAGGTTCGATATGAATATCACTAGCGCCTTCTTTTACCGCCTGGATCAACAATAAATTAACCAACTTAATAACAGGTGCTTCTTCTGCCCTTGATACTGTGTCTTCCAGGCTCTCCCTAGAGGCTGACATGCTTATTATTTCCTGGCTGCCATCAATATCATAGGAACTATTAACAGCCTCCTCCAGAAGGTCTTTTGACCCATAAAATTTAGCTATAGCCTCTCTCATGTCACCTTTAGTGGCTATAACGGGATTTATATCATAACCTGTTATCTTCTTAAGGTTATCTATCACCAGGAGGTCAAGCGGATTAGCAAGCGCTACTGTAAGAGATTGCAGGTGTTTTGATAAAGGTATCACCATCTGACTTCTGGCAAAAGACTGCGGAATAAGCTTCTCTAGATTATCATTCTTTGAAGGACTGAGAGACCCATCTGCCATCGATACAAAAGGGATGTCAAGCTGTTTAGCGAGAGCATTAGCCAGGTCGTTCTCTTTTACAAAACCTCTATCTACTATTATGTCTCCTATAGTTCTTCCGCTTAGCTTCTGAAACCTTAAGGCTTCATCAAGCTGCGCATCAAGAAGGAGACCCTCTTTAATGAGTATCTCTCCAAGCCTAAGTTTTGATTTCCTCATAATATTTAAACCTTGTTACCGTAAAAACTAATTTGTAAGCATTAAAAAACAAGTTCGATGCTTCTTCTTTTACCTTCTCATCCAGCATCCAGTATCTAGTATCTAGTCCAATAAACCATGCCATCTACCTGTCCCGTTGAACTTCCCGCTTCTTTCTTAATCTCATAACTGTCTTTTTGATCTCTGCCTCTCTCATATCCGCAGGGGCAGCATCTTTTTCCGCGACGCTTTTTGACCCTGCATCTCTTATGCCGCTAGCAGCATCTACAGCATCACCTACACTGAGTATAGCATGCGCGGTTACAAATACTATTATCTCAGTCTGGACACTGCGGTTATTTTTGCTCTGGAACATATTACCTAAAAAGGGTATGCTACTTAAACCAGGTACTTTTCTATTAGTATCTTCCTTGTGATTCTTCAACAGTCCACCTATTGCCATGGTCTGGCCATCCTTTACCATAACCGTTGTCTTAGCGCTCCTCTTTGTCGGATCAACAAAATTTGTAAAATACGCTGACTGCGTCGCTCTTGAAACCTCGGGCTCTATTGTCATTGTTATATAGCCCTTCTGATTGATTGTTGGCGTCACTTTAAGCGTAATACCTGTCTCCATTCTCTCTGCCTCTACTATTACCTCCCCGGTATCGCTTACGCTTGTCTTTTTAATGCCTATAGCTGTATCCGCTGTTATCTTTATCTCCGCTGTCTGATTATTTACAGTCATTATCCTTGGCTTCGCAAGATAATGCGCCGTCCCCTCATTTTCCATGGCCCTTAGAACCATAGAAAACTCTTCCAGAGAAAGCACTCCAAGCGTAGGTATCTGTGATATATCCGTTCCGGAAGTAGTTACATCATTAACAGTTGAAGTTGAATCTGTAGTAGTTACATTACCCAAAAGGCTTTTTGAAAATGGATTGCTCTCTCTAATAAACGGAAAATGCGTAATCTTGGTAGGTCCTGTAAACCTGACAAATGTTCCATCGGCACCGCCCCATTCCAGGCCAAGCTTTTTTAAAGCACCTGTCTGTATCTCTACGATCTCTGCCTCTATAAGCGCTTGCGGGGTTATACTATCAAGCTTTGCGATAGTATCCTCAATTATAGGAAAGTCACTTGCTATCGTAGTAACAATAAGGCTATTTGTTCTTTGATCAATAACTATACTGCCTAATTTATTTCCATCAAGCCCTTTGGAAAGAAGATTATCAATAATAGATTCTATATTTGATGTATCTCCAGTCGCGCCTTCGTCTGAAACAGATATACGCGCAAAATCTAAGTTATAGACCCTTGTAACTAAATCAACCCTTGCCTTACCTAGCTCTTTTACTATAAAAACAGCGCTACCTTCCGCCTGGTCATACCCGAGATTATTTGCCTTCATAATTGAATCAAGCGCGTCCTGTACTGTAACACCATCCAAATATAATGTAATCTTCTTATCTTCTATGTTATCTGTCGCGACAAAATTTAACCCAGCCTGCTGAGAAAATATCTTAAGCACGTCTTTTAGGGCTGCCTGTTGAAAGTCCATTGATATGCTAGCGCTCTGCTGAGCGGGAATATCTCCCGCGATTATAAATAAAGATAATACTATAATCACGAAGAAAACCGCTCTTCCATATCTTAAACCGGGCATTATATTCATTGTCTAAACTCTCCTCTCATTATTTTCTGTAATTTGGAATCCTTTAAGATGCTACGTATCCTAAAGGCAAATTCGACTATGCAATTTACGTCATTATAATCTTATAAGTATCAGTAAATTGTAGCCTCACTTACCTTTCTATCAAAACCTTTTCTCCGTTATAACCTACGACTATGCCGTTCCTCTCAATATCTATAATTTCCACATCCTTTACAATATCACCTATCCTGACAATCTTGCCATTGACTATAGCCTGCGGCATATCTGAATTCCATATTATACCTTCTATGGTAAGCTCTGGCAATGGGATAGTTACCTTCTCCTCAGTCTGAACAACGCGCGTCTTGTAAAGATACAACTGAAGCAAATCCTTTAAGGGGTCTTTTTTTAATAACGCATGCTCCGTATCTAGCTCACCCCTTGGTGGCGCTATCTGCTCTATCCTCTTATCCTCAGATAGAATCTCTTCCTGCTTAATGCCCCCTTTATTATCCTTTGAAGCCTTTTGCATACGGGTATAAAGCAGGCTGAGAAGAAACACCGGTATCAGTACAATCAATATTATTTGTTGCTTTTTATCTCTATCCATAATATATTTAATGCTTTATATAATAAGCAGTTACAATAAATGATGCCGTTATCTTGGTATCGGATTCCATAACCTCTTTTTTTCTATCTTCATCTCCCGTTAGATAGCCCTTAAAATCTGTTAAACCTTTAAGAGAGAGTTCTTCAATTTTCATAAGTTCCGGAAGCTTCTCAACCTTTGCTATAAATTCGACAAGCCGGTTATAAGTACATCTCATGCTTACTTCTGAAATACTCTTTGTAAGATTAGCTATACCCTTACTGCCGGATGATTTCATCGAAACTATCTCGATACCCGATTCCGTAGCAAGCTCAGATATGATTAGCCTGAATCCCTGCTGATCCATTGTATCATAGAAGTGCTTAACATACTCACTCTGCTTGCTCTCTATCGTACCTATCCCAACCCTCAAAGCGAGTTTTTTCCGCTCCTCTTCTATTTTAGAGCGCGTATCACGGCTCTTTCTAATCTGATGTTTCACAATGCCTGAACATATAAAAAACGTAATAAAGGCTATTGCCGCACTAATTGCTATAACCTTTGTTTTCTCATCAAGATTTATATTAAATTGTTTTGACATCTTTATCTTCTGCCTGTTCTTCTGGATTTCGATTGAATGCCGCCCTTGTCAATCACTTCTCCCGAATAAGCGGATACAGTAAATGTAGAGACCTGGTGCCTCTCAACGCTCTCTTTATTCACAGAACCCAAATCTATATTATTCAGATAAAGCATGAATGCCTTATCGTCCTTTAGCAGCGTAAAAAAATTATTTACGTAAGTGGTCTCCTTGGCGCTATCTAATAGAAATGAACTTCCTGATATTGAAATCTTTCGCGCGATACCGGAAGGATACGTAGAATCGCTATCTATAAAATCTTCCTTAAAAGAGAGGCTGTTTATCCACACACCGCCTATTGCCTCTGTATTTATAGCTGAAAGATCGTTAGATACGCTCGCTAATTTCACTGCCCATGAAACCCTGTTGTTAATAATAAGACTTAAAAATTCTGTGTCCTTTAGCATATTCTCCTTACGCGCTGTAAGCTGCTGGAGATTTAGGCGTGATGTATTAGCAGGTAGAGGCCCTCCTTCCTTCTTTACAAGCTTAAGCTCTGTTGCTACACTTTTTAATAAGAAGCTATTAAGGATATAACACAACAGCACAACGGCAACCGCGGATATCACCTCGACCGTAACTATACTATATGTCTTTTTGTGTTTTATAGCGGTGCTTAGGGGGGAAAAATTCACGCTATAATTGGATTCCCCTAAACCCTCAATAGCTGCACTCACTGCCAGGATAGCTGATGATGAAAGCGTATCCGCGCTTTTTATCTTATCAAAATCATATAGAGAGCTAGTAACGACCTTGAGCTCATCCGCTATATACGCATCCAAGCCTGAAAAAAGCATCTCGCCACAGGTAATTACTTTTAGCGTATCCGCGCTATGTTTCTGCCTACCGTAATAATCAATGGACACCCTCAACTCACTTACAATTTTCTCAAAGACCGCCTCTTTATCATCAATGGCTACCTTAAAGTCGCGGCTCATAAACGGCATCCCTGATTCCATTATATGGATCGATACGCTCTCCCTGTCATTATCAGCATAGAGCACAACCGCTTTATCCTTTATATCCACTTTCTTATGCAGCAATAATACATTCCAAAGCGCAAGAGGCATAATATCTATACCAGCAACAGCTGAACCCGTATCCTTGAATTTCGATACATGTGAATTAATCTGTGCCTTTGTCGCGGCCATGAAAAATATATCCATGGATTTCTTTTTCTTAGGCTCAGCTAAAACCCTAAAATCACTGGCTATCTCATCAAGCTTAAATGGAATATATTTCTTTGCCTCGAACCTTACAGCCTGTTGCTGTTCCGATTTTGGCAGAACCGGCATATCAAAGTAGCGTATCATAAAATCACTTGAACCAAGTACGGTCTGTATTGTATGTGGACTTGAATGAAGCTTCTCAAAACCTTCTTTAACGGCATCCGATACCACATCTTTATAAAATGCCATATGATCGGCTGCAGCGGCATTATCGGAAACAGTATCTGCTACTATCTGCTGGCGAATAAAATTTACTAAAACAGGCGCGCTTTTAGAGCCTGCAAGTTCTATAATATCAACATTCTTTGGTGAAATATATATTCCTACTGATATTCTTGACATTATCCTGCCCTGCCTATTATTTTTCGTAAATGATTTATCTCGCTAATAGTATATTCGCGCCATTTATTAACCCTATTGCGCCGTGCGCATGGAAATATGCCCTTAGACTCATATCTCACTAGTGTCTGCTTTGAGATACTTAAGAGCCTAGCGACTTCATTTGCAGAATAATATCTCTCTGCCTTCATTGTAACTCCTAATAAATTATGTGCTTTGCGCAACTAATTTCGGTTATAGGTTTGTTGAAAACCTATCCTCGAAATACCACTATGCTACCTAATAGTATCTGATATGCTTTGATATATTATGATGGGATTATATAGCATTTAACCGTATGGGTCAAGGTCTAATATCGGTCTTTATTGCAGTAAATCTCTCAGAAGCTCTTAAAATCTACTAAAAGCTCTTAAAATCTCTATTTTTATAAAAGCACTATTTTTTTAATAATATATATTTCCTGGCGATCCTCTTATCTAGCCAGCAGACCACCTCATATGGTATAGTATCAGAAAGTTGTGCCATCTCTTCCACGCTTATGCTAAGTTTGTTCTGCTTACCTATTATAACAACCTCATCACCTATTTTAGCGCTATCTATATGGCTAATATCCAGCATAAATTGATCCATACAGACCATACCGATTATCAATGCCCTCTTTCCTCTAACAAGTACCTTGCCTTTATTAGATAACCTCCTGTTTAAACCATCGCCATACCCGATAGGAATAGTAGCAACCCTTGTATGGGAATTAGTTATATGCGTACCACCGTAACTTATCTTCCTTCCGGGAGGAACATCCTTGATAAAGACTATCTTGCTCTTTAAAGATAGGGCAGGAATAAGGTGGATCTTATCGCTAAAAGCGCCTATCCTTGGAGAGAGGCCATAGACCATAAGTCCGGGTCTTATAAGGTTCATATGAGAGGACTTATAATCAACAACTGCCATACTGTTTGCCATATGCCTGTATTTTATGTCTATACCTGTTTTATTTACGTTCTGGAGAAGTGATAAAAAATCCTTTATCTGCTTATGGGTAAGCAGGCTATCCTCATCTGCGCTTGGAAAGTGACTAAATATACCCTCTATCTTCACGTTATTAAGCTTACTAATCTTGCTTATCAACCCCATAGCGTCCTCATGCCATATGCCTATCCTGCCCATACCTGTATCGATCTTTATATGGACCTTTGCTTTTTTACCCATTTTTCCGGCGCTCTTATCAACCGCACGGGCCAACCGCATATCACCTACTGTCTGAGTTATATTATTAGATATAATAGGTTCAACCGCGGATCTTAACACAGATCCAAGCATCAATATAGGTATTTTCCTAAAACCATTTCTCCTCAAGAATACAGCCTCATCTACTGTACCTGCCCCAAGGTAATCAACCCCCGATCTTACAAGCGTCTCACAGGTCTCGAGCATGCCATGTCCATACGCGTTAGCCTTTATCGGCACGAGTATTGCGGTATCCTTGCCCACATGCTTTCTGATCTGCAGGAAGTTATACCTTATAGCATTTAGATCAACCTCTATAAATGTCGGGCGATAGCAAAGTTGATTATGCTTCATAAATCATGACTTCTTTCTATGCTTGCTTATTGAGCATTCCTTAGGATATATATAAAGTGGCGAAAGCGTGAAAACATTATCTCTGTATCTCTTCTTCCATTTACTAAAACTTAAGGCCCCTATAATCGCGGCTTCGCTAGACCATGTCTCTTCAGGCGTGAAATCTACCCCCGGAATATTTGACCTCAAGATATCATCTCTGTATAACGCTATGGCATCTCCCGTAAACAGCACCGGTCCCTTTACCCTGGCAAGTAATTTATCAATAGGAAGTAAGAAAATTTTACTCGCTGGTTTTATAATATTTTTTCTTTGTTTATAAAAACGCGCATATACCTTAGTCTGCTTCGCGTCTATAATGACGCAAATATCCGGGCTACTATCCGCAGCAGCATGTGCCAGCGCATCGATACTTGGGATACCTATTATCGGTTTTTTTAATGCCAATGCCATAGCCCTCATAGTAGTAAGGCCTATACGCAGGCCTGTAAATGAGCCTGGCCCAAGGCCTACAGAAAAGAGATCTATACCCTCTATGCTGAATGAATTCCTCGACAATAACTTATCTATCTCCAGGAGCATATCAGAAGACTGCCTGCCAGGAGTAGCGGATGTAAATTGCTCCACCAATTCAGCCCTTCGACCTTGCTCAGGACAAGCCCTTCGACTTTGCTCAAGACTAGCCGCTTTTAACAAGGCTATGCTGAACCTAAGGCTTGATGTATCGGCTGACAATATTGTAATATCTTTTGCCATGGGCTATGAATGTAAACTTTCTCTTTTTTTCTGCTGTTATACTTATGGAGACCTCAAGATACTCAGAAGGCAGTAGCATATTCATCCTATTTGCCCATTCTATAACCACAATCCCGTCTCCATCCAGATATTCCTGCATACCAATATATTCTATATCCTCAAGGCTGTCAAGACGATAAAGGTCAAAATGGTAGAGATTTGCCATTCCCTTATACTCCTTCATCAGGACAAAGGAAGGTGAATTAACATATTCAGGTTTTTCGATCTTTAATCCACGAGCAAGGCCTTTTGTAAAGGTAGTCTTTCCTGAACCAAGATTGCCGATTAGCGCTATGTTATCACCCGGTTTTAGCAACTTCGCTAGTTTTTCACCCAATGCTTTTGTCTCATTTACGCTGTTTGAAATCAGGGAATTCTTCATTTAGAAATGCGTATAGCCTTCTGGTTTTACTTTATTTTTTTTGCCTAAACTATCTACTAAGGTTATTGTCGCGTTGCCGGATACTATCTCTCCTACCGGATAAAAAACCTTAGGCAACATGTCTAATCTCTTAGCTGGCATGGTAAATAAGAGCTCAAATTGTTCACCTGTATTGAGCAACCGTTTAAGAGAATATCTCTTAGTTTTACATGGTATTAATGACTCGTATATAAGGGCGCCTTTTTTGCTGCGTTTAAGTATATGCTCAAGGTCTGATAAAAATCCGTCCGATATATCTATCATGGCGCTCGCGTCAAGTTTTCTGACAATAAACTGTGACTCTTTTATCTTAGGCATAAAAAGCAAATGATCCGGCCTCATACAAAGTGGACCGGTCAATACTATCGCATCCTTGTTCCTGGCTCCGGAACGAAGAATAATATCCTTTTTAGAAACCTCTCCTAATATAGCTACAGATATTACAATCCTTTCAGAAGAACTCATATCTCCACCTACAAGATTCACCTTAAAATGACGTGCCATGCTCTCAATGCCCTTGTATAATCTGATAGCGTAATTATGCGAAACCCCTGGAGGTAAGGCTACTGATACCACTGCATGCTTAGGCAGCCCTCCGCAGGCAGCTATATCGCTTATATTAACGGCAAGCGCTTTGCGGCCTATCTCCTCCGGCGTAGCCTTATCTCTCGTAAAATGCACTCCCTCTACAAGAATATCCGTAGCGAATAAAAGATGTTTACTGTTCTTATATTTTAATACAGCACAATCATCGCCGATACCTTTTATCACCGATGAATCCGTACGAGTCAACCTTGTTATCTTTTCGATAAAACCAAACTCACCTATATCTGATAACCTATTTTTCATAATTATACATTTCTTAATGACCGCTTATATGGTTTAGTAAAAACTTCTTTTTCTGTAATAATCGCGCTTATATAACGGCTGGGCGTAACATCAAAAGCAGGGTTATATACCTTTACTTTATCTGGCGCGTGAGATATATTGGATATCTTTCTAACCTCTTCTCCGTCTCGTTCTTCTATGGGTATCCTGTCCCCTGTTTTTAATGAAAAATCAAATGTAGAGCTCGGCGCGGCGATATAAAATGGGATATTGTGAGCCTTAGCAAGTACTGCTAAAGAGTAAGTCCCTATCTTATTAGCGGTATCGCCATTTGCCGCTATCCTGTCAGCGCCTACAATAATCTTATCTATCCTTGCCTTTTGCATAAGTGATGCTGCCATATTATCGCATATAAGCGTTACATCTATACCGTGTTTCTTTAGCTCCCATGCTGTAAGACGCGCACCCTGTAAAAGCGGCCGTGTTTCGTCGGCGTAAACTTTTATCTTTTTACCTTGCGCGTAAGCTTTATAAATAGGTGATAACGCCGTGCCTTCTCCGGATGTCGCTAATGACCCGGCATTGCAATGCGTAAGTATGGTATCACCTGACCTTATAAGCCTTGCACCATTAACACCTATGGCCTTGCACATCTGCTCATCTTCTCTGTTTATCTTAATTGCCTCTTCTAAAAGTATTTTTTTTATCACTGGCACAGTCTCATTCTCATTCGCGAACGCTCTTTTTCTCATCCTCTCAAGCGCCCAAAAGAGGTTTACAGCTGTTGGCCTGCTTGCCTTGATACAATCAATTGCTTTCAAAAACTGTCTGAAAAAGGCCTTCCTGTCCGTGCTTTTTATATCTTTGATCCCAACATAGACTCCGTATGCCGCGAATACACCTATAGCAGGCGCGCCTCTTACAGCGAGGGTCTTTATGTGATTATAAACATCTTTAATATTGCGCGATTCTATAATATTAAATTTATTCGGCAAGGCCCTCTGGTCTATTATTTTTAGCTTGTTATTTACAAAAGATACTGTCTTTGCCTTCATAATATATTCCTCTGTTTAAAGGTTGCTCCTAGCCTATGTGAAATCTAAGTACCGATTAAAGCAGGGCCTTTTCATTCCGAGCGGGCCTGCCTGCCATCAGGCAGGTATTGCGTTAAAGATTTTACGCAGCCTTTGACATAATATCCCGAATAAAAAACATCATCATGGTAATTGCGCTGTTATGTACTATATGAACCGTAATAGAAGGTATAAGTGATCCTGTTCTCTCACGCATATACGCCAGGAAGACCCCGAGTGCCATAATTGGTATAAAACCCAAAAGGTTTATATGTAAAAAAGAGAATAAAAATCCGCTTATAATAACAGCTAGCACTACACCTAGACTTTTTTTAAGAGCACCGTACAAAAAACCTCTAAAGAATACTTCCTCTATAACCGGCCCAAGTAACGCTATAAGAAAAGATACAAAGACAAGCATAATAGGCCTATCCTCCTTGAAGAGGAGCTCATATACGGGTTGCGGCGGCAGGACATAATTCAGAAGCCTCGCGATAGCTATAACTAAAAAAAATAACACAGCTAAAATAGGCAAAAAGGCTATGTATGAATATAGTCCAACCCGTATGTTTTGAAATATATTTTTGAAAGATATGCCAAGCACCTCTACTGATTGGTGGTATTTTAATGTTACAACCCTTAATATGAAAAATAACGCCAGAAGATCCATAAGGACTGTTGACAATACCATATCAAAACGACTATTCCATAACGAGGCTAAAAAAAGATGGCCTAATATATAAATAACTATTGAAAAAAGAGAATGAAAGAAGACAAAGAGCATCACTACCTTTAGAACATCCGGTAAAGACCAGGCTGCTCCAGGCGCGTTAAGTGTGCGCGGTATAATATCTATAGACTCTCTTCTTTTGCTAATATAATAAGCTAGAAAGAATACTCCTACTACCAGCAACCCAAGTGCCAACAGAAATATAAAACCAAAATTACGTGAGGCCTTACTATCATTTAAGAGGATCTCTCTTAGGGCCTGTTCTTTTAATTTAACCTCTTTGGCAAATTGCTCACGCTGATAAGAAGAATTTTTAAAAGATTTAAAATCATTACTATGCATGGCTGCGGAAAAAGTCTGAATGAAAATAATAAAGACTATCATCCACGCGTACATCCGATTTTCGTTTATAAAACTTCTGATCTTTTTGATCATAATATTAATAGCCAGTGTATTCTATATCTGCTTATTTTAAGGCAGGCAAAAAAGCCTCTTAGCGTTTTCTGTTGTCCGCGACTCTATTTCTATTTCTTCCATGTCGCGAATCTCAGCTATCTGCCTAACAAGGTACTTAAGATTTGACGGTTCGTTGCGCTGACCTCTTTTAGCCTGGGGGCTTAAAAAGGGGGAATCTGTCTCAAGCATAAGCCTTTCCATGGGAGTCTTTTTAACAACCTCTCTTAAGTTATGCGCGTTTTTATACGTAATATTGCATGTATAAGATATATGCAATCCGAGATCAAGGCATCTGTTAAGAGTCTCTTCATTGCCCGCAAAACAGTGCATTACACCTGTAAACGGCGTCTTGAGATTCTCCTCCATTATCTTAAACATGAGCTCGGCAGCCTCTCTCTTATG
>Ga0222637_1000457_pt1 | contig 18305 bp, 27 predicted proteins | sample AntAcemetagen143_FD_181149 | JGI IMG/M metagenome (GOLD analysis project Ga0222637, IMG submission 181149) | Saline water microbial communities from Ace Lake, Antarctica - #143 | ecosystem: Environmental > Aquatic > Non-marine Saline and Alkaline > Saline | place: Antarctica: Ace Lake...
CCGACTTTACTTGGGCTTCTAATCTCATGTTTTTCCCTTTCTATTATATTAAAATGAGGCAAGGCAAGAAAATAGTCTTGGCGATGTTGATGTAGTATTTGCTATCGCTCGTACCTTCATGCCTTGCCTTCGTTTTTACGCTCCAAGAGCCACACGTTGCGTTTTGTATTGTTCCCATTCTTCCATCGTTCTATCGTTCTTTTGGCAATTGTCTTTTGCCCATAAAGGTTGCAAGTTAGCTAATGCCCAACACACACGAAATTCTTGATCTTCTGGATGCTCATAATGAAATCTTGCTTTGGGTACGATGTGATCAATTGCCCACCCATCCTTGCCGTAATTATCCCATGACATTCCATCAGTAAATTTTGATTCAAGATGAGCGTGCAATTCTCCTACCGTGTAACCCACCAACAACTCCCACGAACGACCTGCTTTATTACCACGTATGGCAAGATAAATTTGAGAACTCATGCTATCATCTAACCTCCCCCTTGGGGTTAAACGTCTTTTTTTGTCATATTCACGATGTGACAGCCTGGCTCTTTCTAAATTATTTCGTGTATATTCCGAATGATAACCAGGATGATTTAATTCCCAAACTTTTTTCTTTTCCATCATTCTTCCAAAATTATTTTGCTTCCATCTTTTGGAGGTTTCTTTATATTTTGACGAGTTTTTAGATACACATTTCGCCTTGCTTTTTTTGTGTTTTTCGTAATTGTTTTTCTGCCATTTTTTAGAATATTCATTACATCTTTTCCGATGAACCTTCTGCCGATGATTAGTGTCTTTAATACTACAAACCTTGCACCAACTATTTATTCCTTCTTTCTTTGATTTGTTTTTGAAAAATTCCGAAAACGGTTTTGTTTCTCCGCACTTTGAACATCGCTTTAGTTTTGGGTTGCTTTCCATTAAACTTGAAGCCCTCCACCAGTAAGTCCTTTACCACCCGTGATAGGAGTTTCCTTTGGTGCCTCTCCACCACCCTTACCAAGGCTTTGCAATATACGCATATTTTCTTCACGGTCAACTCCGCTGAATAATCGCTTCGATTCCTTATCATTCCCAATAAACCAATTCATTAGTTCATCCCTGTTTACTCCCTCGTGTTGAATGGCGCGGTCGAATATCATAGATTTACGAGTCATTTCACTAAGCTCGTTACGAAGCTTATCTTGAAAGCTTAACTGCACCGTATATACTCTGCGAATATCTGCACGACTGATCTCAGAAAAATCAAATTTGTTTTTCTTTGACTCCGGTACATAAGAAATAGACGGCAGGTATTGCTTGTCTTTGGCTAACATCTGGCTCAATACCAAGGTATTTTCGATTACCGCAGAAAACCACCCGTTCTCAACATGTCTTGCCGTCAGCTTCTCTCTCCCTGACGTTGACTGCAACAGCGATTCCATCGCGCCCGACCCACCGCGCACCAGCCCTGGCGTTCCCTGCCCCTGCAATGACTTCGGTTGCCCGACACTGGCCGTATCATGCTCTTCCAGTTTGTTGCCAGCCTCAAACACATACGCCGGTAATTGCGGCAACTGCGCCCATGAAATCACGTCTGCGGCTTTTGCTGAACCGCTGATATACGTGCGCCCGTAAGGTTGCATGTCGGTCTTCTGGTCTTCACTTAACAACGCGTCACGATTGACAATCTGGTGCGGATGCAATGACATGGAAATCATATCCATGATGGCGTTGAAGAAATCTTCAGACCCCATAATCATCCTGCGCCGTGGGCGAATGATTCCCGGCGTGAACCACTCAACACCGTCAGGATCGAATGTTGCCGCCACCACCGGATTACGTAATGTCTGGTATTTGGCCTTGGCGCTGTAAATCTCAAACTGGTCACAAGCATACCATGCGTGCTCATCCCTTGAGAAGCACTGCAACACAGGGATGATAACAGGGGTATCGTAACCTGATTCATTCATCGCTTGCGCTGGTGAACGCTGCAAGCTGGCAATCTGAGTCGCAATCTGACGCGGTGTAGCTAAATAACCGTTGAATATCTTTGACCTTGCGCGGTCTATGATCTTCTCAACCGGCCCTTCAAACGGAGTGTCGGGATTCAATTTTTTATCGAACATTTTTCGGAACGGTTCCTCCTGAAACATCCTCAGGACGAACACGCAACTAACGTCATCGGGCGTAGCGCCGTCAGGCGTTGGGATTACTGTTCCAAACGGCAGACAGGTATATCCCGGCACCAGTTCGCTCTTGCCAATCCCCATTATGCGATTTTTTACTTCTTTGCCGCCAGCCAAGACAATCTGCTCTTCGGACATTGGTGGAGTAATAACACGCGGCTCAATTATACCATATCCCTTGCCGAGTTTCACCGCTTCACGTAACGTCAGGTATCCGTTCCGCTCAATCTGCATGTGCGTCCGCATGTTGTAGAGAACAAGGTCTCTGATCTTGCGGGCTGTTTCATACTCAATCTTGGCGTCCGTTGGTATTAAATCAAACGGGTTATCCGCATCAAACAACCGGCTCATAAGCGGCGGCAACGCTTGGTCAACGAACAACCGCGCCTGCGCGAGCGTAACATCCGACAACGTAGGTCTGTCAGGGTTCACGTCCTGATTGAACATTCGCACGTCCTCGTTTGCCAAATCAAAATACGGACGCGCCTCTTTCCATGCCAGCCGGAACAGCGCGAGGTATTTTCTCAGCTTCTTGTCTGAATCTTCGGAGGGCGTATAAGGGGCATAAGTATTATTGTTTTTGTCAGCCATGATTGCACCTTTCTTAATGTTTTATGAACATTCCCTTTGGTGTTCGTTTCCAATTTTTACGTCTTTTAGACATCTCAATTATTTTTTCCTTAGTAAAAACATGTTTTCCCTTATTGGACTCTCGAATTTTGAGTTTAGTTTCTTCGGAATGATGTTTGCCTTTATTCCATCCTGGTTTCCCGGCAAAAAAATTACCATCTCTGGCGTTTCGTATTTTTGCAGACTCGCTCATTTTACGACGCGTTTCAAGTGAAAAAGTTTTCTTTTTACTTGCTTTTGATATTTTAAGACAAATTTCTTTGGAGTAACGTTTATTCTTATTTCCGCCACTGGTCATATTGTATCCATGTTTTCTATCCATGCTTTTATAATATGTTATCCAAGCACGTTCTCGAACATCCAACATATTTTCACTTGTTTCCTCAAGTATATGAAATTCAAAATTGGATTCACCATATTTTAAGAAAGCATCTTGAAAATGTTTGTTGCGATGTTTGCGTGATCGCAATGCCCAAAGATGCAAAACCCTTCTTTTCCTAATATCAATACTCTGCCCAATATACCATTTCCCATTTATAATATTACGAAAACCGTATATGCCAATTTTTTTAGTTTTCATTTGATAAACTATAAAATATTATTCTTGATTTGTGGAAACATATCGTTTATCATATTGCGATCTTAAATCAAGCCCGCGTTGAGAGCCAAGTATTTTTCTGGTTTCGCGAATATGTCTCCCCGCCAAAAAAACATTTGGGAACGTCATGGGGTCGGGGTCTTTGGATAGCGAAAACTTCCGACTGCGGTTATTTCTTATTTGGTTTTTGGCGAATGTATAAACGAACTGACTGATACCCCACGACACAAGACAATCTGTATGCCCGTTCTCGCCGTGGTCAGGCCGACCGCTCTTCCCTACAATACATTCGGAATATTCCTTTAGTAACGCATAATGATAAATCTTCGGATTATCCGGCCTGTCGTAAATCCATGTGCCAGCCAAGTCGAAGATTACCTTACGGTTTCCCACGGTGGTATCAAACCCGTTGACCTCTTTCAACCGTCTGGTTTTATCGCTGGTAACAACGTGCTGATAAATGAAGGGGTAATTTATAATTGTCGTTAGGAATACTGCCGCATCTTCGCCACGCGCTTCAGGAGCCATCAGGCATAGGTTGTAGTAAATTGAGGCATATAGGCACATCCATGCAAATTCTACATTACGCATACGTGAATAGAGCGCGGACACCAACACCGGATCAACTTCTCCCTCGCGTGGCAACCGGCGAATATACGCGACACTGGCATCGGCGGCGGCTTCGGGGTTTTCGTTACCTTCAGCAATATCAGCCGCCAGCCAGTAGGAATCGGTCTCCCTGTATTCCTCGTATATCTCCCACACATCATCGCCGCGCTCTTCCACGTTCTCAAACAGCATCTTAATCTTAAGTGCTTCCCTGGCGGTCTCTGGTTTCTGTGTCGGCCAAATTTTCGCATACGAGTGGCGCGGAACGTAAGTGCGCAAATTCTTTTGAGTCACATCAAATGTATAATACGGCTTCCCTTGCATGTCACTAAACTGGCCCCACACTCTCGCTTTCAATTCGTAGGGCTTGTACGTCTTGATCTTCTGATCTACTTTTTTGCGGTTATGATATGGCGAATCGTATTGCGAGCAGTAGTAAATCTTGCAGTATTTGTTTTGTCCAGAAATAATGGGAAGGTAAACGTCGTGGTATAACCAGCTCAGACCATTTATAGGCGTGAAGGAAGCTCGCAGATATACGGCGTGTTCCAAAGCACTAATCCAAAACCTTCTGTCCGGCGGTTCCTCGTCAAGAATAATGAGCCACGCCTTTTCAGCCTCAACCCTGTGATAGTCCTGCTCATACGTAATGTATGATATGGTGTTCCCGTTATTGAAAAAATATGTCTGCTTTAATTCTGAAAATCCATTTACCCCTCGTTTAGCGTCCAAAAAATATTGAGGAATTATTTTGGCGAACTTTTTGCGCCACATTTTTTCCTTCGCCTCTTTATACGTACAAATCCATATCTGCGAACCTGCCTTCGGTATTTTTTCCTTGGGGTATATTCCCACACCGATAATATTTCCGCACGTACCGTCTTCCTTCAACCCAAACCGCGCAATGTTTTCTTCATTGACTACTCGCGGAACACCTGTGTCAACACCTTTTTCAAAGCGCATGGAAACTGGCACCTGCCCTGACGCCATGATAACGGCTTCAACCAAGGCTTCCACTGATTTACCTGATTGCGTGCCAGCAACACTCATCGCCGCGCCGGGCGTCTGCTGTGTGTCCATCAACATGCCGATTTGAAATTCATTGCCGTTAGGGTTAATCTCTATTTCGGCTTTTTTTGCTGTGTCTATCAGCCATTGTGGGCGCGGGGGGCAATCGAACGGCTCGAACATATTAAAGTCCGTCTGTTCGTTCCCAGCGAGTGCTTGAGAAAAAAAGGATTTTGGGGGATTGTCGGGTTTCATAATATTAAGAAGCGTTTAGAATGTGTTTCGATGACTTTAAGAAAACGCGAATCCAGATTATCCAAGCACCCATCAATCAAGATTAAGTCCCACTCTCGCAGCTCTACAAACCGGAAACCGCTTTTATAACATAGAAACGAAACGCTCGTGGTTTCGGTTTTGATAGTCTTTATGTTAGACGGCTCTTTGCAATGACGTGGCTGAATGATAAGAATGTTTTTCATAAGCGGTAATCCGGAGAATAAAGTCTGAGTTGTCCACTCCACTTAAAAAATTTCCACTCTAAGACAATGTAGTTAAATGTTCTTGTTTTTGCAGAATGGGCCATTAAGTCAGTTCGCAACACAAGAAAGCCAACGTCCAAAAACATACTGAGATACGGCAAATTAAAACGTCTTTTTTTCATTTCATTCCCTTTGTGTTTTTTCATCACTCGTTTCCCAGCGGCTCACCCACAGCCTGTGCAATATCAGCAAACTTCTTCTGATCCTCGACCAGTGGAAACTTCGACTTAATCTCCCGCGCCAGATTCGACAGCCAAACCTTCAGGCTACCCTTACTGATAAACCCTTCCTTCGCCAGTTCAAAGTCCACCTTGGAGAGCGTGCTGATCGTCTTCGTCAGCCGACAGATAGCCATGACCTTTGACGCATCATCGCTTTCCGTTGGCTTTTCCCTGAAGTTCTTGAGCATTTCAAGCGTTGTCGCCCGAAGCAACTTAATCTCGCCATGCAAGTCGCGTACCTGCCGTGCGCCGTCACCCTCGGCCTCTACCTTGTCAAAGTATTCGTCATCTTGGTGGTAAAGCGATGGCCTTATATTCGGCGGTCGGCCCATCTTGGGCTTCACGGAAGTGGCCGGAGCGACCAGAGCAGCCGTATCAACCGGCTTTCCTGGCGCAAATTCGTCTTGTACTTCATCCATATACTTTGGTTCCTTGTTTGAAAAACACACTACCATAACACAGGAGAAAAGTCAAGAATAAAAATAGTTGTTGACAAAACTGGTCTCTTGTGGTAGAGTGTTTGCAGAAATGAGGAATGGAACCCTCAAAATGGAATCAAATGTATTACACCCAACAAAGACAACAAGGCGGCGGCAGGCCATTCAAGGGGTATCAGTATCGTCAAGATACGTGGTTCCACCCTGGGTTCCACCTGACCGCCGCTTTTTTTAGGAGGAACCATGAAAGATATTGTTGACGTTGTTGGCTCATATTTCAAATTATCGAAGACCGTAAACGGGCTTTTTGTTTCAAAATGTCCATTTCATAAAGGCAAAATTAAATCATTTATAGTGAACAAAAACCTTCAAACATGGCATTGCTTTGCTTGCGGGCGTCATGGTGGAGCAAGAGAATTTATTATGGCATATGAAGAAGTGGGCCTTGATAGAGCAATTAAAATGTGTAAATAAAACAAAGGAGAGGTCATGAGCAAACATTCCAGTATGTTGCGCGATCCGCGTTGGCAAAAAAAACGTCTTGAAATAATGCAACGAGACAACTTTCAGTGTGTCGCTTGTTTGAGAAAAAACAAAACACTTAACGTCCACCACAAAAAATACATCGGAAAACCTTGGGAAGCCAAGGACGATGACCTGCAAACCCTTTGCGAAGATTGCCACAAAGACCTTGGGCCACATCCCAAAGGAGGGATTTGGTGGGAACCAATTGACGATAAAAGCGGCCACGGCGTAGGTTTTTCTTGGAGTAATTGCCCAATTTGCGGGAGCACAGACCTACGAGAAAAAGGGCATTATGATGCTTGTAACCAGTGCGGACATCGTATCATTCCAAATACAAAATCTGGCTTTTTTGAAAACGAGGTGGAATAATGACCAGTCCCACTCCTGAAAAAACACTACTCAACCTCGAAGCCGTCACCAATACCGTTGCGGCTGGCAACGCCGTATTCATTGTTGAAAACCAAGAGGCTTTGGAGCGGTTTATTGGGCTAAACCTATGCGCCACAGCACACTACAGCAAACGCAACAACTGGACGAAGCTTAATACTGACGTGTTAATTGGCGCAAGAGTCTATATCGTAACCGATAAAGCAGATAACGAAAAGACTTTTGGCCACTTGGTTGCTACCGTGCTCTACGGCAAGGCCAAATCAGTCTATATCATTTCCTTACCACCGACCAGCACCCGTGAACAAATAATCGCAATATGTAAGTCAACATTGGAGTGGAAGCCAGTCGAGCTTCCCAAACCAGAGGAGTTTTTCTACGACAAAAACCAGAAGGAATACCTGCTCAAAAACAAGCGTAAATGCTGGCTATCACTATCTGAAACACAGTTTAAGAAGGAGCTTGCCCACCGGGGAATGCGGCCCCACAAGGAAAAAGGCGAGAATTTATCCGAGGCCGATGAGTTTATTATCCAACTCCGCGACGAACGGGATGTTGATTACGTTGGCTCATTAGCCGGTTATAACAGCGGTTTCTACGAGATTGATGGACGCCGCATACTTGTCACTGACTCACCAAATATCATCAAGCCCGTTGCTGGCGAGTGGAACAACATCGGCTCTCTCATATTAAACATGCTCCTCGATGAAAAAATAAAACAAAAAGACTATCTCTTTGGATGGCTCAAAATAGCTTATGAATCCTTGGCCTCCCAAAAACTACGAACTGGGCAAACCCTCGTATTATGTGGCAAAAAGGACAGCGGCAAATCCATGCTCCAAAAAATCATCACCCTAATTATTGGCGGACGGTCGGCAAAACCCTACCAGTTTATGACCGACACTACATCCTTCAATTCCGATATGTTCAAGGCAGAGCACCTGTGTATTGGCGACGAGCAAGCAACCACCGATATTCGATCCCGCCGCGCTTTCGGCGCACAGGTTAAACAAATATCCGGCGAAGACACCCAGCGTTGCCACCCTAAACACGGCGAGGCTATTATATTAACCCCATTTTGGCGATTAACCATATCCCTGAATGACGACCCAGAAGAACTGATGGTATTGCCACCGATCTCGGACAGCATCGAGGACAAAATGATTATCCTTAGAGCTGTGCAAGCCCCTATGCCTATGCCTTCTGGAACCCATGACCAACGTATCGCATTTTGGAATCAACTCGTTTCAGAAATACCCGCATTCATTGATTTCCTATGCCAGTGGCAAATACCAACCGAATTACAGAGCCAGCGATACGGTATCACCCATATACAACACCCAGACCTTCTACAGGAAATAGACGCCTTGGCCCCAGAATACCACTTGATGATGATGCTCAATAAGGTGCTATTTCCCGACAACCTCTCTACGACCTGGCGTGGCACAGCCGAAGACTTGGAACTTAAACTTACCGCCGATGCCAACTATACCTATGAATCTCGCAAGCTCCTTAGTTGGTCGAATGCCTGCGGAACCTATCTGTCCCGCCTTGCCAAGAAATACCCAGAACGCTTTACCCAAGAACGCACCGCCCACAAGCGGATTTGGTCTATCGAGCCGTAACCCAATGACGGGGTCTGCAACTGCCAATGACGGGGTCAAATTGGCCTCCCACCCTTTACCAGCCGTATCAATGACGTTGTGACGGCAAGTTATTACCTTTGTGTTCTACACACATACCATAATACGGCAGTATATCCTCTTGTCTTATATATTAAATACTTTATTTCAAATAAGGTGCTAAGTAACTGTCATGGCGTCATTTTGCAACGACTTACAACTAATTTCTCCGTTCTGAATGGGATTTTGACTCTTTCGGACTGCTTACGCTAAATGCTTTCTTACATTGAAAATCCTAATTTTTTCAAAATTCAGGTTCCGCTTTTGGCGATTGTTGCACCCCGTGGGTCGCCAACCCTTCCCTCGTTCTTTCCCTCTGGGCGGGAGTGGGGATAAAACCAAATAAGCATCTGAACCGGCAACGGCGGCGGGGAACCCTCCCCCCATGTCTGAGCGTGCCGTGAGACGGGCTGTGAGTCGGTACAGAGCGGCGGATTAGGCCGAAGCGGCACTATAGCGGCAGAAGCGAGTCAGGCCGAGGACGGCCATCAGGCGGTTGATTTTTGGCTGGCTGGCTGGGCCGTGCCGTCAGCCGGACGCCCGTCTGACAAGAGGCTGTGAAATGTGGGGTCATGTCGCATAACATAACTTATGTTGCCTATCCACTTTGCGTAAGTACTTGCTAATCAATATAGTGCGAAAGTGGACAATAAACCAGACGGACACAAAACAAGCGCCATCAATTACACCCAATGTTTGCAGGCATACGGTGACACGGTGGAGCGTCAGCCCTATTGACGGGAACTAACACGCTGCAGATCAATGGTTTACGCCTGAAACGGGACGCGCCCAGCGAAAACACGGCGAACCTGGAACGAAAAGAGCGCGGGAGAGACGGACAATCCCATTGCACAATTATTCAACCCGGTTGCAAGATTGTGATAAACAGCAATAATAAAGGATTTGCACGATAATTAATGATAATATTATACGACGTAGAATCGCATCGTGGCACTACTTTCCGAGCGAATGTGTGCCATAACGCCCCAAATCGGCGTGTAAGTGTGACAATTTTCATGGTAAGTGTGACGTTTGACCGTAAAGTGTGACACGATCCTTGTTATTGTCTACTATTGATAGAGACAAACGGCTGGCGGGTGTGACACAAAAAAAAGATTATCAATGCCCGCTTGACTATTATTGATTGTGCGTAGGACTTGGCACGGTTTAAGCTACTATATATAAACATGAACAGACAACCACAAACGAACAAGGGGGGGGCGCGATGAAGGTATTAAAGAAAACCGAACAACCATATCAAGGCCAGTATCTCATACACCTGAGCAACCAAGGATCGCAAGCATCATGGGGCGATAAGGATTCAGCCTTGCAGATATTCCCGGTTGACGTAGACCTTATCAAGCAACAGTTACATGGGCGCAAGGTGAAAGTCGAACAGGGCGAAGTATAACATGACCACCACGAACACGAAAGGGAACGCCATGAACGGCCCAAAAATACATAAGCACACAAACGGGTTTGAAACATTTATATGCAGTAAGTGTAAGGTCGAAAAGGAACGGCTGAACGGATACCGGACTTCCGGTAATTCTAACAAGCCACGGTTCAAATGGCTTTGTGATTTGTGTTATGCCCAAGCGATAATGAACCATCAACCAGTAACAAGGGGGACGCGATGAGAACAGAAGCCGACAAGACAGCATGGAAACAGAAGATGGCGGGAATATCTAAGCAGGTAAAAGCAATGGCGCCGGCCGATCGCGAAGCCTTGGCGCTCAGACTGGGCACACGCACACCGGAAGGTCACACGTTGAGCGCCTGGAATACTTGCTTCTTATGGTTGCAGGCCGGAAAAGCGCTGGCCATAGTGGCAGGCTTCAAACAGTGGCAGAAGGCTGGGCGGATAGTAAAGAAGGGCGAGCACGCCGCCGGGGACATACTTGTGCCCATGTTTGGTAATGCTACCGCAGACAAGACCAGCGAAGACGCCACAGACGACACCAGCGCGGAGAGTAAGCCGAATATGCGCTTCCGGCTGGTGCCGGTGTTTGATATTGGGCAGACAGACGACTTAAACCAAGCGACAGCATGACAACCACTAACAACCACCACCCACATGGAGGCAGACGATGAAACAGATTAGCTTTGCGACACTATGGGATGGATTTAAAACCGACAAGGAATCAATGCAGGCGCGAAACAAGGCCGTAAAAGAATATCGGGCGCAGGGCGTCAAATGCTCATGTTTTACGCTTCCGAACCAGCTCAAGAAATATGACGGAATCGGGCAGCCTAATGGCGGGGTTTGCAGCGTATATATGGCGAATGTTTACGACTAACGACCACACTAACCGCGCGAGGGCGCAAGGAGGGAAGCGACCATGAAAGAAACACTCACAACAAGTCAGATCGCGGACAGATTGCTTGCCGATGACAATGCCGGATGGACGTATGCCGGAGCGCGGGCCCTGGCAGAATACATGGAGCAATACGAAGAGGACACCGGGGAAGATATGGAATTGGACATTGTCGCTATCCGGTGCGACTATTCGGAATACGACGATCTGAAAGACTGGGCGATAGATTTTTTCGGAGAGAAGGAAGCGAAAGAAAAGTTTGAAATCGAAAAGGATGACGACTGGGAAGAAGTGGAATCTGAAATTGAGGAATATATAAACGATAATGGCCAGCTGATCAAGTTTGACGGCGGGATCATTGTCAGCGCGTTTTGACACACACGCAACCCGCGCAGATGCGGGGAAAGGGTAACAGACTATGAAACACAAAACACAATGGAGAGTGATTCACGGCGCAAGCCGGTTTGAACTGGATTTCGTCAGTTTGAAGGAAGCGAAGGCATCATGCCGGGAACGACTTGATTCACAAATTCAAGAACTATCAACAGGCTATTGCCGATATAGCAACCAAAACGGGAAAGTCAAAGCAATCGTTTTGTAAATAACACCACGCCGAAACCGGCCCACCCTGGCCGGTCTATGGATTAAGTCCATACCGATGAGGCGCAAACAATAGCATAAGGGAGGGTGACAACCATGACAACCAAAACGACAGGGCAGCGGACGCCGGGACCGTATCATGCTGGAGACTTCGGGTTGATATTATCCGAAATAGATAAAATCATTGGGCAAGCCGAAGGGATCAATAAAGACAATAACGCCGCCTACATCGTCCAGGCCTGTAATAACCATGACGCACTTGTGAAAGCGTTGCAAGACCTATTCGAGCATTGCGCCATGGTACATAAATGCTGGGGAGACGGCGACAACACAAAAGAAGCCGCCGCCGCTATCAAAGCCGGTGAAGCCGCCATCAAATCCGCAACCGGCCAGGAGTAAAGGAGAACATGACAACATTAACATTACTGGCAATCTGCCTCATGCTGGAGGCTGGCGGTGAATCCTATCAAGGGAAACTGGCCGTTGCATCCGTGATATGGAATCGAGCCGAAGGGAAGGCGACGCAGGTGGAAGCTGCATTGACAAAGCGCAAACAGTTTTCATGCCTGAATAATGGACAGGCACACGCGGCGGCATCGGTTGACCGCATGATAATGGGGCAAGGTGGCACAGAAGTATGGCGGGATTGCCTGCTGATCGCCGGGGAGATAATGGACGGCACGTTTGAACCGACGACAAAGGCCAACCACTATTACAACCCTTCCAAAGCCTCCCCGTCCTGGGCGAAAGCATTGCGGGGGAAAGTGACTGTGGGGTCGCATGTTTTTGGCTCGTTAAAATAGCTGTTGACTTATTTGAGGAATATGGTATGATATTAAGCAGGAATAGGGTAGCTCCCAAAAAGGCAAGTCCCATAGCTTGCTCTGTCCTGCTTATCTCAATCTATGGCAACTGTATGGAGTTGTATTATGAAAACCAAGCTGTATGTTCTCCGCGACGAAAACTGGCTCATTCGTTATGTAGGCAAAACTGTTAAGCCATTGCGAGACAGGATGTACTCTCATATTTATAGCGCAAAAAGCGGCGAAAACACCCACAAAAGCAGATGGATTCGTTCTATGCAAGCAAGAGGGTTTTTACCAAACATCGCACTTATAAGAGAGGTAGACGGAGACGGATGCCAAGAAGAAAAAGATCAAATTAAGTTTTTAAGAGAAAAGGGAATAGATTTAGTGAACACAACTATTGGTGGAGATGGAGTTATGTCGGGGAGAAAAATGTCGGAAGAATCTCGAAGAAAAATGAGTCTGGCACGTAAAGGAAAACGGCATTCTTCTAAATGGAATAAAAAAGTAGGAATTGCCAACAAAGGAAAGGTGCGATCACAAGAAATGAGAAAAAAGCTAAGTTTGGCTAATTTAGGGAAACGGCACTCAGAAGCAACAAAAGAAAAAATGCGGATAGTTCAGTCAAATAGAGCGGAGCGACGCAGAAACAGAACGACTTCTTTAAAGGGTAAAAAGCTTTCAGCGGAACACCGCAAGAATATAAGCATTGGAAGAATAAACGGTAAACATCGTTCAGCAGAAGAAAGGGCAAAAATGAATCAAGAGAAAAAGAATGTTCCGCTTTCCAAAGAACATTGCAAAAGAATTAGTGAAGCCAGCAAAAAGTCATGGAGAAATCAATACAGTTTAAAAAGAGAAGGAGACGCAATATGACATTGCCAGAATTAAAAACGGGTGACACCCTCGAAAGCACAAAGGGAAAAACGTATATCGTGCATCGTGTTCACAAGCCAAAGCGCAACACGGGATTTGTGGAACCACTCTATCGGCTTGAGAATGGAATCATCGGGAACCAGGAATGGACACTGGATGAAATGCAACAAGCCGGATTAACATTGAAGGGGGAAACATGAACTACGCGCCGTTGAAAGATACGCTCCAAGTGGGCGACAAGATTGCTTGCACCAAGCATTACGTTAAAGCCGAAGTGCTGGAAGTATTCAAGGTGGACGGCGAGCGCGTCTATTGTATGAGGAACAATGGGAATGCTGTGACCGAGCCGCTGACAGTGCAACTGCTCAAAAGCTATGACTATCAACTGCTTACAGGGGAGTAACACTATGGAAACAACAATTAAAACCACCCAGCTACCACAAGCCGAAGTTAATTACCACCATGAAAAGCCACTCTGGAAAATATGCAGGTCGAACTTCGAACCGGGAGAAATGTGCGGAACTTGCGGCTATCAGCAACGTCAGTTTTTTGGGGACGAGGAAGACGATAAAAGGTATGACACAAATGTATTTAAAGATTTTTCTTGACATCCACGACCGCTTGTGCTATTGTTCCCCTTATGAAAGCCAAGAAAGGGAAAAAGAACATACACGCGGTAATTTTAGGGCGCAAGGGAGGCAAGGCCGGAATAGGTGCGGCGAAGGCGCGGACACACGAACAGGCACAACGGGCGGCAAGGATTCGATGGAGCAAACAAACAACAAAGGAGAACGCAACATGAAATGGAAACTACCATTTACGGGTAAGAGCAAGATTGAAAGACGTATTGAAAGCATCGAAGACCGGATAGGCAAAGAAAAAATATCTTCTTTTAGAGATCTTTGGATGTACAAAGCTTTTTATGGCCCCAATAGAACAGATATTATTTCGCGTCTTGATGATATAGAAGAAGACATTGCTCGAATAGTTCAATATCTGGACATTGAAAGTAAGACCGTGTCCGAGACTACATTCTACCACAAGAAGGGCAAGAAAACCAAATGAAGGGAAACACTATAGCCTCACGCGCAAGACGCCGCCTGGAACTCAAGGCGCAAAAGGAAGAACAAACCAGTCCGCCGCTAACCGGCTGGATGAAGAAAACAGACGCAAACATAAACTGGCTTGGATGGGAAGTTACCAAAAGCAAACTGCCAGAGTATGATTTATGTAAGGTAATCGAACAACGCAAGTCCGGTAAAAAGACAGGGTTAATCGCGCTGGCAAGGGTAACGTAAAAGGTAAACGTAACGTATCGGTAAAATAAAAGGAGAAAGATTATGAACCAAACAAACGGCAGCTTAGAACCAACGAAATCCACACAAATATCCTCCGCTATGGATCATCTCGAAAAAGCTATCGAGAGCAACGGAACACAAGCAAACTGTTTAACGGCCCGAATCGAATCTGTTTTAAGGTCGGATACTCCAAAGACAGCATGCCCAGAAGACAAAAAGGGACCGGATCAAGTGCAACTGGCCGCAAGATTATCCACTTTGATCGTGCGTTTGAATAACATTACAGAAAATATCGCGGAAACAGAAAAACGCGTGGAACTGTAAAATGACCAACAACAACATGGTGGTAGGCCAGATCACGCAACTGACGGATAACGTGCCACTAAATAAGGCGCGTTGCCGTAAATGCAAGGAGATATACTATGCTGTAGAGTTGATTGGCGGCTTGTGCGACGATTGTAGGGATGAAATTAAACGAAAGGAAAGACACGATGAACGAAATAGTGAAAACAGAAACGAACAACGTAACGATGTATGACAAGATCAGCGATCCTATGGATGCCATTGCCAAAATGGGCGAATGGATCAGCAAGTCCGGCCTGTTTGGGTGCGACAAAATCGAGCAGGGCATGGTGCTGGCAATGACCAGTTACGCCGAACGCCGCCCCGTGACGGACATTTGCCGCCGATATCATATCATGGACGGCAAACTTTCCATGAAGTCCGAAGCGATGCTGGCCGAGTTTAATCAGCGTGGCGGCACGCACTTCTGGGAGAAGTCAGATGATAAGGAAGCGGTATTACTGCTTTCGTCAGGCCGGTTTGATGACTTCAAGGTGTCATTCACCATCAAGGATGCGGAACGCGCCGGACTGTGCGGCAAGGACGGAATAGTGCGAGCAGGGCAGAACAAGCCTGGTGGTTGGCAGAAGAATCCCGATGCCATGCTTCGCGCCCGTGCCGTGAGCAAGGGAATCCGCATGGTTGACCCCAGCGTCGTTGTTGGGGTATATACGCCGGAGGAGCTAACCGACATGAAGCACGAAACCATCACAGAAGCTCCGCAACGGTCACTATTGGGCAAGAATCCGCCTGTGACTGTGGAAGCCGAAGTTATACAGCCGGTTGTCGCTAACACTACGGCCAAATCGGAACCCGTGGAGGTCAAGACAGAGCCAAAGGTAGAGAAAACCGCTGTTGACAAGCTAAGTGCGGCTCTCGAAGGCATGACAGGTGACGCAAACGGCTGGCTAATTGATAAGGGATGGGTAAAAGCTGGCCAGACCTTCCGCGACCTATCCGAAGCTAAGATGAATGAAGTTCTTGGCCGGTTGTCGAACTTCAAACAGGCTGTGAAAACATGGAAGCGTCTTAAAGAAGAACAACAACAGAAAGGAAAATAATCATGGGTAGAGAAATTAGGCGTGTTCCAGCCAATTGGAAACATCTCAAAAACGAATATGGCAATTATGTTCCAATGATTGAACATTTTGTGTATACCACAGAGGAAATTATAGAAGGATTACATGATGGTTGGTTGCAAGATTCTCCTCCAAATTATGGAATAAGCGTCATGCCTCAATGGACAGAAGAAGAACGCACACATCTTCAAATGTATGAAGATACAACTGAAGGAACGCCCATATCTCCGGTAATGGCAACTGCTGAAGAATTGGCTCAATGGCTAACAGATAATAAGGCAAGTGCGTGTGGTGATATGACTGCAACTTACGATGAATGGCTCGCTACAATTAAATCTGGAGGAGCACCCACTATGGTTTTAAATCAAGGGAAACTAAAAAGTGGTGTAGAATCCATTGGTCGCCCAAAACATCACCCGACGTTTGCCCCGTCAAGCCATGATGCTCTGGTTAAATGCCCATTCTATGCCAGTGACCCGACAGGGAGCGAGGCAACGCGAAAGGGAACGAATCAGCATGAATATGCTGAAGCCCTATTGCGTAATGAAGAAGCAGAAGCAAAGAAAGCCGGAGCAAAAATTGATGCTGGCGATCGTGACAACGTGGAATGGTATGTTGACTTGGTTCGCGCTCAAGCTTCCGGCGACCTCGAAATTGAGATTGCCGCCGAACTCCAAGACAAGAACTATGGAGTCATAACTTGGGGAACGATTGACGCGGCGGCTGGTGGTGAGATATGGGATTATAAGTCAGATCGTGAGGAACGTGATCACAAGCACCAGATGGCTTGCTACGCGCTCATGCGTATCCGGCAGAAGGGATTGAAACAGGTTACGGCTCATATCTGCTACGGCAAGCTCCGTAAGGTGGTATCGAAGACCTACACCGAGGAGGAGGCCTGGGACATGGTAGAGACCGTGCTTGCCATCATGCACAACCCTGAACGCCAGCAGATGCCGAACGAATACTGCGGTTGGTGTGTGAACAAGCTGACCTGCCCGGCCCTGACCCGGCACGTTACGGTGGTGGCTTCCAAGTATGCACCAGAAGAAAGCGATAAAATACAGATGTGGGAACCTACCCAGATGACCGACCCGGCGCAAGTTGGACGAGCGTTATTCATAGCACGGATTGTCGGTCCGTGGTGTGCTGGTGTGGAGAAACACGCGAAGCTGATGATGGAGAACGGCCATGAGATAGCCGGATGGAGCATCTTGGAACGATCAGGAGCGCGGCAGGTCAAGGACATAACCAAAGCTTTTGCTCTTACGGGCTTGCCAGAGGATGTGTTCTTGAAATGTTGTTCCGTTAAAATTGGAGAACTGGAGGAAAAATATGCAACAACGAAAGGAATGAAAAAAGCCGCCGCAAAGCGGGAACTCAATGAACTGTTGGCAGACGTGATTGAAAATAAACCGTCCATGAAACTGTTGGTAAGACAGAAGGAGGCGTAAGATGGCAGTAAAGCATACATTTGGAGATGAGGACAACCGACCTGACGCTGTGGAAGCAGGGGTATATCCAGCCACAATTAAGACGGCAAGCGAGAAAATATCAAAGTCATCTGGCAATGAAATGATTGAGATTATTTGGACGGTGGATAATGGACCTGATGTCTTTGACTATCTCACGTTCGGACCCAAAACAGCATACAAGGTAGATACTTTCCTGAAAGCTACTGGAAATGCACCAAAAAAGGGTGAAGAAGTTGAGATCAAAGCAGAGGATATTGAGGGTCAGAGAGCCTTCCTGGAACTACGTGTTGAAGATGACCCGCAATATGGACGCAAAAACAAAGTGAATAAGTATATAACCGACAAAGGCATTCCGCCAGCATTGCCGGAAGCTGAAAGTGACAGCAACAAACCATTCTAACCAAGGAGGTGATACAAATGGCAAGAGGAAGTACAGGTAAGGGTGGAGGTCGCGGACAAGGTGGCGGCGGACGCGGTGGCCGTGGCTCGTGCGGCGGCACGCGTAAGTTCGACGGCAAAGGCCCACGCTCACAGGCAAAGAGGAAGCGTTAGCATGAAGTTTCAGTATAAAGAACGTGATAAGCCCCGCCGCCCAGACACGGGGGCGGGAGCCATATTAGGGAAGCCAGACATTAAGGACTTCCTCACGATTCGCGTGGCAGGGAATGAGCAGTTGCCGCTCGACTTCCACTCGGATTACGTCAAGTCTG
>Ga0222637_1000464_pt1 | contig 18132 bp, 32 predicted proteins | sample AntAcemetagen143_FD_181149 | JGI IMG/M metagenome (GOLD analysis project Ga0222637, IMG submission 181149) | Saline water microbial communities from Ace Lake, Antarctica - #143 | ecosystem: Environmental > Aquatic > Non-marine Saline and Alkaline > Saline | place: Antarctica: Ace Lake...
TGTCATAATAGGTTCTGTAAGGTTCTCCTTCTTCTGTCAGCAAAGCCATGCCCCAAGTCTCATCTACTGCTCTATCTGTAGCTTCCGTTCTCCACTCAGGTTTATAAACTTGGTCAAAGTTACAATCATACACATCTGCATCATGCCATTTTCCACCTACTGCTATGAAAGACCAAGCATACATTTTTACTGCCATAGCTCCTGCTTTTAAAGACTCTTCATGCCAGTTATTACCCCATTCTGCTGGTAACACTCCTTTTACATACTCTTTAAAATCCATTTCTACTACTTTATAAGGTGCTTCCCATGTACATGCATCAAGTCCTGTCACACGTACCCTGATTGTTTCTGGTATCACTAATTCAGGTGCTTGGGATAAACCTACATCAGGCATTGCACCAGCAACCATAGAAGTTGCCAGCAATATACTTATTAGCACACCCATCCTTTCTCCTTTACTGGGCTAATACACTTAGAGGTTCTCTTCTAAATCCTCAATAGTTTCTGTCATATTTTGAATTGTCTCTGTTTTCTCTGCTACTTCTACAATAAGCTTTGAAACATAATCAATTGCATTTGTTTCAGTAACAGGGGATACTGGCATAATAGTATTATCCAGTAAATCAACAATGTTTTCTAAATTAATGTTCTCTTCCATAGCTTTCCTTTCCTTTATATAACTTCACTAATAACTTTAAACTTACGTGGTCTACTCAGTTTTTCTTCAACATAAGCCTCAGCTTCTTCAATCTTTACAAATCTGATAGGCTCAGGTAAAATTGAGTAGGGAACTGCTCTTGTTTCAGTAGCCCAAATAAAAATAATCCGTCTTTGTACAGTCCACCATGCAGTGTACAGCTTTCCATTACCATTAGCATACACCTTATGACTCTTAATTCTGAACTCCATATATTCCTCCTTTCCTAGACTAATAAAACATCCCCAGTACCAACGGTGGGAGTCGAACCCACAGGATATTCGGTCTTTGTATGCCAATTCCGCCACGCTGGTTTACTTTGTTACAATAATGCCTAGACCTGATTCAGGTCGGTAAATATTTTCTGTTTCCTCAAAATTGAATACTCCTATTGAAGGGTCGTAATTCATCCCTTCATATCTTACCACCCAATGTGGAACTGTCAAGTAAATCCAAATCACTGGTGTTTCCATAGGTACTCCATGTACAAATGCAATATCTGATATGTCATACCCAGCGTTTTCAAGCATTGGAATAATTGGTTCATATGTAGTCACAATCCATGTTTTCAGTCCGTAATGGTCTTCAATAAAGGTTGCTAACAATCTGAAATCTACAGGGTAGTCACCACCTGCCATCTCATTTGCTATATCCTCGACAGTCTCATCACCAGCTACTCCATAGTATTGAGCAACCATAAGAACTGAGGCACTTGCACAAGCATTCTCATACGTTCCATACTGTGATATCAATTCCAATGTTGGCTGTGATGTGGGTATTACTGTTGGTATCTCTGTTGATATCAGTATCTCTGTCGAAACAACACCTTCAGTAGAAGTTATATAAGGAACTGCTGTAGCAATCAGTTCAGGTGTAGGTGTTACATTTTTACACCCAACCAACAATAAAAATAAAAATATTATTCCTTTCCTCATAATTTCCTTTTCCTATGTCTTCTAACCATTTCAGTATTAGCTTTCTTACACCTGTCACCCCTGCTTATCCAGCAAAATCCCACAAGTCAATGTCATCATCATCGGAAAAAAAGGAATCACCTTCCTCTTCTATCTCAAAACCAATACAGTTTTCACAAAGATAGTCACCCATAAAATCATATGCTCCAATTGCACCACAATTATCACATTCTAATTCGGGGTCATATAATATATCTCTTACCATTAATTTTCCTTTTCTAAAGGTAGCAACGACAGGAATCGAACCTGCACTCCTTTCGGAATCACGTCCTAAGCGTGACGGGTCTGCCTACTTCCCCCACGTTGCCATATGTTGGGTGGGCTGACTTACACCAGCCCGTATATTGATAACCAGGGTTATAGCACCCAATTTATTCTAATATTCATCTTCCCCATCTTCCCACATAAACTTATCAGAGCGACTTTCATCAAGTTCAACCTCTTCATAGTCTACGAAATGTCCACATTGGGGACATCTAAGACTTTTTCTTTCTATTTCCTTGTAGTATATTTCTTCTTCATACCCACAACTATCACAAAATAGAACTACAAAATCTCCGAGTCTTCTCATCAATTCTCCTTAACCTAAGTACGTTTCTGCTGTTGCTCTTGCGGATGCACCAAATGTGGAATCTTTAATATTTTGGTGGGTTACTGAACCTGCAAGATAGTTAATTCCAAACAATAAAAATGTTGCTACTGCATCAGGAATATATCCTATGATACCAAAATCTAAGGATAAATTTGCTATCATTGCAAAAATTCCAGCAACAAGCATAGGGGCAGATTTCTTAATCCAAACTGGGAAATTATGCCATGCTACCCAATTTTCTAGAACTCTAGCTTTGATAACTCCGAAGAGTACCATACCACCAGCACCAGCTACCCACATCAAAACTGCACTAAGAGAATCGAAATTCTCCTGTAGTACCTGTAAAAAATTCATTTCTTACTCCTTTCTATACATTATATCATACTAGACATATTCTTGTCAAGTACTAAATACAAGGAATTTCATCTGTTTTACCCAATTTTTCCCTATTTACTACCCAATTGTAGTAATGTTGATGTGTACTTAGCTTCTCATAACACTCATCAGTAAACCAATTCTCATGGTCATTCAACACACCTTTTCGATGCCACTGGTCATCACGTTTCTCATCTCCTGCTTTTCTTCCAGAAAGACTTTGAAAAGAATGTTTATTTACATACTCATTAATAAGCTGTGTTCTAGGAGCTATTGCAGGTCTTAGTGCTTTACGTAAAATTCCCTGTATCTCTCCAGCAGTATCTTCCTTTAACCATTCATAGGTTGTCCATACATAAGGAAGAACATCTAAACTTTCACCACTTAATGAAGAGAAAGTACTATATCCATGTAAAGTAATTTCAGAGCCTTGTCTTATACAAGATTTATAAAATCCAGTGTCATTAGTAGCTGTCCATATAACCGCTTCTTTATCACTTTCTACATCCTTTTGTTTAAAAGGGAAAGGTTTTCTACTATATCTATTGTGAAAAGCTAAAGATACTGCTCTATCATAGGGGTTTCTTGCAACTCCTACAACAAAAAAGTCTTCTACTCCTGCCTCTTGTAGAAATCTTGACAAAGTAATAGCACCTATACCATGAAACTTAGGAATTATTCTATTACTTAAACATAACTTCACCCAGTTTAATGTTTTTTGTTTTTCACTTCCAAAAAGCTTTTGCCCAGCAACTTCTGGTCCAATATATTCTTGTAGAATGTTTCCTAAAAGATAATGAACCCATCTTGAACCAACTCTCATTTCAGAAGTAACTATCAAAGTCATAACAACTCCTCCAACATTTCTCTAACCTTTGCTAAGATTTCATTATGTGTTTCATTATTATCAAATCGGTAATCATAATAATCTGGAGTAATTTCTGAAATTGGTAAGGCTTTTTCTGATAAGTGGTCTGAAATAACTTCTTCATCCCTAAATATCCTAATCTTATAAATCTCTCCAACTTCTTGTTTAGTTAGCCAATGAGAATATTCATTTGGAAATCTCCAGTCATCAAAAATCAAAATATTGGGTGGAATAAGAAGACCACTAACAAAATCAGCATAAGCCTTCTTTACCCAAATATCAGGGTCATACTCTCTACCTGCATCAGTTCCAACTACTTGGAGTAATCTTCTTCCTTTAGCATCTTTTATTCCATCCCAACCAAAAGCAATCTTAGCTACAGACTTAACACCATCTGCAAATCCTCTTACATGGATAATTGCACTAGGATATTCTGTATGTAAGGCTTTTACTAACTCAGTAGCTACAGTACTCTTTCCAGAAGAAATTCTTCCAGCAAGAAGAAATACCTTCACTTTACCAAGTTCCCAATCCACTAATTCTGTCCTAGACCCGTATCCCTCGTACTGACTTGACTTCTGGTTTCTCAACTTCGCTTTCGATTTTAACGCTTTTAGCATCTGACTTTTCTGTGGCTCCGTCAGCTTCTTCCCCATCTCCCTCACTTGCTTCTTGCTTGGCAACTGGTTCTCCATCTACGTACTCCTCTTCCCATTCCTCTAAATTAAGCTTATTGCACTTCTCACATAGATTATCTACATACTCTAATGCTTCTGTTCTATCATTCAACAAGAAAAGAAACTGCCAGTTGTCACCAACTTTTCTACCACAGAAAGTCTTTTCTCCATCATGAGTAAAGTGAACAGTTTTACCAGTCTTGCTTTTTACTCTCCAAATATTCATCGGATACTCCTAATTTTATTAAATACTTTATCGCTCCTACCCCCTATTATACCATAAAACTATTGCCTTGTCAAGGCTAGTTTTCCTGTTCCTCTTCCTCAAATAAATAAAACTCGTGGGAAGTCATGTATCTAAATAGACGCTCCAACACAAAACTTTGAATTTCACTGGGGTCAGTTCCTATGAATTCTAGTTCCACTAGTTTGTCATCCCAATTCACTTCACCATCTTCCTCAGCTATTCCTCTTCCTTGGACGATTCTTCCTTTGCATAAATAACTATCACCTTGTGGGGTAACAGTAGTAGATACAATGAATCGTCCAGAATCAAATCCCTCATCAAACGAACTCTTTACCATTTTGTTCTCTTTAGACTTCTCTTTCCGTCATATTGCCAAAGAACGTTGAACAGTTCTCGGTTAGCTTTTACATCATTCTCACAGTGGGTTACAATTTCACCCATAGCGTAATCATACTCTGCTTTAACTGGGCTATCAACCATAGTCCATTCAGTCTTCTGAACAGAGGTTTTATGAGAATCAATTCCAAAGTATGCACACAGTCCTGCCAATGATTTACTTGCTGACTTGACTGCCATAGTCTTTGCTACCTGATAAGTATCGTAGTAAAGCCAATCTTTGGGCATTCTCATTCCGTAATACATAGCTCTAGAGTATAGCCAATTTAGGTCAAACCCTGCTACGTTATGTCCAATAACTATATCATACTTTGCTAATTCTGTCAAGACATCAGCAAGCATATCTTTATCATTTCTATTATCTTCAAAGTCTACTTTGATAGTATTAACTTCTCCACCCTCTTCTAATGGGAGAAAGCTAACACAGGCTAGGTGGTCTTGATAACCATCAGATTTGAAATCCATGCACTCAATATCAAAAACGCAAGCTCTGAAAGTTGTAACCTGAACTGGTTCAATGGGGATACTACGCTGTGCGTATTGACCAGAGGCATCAAGCATATGCTTGATTCTATTCCATCTATGTCTAACAGAGTGTCGTGTTCTTCCATCCAGCTTCTCTGCTGTCTCAGTGAAGTTCAATCCCTCTAATGCAACGGAACGAATTAGTACCTTATCTTCACTTGGTGTCCATAGCTCATTCATAGTTTAAAACTCCTTAACGTAGGTAAAATCTTTTATAATTACCCTTAATCTTCTCTTCTAGCTGTGTTACCTGTGCATCATTCAACCTGTATGTCTTTTTCATGTACTTAAGAAATCCTTCGTCTGTGTATATTCCACCTAAGTACATTGATAATTTGTCAGTCAAAGCATCTATTTTCATGGCGGTAGTAACTCTGGAAAGACCCTGTTCCTTGCTCAACTGTGTTATTGTTTTTCCATACATTAACTCATTTAACAACACAATCTCGCCCCTAGTAAAAAGTTCCTTACTTACCAGTTCCTTTGCTTTATTCTCTAAAGTAAGAAGATATCCTAACATTTCAGAATCCCTTCCTTCTAAATGTATTTTTTCAGAGTTCGTTAATAATCTTTCTATAAACCATGCCATTATATCACTGATGCCCTTTTATTTGCTGATATTGTTCTCCACACATCTATCATATCCTTATACACGCCTAACTTATTTTTTAGGAAATCAAGTTCAGCTTCTACTTTTCCAAGTTCCATTTTATAGGTATAAAGCCTTCCATCTATCCCTCCTACACCATAGGTTGAGGTTATAAAGACCATTGATGGTGGCTTATTGTTTATAAAATATTCTGGATTAGTAGTAATTTGTAAAACTGTTTTAGAAAAAGTATCTTTAACCTTTAATTCTAATCTTACTTTTTCTATATAAGCAACTCGTATTTGTTCCGCTACACTAATCATATCCTCAAAATCTGGAATGTTATTCTCATTCATCTCAAATGTCATAGTATCACCCTTTAGTCACCTTGAAGATAAAACTCATCTATTTCTTCTGAAATTTTCTCCAGTATGGTGCAAGCCTCATAAAGTTTTTCTGCATTCTCCCTACTCTTCTTACTAACAATCCCAATAAACATTTTCTTATCTACTGCTTGATTCTTATAAATATTGTAAGGATTAAAATCCAAGGCATAGTCTCTAGGGGATACTTTCATAAACTCCTCAAGTACTATTGTAACATATTCCTCGGAAAGTTGATAAATTTCTAAGATTCTCTCTAAAGAATACCCGTTTAAGTGGCTTAATAGTATATCCTCTACAGCTATAAAATCTAAAATGTCTGGATTTACACCTGCATTAGCCTCTCTAAACCGCTCTTTAAAAACTTCCCAATTCTTAGAAACATTCTCTGGCATCTTATTCCTCCAAGTCTGCCTTTAGTACTTCCAAGTCAAAGTCAGCGTCCAACTTTTCCTGTAGTTTAATAAAATCTTCATATAGCTTGTTTGCTTCTTCCAATATCTCTGTGAAAGCTTCAATGTCCATAGCAATAAAATGTTTTACTCCTGCTCTTGCATTTGAAAATTTACACGCAAGTAATGGTATTGCATAAGAATTCTCAGCTTCCTCTCTACACTTATCAAACCACTCCTTCTTGACAGCCAATTGTTTACTTCCACCGTAACCGGTTTTGGCTTCAATGTTAAATCCTTTAGCTAGGAATGGTACTTTTCCTTTTACATCTCCAGATAATCTTGATTCATGCATAATTGTTCCTAAGGCTCCAGACCCAGGTACTCTTTTAAACTCTGAGTTCTTCAATTTTCTTGCTAGCAATTTCGCCAATTGTCTTTCCCAATCTGTCCCCTTCCTCTTTTGCTTGTTCACCATCTGCAAATATCCCCATAGTTTCCTTACGGAAACGCATCATAAGTGTTCCAATAGGTCCGTTCCTGTGTTTGTCTACAATAAATTCCAGTATGCCTTTGTTAGTATCCTCATTCTTATTGTATATTTCATCCCTATAAATAAAAGCTACTAAATCTGCATCCTCTTCCAAGTTACCTGACTGTCTAAGGTCTGCTTTTCTAGGTCTCTTATCATCACGCATTTCTACGTTTCTATTTAGCTGTGAAACTAAACCAATAAAGATGTCTAACTCCTTGGCTAACAGTTTACATGCCCTTGAAATTCTTCCGATGGTGTGTACTGCATCACCTTCACGTTCTGCTGTCAGTTGTACATAATCAATCCATACCACATCAACCTTATTAAGAGCATGGATTCGTTTTATTTCTCTTACAATTTCTCCAGCTTCCAAATCATAGATAGCACTAATTATAATTGGAAGAGTGTTCATTTCTCTAAATGCTTCCATTACTGCATTTACCTCAGCAGGATTCATGGTTCCTAGCATTATCTTGGTATGGTCTATTCCAGAAATCAAAGAAGCAAACCTTTCAATTAGTTGTTGCTCATTCATTTCCAAAGAATAAATTAATACGCTATGTCCTTTTCTTGCTGTTCTCAAAGCTGAATTTAAAATCCAAGCTGTCTTTCCATGTGATGGTCTACCACCAATAACCCAAAGATTCCCACCTCTAAAACCACCTGTTATACTATCAACATTTCCAAATCCAGTAGGGATGCCAACAATTCCAGGGTTGTCTACTTTCTCTTTTATACGTTCCCATGCCGAATATAGAAAGGATGAAATCTTTGCGGCAGATTCTCTGTTTCCTCTTGTGTCAATAAAGTCTATCCTAGACCTTATATCATCAGCAACGGTGTCTACAATATCAATATTGTTTTCTAGTTGTTGAACATACTTTCCAATCTTTAAAATTTCTCTGCTCTTGAAAGCTTTAGTTATGATAGAAATATATTCATCTTTATTTCTAAAATCTGTCTCAGAAGGCAATTCTCTGAGATAATCTATATAATCTGCTCCACCAGCAGTAGCCAATAAATCTGAAGATTGTAGTGAAGCTACTACCAAATCAAAATCAGGGTCAAGAGACTCGTTGAAAAGGTTAACCATAACCTTCCAAATAAGTTTATGTGCTTCTGTAGAAAAAACATCGTGTGCTACTTTTCTATGAAAATCCTGCATATATTTTGGGTATTTAAGTACCATCCCAATTACTTTACTTTCAGCTGTTATTACATTCTGTATTCTTTCTTCCTTGTTATTCTCCATTTATTTCCTCGAATGTATCTGGAAAGTTCATTTCTTCCCTATTAGCTAATGAATTTTTATAGTCGTCTACGTAGTGTTGTAAAGAATCTCGCTCATTTTCTTGTGCAATCTCAATAGTCAGCCTATCATATAACTCATTTTTGATGATTGCTGATATGAGAGGATAGGGATTATCTGTACCTAGCTGGTCTTCTCTTCCATAATAAGAGTCAGACATTTTAGCCAGTGCATAATAAACCCTAAACCTCCCATAATTTCTTACTAGTCTGTGAAATTGCTTAAGAGTGTTAGGCGAATAATAGACATTAAAGAGCCTATTATACAACTCGTTCAGGATTTTACCTGGACTTGTTGAAAGCTTCAAATTAGGAAGTGCCCTACCAATTAAGTTTTCCATAATGTTTAAGAGAGTAATCTTTTATTATAGGTCAAATAAGCTTTTCACAGCATCTTCTAATTCTATATCCTCTGATGAAACTGCTGATTCCACAGAAGGTGCATCTGCACCTTGCGTAGTATTTACAACAGACTCTGTTACTGTATTCACTACTTCAACTTCTTTTTCTTCCCAAGGTGGGCGTTTTACCTCTGAAGGTTTTTCCACTTTAGGTTCAAAAATAGGGTTGTCTGCAACATTCTCTTCAACTGCAGAGTTAGCTCTTCTTGTTGCAAAGATATCTTTCAGGCTTGCACCACTAAGGAAGGATTTAACTTCTCCTGCCTCTAAATGCAAAGGAGCTTCTGAAAGTGTATAAAGTTCATCAGTAATTTCAACTGGGTCATTCTTATGTGGCATAGCAGAGGCAGAAGGTCTCTTCGTCTTTGCTGGAACCATAATCATAAGGTCAAAGTTTTCAACTCCAACACGTTCACCACTAATCTCATCTAATACTGAACTATTAATTGTTTTAATTTGGTCATATAACTCTGTACCACGGTTTAGAATAACTACCTTATTTAGAGGGTTAGCTTCTTCATTCACCAATACTGCGTTACAACTAGTACAAACACTGGCAAAGGTTCCCAAAATAGGTTTATGTACCTGTCCACAAGATGGACAAGTTTTTGCTAGAGTTCTATCTAAAGCATTGACATAAAATACCTGTCGTTTGCGAGAATAACCCTTTACATCTTTGTATCCCTCTCCGGTTTCTGCTACAATTCGTTTGTTATTTAAACAGATAGGACACTCATCCCCTAAACACTCTAAATTCGCATTATGAATCCAGTGTGTGTAAGTAATGTAAAATCCTTCATTTCCAGGCAAAAGTCTAACGGTATGATTACCCGCTGTAAGTTTCAAAAACTCTTTCTTCCGTCCTGTGAATTCACTTGTTTGTTCCATTTCAGGCATTTTCATATATTTTTCTCCTAGTCCTCTTCTGGCGTATCGCCTACTGGGACATTATAAAATAATTTATTAAATTTTCTTGTGGATGTAACATCTAATTCATCAATCAACTCCAACGCTTCTTCTGTACTTAATGAATGAGTAGTTTCTTTTAATTTGAAATATTTCAAGTAACTTCGCTCAATCTGAAAAAGCTGGATAGACCTTAGAAGTCCCATTGCTTTATTATCCAATGAGATTTCTTCTGGAATATCTTCAATTGTATCAGAAAAACTAATGTTTTGGTAATTTCCTAAGGAATATACTCTAGTCGTTGTCGCTGACCGCTTCATCTTCTTTTTCCTTACCTTTCCCTGTATATAAAAGTCTAGCAATCATAACTCGGTTGCCGTCTTTATCCATATCAGAGATAAATTCAATAGAGCGGGTTCTTCGGATGTCTTCAATCTTTTCCATATCCTCTTGTGTAATGGTAACTACTCCATTCTTCTTTATAAGATAATCAAAAAGCATTACATCTGTAAGAAAATCCTGCACATCAAAATCACCTAACGCCTTTTTAAGCCTTTCCTGTATTTCTTCCTCATCTAGCTCCAACCCTTCTACGAATTGCTCCATATTATCAATCATAAATCCTCCTTTACCTAATCTAATAATGCTTCCACAATATCTTCATCATCCTCAATAGTAACCATTTCCGTTTTATTGACTATGACATTATAACACATTTCTCTGATTTTGTCAAGGACTTCTGGATTTTTCTCTAATTCGTCCAGCGTATTATTTAGTCCATGTCCAAGTCTGTCATCTTGATAATAGTAATATGCACCTCTAGTTTTAACTACACCAATAAGTTTAGCGAACTCAACTGTATCCCTTGCAGTATCTACACCCTTTCCAAAAATAAAAGGAATTGTAGAAGAGCGGTAAGGTGGTGCAACTTTGTTTTTCTTAATAGTAAAGTTTGTAAGAATACCAATTTGCTCTTTACCTTGTGTGATTGGTTGTGGAGCACCAAGTTGAATCCTAACACTTGTGTAATGTTTCAAAGCCCATCCACCTGGAGTTCCATATCCTCTAGAATAACCACCAATCTTATCCCTAACTTGATTGATTAATAATAATGCTACATTGTTTCGTCTAATATATGGTGCATTTCTTCTAAAGAATTTAGAAAGAAGTCTAGGAACTTCTGCCATTGTAGCATCTTCCAAATCTTTCACCCTCTCTCTACGAGAAGATAATGCAGCAATTGAGTCTACAACTATAAGACTGAACATTCCACTTCTAATTCCTCTTTCACAAATCTCCATAGCATCTTCCCCAACTTCTGGTTGAGTGATAACCATGTTCTGTGGTGAATAAAGTCCATCAAGAAGTTCTATTGTATAATCTAAATCAAGCATGTTTTCCACATCTATGTACAGAACTTTCTCCCCAAGTTTTATAGTCTCTTTAGCAATACAAGTTCCAAGAGTACTTTTACCTGTAGATTCTGGTCCATAAAGTTCAGTAATTTTACCTTTAGGTAATCCCCCTACACCGAGAGAGATGTCCAGAGAGGTACTTCCAGTACTAATTACATCAAGCTGTCTTTTAGAATTTTCATCTACTATAAGATACTCATCATGGTCAGCTCTAATATCACTTATAAATTCTGCTATATTCTTATATTCCATTCAATCACTCTTCCCTTTCTTCAAATTCTGGACATTCCCAAACAGGAGTCACCAGTCCAAATCTACAGTCTATTGCATAAACCTCATTAGCAATCACACAATTTTTCCATCTTACATCAGGCTTAAATTTTTCACATTGGTAACAAAGACAATAATCTTTGTGTTTACCCATTAGGTCAGCCCTTACCCAAACATCATTTCCATGATGTAATATTTTGACATAGTAATTTTCTTCCATTTAATCCTCTTCCCACAATTCTGGATGTTGCTCTCTAATCCAACAGATAAATGCATTTCCAATTACTTTCAGATATGGCATAGGTTCGTCACCGTAAAAAAACTTATCATAATAATCTCTTACATCACCAGATAGCCGTGCTTCCTGACCTTGTGGTGAACGATTAAGCCAAGTATCACCCCACCTAACATCATCTTCCGTTTCCAATCCGATAATACATGTCATATTATTCTCCGCTGTAAATTATTGTTTCTCTGTCAATCTCATCTTGTAGTTTAAATATCTCTAACTGCATTGAACCCAAAAGTGCACACTGAGCAACATTGAATAGAAACATAACTACTATAATCCATGTTATTACTTTTGCTGTATTCATTTATCCTCCAACCAATCTGCAAATGTCATGTGTTCCCGTTCATCAGGTTCATCACCATTCCACTCTGAGAGATACTGTTCGAATTCTACACGTTTGTCTTCCTGTTCATATTCATCAATCATGCAGAATTCACATATAGTATCATTCGTACAATAGCACTCATCTTCCTGCTCGTGGACGGTGTCATTTATCTCTACCATGACCACATCAGGCATACTAGATGGTTTTCCCCTTGGTCTTCCCTGGTCATGGGCGGTGAGGATTAGCTCCATCAGATTTCGTCCAATAGTTATTACTTCCTCATCCCCGTATATCTCAGTAAGTATCTTGTCTTTGTTCATTACTTTTTCCTCACCTTGTGGTATTTTCTATGGCAACCGCTACACAACACTGTTAAATCTTTTAATAGGTCTTCATGATAAAGCCTATCGTAGGTATTGTGGTGAATGTGGTTTCCATATCTTCCACACAGTTTACAAGTCTCTCCAAGAACACCCAAAACTATTGCACGTTTCACCTTCCATACATCAGATTTCATATACTTCATGTGTTTATTCTTGGAATCCTCATCTGTTGCTTGCCAGTGGTGATACTTACAGTATCCTTCAGGTGAGATATCTATCTCTATCTTACACCTTTTCCCTGCCTTAGTTTTTCCTTTACATCTTGACATTATTTACTCCAATAAGGTAATGTTTTTACGCCTACAAGGGTGGGTATCTTCGTCATAAAGATTTCCCCAGCTTTTACCATCACATCTCTCATGTAATTTTCTGATTCTTCTGCGATATCATCATCTACTTCTGCTACGATTTCATCGTGAACTGTCATAATAATTTTGAACTTATCACCAAAAGGATTGTCGTTTTGCATCATGAGTAAAGCAAATTTTATCATATCAGCAGAACCACCCTGCACAACATGGTTGAATCCTTCCCTATTTATTTTTCCTCTAACTTTATAAAACTCAGTACCAGTCTCTATAATGTTTTTTCTAAAACCTCTACGTCTACCAAGAGGTGTAGTAGAGTATCTAATTTTCCATACCAACTCTTGAACATTCTTTTGAAATGCTGAGAGTTTTGGAAACCCTTCTATAAAGTCTGCTAAAAGTTTCTCTGCTTCTTCCCCAGTAATGCTCATTGTTCTAGCAAGTCCGAATGAGGATGTTCCATAAAGTACAGCAAAGTTAACTGTTTTACCTTTCTTTCTTTGTTCTGGTGTTACTTCTTCAAGAGGGATATGGAAAAGCATGGAAGCTGTAGCTGTATGCATATCCAAACCTTTCTGATAAGCCTCAATAATTGCTGGCTCTCCTGAAAGTTCTCCTGCAAGTCTAAACTCCTGTTGAGAATAGTCAGCAGTAATAATCTTCTTTCCTTCTGGTGCAATAAAGCACATTCTGTAATCACTTCCTGCAATAATATTCTGCAAATTTGGTTGTCTACTGTTTCCAGTAATATAGCTTTCATTTCCTTGTTTCATAACCCAAGTTCCACAAGAAGTTTCTGGACACCATACTTCAGTTTCATATTCTGGTTTCCAAGAATAGTTCTTATCCGCATATCTTTCTGTAGAATTAAATATGCTATATTCTATAAATATTTTTCCAGAAGAGAGTATTTTCTTTTTTGCTGAATAACTATATCCTAAAGAATCTGCTAAAATCTCAAAAAACTCTGCTGTATCTTTATTTTCTTCTAAAGAAGCAAATCTATCATATCTCTCTTTACCTTTTCTTTTAGAGCCATCACCCTCTAGCATAGCAATTAACATAGTTTCTCTACTCTCTGTAGATAAATTTATAACTAATTCCGAAGGAGAAACAGATGTAACTTTCTTATAAATTTCATCAAAAACCTCTACACTAAAATAAAATCTCTTTTTCTTAATATTACCATAATCATAAAAAGACTCTGTATACTCTATATTTAATTCTTTAGCAAAATTTTCAATCTGTTTAATACTTCTTTTTTTAACTACCTGAATTTCCAAATACCTTTTACCACTAGAAGTTATTCCAGAATATCCATCAGTCAAATACCATCCCCAAAGAAAGGATTCTTTTGGTGAAAGTAAAGAACGTACGGGTTCAGGAAAATTCTTATTATTTGATAAAAGAATTCTAAAATTTCTATTAGAAGTAGAAGCTTTAGTAAATCCTATAATATCCTGAGATTTGCTTTTTACAACCCATCTGTGATTTCCTGTACAATATGGACCTTTATAGTATTTCTTATCATGTCCATAATTTGTTTTTATTCTTCCAACAAAATCAAAATTATCACCATGGAAATTTAAAATAGTAGTCCAAACATACTCTTCTTTTTGAATATCAAACCCAAGAATTTGTTGTCCTATCTCAAGCTCATCCCTAAACTTCCATCCCTGTTTAGTTAGTGCTTTGGATGTTTCTGTTGGTACACAAGAAAACCTTCCAGTAGCAGTCCCTATCTGATTAAATCTAGCATATATTCTTCCATCTGGACGTACATGTTCAAGAAATTCCAGCCCATAAGTAGTAACTCTCTTAAAGTTCTTTCTAAAATCTAACAGTAAACTTGCTACTGGTAGTCTTTTGGCTAGAGATTTCAAGACTTTCTCCGCAGTAGAATCTACTCCTGAACCCATAAGCTGTAAAAATTTCTTTACTTGCTTTGGAGAGGCAAGATTTAACTTCTCCTTGAATTCTGTCTCTATTATTATAAGATTTTCAGGGGTGTCAAAAGTAATTATTTCTAAGCGTTTTCCCTCTTTTTTAGTCTTTTTAAAGGGTATATCCATAAAAGAAAAGAAATCCCTTATATCTACAAAAGGCTGAGCTGGAATAATTTGCTCCATGCAAAATCTCCATACCGCATTAATAATATCAGCCTTCAAGATATCAGACTGTTCTAACGCATATTCATACAATTTCATCCATCCAGCATAGTCAATCAAAACTCCGTTGCATTCTACAGCAGTTACTACAGGAACCAACTGCATTTCTAAATTATAAACTTTATTCATTTTTCTTTCTTTCAAAAGTTCTAATTGCAGTGTTCTTATTTCGTCCAACCACAAAACATCTGTAGCACCATAGATTAACATGTCCTGAGTTAACTCACCTTCTGTTTCACCAATATCTACAAATTTCATTACAGTATCTTTTTCTATTAGTTCTCCAAGATACTTAAAACAAAGTTCTTGATAGCTAGCATACTTTTCTCTAGCTTCTGTAATTAAATATTCAGAAATCATGGTACAGTGAATATTCTTTAACATTATCCCATATTTCTCAAAAGTAAACTTGATATCAAACTTAGCATTATGAGCTAAAATAGGCTTACCTGAAATTTGAATAAGCTCTAAAATATATCTAACTACTCTATCTTTAAGTACTCTTGTGTCAATTAAATAAGTAGTCCCGTTAATTCTAAATTGAATTAACAGGATTTTATCATCTTTGAAATCAAAACCAGTAGTCTCTATATCATAGGCTATTGTTTCTGTTTCTGCTAAATCGTTTTGGATTTGTATTACTTCTTCAGCAGTCTCCACCATCACGAATAAACTTTCCATATGTGACATCCTTATTTTTTAGAGTTATTCATTGTTCTATATTTAATTATAGTTTAATGTATATACTGGTTCTAGAATCTGGTTATAACTAGTCTATTAATAGTCTATTAACTTAATATACATTAACTAACCCCTATATACATGTATCTATATGATTATACCATAAAAATATATGCTTGTCAAGCCCTGCATATGCCGACTTTTAAAATGTTACCCATACATGTGGGGGGTAACTCTTTTATACATATTTTTTATCCTCATTCAAATAATCAAGTATATCTATAAAAGTACCATCAAAAATTCTACCACCGTTTTCTCTTAATAAAGTCCAATTGTAAGCTTTACGATATCCATCATACTTTAACTCATACCCATTTCCAATATTAACAAAAAGAAAAGGTTTTGTGTTTGCTTTAGTTTCACATTCATGTAGCCATTCCCAAGAGTATACACCTTGAAAATCTGAATGCTTATTTGCTTGTTTTACTATCCAATTAACTTCTTCTGGAGTTAATTTTGGTTTACTCATAAATTCCTCCTTGACAAATCCTTCAAAGTATGGTATAATATATTCAGTGGTAAAAGAAGGCAATTTTTCTTAACCTTCAATACAGATTATACCACAAAACTAACAGTTTGTCAAGGAGGAATTTATGGATACTTGGACTTTGGAACTAACTTTAAAGAGGAATGGAAGAGAAGATTTAAATAATACTAAGCATGTGAGAATGGATGAGCTATCAACACAAGCTCAAAACATCTCTCTAAGACGTATAGTTGGAAGAATGGCGGAAGATTTCGTTTCTTTTCTGAACAAGGAAAACGACTATGTTCCTAGATGTGGAAGCTGTGGGGGAGAACTAGTAAGAAGACTTTTAGGGGATGAATACTATTTGTATTGTTCCGAATGTGAAATTGGAGAAACTGATGGATGATATAATGAAAACAATACTTGACTTATGTGGAGGTACAGGAGCTTGGAGTAAGCCTTACAAGGATGCCGGATATTTTGTAATGAAGGTTGATACTCTTGATAGCTTTGATGTAAGGCTGTATAAGCACATGGATATAAAAGTTCATGGTATTCTAGCTGCACCGCCCTGCACTCATCTTGCTGGTTCGGGCGCAAGGTGGTGGAAAGAGAAGGGTGAGGAAGCCTTACTCGAAAGCCTGTCAATAGTGGATGCCTGTCTTAGAGCTGTGGTAATATACAAGCCTGTATTCTGGGCGTTAGAAAATCCAGTCGGTAGGCTCGTACATTATTTAGGAAAGCCGGAGATGTATTTCAATCCTTGTGACTACGGCGACCCTTACACTAAGAAAACTTGCCTTTGGGGAAACTTCAATCACCCTGAAAAGAATCCAGTTGAACCAACAGAAGGAAGCAAGATGCACCTGCTACCACCATCAGAGGATAGGTGGAAACTAAGGAGTGCTACACCGCCAGGATTTGCACAGGCTTTCTTTAAGGCTAATCAATAGGAGGAAAAATGAAAAAGGAAACAGCAAATAAGGTAAACGAAAAGATGTCTATCTTAATTGAAGAAAATAGTCAATGGGAAAAGACACATGCTGAGAGTTTTGCACAGCAAATACAGCACTACATGGAATCTCTTGTCGTTGAAAATACTGAAGAGGAGTATGTTGATTCTGGTTGGGAAGCTAATGGAAATAAACTCTACTTCAAAGGGGAGATTGGATATTAAATGGCTATCAAAGTAGATGAAAATAAGTTTAAATGTTTCTTTTGTGGTGAAAAATATAAATTTGAGAGAGAAGCAGATGAGTGTGTTGCTAAACATAATCTAATCTATGTTCCTATGACACCAGAAGAGATGATGCAACTCATAAGATATATTTATGACCAACAAAATCCTCCAATAGAGCTTATTGGAAGAATGAAGAAGATTATGAAAAAGAATGCAGGGAAGACTCGTTGACAAAGAAAAGAAAAAGAAGTCCAAAAGAATGTATCTACTGTAAAGTAAACAAACCTAAAAGAAAGGTAAAATTTAAAAAGTGGAAAATGATAGGTTTAGACAGACCCTATATAAACCTATGGTTCCACGATTCTTGCTTTAAGAAAGTAAAGGGAAACTTACTAGAATTTCTGACTGAAAATGAAAAAACGTGGCGAAAATAGGTATATATAAAATTCAGAACACTAAAAATGACAAATTCTACATTGGCTCCTCTAGTAATGTCTCTAAAAGATGGGCAGGACATAGGTATCAACTAAGAACAGAAACCCACACCAACCCACATCTTCAAAATTCTTGGAATAAGTATGGAGAATCCTGTTTTATATTTAAAATACTCTTACTTTGTCAGGAATTTGAACTTTTATACTATGAGCAACACTATATTGACCTTTTAGTTCCAGAATATAATATTGCAAAATTTGCTGGAAGAGCTTTAGTAGGCT
>Ga0222637_1000469_pt1 | contig 17973 bp, 32 predicted proteins | sample AntAcemetagen143_FD_181149 | JGI IMG/M metagenome (GOLD analysis project Ga0222637, IMG submission 181149) | Saline water microbial communities from Ace Lake, Antarctica - #143 | ecosystem: Environmental > Aquatic > Non-marine Saline and Alkaline > Saline | place: Antarctica: Ace Lake...
TGAAGACTACGTCTTCATAGAAAAGAGAAAATAAAAATCTTCTACAAATTAAAAAAAACTATCTAAAAAAATAACAAAATAATATATTTAAAGAAATAAATTTAGAAATAGGATAATATAAAAAAGGGCGGTTGAAGACCATAAATGAAGGCGAAGATCTTCAACCACCACAACGCAAGAAAATTATTTGACTTCTTTCGTGCCTTTTCTCAATCCATAAAGACCAGCACTTGCCAAAGCAACATAAACTTCGGGAGGAATAACAACACCAGCAGCAGAAACCACAGCAATGACTAAACCAACAACAGCAACAAGAATTGCTTTAGATTGCCACCATTTTTTTGAAACTTCTTTTTTTACCATCATAATCACCTATATTTCGCAACCTTCAAGATTGCATTTGTAATTGTCACGTTCAACTTGTTCATTCTCAATGAGAACAGGAACAGCTAAATCACAATAAAAATCAGTTCTTCCCGACTTACTATCATAAACGCTTGAACAATATTCATGTCTTAAATCCGAACTTGTTTGACAAGCAAATTGACCCTCAAAAGAGCCATCTTCTACAAAATCCCATCCAGCATAACACCGAGAACTTTCACCCGTAGGCTCGAGCATATAAGTCGCCCCAGAAGAAGCCAGAACGAGAAAGACACCCATTAATCCCAAAATTATTTTTGTTTTATTTTCCATATTTTTCACCTAAACTATAATTTCTTGAATATAACCAAAAGCATTGAAAGGTTGAGTTGCATAAGTATCGTGTTGGTAAATAATCACATCTGTATCGCTTGAGATATATTGCATATTTAATTCATCACCAGCAGATAAATCACCATCATAAAAATGCACCATAGATGCAGAACCGAAACCAATCATTACAATAAACAGCATTATAAATATTATTGTTTTGTTCATGTTAAGAACCCCAAGACCGCACCAGATATGAAAGAAACTATTCCATCGCCATCAAAATCATTTGGCTTAAAAGAGAAACCTTCAGCAGAAACAGAAACATTGAAAACAACACTCCCAGCATCGCCAAGAATATTTAAATCACCATCAACAATTTCTGAAGTGTTAATCAAACAATCATCCGCAAGATTTATATTCCAATCACCAGCACCAGAATAAGAACAAGAATCGCAAGTCGTGAAATTCCACATGGTGTTGTTCGTTGTGTTCGTTCCATCAGTCACACTCGCCCACCATTCATAAGTTGTGCCTTTTTCTAAACCAGACCAAACAAAAGTAACTTCCGAACCGCTATCAAGACCCGTTTCATTATATAAACTATTATTATCACCATCGAAAATTGATACGTTGACAGTTTCGTTTTGTGCATCCCAAACAGACAAATTCAAAGTAACATTTGAACCAGCAGTCAAAGGAATACAATCCCAAAATTGCGGAGAGTTTCTTTTCGCACCGTCAAGAATAATCGCATAAATTACTCTGGAACCATACCAACGACCAAGAGTATAATAATCATCAACGCCAAAATTGTCAAAACTGGAGTAACCCGTTCCCGAAATTGCGGAATTATTAGCCCATCGAGTAGCAAAATAAGCATACCCAGCAGTTTGAAATTGTTCACCATCAACATAATTACCTATATTCGAGCCATAATGACCCACAGGAGTTTGACCAGAAGGCAAATAACCATAACGAGTAAAACTCAACTTATTATTCATTTCATCAATTCCAGAATTTCCTATTTCAGCAAAAAGGAGTTCTAATTCTAACCAATCAGCAATACGCCACCCAACACCCAGACTTGATTCGACATGGGCATCCCAATCACCATCAAAAACAACACTATCGGGAGTTATTCCCCACCTATCGGGGAAAAGATAAGGAGTGATTGTTTCACCGCTTTTCGCAGTATAAGGAGAAGGGGGAGCTATTGGAAGAGAATCATTTAAATCAGCAGCGAGAACAACTCCCAAGCTAACTAAAGCGAATAACAAAAGGAAAATAACAAGAAAAAGTTTCTTGCTTAACATATGAAATAAACCCCAGTAGAATTCACTTTTTCATAACAACCATTAGAAAAATATCTAGTATTACCATCAGCGATTGTTTGATTTATACTTCCAGAAACAGTAATATTGCCATAATCTAAAGCATCAGCATCAACACTCGAACAAGTTGAAGAGTTCCCTTCAAAACGAGTCATAAAACTATTTGCAACAGAACAAGCAACAGGAGCAGAAGCAATATAAAGTTCATCAACAGAAGCCAAATCAGAAACAGTCAAATCACCAACACCAAAAATATCACCACTGGTTAAATTAAGGTCAGAGTTTGAAATATCGATAACCGTATCATTACCATCACCCCAAGAAATACGAGGAAGAAGGGCATCGTGTTCATCATTCAAACTCAAAATCTTACCACCATCATAATAAGTATAAAACAATTCATCACCATCAGTATAAATATTATCACTAACAAAAAAACCAGCATCGTATCTACTGAAATTCGTTCTCATTGTAAGACCAGAAGATAACAATTCGGCAGGAGTATCAGATAAATTATAAATAGCCATCATAGTTCTTACATTTTCAACCAAAGGATAAGCATTATTATAAGCACCCATTAACATCGTTTGAAAATCATTATCATCTTTAAGAGAAACCAATCCACCCATGTCAACACCAGAAATCACATTAAGGAAACCAGCAGCATCAGCAAGACCACCAATACCCATCCCAGCAGATTTTAAAGCCATCAAAGGATAAAAACTAGCAAAAAGAGTAGAAGACAAATTTAATTCAGAAGCAGGAACATTAAAATTGAAAGTGCTAACATTTGTCAAAGAATTAGCATTCATATAAAGGTCGCCAGTCATGGAATCACCAGCAGTTTCAACCCATAAAGGATTGGTAATATCTGAACTATTAACGCTTCCAGAAATACTCAAAGCATTAGTAATGTTATACCTGTTTTGCAAATTCACGTTTCCTTTTGGAGTAAAATCCATAGCAGAAACTAAACTTCCAACTAATAAAAAGGAAATAATTAAAATAGTAAATAAGAGTATTTTTTTCATTTAGTCCACCACCATAATTTTATCAGTGTTATCAATATTTATCAAAAAAGTAATAACATTTGCAGCAGTCGTATAATCTTCAGTTTCATGTAAAACAGCACGACCAACAACGACCAAAGAATTGCTCAACATAGATTTATTATGTGTCAAAAGCCTATTTAAAGCACCATCAACACCAGAACAATCAGAACCATCATAAGGAGTTTTTAAAGCCCGACTTGTTGCTATAAAACCCATTTTTAAGACCCCTCGAAACTAACGCCAACATTTATCGCAGCAGGTCTTTTTATGAACACTTTCGCCAAATCATTTATTTCGATGAATATACTATCACCAGCATAAAGACGAATCTCTTGATTCGTAGCATTACCGACAACAACATAATCAGCATTTGTGTAGTAAGCTTGAAGAAGAACACCTTTTTTTAAAGCAGTAGTCCCAGCAATAGCAACAGCAAGAGCAGCAGTAGTTGTTTTAGTTCCGCAACGTAAAGTCACAGGAGCATTATTCTCAACTTGCAAACCATTCGCAGTCACGTTTGCTTCAGTAGTCCCAGTTGAATCAGTAATCACAATCGGGGTGATTGTTCCAGCAGCAACGCCAGTCTGCAAAATAATTGCACCGCCTTGACTTTCAAAATCAACACCATCAAGAACAGAAGAAGACAACAAAATAAACAACACTTGATAAGTGTGCTCTGCCGCACTATCATTATTTATTTTCAAACTTAAATTATCACCTTGAAGAACTTGGAAAGGATAAGAATAAACAACAGGTTGAGAAATACTCCCTTCTTGATCTACTCTTTGAGGAAATTTTAGTTTTCCAGCACGTAGATTGTATTTATTATCTTCAAACCAATCATAGCCATAACCTTTAAGATAAATGCTTTGCTCTTTGGGACATTGAACGCTTATCGTTCCAGTTGCACCAGCAGCTATTGTGATTTGCTTCTTGAGATATAACTCAACAGGAGTTTCCTTTGAAAAAGTATTTTTTTTTAAATTCATTGTATCGACCATCATATTCACCTTCTCCGATTACGTCTTGAAGACCTTCTTGCTTGACGAGAAGAACGTCTCGCTGTTCTATTAGCCCCACGAGAAGAACTTGCAGTTGAACGAGAAGAACGTCTCGCTGTTCTATTAGCCCCACGAGAAGAACTTGCAGCCGAACGAGAAGAACGTCTCGCTGTTCTATTAGCCCCACGAGAAGAACTTGCAGTTGAACGAGAAGAACTTGCAGTTGAACGAGAAGAACTTGCAGCCGAACGAGAAGAACGTCTCGCTGTTCTATTAGCTTTGGAAGAAGAAGCAGCAGAAGAAGTTTTTCCAGTTCTTGTTGTTCTTGAAGAACTCACACCAGCAGAACTTGACAAGCTTGAACTTTTCTTTGGAGAATTTGCAGAACCACCTTTTCCTTTTTTAGCTCTTGCTCTGAAAACAGCATAAGAAGCTTCAGTTGCACCAATATCAGCACCAGTCCCCAAAACAAAAGCAGGAATTGCACCCCATCCACCAGCCGCAGCACCCATTGCAGTCACGCCAAGTTGAGCACCTTCACCAGCAACATTCGCAGAAAAAGCTTGACCCCAAGTCGGAGCAAATTCTTCATCACGCATAAATCGCTTATCTAAAGCCGCACCGATAGGAACATCTAATAAAGGAATAAAGTTCGCACCTTTGCCAACTATCTTCGCCCATTTAGGAACACCTTTTTTCAAAGCAGATTCACCCACTTCTTGAAAACCTTTTTTCGTAGTCTTCGCAGAACTAACGCCATAAGGGTCATTTATCATATTAGCAAAAGAACCTTGAGGAGTTTTTGGAAGACCACCCCATTTTGAAGATAAAACTTCAGCACTTTTTTGAAGAGCAAGATTTGAACCAAGAGCCAAACCAGTAAAAGCAGCGGCTTCGGTTAAGTTACCAGCATCGTTTGTTGACATAGGTTGAGAAGTATCAACACCACCAGCAACATCGAAAGCCGAACTTGTAGGAAGGAAACTTTGCCCTTGAGGATCAAGATTTTGTGCATTATTCCACATCATGACAGCAGGGTCATCGGGAAAACCAACTTGTTGACCAGTTTGCAAAAAATACCCAGCTTTTTCAAAATTAGAAATATTTGTCGGAGCGATACTTTGCTCTCTCATTCTATCAATGAAACCGCCAGTTTCGGGATTATAACCGAATCGGTCAACATCGCCAGAACTCGTTTTTGTTAAAGCAACAGCTTTCCCAGTTGAAGGATTTATATATCCGAGAGAAGTGCTTGATTCATCAAAAGCAGATATAGAACTTATAGGAGCTTGAAAAGTCGGAGTTGTAGGGCTTGGGTCGTCATAACCACCATTTGTTGAAACATAATCAGCACCACCAGCAGAACCACCAGTCCCACCATAAGCATCTTGACCACCAGCAGAACCACCACCAACGCCAAAACCATCACCATCAGAACCATCAGAGCCAGACTTTCCCAATACTTTCGCAGCGAGAATTGCAGCAGCTATTGCACCACCAATCAATAAAAGATTCTTATTGTTCTTCTTTTTATTGCTCATTTTTTACCGCCTTTTTTTGATTTCTTTTTCTTCATAAGAAAATAAGCACCAAGACCAGCAGCAGCCAAACCAGCAATCACAAGACCAGCTTTTGAACCGCCTTCTTCTTCACCAGAAAATAATTCCCCAGAATCTTCAATCAAAGAACCATCACCAGCAGTATAAGAATCATCAATCACACCTTCATTTTTTCCACGAATAAGTGCATCTAAATAATCATTTACATTTTCAGTTTGTCTTGCCAAAGGGTCGAAGACATCACGAACAGCATTTCCACCAGATTTAAGACCAAGACCTAAAAACGCAGCACCACCACCAAGAGCAGCACCACCAAGAAGACGTTTTGCATTTTTTCCACCAATCAAACCACCAACACTTTTTATATTTTTTATTTCGGGAGTGACAGCTTTTGAAGCTCTTCCAGCAGTATTTGGTTTTGTTTTTTTCAAACTATTTTTTGCAGTCGAAGCGACAGAAGAAGTTTGTATATTTGAAATTGATTTTCGAGCAGATTTTGCAGAACTTGAAAGAGTTTTTGCTCCTTTACTAAAAAAATTCGTTCCTAAATCAGCGATAGAAGAACTTGATTTTTTTGCAACCTTTCTTGCGGCTTTAAAAAGATTTGAATAATAGCTCATAGTTTAGACCTCGGGGGTTAATGTCTTTAATGAAGAAGTTCAAATATTTAAAACTTTCTAAAATTGACTAAAAAATCTAAGCAAAAAGCAGAAAAAGAAAGAAAAAAAATAAAAAAAGAAGAAACTCTAAATTTCTTCATAATACTGCATACACTCAATAAAGTAGTCAGAAGCCACACTATCAAGAATCACACCAAGATTATAAACTTCAACAGCCAAAACTTGAGATGCACTTAATACAACAGGAACTCGAAGAGAAGGTCTTTGTCGAATATCACCAATATCTTTAAAGATACCATTCGCACCTTTCCAGATTTCTCGAACTTCAGTTCCAGCAGCATTCTTTTTTAATAAACGTGACATACCAGCACTTATTGCAGTTGTTCCATCAGTTGCATAATATTCTCCGAAATGATAATTGATAGGAGTTATTTCGATAGCAGTTCCTAAAGGGACACTATATTTTAAAATTTGATTCCAAGCAGCTTCAGCAGTTAAATCCGCAGCTAACCATGTCGCACCATCAGCATTTTTGTTGATTGTGAACGGGCTTTTTACTAATCCTTTGTTTTCATCCATTGTTTTCACCTATATTTTTAATTAAATTGTGTGTTTAAATCAGCTTCGTTTTTGCTGTCTTCAGATTGCTCAACACTCATTGCAATCGGGTTTGCACTTGTAGCAAAACTTATTCCTCGAATAATCATAGGGGGAACATTCACTTTTGCAATAGCCAATACGTCAAATATTAGACTTCCAGCAGTTCCGACAGCTGCACCAGCAGCACCATAAAACATAAAATCTTTCATAGATTCATTTTTTATCATTCTATAACCAGAATACATGGCAATAGTTGTCAAAGCTCCTGCGATTGTTCTTGAACTAACCATAGGGATAGGACTTTGATATTTTGAAGCAAAAGCTCCAGCGATACCAGCAACACCTAAACCAACGGACATTTTAACCCCTGTCATAGCAAGACTTTTAAATCCCTTCATAGAAGGAATAACATTCTTGACAGGCTCGTTTTTTGTTGGAATTTTTTCGTTTGTCATAATTAAATCACCTTTTTTCGTTAAATGTTTTATTTGAGATAAAAAACCTTGAGAATCTTCCTTTAATAAATCTTTTGGAGAATTCCCCGTGTGTTCAGAATTAGCTTCACGAACTTTTGAAATAAAAGTTTCTTCACTAAAACCAACAAACAAAGCTTCACCTACATCGAGTTTTTTTATACTGTTCGTTTCTTCTTTTGGCTTGTCAAGATAAGCTTCAACAGCCATCAAATCACGTTTAGCAGTCAAACGATGAACAATTAAAAAATCCGCTTGAGATAAAACAGTTTTATCTATTCTCTGGCTTCTTTGCTCAACAGCAATAAAACCCAATCCATCGCTTCGATTCTCTTGGCTCATGCTTCGCACTTCATCTTTACAAGCAACCTTATCATATTCGGGTGCGAACTTGTGAGCTTCATCAATAACGATCGTCCTTATTCCTTTCTGTCCGTTTACACGAAAACCTTCAAGGAATTCTTTAAGCCATTTGCCTTGTTCCAAAATAGTCATTCCTTGCATATTGACAACAACATTTTTTGCAGTCGCAGCAATTAAATGACCCAAATCTTTAGAACGAGGAATCTTTTTCGCTTGTAAATATTCAAAACCTTCAAGATTACCATAAGCACCTTGAGGGTCAATGATTGTAAAAGTAACACCTTGAGAAAGACCTTCTTCAATAATTACCCTCGCACTATAACTTTTTCCACTTCCAGATTTTCCAAGAATAACAGTTTTTTGACCGAAGAAATCAGTTTCTAAATTCACGTTTTCACTTATCATTTAACAAACCCCACAACGCAAACAACCAATCCTATAAAACCAAAACCAAGACCCAAAAGTTTAATTCTCGCAGAATTAACAACACCAGCATTTTTAATGCAAGATAAATCTTTTTTTAAATTCAAAATCTCGTCATAAATAGTTTTATTAGTAATTTTTTGATTTAGAAAAACTTTATCACCCATCACAATCACCCTTGAAAATTATCAACCTTAGTCAAACCATCATGGTTTAAATTAACCATTGGCACAGTAGAAACAAAAACTTGAGAATCGTTTATTTTAGCAAGAAGAGCTTCATAAATCTTTTTTTCAGTAGATGAAGGTTTAAAATACTGTTCGGGAACATCAATTCCCAATTTCTCTATTTTATCAATTAAATCTTTTTTTGAAACCATAATTTTCACCTATTTTTTATTTATATTTTTAGCAATCAAAGAAACAACAAGACCAGAAGCAACACTTAACAAAAAAATATTAATCATGCTTTCACGATTCATTTCTTCAACCTATCTTTTGAATCAATTTCTTTTTTAAGAGATTTATTTTTGTCTGGTTCTAAAATTTCAACAGTTCTTTTGTCGGGAGTGTCTGCAAGTTCTTCAGCAGGTCTTAAATCCGTTCCTTTCTTTTTTTTAAGCTTAACTTCTTCGCTTTTTTCTTCTTTGAAGTTCACTATAAAATCAACAACAGATTCCACTCTTGAGAACAATTTAAGAATGTTTTTTGACGGGTCTTTGATCTTCGTATAATGTTGAATATATTGTTTTGTTCTTGCAATTTTCATGTCTGGCTCTAAACCACAAATATAACAAATAACCGCACTTGAGAAATCAGCCACTATTTCTTGAGTAGTATCTTGACCACCCTTTAAACCCTTTTTGCCTGTCTTAATCAGTAAATAATTATCTACTGCGTGAGCCAATTCGTGAAAGAAAGTTGCTTCTTCGGCAGTTGCAAGTTTTATCGTGTTGAAAGTAGGACTGAAAGAACCATAATATTTTCTATTCCCTTCAACTGCATAAACCTTTATTTTTAAGAAATCCGCAACAGCCATAAAAGGAAAATTAGGGAGTTTCAAATCTTCAGTAGGGAGTTTTTTTCCTTTTGTTTGGTCAACATTAAAAACAGGAAATCCTTTAAAATTTCTTAAATAATTATATTCTTCATTTTTTATAGAATGACCGTGAGGGGGAGTTCCATCTTTATTTAAAAAATGTTTTGAGCCATGATTGTTTTCCCAATATTTACGAATAGATTTAGAAAACATAGGAACTAAAATATAAGCATAACTCTTTTGACCGACTTTGACGTGCCTTCCGACATCCATCCATTGTTTATAGCCCCGAAAATCAAGTTTACTTTCAGCAGCAATATAAGCATCAATATCAAAATCCCCTTTTTTATCGAAAAACTTTGCTTGTTGTTGAATCTGGAAAGACAAAATGCAATTCATACGATTAAATAAAGACCAAGTTGAAAAAGGAGAATTTCCTTTCGGAAACATAGTGATTGCAACAACTTGAGGGAGCTTTCCGCTTCTCATAATATCAAGAACATTTATCATTGATTCTTGAACTTTTGAAGGCGTTTCTTTTACCAAGACCATGTGAAAATCTTCCCCGTTGTTATTTTACGACCAATTTTTTTTATTGGCTCAACAACTTTTTTTTCAACAATATCAGCAGAATCAGAAACTACATCAATAACTTTTTTTATTGGCTCAACAACAACTGTTTCTACAACAACTTTTTCTTTTCTTAATAAACAATAAGCCGCATAACCCAAACCAGCCAGAACAGCAAAAGAAACAATACGAGATTTATTTGAAGGCTTCATGTTCAATCTGAAGAAGTCTAAATATTTAAAACTTTCTAAAATTGACTAAAAAATCTAAGCAAAAACTATTAAAAAAGCATTTTTTTAAATATTTTACTCACCAAGTTTTATCCCCACTGCTCCGCCATCGCTTTTGCAATACCAGAAAAAGTCTTACTTCTATTCTTTTGGCGTTCTTTACCGCCTTTGTTAAACCAATTACCAGCTATTTTAGTGCTTTCTTTATTTTCAACAATATCAGAAGGAACTAATAGAGGCAAATTTTTTAACCAAAGTTGTGTTCTTTTTTTTACGGGATGTCCATACTCATAAGGTTGTATAACTTGGGACTTTTTAGGCATACAAAAGATAGTGCTTGGTAAAGGATTTTCTACACACACTTTTTTTATTGGTGCGTGTAATAATCTCATAAAGAAATCTTTAGCTTCTAATCCTTTTTTTAATCTTTTTATGTTTAAGACTTTTTCAGGGTATAAGAATCTTGCCCCTGCATTACTCAAATAAGTGCATGGTGGGTGTGCTATCATTAAATCCCACCCTTTATCTAATTGTTCTAAAACATCGCCTTGAATATGCCATTCTGGATGTCCACCGCCACAAGGAAGTATATCGCAACTAAAAGCTTCGTGCCCTTTAGCTCGGAACGCTTTACATACTTCTTGACTTTCTTCACAAGCTATTAAAATTTTTAATTTATGCAATTTTTCACCCTTTTATTTTCTCTTGGATGCCTTTCCATAGCTTCTCGAATTGGTCGAGTTTGTTTTCATCTTCCAAATATTTGATTTTTTCGGGGCTTTCCCGTTCAACCAAATCTTTTAATTGCTTAAAAGTTGTTGTCAAAATTATGTCTTTTGCTTGATAGGGAAGAAAAGCACCAACACCTTTAAAAAATTTATCAACTGTTTGTTCAGCATTATCAACATCTTGTTTAAATTGCTCAATAGGTCGATTCTTAAAATATCCAACGATTAAATTCATATAGTTCATAGTTTCACCAACAACTTGATTCACAATTCCATCTTTAACAGTTTTTGATATATGGTCTGAAGGCAAATCGGCTTCGTGAGTAGGTTTTTCATCATTTCTTGAAATAGTTTCTCGTTCAACTTTTGCTTCAACTTTTGCTTCAATAATTTCGGGAGCTGGTGAAGCCAAGTTTTCACCGACATCATTACGAGAAGCAGCAGCCAAATCATTCATATTTCTATAAGCAGTATTATGTCCGTGAATAGTTTCTTTCATAGCAACAGGGTTATGACTCACACCAGCATATTCAACATTATGCTCTTGAGAATCCTTATCATAAGCGATTCCTGCCCTATACCAAGCACTTTCTTCACCATTAGGCATATATTTACGCTGCAATTTTTGAATCGGTGAAAGACTATTCCAACCATTCGGTGCTTCAACAGTATTTTCTCTTGATTGTGATTTTTGTTGTGATCCTTGATGCTCTTGTGCTCTTTGGAGAAATCCTTGCAAAAATCCAGTAACTAAAGGAACATATTTTCCGTATTTGTCAATAGCTTTCACCACAGGGTCGTCTTTGTCACCGATAACGTCTTTAATCATGGTTATTGCTTGACCCATATTTGTTTTATTCAATTCAGTATTCAATACTTCTTTTTCTGCGTTGTTTTTTTTGACCATTTCATCCCTCGAAAAACCTTTATTTTTAAGTTTTTTATGATAGTAATTTCTGTGATAGTTTCGCATCCATTCCTTCCTTTTATCTGGGTCTTTGTAACCTTTCAAGTGCTTCGGAATTTCTTCGACTGAAGAATCTTCTTTTTTTAAATTCTCTTCTTTATCCATTTTTTTATTGCTGGGTAGTATTCATGGGTTTTGTTCCCTTTAAGCATACTCCCGATTCGGTTATTGTTCATCCTACAATTAGCAAAACCATCAAGAGCATTTTTTGCTTCTTCTGTTCTGAAACTACTCTCTTGTTTTTCTGCGTAAGTATAAAGCTTAATCCTTATTTGTTTTTTCGTTTCCGATTTCATCAACAAGCACCGATTTTTTAATTTCTTGCGTGAAATCTTTTTTTCTGTAATGTCTGCAAACAACTCTCGCATCGCAAAACTTTTTGAAACCTTCTTTTTCTACCATTTCACAATGTGCGAAGTCTTCTCCCCAATTATCTTTATGAATATCCCAATCGAAAACACAACACTCAAGAAGCTTTCTCGACATCAATAAACAACCATAACCGCAACCCCATATTCTGAACAAAGAACCATGAATAAAGTGCTCTTCTAGTTTTTCAAGAGTGACGTTTGTTCTTAAAACTTCATCAATTAAGACTGGCTGTTTGCTTCCTTTGTAAAAATAAACACCAGTTACAAAATCTTGATTTCTGGCAAGTAAACGATTTAAACTTTTTGAATCGCTGGGAATGGTATCTGTATCAAGAAAAAACAAGTGAGAGAAACCATTTTCTATTGAGAAAAGTCTTAATTCTTCCCTTGAATAGCCCACTCGTTCAAATAAAGAATAACTTTCCCGATAATTGATTTTTAATAAATGAAAAGGAATTTTCTTCCCAGATTTATGAACTAATTCAACAGTTTTAAGAAGTTTAAGTTTATTTTCGATTGATTCTTGACTCATTCCATTAACACAAAAAGCAACTTCTATATTGTCAAAATCGTTATTCACAATCCAATCAAACCACTCATTAATACTGTATTCCTTCCCGTCACCAATAGGTGCAGCAATCAAAACCTTATTCATTCTTTTATTCCTCCACCTGTAAAAAATTTATTCTATATAAATAATCTGCTTCTTGTATTAATTTGTCTAAATCTTCAAATTCTCTACTGGCTAAAGTTTCTAAAAGGTTTAATATTTTTAATTCTTCATTCATTTTAGTAATCCTCTTTTAGTTCTGTGAATCTTTCCTTCCCGTCACCAATTTTTGATAAAAATAATTCTGTGCAATCAAGCCAAGACAAAGCGTGATGGTAGTTGCTTAAACAATGCAATCTCATTGATTTATATTTTTCTTCATCATAAATCATCATACCAAGAGCACTTATGAAAGCTTTCGCATAATCTTCACTTAAAGGATTCCCCCCTATCGTGTAACCATTCACACCATCTTCAACAAGGTCTGGAAGATTCGCAATTCGGCTTGTTATTACTGGCAAACCCATGAATAAAGCTTCGTTGACTGAATTGCAAAAAGTTTCATTAAAAGTGTTAGGATATAACATAGCATCACATTCACTCATTACATCAAATATTTCTGTGTTTGTCAATACGGGCTCATAAATTATTGACGGGTCTGCTCTCATGTCATCATACATTTTTTTGAAGAAAACATCGTTTTGATTTAGACCGTAAAGTTTCATACTGCTGCATACTCGAAGTTTTGCGTTTGGAAGTATTTCTTTCACCATAGACCAGATTTTTTTTATTAAAACAGGCAATCCTTTAAACGGGGCACTCGCATATAAAAAAGTCCATTCTGCCGTTTCTTCTCGGCAACTGCTTTTCGCTTGTGCTTGGACTGCTGAATCTGCAATTCCTTCTGGAATGATTATAAAAGGGAGTTTTTTTTCTGATAAGGTTTGAACTCTTCTTTTATGGTATTTGCTCAACACGACAACATGGTCGAAAATATCAATGATTCCAGAAATGCCTTTATTTACTGGTGCATCTATATCGTCATGCATCCAGAGAACTTTTTTCTTTGCATTAAATTTTTCGTAGTGAATAGGGTTTCGGTTGCAAATCAATAAATCCCAATCACCTTTTGCTTGAGCTTCCATAAAAGGAGCATAAACAACACCTTCATCGTTCTTTGTTGTTGTCAAGAATTGCCCGAAGATAGTCACTTCATGCCCTTTATAGCTCATAGAGTTCGCATTATTTATGACAGCTGCATCACTCGCACCAAGTCCCTTCTCTTTTTCAATACCCATATAAAAATCGGCATTTGTTAAATTAGTAATTGCTATCTTCATCATCTTCACCTTTTATGTCAACGCTTGTAAACTCTGGATCTATTGCTTCCACGACAGCATTTGCTTCATCTGCTGCATTAAAAACCCCTTTTATGAACTTCACATCTTCAGTTTTTATAAGAGCATTTATTGCTTCAACAAGACCTTTTGCAATGATTTTGAGAACTTCTTTTTTTTGGGGATCTGGCAACAATTTATGCACCTTTTAATTTTAGGGCTGCCGTTTTTAATAATTGCATGACTTTCAATCTTTCGTTTTTCTTTTGTGATTTAAAAAACATTTCGTCTTTTTCATCTTTAGAATTAACAACTTCAATCAAGCAATCCATTTCTTCAACAGTAGGAAGATTATTCAATATTTGTTGATGGCTTAAACTCATTTCATAGTTTAAATATTTAATAAAAGCAAAGTCTTTTTCAAAAGCAACAAAATCTCTTGCAATCATTTCATAAGCATTTGCATCTGTGGTCATAAATATTCTTTTCGCATATTCTTCTTGAGAAATCTTTGTTGCAAGTGTATCATTAACCATCGGAATATCAATTTTATATTCTGTATTCCAAAAGGTTAGTAAGTTTTGAGCTCTGAAAGCCATTTGCTTCATGCTTACACTATCGTTTTTTAAAATTTTCATTTGGTCTTCTTCCATCGTGTTATCTCCATTTATTTTTTTTTAAAGTGAGGGGGGCTTTCGGCATTTTGATAAAAGCAGGGTTGAGGTGTGTGCATGAAAACCAATTAACCGAAAGCCCCTTGTTCAAAGGTAATCTTTAAACCTTTTTAAACTTTTCGTTTAAACTAAATATTTCTTTTAAACCACATCACTTTAACTTACCCATAAGCATTTTAGCAACTTTCATTGATAAAAGTTTCCCCGTTTTAACATTAACAGCTTGAATAAAAGAAATCTCTTTTCCAGCCCTCATATATGAAACAGGTCTTAAAGCGATATTTTTTGAAATCATCTTCCCCATGAAAGATTTTGTTTTCGTTTGGATAGTGTTTGTCAAATTCTTTTTAGCAAATAACTTGACAAGCTTTTTTGCAGCTCCTTCTTTTATTGATTTAGTCGCACCATAAAATAGTTGACCTTCGCCAAAGCCCAAAACCCCGTGAGTGTCACGTTTAGAGCCAATTCTATTCACACCCCATTTCAAAGCACTTTTCTTGTCAATAATTTTGTCAAGAGAAGAATCTTTCACGTATTGGGAAAACCTTTCTGCTTCCTTTTCAAGAACTTCGGGACTTCCAACAGGCGAACCGCCTTTTTTTCTACTTCTTCGACTGCTCGAGGAATTTCCGACAAATCTGGTTAAAGTGCCATCCTTCACAGATTTAAGTTTATCTTTAAGTATGCTCATTTTATCACCATCCATGTCGCAACCAGCGAACATATACATAAACAATAAAAACAACCATTGCAACAACGAAAAAGACAGGGTCTTTCCGCATATTAAAAATATGTTTTAATTTAATCATTTTTTTTCACCATTCCATTCATCGAATAATTTTTTTATTCCTTCGGGGCTTCCTTGATTGTAGATTCCCCTATTTCTTATTGTAAAATTTTTTAGTAAAAACAAAGGGTCGTTTATTGGCAACTCGTCTTTTTTCATCAAGTCCCAAGACCTACTACATAAAGGGAAGATCATGTTGTCGTTTTTACTAATCGTATAAGGACATTTCAGCACTCTTGTCGGCATATAAATACTTAAATCGAGGTGCGGTGCAATCTCGCTTAAAAGCATTGCAAATTGCCTATAAAAGCTTATTAGTTCATCATAAGAAGACCCCTTTATTTCTTGTGGAAAATCTTCATAAGGAATCACGAAATGAAACCCGTGAGAACCACTACACCAATTCGCATATTTAACATTATAAAAATCAAATAAATCTCTTATTAGTTGGTTTTCTGGAATTGCATCTCGCCAATCACCTTCTTTAAAATCCAAGTCAAGCCCGAAGTCCATGCTTTTTATTTGCTCTTTTCTTTTCAAGCCCCAATCCTTATATTCTTTTGACCTTTTCCCCATATTAAAAGACATCATAGGAATTGAGTTATAAGAATCTAAACTCATATAAAAGTTCGTTTCTTCTCGGGTGCTAAAATCCCAGAAATCCCAAATTTTCCTCAATATGCCAACGTGTTGACAATTAAGCCAACGAATACTGATTCCCTTCCCTATGACTTGAAGTTCTTTTTGTCTTAGAGATTTAACAATTTCAAACTGAACTGCAAGATTCATATACCAAACTTTTTTATGTGCTGGAATCATAGGACACCCCAGAACGTGACAAGCTTCCCACTTATTGGAGAATTATCTTGTCTTGTAATTCTAATCAAACCTTTTTTTGCAAGTTCTCCACGTCTTGGAGTAACAACATTTATTGCAAGACCCGTATGCTCTGAAATCTCAAAATCACAACAAGCACCATTATTTTTTAAACATTCCAAAACAACAGCTTGAAGACGACTTAATTTAGTTATGTTTTTAATTTCTTTGATGAAACTCATTTTCTTTGTGTCTTTGAATCCTTCAGCTTCTTCATCACTAAAAAAATCAAATAAAGATTTACTTTTTATTTTTGATTGGTATTTTATCATAGTTTAACCCCACTTTTTTTATGAACCCTTCTTTGTCAATAAACAAATCGTGATATTTCAAACCCTGCTTCAATGTAGTGTTCAAAAATCTTTCAGACACCTCATGCGACATTTTTGCTTGATATAAAAGCACGTCAACATCTAAAGGGAACTTTTCGATAAGATTGCTCAATACTCTGTGCATCCAACGAGTTGCTTTCATCTGTTCCTTATATTGTTTCGTGCTCTTTGTCACCTTCTACACCTTTAATGTTATTGAGAAGCATTTCTTCCCAAGTAAACCCTTTTTTTTTTCTAAAATCACTCAATTTTTCAAAAACTGAATCATCAATCGTCAATCTTATGTTTTTTACCAATTTATTCACCCCCTAAATTATTTTCTCTTGAAAATCCTTTGAGATTCCCAGAAGATATTTTTATAAAACAACTGTTTTCAATACAAAAAGAAGCAAGACCACCGAGAGTTTGTTCAGAAATCATGTTTAACCACCAGCATATTTTTATAATTTTCGACTATTTCCATATAGGAAGTATATATTTTCTCATTTTCTGAAGCCATTTTAGTATAAAAACGAACATCTTCTTTCAATTCTTCAATTTCTGTTTCGTAATTAAAAACACCTTGAAGAACCCAAGCAATGCCTTCAAGCTTATGTTTTGCCGCAACCACAATATGTTGAGATAAAACACACCCTTTTTTTGCACTTTCCGAATAATTCGCAATAAATCTTGTCAATCTGTCAAATTCAACAACTATTTCAGTCTTTGTTTTCATTTCATTTCACCTGCTTTTGTTATTTTACAACCATACTTTGCTTCTTGATACAATCTCAAAGCACACCAAATCACACAATCGTCAGAAACACCCTTAATAGGGGATAAATCTTTCAATTCTTCAATCTTTGCCATTGTTTCTTTTGCAATCATCACAATAATTGGCAATTTATTCACCCCCTTCTTTGTAAATATGAAATAAACCTGCATTGTATGCTTCACAAGAAAACCCAGCTTTTTCAAATTGTTCTTCTAAACCCCAAGATAAATCATAAATACATGATTCATCAGCTACTTCAACACCCGTTTCGTTTGATAAACAAATCGTTCCATGTTCATCAACAAATATTATGTCTTCAATTTTCACGTTGTCGTCATTCATCATTTCAACAATATACACATTGTTTAATAAAACTTGTTTTGCTACACTTAAATTTTTTTCATTTGACATTTTTTTTTCCTCATAATGCTTTTATGTCATTTAGTGAGTGAGTGTGCTATATAAACCTTGTGATTTCTAAAAAGTAGGTTTTTCATAAAAAACCCCCCCCAGACCCCCCCCGTAGGCGGCAAACAAAAAGCTTATATAGTAGTAAAGTAATCCAAAGTGTTGTTGTAGCGAGTAGCCCATTGTAAAAAGTAAAAATAAATTTTTGCAAGGGCTACCGCTACGTAGGCAAG
>Ga0222637_1000470_pt1 | contig 17950 bp, 22 predicted proteins | sample AntAcemetagen143_FD_181149 | JGI IMG/M metagenome (GOLD analysis project Ga0222637, IMG submission 181149) | Saline water microbial communities from Ace Lake, Antarctica - #143 | ecosystem: Environmental > Aquatic > Non-marine Saline and Alkaline > Saline | place: Antarctica: Ace Lake...
GTGAATTCGTTAAGCGTAACGAGTATTCACGGGAACGTCTTAACCGAAAACCTGAACGCCCTGTCGTCGGAGGAACGCGAGAAGATGCGCGAGCAATTCGTCGCCGCGGGGTTGCTGAAAAAAAGAGAGGGAACCGATGGAAAATAAAATCGTAAAAGAAACCGATCGCCTGTATGTGTGGGGAACCGTGACATTCCTTTTTCTTTTGGTGTGGCCGGTCCTTGTTGGGTTTTACGCTGCGGGAGTCGCTGCAGGAGTTTGAATAGGCGAAGGGCAATAAGGAAAAAAGGAGGAAGCAATGTCAGACAAAAAGGGAAGTTGCGGGGGAACGCCTCGCGTCGGAAGTAAGGGCGATGCAAAGCCCAAAGGCGGCGGTCGTGGCCGCGGTGGACGCAGGGCTGGAAGATAAAAATTAGACTGAACGTCGTGTCCTTGTGGCGGAAGAGACTTCCCGAGGCCGGTGAGAGGCCGGAGCCGTTGCAAGGACACGGCGATGGGTGCCGGGTGGGGAATCCGGCTCGTGGACACGGAAATAACAAATGGGAAAACGTCATGGAATTCAAAAAACTCGTAGAAAGGATTAAAATGCTCGCGACGCAAAAAGAATTTGCGGAGGAAATAGGCACGACTGGCAGTTACATTTCGCAGTGGATCCATCATCGCCAGCCTATGAAATCGCCAATGCGAAAAAGGATTATAGCTTCGTTAAAAGTGGATTTTGACACAATCTTCGAACTGGTTCCGAAAGGAAAAAGATAATGGAAATCTACTCACCGAAACGAAAAGGCGATACAAAGCGCTGGGACATGACAAAGACCGATCACTTCGGCGTAGCAATGCCGGTCGGCCCATGTCTTGAGGCGATCAAGGCCGGGGACCGGCGCGGCCATCACGAAACGAAAGAGCAAGCCCTGGCCTGCTTCAAGGAATGGGCGCTCGATATGGTCCGCTTTGACGGCCAGCTTATGCTCCCTCTTGGGTGCGAGGTATGCGGCGACCTGACCTGGCGCTGCCCGACTGTGGAGGGCGATCACTTCATGCCGCTATGCTCGAAGCACATGAACAAGGACGCCTTCAGCGCGATCCTGAAAAGCATGCGTCTTGAGATTGCGACCGAGGCCGCGGACGATGGACTGTGACCGATGATGCGCAAAAAGACGAGAGCCGCGAGAAAATCTTTCGAGAAGCAACCAGCGGAAAGTACAGCCAGGAAGAATTCGCATTCCTCTTTGACAACCGCCATTTTGTGGCCGCGCCTGTGTCCATTGAGAAATTCGTACTTGATCCCGCATATCTCGATTGCCCGCAAATATGGCCCGAAGTTAGGAACCTATTAGGACAGCTTTTCGAGGAAGCGCCGAACGGCAAGCGGCTATCTGCTTTCGCAGAGTTTGTGTTGGCCTTCGGTATTGGTGGCGGGAAGTCAACGGCCGTGTCCTGCATGTTCGTCTACGTCGTTTATTGGTTGCTTTGCCTCAAGGATCCGCAATCGCATTTCGGGCTGGTTCCGAAGTCCGCAATCTGTATCATCAACACCTCAACGACCGCAACCCAGGCGAAGCGCGTTGTGTTTGGCGAAATGCTTTCCCGCGTGGAGCATTCGCCCTGGTTCCAGACTAACGCCGCGCCGGACCCCAGTATCCGCAGCGAGCTACGCTTTCCGAAGAATATCGTTATCTTTCCCGGGTCAAGTTCTGAAACGGCACCGATCGGCTATAATATTTTCATGGCCGTCGTGGACGAGGCGTCGTTCTTTATCGCAACGGACGTCGCGGATTACGCGAACCGAATCTATACAACGCTTGAGCGCCGCATAACGTCCCGCTTCGGGGACCGCGGGCTTATAGGGGCAACGTCCTCCCTTCGGTATGTCGATGACTTCACCTGCAAGAAATACGACGCCAGCCGGACCGATGACAAGATATTCGGTTTGAAGCGGCCCACGTGGGAGATGCGGCCGGATGACATCAAGGCCATCCAAGCCGGTGAGTGTTTCGAGCTAAAGCATTCAATCACCCGGAAGATGGTCAAGATCCCGAATAAGTATAAGCGGGACTTCGACCGAGATCCAAAAAAGGCATGGCGCGATTTCGGCTCCGTTGCATCCCTAACGCTTGAGTCTTATTTCACAGACGAGGAAATCCGCCGACTGGATTCGATCATTAAGAATAGCAAAATCCCGGCACCGGCCATTGACAATAGGATCAATCCGGCAATTACTCCGAAGCCTGGGGCGATGTACTCGATCCACATCGATCTTGGCATCGTCCGTGATGCGTGCGGCTTCGCGCTGGCGCATGACGGAAAAGTGGTCATTGATTTAGTTCTCCGGATAACAACTGAAAAACGCGCGGAACAATTTAGGGAGAAAGGCGAGAGAGTCGATATTATAAACGGCAAGGATCAAGTTAGAATCGATGATGTTGTGAAACTTGTTTATGAGCTTGGCGGCCGGGGTTTCCCGATCAGGATGGTGTCGTTTGACGGATTTCAGTCGATACACAGCCGACAGCAGCTTGAGGATAATCAATACCCGACCGATCTTATAAGTGTAGATCGAAATACAGAGGCTTATGATACTTTTAAATCCCTTATCAATACTGGAAAACTTGAATGCAACCATCCGATGATCCTTCACGAAGCGAAACGCCTGGAACTCATCAAAGGCAAGAAAGTCGATCACGCGCAAGGCTCAACCAAAGACGTAGACGATGCGGTTGCAGGCGTGTGTGCTTCGATTGCAAAAGGGCAGGGTGATGAGGTTGAGGACGAAGAAACGATCGTGGATGAATCGGCAAGACTTGAAATTACAGAGCAGATATGATATTTTTTAAAGCTATTTTTTGCGGCGTTTTTGTTGTGTGGGCGATTTACAGTTTGGTGTTTGTTTTGACTTGGTGGCGTGAAGAGCCGTGGGCGACTAGGCTAAATACTTTAAAACCTGTGGAGGCTAAATGAAATTATTCGGTCTTGAGATTTCCAGTTCAAAGAAAATGAACCAGCTCATTGAAGCCATAACGCTCGCCGAACGCCAGCTTGAGGACATTGGCTGGATCCGGATGAATGACCCGCAATCGCAATCGCATACCCAAGCAAGAGAATCCTACGAGAACATGGTCCGCCGTTGTCGGCTTGCCTATATCAAAAATCCAATCATCGCACAAGCCCTGCATCTTACGACTTGGTACACCTTCGGGGATGGCATTACGCAACCGAGATCCAAAGACACCGAACTCGAAAAGATCGTTGCCGACTTTTGGACGGATCCAGATAACCAGCTTGGATTCACAGGCGAACTCGCTCAAATGAAATTATCGAATAAGCTGCAGTACGACGGTGAATTGATGCTTGCCCTGCAGGTTGACACCGACGGAAGCGTGTACGTCCGGCCGATGGATCCTCTCGGCATTGTCCCGATCGTGGATAAATTTGACACGATCCGAAACCTTTTCTATTTGCGGTCCATCCCGGGCGGGAAGCAATACATTCCTGATTATGCGAACGGCGCCGCGATACTTTGGAACCACGGGGAATTGACCGACGAATGGGTGAAGAGGCTCAAGGAATTAGAGATCAACGAAAAGGAAGTCTTGAAGCAGACATATCTATACCACGTGAAGATCAACAGCGATATCCTCGACAGGCGTGGCATCCCGGAAGTTTACCGCGCTCTCGATTGGATGAACGCAAACGCAGGGATTAACAGCGATACCGCGTCATTCATCCGGGCGCAGGCTCAATACGCATGGAACAAGAAAATCACCGGCACGAAGGGTCAAATCAATCAAGCCAAGTCACGGATCCAGCAAAACACCGGTCTCACGAATCCAGCGTTTCAGGCTGGCTCGACGTATATGCACAACGACAAGATTGAGATGAACGCTGTCGGCTTACCGGCCTCAAGCGCGAAGCTATTCGAGACAGGCATCCGTCAATCCCTGCTTATGATGATTGCAGCCTTTGGGCTTATGGAGCATTACTTCGGGGATCCATCAACCGGGAACCTTGCGACATCGAAGTCAATGGAACTCCCGATGCTGAAGAAGTTTCAAGCACGCCGGAAGATTTGGAAAGGTATTTTTAACGACGTTCTGCAATTCGATATTTCCATGAAGCTGATGGCGATCAACAAAAATATGTTTGATTATAACGAACTGAATAACCGCCTGAAACCATCCAAGGGCCGCGGCTTTAAGGACCGGCACATTGATATTGAGTTTCCCCCGATCCTTGATGAAGATATTTCGTTGCTGGCCGATGCCATGGATAAGGCCAAGAAGGGGATGCTTATCCCGACCGAGACTGCCCAGCGCTTCATGCTGCAGGGTATGAAGATTACAAACATCGAAGAAGAGATGGATAAGGATTTTGATGATCCACCGCCACCCCCGCAGCCTTTTGGCCAGCCACCGGATCCAAACCTGAAACCAAAACCTAAAGCAAAGAAAAAGGCCAAAGCTGTCAAGAAGCCTCTCAAGGAGGCCGTTTCGACCGTACCTAAAGATTTGGAGCCACAGCGTTCCAAGTCCCTGACGATTGCTGAAACCTCTAAGGACATGCTTCGGAAGTTGAACGGATACGTGAAACTCATTGCCGGTAACTTTAACGAGATGCTCGCAGAAACCAATGACTCGATGAGCCTTTTCATGTTACCGAGCGAAAACTGGGTCTTCCGGGTTGAGAACATCGATCGAATCCTTAAACGCTTTGAGGAAAAGATGCTCAAGGCCGCCAGCAAGTATTATCCGCAAATGACGCACATAGGCGAGAGTTACGTCAAGTCTCAAGTCCAAATCCGGGAGAGCGATCACAGGATAGTCGAGGCCCGTTTGGATAGTTTCATCGATGATCAACTTGACTGGAACCGTGGCTTTGTTGAGAATTCATTAATGCCAAAATTGAAGAAGAAACTGGTTGGCCTTCGTCAAATGACCTTCGAAAGCGAAATGGCCGCAACCAAGCAATTAAATGAGACATTAGCGGCAATGGAAACGCAGGTTGGGAAGTACGGCGGATCGTTGTGGACCGTCGGCCAACGTGCCATTCCTGAATCCGGTAAGGGAACGGAAGCCAAAGCGAACTTTGTGGGCGTTGAGGATCTTGGAAGCTGTACGGAATGCGTATCGGCTATCCAAGGCAACCCATGGCCTTTGAGTAAAGTGCCGATCCCGGGCGAACAGATATGCCAATCGAATTGTCGGCACGCAATCCAGATCGTCGGTGATGAGGATCTATCCGAGGCAGATATCACGATGCTGCGGGACGCTGAAACGGAATCTAAAGCCGGATTTAAACTCTTAAAGGTCGAGGTGCTTGAAAATGAAAAACCATAATTCTAAAGCGAATGTATTTGAGGACATGGTCGAGATCGTGTCAAATAACCTTGTGGTACGTCGGGAAAGCAAGGATATCCTATCCGGATCGGAACGAATGATCGCTCTCGGAGGTGGCATTCGTGCGCGCCTTGGGAAGACCAGCGACGGCCAGATGGTCGTTAGTGAGTTCCTGTTTGACCGTAATAAGTTCAGCGAGGGAAGCGTTAAGGAATGGATGGATAAGAACTCCGACTCATATTCCGAGAGCCTCCGCAATGTGCAAGAGAATGCCCCGCTTGGATCGTTTGCCGATATCGCCCTTCGCCTTTCGCGCGCGCTTGAGATGGCTAACGTATTTGATACGACGAATAAGTATCTTTATATCGCTTGGATATTCCCTGGCCACGTCATCGCAGATTATGACGGAAGGTATTTTAAGGTAATTTATGAGGAAGACGATAAAGGAATATTCAGCTTCCAAGAACCCGATGAAGTTGATATGAAATTTGTGGCAAAGGAAGGCATCGTCTTGAACGAATCATTGCTAAAGAAAAATCAGGGTAATTGCAACATCGACGATCGTTGTACCGTTGACTTCAAAGAGGCGAATATCGACCGGGCAGAGAAACGTATTAAGGTTATTCTTATCGAGGCCGGGACCAGTTTTGGAAAGCGTCGGCATTATCCGCGGCGAACCATTCAAGAGGCAGCTGAATTATTTGCTGGCCTGAAAATGTACCTTGATCATCCGACGGACCGCGAGGACCGGGAGAAGCCGGAACGCTCTCTAAGGGAATGGATTTCGACCATCACCGAGAGCTGGTACGATAACGGGAAGCTGATTGCATGGGTTACGGTCCATCAAAAGGATTTCTGGGATCTTCTCGAAAGTGATAAGGTGTTCCGCGAGCATGTCGGAATCAGCATCAACACTTCCGGGCGCATGAGCGAGGGAATGATTGATGGCGAAAAAATGGAAATTATTGATCAAATTGTCGCGCCTCGAAGCGCGGACTGGGTTACGGAGGCTGGTGCGCGAGGCCGAGTTTTAAATCTTGTAGAATCTAATAGACTAAGAGAGGAAGGAAAAACTATGTTAAAAACTGTGACGTTACACGAAATGATAAACGAGCGCCCGGACCTCGTGAAAATTATCGAAACAAGGGTGCGCGAAGATATGGAAAAAGAATATAAGATCCGGGAAACAAAGGCAATTCAAGAGGCTGTGAAGCCCCTTGAAACGAAGATCGCCGAATCGGATGCCCGTGAAGTTCAGGCCAAGGAAGCAGTAAAAGTGCGCGACCTTGTCGAAGCTTCAAAGCTCCCTGCTCGTTCCCGCGAACGTATGATCACTCGGCTTTGTGAGAAGTCATACGAAAGCATCACGAAATTGGAAGAAACGGTTAAGGCCGCTATTGAGGAAGAGTTAAAATACCTCAAAGAAGTCGGCGGTGTGAAGATTGGTGCCGGTGAAGACAACACCCGGAATGAAGAGGGTGCGGAAAAGATCACCGAAGGACTTGAAGCGCGCCTTGGGATTAAGAAAGAAGAAAAGAAGTAAGAAAAGATTTATTGATTCAAATTTTTGCAGCAAATAAAATCTTTCTTTGAAAGGATGGACAAATTATGCTTAATTTACGAAATCAATCAGGTCGGCGCATTGAAGTATTGCTTGATAAAGATGTGGCCTCCGGCTCGATTACTGAGAGTTACGGGGTCGTTGGCGTTCCAGTAGACCATGCTTTGAATGGTAATACTGTTACGTTTGTCGAATCCGGGCTTGTGAATTTGACTTATGACGGTCAAGGGACCATTGGCGTCGGTACGTATTTGTATTGGGACGTTAGCGCCGCGGCTTTGACTATCACTCCCGCTTGTGGAGATATTGAGGTCGGACAAGTTGAAATGGCTGATCCTGATGGTGGGGCGAATGTCTACACCGTTAGATTGCATGTCGGTTACCCGCGCGCGATTGCTGGCTGTGACCAGACCTCGCAAGCTGAATAAGATTTAAAAGATTCAAATCCAAGAAGCAAATAAGTGAAGCGAAAAAAATCTTGGAAGGAGTTTTATACTATGAAACCTATTATTAGACCCGATTCATTACTCGGGACGTATTTTGCAACATTGCAAGAAGCGGCTGCGCCATGTGACTTTCCTCAGCTTATGGCGAACGTGCAACACAAGCTTTTGATCGAAGCTTTCCGGGGGTTTCCCTCTCCGTGGGATCGTTATTGCTTGGTAACAAGCGTCAACGATTTCAAGTCTCATAAGAGGGCTTGGCTTTCCGAAGCGGAGGATCTTTTGCTGGTTGGGGATGGTGCGCCATACCGAACCACTCCGTTTAAGGATCGCGCGTATGACATCTCGGTTGAGACACGGGGCCGGTTGTTTGAATTGAAGCGTCACACGGTCATCAATGATGATCTGGATGCCTTCAAGAAAGTCCCTCAGAAGTTGGGACGCGCTGCGAAGCGGACAGTTGCAAAGCTTGTAATTCTGCAGCTAGAATCAAATGGTGCTGCGTATGACGGAAATGCGCTTTTCGGAACACGTGCGGGTCTTGCGAACCAGAGTTTTACGAATCTGACCGCGAATGCCGCCGGTATTGCAGCGCTTCAGGTTGGTTATTCTGCGATCGCTCGAGCGACTGATCCTGACGTCGGTGAGATTATGGGGCTTCAAGCGAAGTATTTGCTTACGTCTCCAAATCTTGCGGAAACAGCCCGATGGCTGACCCGTCAGACAACGATCGGCCGTGGAGCTACGGATGCACCTATCTCTAATCCGTTGCTTGATTCAGCGCTTGGTGATGGGCCTCTTGAGCCTCTCATTGAGCCAGTTATGGCGTCATTCCCTAATCGCTGGTACATGTTGGCGAAACCGGAAATGGCCCATGCGATCGAAATTGCTTTCCTTGATGGTAAGCGTGAGCCGGAAGTGTTTTTGAAAGCGTCGGATGCAGTTCGCATTGCTGGCGGTGGTCGTGACGATTACGGTTATGAATATGATGACATCAGCTACAAAATTCGGTGGGATTATGGCGTCAAGATCGCCTTCTATCAGCCCGCATTTAAGGGTGGAAATTAAAAGATTTTGTAAAGCTATCGAAACTCGGCAAGGCGGGGTTCGGGGACTATCTCCGGCCTCGCCTTGTTTTTTAAGGGGGCATCATGAGTTTTACATATAATCTCGGGAATAATATCGGGAAGACTCGGTTATGGATAGCCGATACGGATTCATCGCAATACGTCTTTGAAGACGAAGAAATTTCTTCCATCCTTTCTCAGAACGATAACGAGGTCAGGGCTGCAGCGGCCGGACTTCTTCTTATCCTCGCAAACAGCAAGGCGCTTCTCGCTAAAAAGAAACAGGCCGGCAAATACTCCGAAGACACAACTCAGATCGCAAGGGAATTACGCGCCCAGGCAAAAGCAATCCTAGAGGGTGGCGTTGTTCCATGGGAAGCCGTTGGGGAACAAACCTTCGGACCAGTTGACCGTCCTTTTGATGGAGCTGGTGAAAGAGAATTTATTGACCGTGAAGCATTGCGGGATGAACTTTAAAAACAGGAGGCATGACGATGCTACCAAAATTATCTGAAAACGACCTTTTGGCTTTCTGTGAACGGGCCGAAAAGGTAAAACTATTCGACTGGCTAATGATTGATGCCTGTCGGGTAGCTCTTTATTACCGATTCCTTTATTTGTTCTGTTACAGGATGTGCCCTTCCCTGATGGTGGAACTCGGGACTTGCGAGGGCGTTTCCTCAATGTGTATGGCGATGGGGAACCCAGGCGGGAAAGTCATTACGATCGACAACAACCCCAGTGCAATCCTCGAAAAATGCAGACGCTCAAATATTAAATATTTGACAGGCGATAGCGTTGCCTCACCGTTTGAACCGATTTCAAATATTGATCTGCTTTATATCGACACAAACCACAATGGCCGGGCGCTTCAAGAATTCAATCATTGGCGACCTCGATTGAATAAAAACGCATTGGTTTTATTCGATGACGTTTATTTGAATTATGATATGGAAAAGTTCTGGACGTCATTCAAGCCAGAAGGTCCGATAAAATGTGATTTGCCCCTCCATGGAAAATGCGGATTCGGGGCTTTGAAGTTTAACGATGCCGAGGAACCAAAGAAAGAGGTGTTGTGATCGATCGATGATAAAGAATGGAATCCAGACAAGCAGTATTATTTCTCAAAAACTGCGTTTGAAGTTGCCTGCTCCGAGCATTTCAGGACGATCGAAAGCGGTCTTGTTTCAAGTCAGATTAACCTAGAAAATAAACCAGTCGAATTATGGCAGTATATTTTAACGAAGGAGATTGCACAATGAAAATCCTACACGAGCTAAATCAGCTTGCAATGGGTGGCGCCGAGCGCGTTGTCCATGGCATCATAAAGAATGATCCGAATAACGAATACACTGTCTATTCATACAAGGATGGGCCAATGCGTAAGCCTCTCGAAGACGCTGGCGCAAAGGTGTTCGTTGACGATGGTAAGGCCACACACGACATCGAGGCCGATATTATCCACATACATACCGGCGGCAATCTTAGTCGGCTTGCTGATGCGGTCCGTGGCGAATATCTCACGATCGAGACAATTCATTCCCCAGTCGTGTCCGTTGTCCGGGACGATCATGTCTTCGCGCGCGTGGGCGTGAGCAATCAAGTCACGAAACAGAACAGGAAATGCCGGACCATCCACAACGGGATTGATGTCGAAAGGCTCTTGATGTACCCGGAATGGACCGTGAAGCACGAAAGCTATCCATCCGAAGGCCATGCCCCTGTTATGATCAGGTCTGGATATGTGTCGTGTAAACAGCATCTTGGGATACCTGACGACGCTTTCGTTGTTGGGCGCGTTGGGCGCATAGGCCATGATAAATGCCTTGAGGCGTTCCTTGTGGCTTGTAAGAAGGCACAGGATAGCAATCTGATCAGAGATATGCATATCATCATAACCGGGGATGAAGCCGAATATTCAAAGGGCTATCTCTCCAAGGTCAAAATAATGGCCGCCAGTCTCCCGCTTTCGAACGTGCATTTTATCCCGGCTCTTGAAGAGGTCGGCTGGGTGTATGAGGCGTTAGACGTTTTCCTTTACCCTTCCCCGACGGAAGGTTTCGGGCTTGTGTATCTTGAGGCCATGACCTGCAAGATCCCGGTTATTACGTGGGAAAACCCTGTCACGAAGGAACTTCTTCTTGGCGCCGCTCAACTTACTCAACCGACGATATCTGCGCTGGCCGAGGCGATCATTTATTTATATATCCAGCCGGCTTTGAGGCACAATCTTGCGGTTACTGGACAGGAAACAGCCTTGAACTATTTCACGGCATCGATCATGTCTGATAAATACCAGAAATTATATGCCGAGCTTTTCCGGCAATTCTATCCAGAGAGGGCTAATCAAAATGAATCAACAGGACCATGATGACGAATATGCTTTGATCCTGAATCAGAGGGTAAAGATCGGACGCCGAGGTGGATTCTCAACGACCGCCATGGGGCAGAGGCGCGCATCAAGTGAAACCGAGGTTAATCCAAGCCTCGAGGTTTATCTTGATTTCAATCCGAAGGGTTATATTTGGCGAGCGCCCGGACAGATGACTAAGGTTGATTATTTTATGTTTGCGCTTTACACGGCCGACCTTCAGCCCGGGGATCTCGTTTATCCGATCTCGGGCATAAGCGGTCTTACGTTTGGGCGCATAATGGAAATCACGACGATTATGGATTTCGATGGAAACTCTCATCACGTAGAGGCGCTTGTGGAGCGTCAGGGATAAATGAGAAACACAGCCGAGCTAAAAGACAAATTTAAGGGGCAAGACATTTGGGTGGTTGGCTCCGGGGCTTCCGCAGTTTGGATCGAACCTGATTTCTTTAAGAACAAAATTGCCATAGGGATCAACCGAATCTATTACAGATTTGAATTGACCTATCTCATGTCCAAGCATACCGATTACATTAAAGCCGCAATCGAAGCGAAACAAACCGTCATCATGTCCAAGTACAAGGATGGTGACATCGAGAATGGCTTAAACGGTTCGGGCGCAGCTTATGTCTTCGGCCATAAAGGGGTAAGGCATGGCGATATAGAGAATGATTTCGATAAGAACCTTGAAGCCGTTGGACAAGACGATGATATCTTTGTCAGCTATTCGACGATCACAAGCGGGATCCATCTTGCCGCGTACATGGGAGCGAAAAATATAATCATGGTCGGTCACGACTGTGGCTATTTGGATGGTTGCGGATATGTTGATCGCGGGGCAATGGCGGCAGAAACATACCCTGAAAACCTTTTGAAGTTTCACGGCTCTAAAAAAGCATGTGATGATTATTACAAGAAATGGTTTCGAGATGTAGAAAAGCAAACCATTGCATTAAAGAAAAAGATCAAGCAGGTATACGGATGCGATATTTATTCTCTCAATCCGTTCATCAATCTCAACCTTGAAGGCCATAAATTCACAAAGGAGCCTCCCACATGATTCCCGAGAATTCCGAAATGCGATTCGAAGTAACAACCTTCTGCCAGTACAAATGCATTATCTGCATGAATGGGGAATTGTGCCGACCAAAGGAAACGATGTCCCTGAATCTCTTCAAATTTTTGCTTGATAAAATCCTTGCCGAAACATCGCAATATAAATCCCTTACGTTCGCGGGTCTTGGTGAATCATTGCTTGACGTATCTTTAGAGGAAAAGGTGAAGTACGCGCGCGCGAAAGGACTCGACCCTCTCTTGATTACGAATGGTGATAAATTGACTCCCGAGAAGTTCATCGAGCTTCAGGCCGCGGGGCTTCATTCCGTCCGGGTGAGTTTTCACGGACAGAACGCGGAAGACTACGCAAAGATGCATGGCGTTGATGGATCCCAATTCGCAAAGGTGAAGGGCTATCTCGATGCGATCTTTCCTCTTAGAAAGACGACAAAGGTACTGTTGACTCACGTCGCGGTCCCGGGCGTCAATGTTGCGAATGCTTGGGCTTGGAGGGCGCTATGGGAAGGCAAAGCCGATCTTGTGGAAGTGTGGCTTGTCCATAACTGGGGTGATCTATTTAAACACCGAAGGATTCAAGGGTCTCAAGAAAGAACCTGCGGCCGTGTTTTTGATGGGCCTCTGCAGGTTCAAGTCGATGGAACCGTGATTCTGTGCTGCTTTGATTATGATGGCAAACTCACAGTCGGTGATTTGAAAACACAAAATCTGGACGAGATATTTAGCTCGCCCGAATACCGTAGGATCGCAACGAGACACAAGACCGGAATGTTTGCCGGGGCGGGTCTGCTCTGTGAGAATTGCGACCAAAGGAATTGCAACAAAGAGGAAGCCTTGATATACAGTTCTGCGTATAAGGACGTCAAGGACCGCGTGAACAGAACTTCAACCGCTTATAATTCACTACAAAAGGGGAATCAAAAATGAAACTGATGCCTATTAAAGAAGGCTTAAAATATTCCATCATTATTGTAAATATGAACACGGCTGAATTGCTGACGCGATGCGTCCGGTCTATATTTAAACACACAAAAGATTTTGAGATTATCATTGTCGATAACGGTTCAACGGACGGAAGCGCTGGCTATGCTCAAAATATGACGACGATTCATCCGAACATGAAATGCATCCTGAACGAAAATAACCGGAACTTCGGACCGGCAAATAACCAGGGTGTTGAATTAGCCGAGGGGCGTCGAATCATCCTTCTGAATTCCGATACGATCGTCACCCCGGATTGGGCCAGTCGTCTTGATCGATGTATGGATAACGACGAAAAAATAGCTATGTGCGGACCTGTCACCAATAATTCGAACGGCCGGCAAGCGGTCGGGGATATCGTTAAGAATAATAAAGCTTCCCAAAAACTCGACCTTGATGGCGCCGCAATCCTTTGGGGGAACAATCACAGAGATGAATTTTATGAGACTGGCGTGCTTTATGGCTGGTGCATCATGGCTAACCGAAAATTCCTGAAAGACGAAGAGTATCTCTTTGACGAAGTTTTTTGTAATTCTTTTGAGGATAATGATATCTCCCTGCGCGCGAGACTCAAGGGATGGAAGCTTGCGATCGATCATTCGACGTTTGTATGGCATGACGGTCAACAGACATTCAAGCGCGGTGATTTGAAGATGTCGAAATACATGGAAAACGGGAAAGTGAATCAGGAGCGCTTTTACGAAAAATGGAAGCCCAAAGAAAAACAGAAATTAATTGCCGTATATCGAATTGCAAACTGTGAACAATATATCGAGCAAAGCTTGGCACGCACAAGCGAATTTGCGGACGAAATCATTTGTCTGTTTGCACGCTCTCAGGACCGCACGAAAGAGATTGCCTTGTCTTTTCCGAAAGTCACGCTATGGGAAGAGTGGACGGAGCCGGACCACCCATTCAACGAACAGGCCGAGCGGAACTGGTTACTTCAAAAGGCGATTGAACGCGAGGCTGATTGGGTGATAAGCGTGGACGGTGATGAGGTGTATGAGAAGAAGTTCGCGGAGATTGCCCCGTCCCTGATGCGTAATCCAAACCCGCAAATCTTTGCGTATTGGTGCAACTGGCGCACGATTTGGGAAGTTGATAAGGATGGAACGGAGAAGTTCCGGGCCGACAGCACCTTCGGGAAGTTCCAGAATTACCGATTCTTTAAGATATTGCCCGGGATGAAAATCAAGGAAAACCGGAATATCTATAACCATCATTGCGGAAGCTCTCCGATCATTGCACCTGAGAATATAAGCTGGCTCAATGTGGCGGTTAAACATTTAGGCTATGACACGCCGGAACAGAGGCAGAAGAAGTACGATTTTTACAGAGCCGCGGATCCTCACCCCGTGAAGGCCGATGTCGGAACGGAAGACTATCATCATTTGATCGATCGGAATGTTGTTCTTAAAACGTACAGGGAACCGAACCGCGTTTCTCTTGTCACGATTTGCAAGAATGAGGACCGGCACATATACGATATGCTGACTAATGTCGAGAGGGCCGTCGATGAATTTGTGATCGTAGATACTGGATCCACCGATCGCACGCTGGCCGAAATAAAACGCTTTGCCAAGTTGGTCTATAAGCCGGTTCGTGTATTTGAAAAGAAATTTGATTGCGATGAGAATGGGGATATCCTTAATTTCTCGCAGGCGCGGAACTGGGCGAAATCAAAGTGCCGATATGAATGGATTCTAAGCATGGATGCCGACGAACGATTCAAGTCTGCAGAGGTGTCTAATGTCTTCGGATTCATTCAGGAGGATGCCGACGCATGGCTTTTCAGCGTTGTGAATTATCTCGAAGCGCCGAGAGGACCGGCCCCGGAAGACAATCTCTTTTCTTTCTCTGAATCGATGCGGCTCTATCGTAACATCGACGAGCATTTCTATTCGGGTTTGATCCATGAGAGCCTCGAGGATTCAATATCCTCACGTGTGAAAAACGGACAAGCGACCGTGATTCATTCCCCGGTCAAGATTTACCATCTTGGCTATCTCAAAGAGAAGGACGGCATTCGCTCAAAGGTGGACAGGTATCATCGGATGAGCCAAAAGCAGTTTGAAATTTCAGGGAATGCCGATCCTCGCGCGCCGTTCAATATGTCCCTGCATTATCTCAATGACGGAGATCCTGTAAAGGCCGAGGAAATGATGGAGCTTTGCCTTAAACTTGATCCTACGTTTTGGAGGGCGCACCAGAATATCGCGTGGCGGCATTTGAGTATCGCCAAAAAACATTTGAATATATGCGCTGGGCAAATGCCGAAGATATTAAAAGAGCGAAATGGGAGCGTCGCGCACGTGAAAGGCGTTCTGGACAAGTTCGACTTTGATATTAAAAAGGTGTGCTAATGGCTGGAATTACCGATCGAAGCGCGAAGGTTGTCGCGCAAAACATCGTGAGGTTCACAAAGGGTTTTCTCCGTGAAGTCAATAAGGATATGGAGAAAGTCAGGAAGTTGCTCGATGACAGGGTGGAGGCTAATATTTCCCTGTCAGATCATAGCCTGAAACAACTTGCAGATATGGGCCATCCTTACGCGACTCGATCCCCGCAGCATATTCATGATCCTGAATATCAAGTTCATTCGCAATCAGGCGTTATGCTGGCCGGGAAGTTTTCCGGGACTGAGCGGGTAAGCATCCGAAGCGGGAAGCTGGTGGCTTCAGCATTTGTCGGGATTGAAGGCGTGGCTCACGCGGTTCATGTTATATTCGGGACTTCTCGAATGATCCCTCGTGATTTCCTTGATGGATCTCTCCAAGAAGAAGCGGGAGAAGCCAGAAAGTTATTGGGAAGATCACTTAAAAACGTAGTCGTCAATTTCAACGGGAAGAAGGTTAAGCTATAATGGCAAGCACGCGCGCGAGAGTGGTAGAAAAAATCATCGCATTATTGAAGGCCGAAAGCCGGATCTTGGAATATACAGGGCAGAGGATTTACGGATCTCATGTCTCAACGATTCAGGATATTGTATATCCGGCGATAAGCATTCATATCATGCCCGGACCCGGCCGCAAGACTTCGGAGGCTTTCCAGGATGAAATCATATTGCAGATTGAGCCATGGATGCCAGCCGTCGGTGGCGTTGAATATTCAGCCTATACTTGGGACGATGTGATGGGTGTTTACGCATCCATTGTCGATACGCTTCATAGAAATAAGTTCTGGGACGATACAATAGGCATAAAGGGATTCGAAATGACGCAGATTTCAAAGGGACCACAGATAACGGATCCAAATGGAATTATGCATTTCCCGAGCCGGTGGAGGATAAACGCAACCATATGAGCGACGAAACTAAATTGCTAGAAAGCCCAACCGTCAAGAAGTTGCTATGTGGAAGGTGCGGGAATCATATTGCGGTCGTTGACATTCAAAATCGATGGGTGCATGTTAAGGCTCGGAAAGTTTCAGTTTCGGCTTGTATTCGAGGTGGTTGTGCTAAGGTAAAATGCCTCAAATGCAAGATCATTAATATTTTTATCGATCCAGATTGTGAAAAGGAAAAACCAGCATACGCTAAAAAATTGAGGTCTGAGCGGGGTATTTGCGAACCCGAATTGCGGCCATGGTTCATAAAATTGAATAGCAAAGACAAAGGAGAAACTTAATTATGGGACGCAATAAACCTTCAGGGGACGCAGCACAGATTTCAATGGGGCCGGGTATAATTTTTCTCGGGCCAGTCGGGGCCACCCCCTCCGTAGATGTTGGTTATGTCACGGGCGATGCTACGCTATCGGTCATCCGGGAAAGAACTGATATTCGCGCTGGAAGCCCTCAGAATTTGATAGAGGCTCTTGCGAGCCAAGAAGATGTTTCGATCGAATTCACAGGGATCGAATGGGATATGGACGCTCTGGCGAAAGCTTTGGGCGATGGAACGACCGCTGTATCTGGCGCCGATGAAACATTGAAAGTTGGCGGGGCGCCTGATTTCAATAAATATGCTTTGCGGTTTCAGCATATTATGGCGGATGGTGGTACTTTAACAGCTGATATGTGGAAAGTAATACCGGCCGGTGAGGTGGCTATCGCTTTGAATTTGGATTCGCCCCACGAAATGCCTATGAAGTTCGACGCGATGTACCCTGGCGCGACAGATTGGGGCGCTGCTGCTTTGTCGGCAGGAGAAGAACTTGTGAAATTGAGTAGAATCAAACCGTAACACATCATCAAAAAGGAGATTGCTTTATGACAGAGGCGGAAAAACAGATGCATGTTTTGGAAGGCGAACCAATCACGATAACGCTTTTCGGAAAGCCAAAAGAGGTTAGGCGGTTATCTATTGCCGGTCAGAGGCGCGCTGTAAGAGTCCTTACGGCCGATGCGAAAGATGGCATCGCTGACGAGGACGCCGGAGATTTTTTGATCGATAAAATGTTTTCGATCGTTTCTCTTGCGACAGAAATTTCGGAGGACGAGCTAAATGAAAAATCGAGTCTCGTCGAGATTATGGCTGCTTTCGAAGCCGTCTATAATCAAAACGAAATCCGTTTTTTATTGCAAACAATGGTCCGAGTAACCCAGGGAGCAAGCGCCGGAAAGTAGTCAAGAAGCAAGGGGATATTATCACGATCCCCGAAATGATTATTTCCGTCAGTTCTGCTATGGGGCAAAGCCCCGATTGGGTCATTGGTAATTTAACGATGCGGCAACTGGGTTTTTATTTCGAGCGAACAATGAAAGAGAGAACAGGATTCCTCGAATATCATGCATCGGTTATTTGGGCGATGGCAAATGGTAAGTTCAGGAAAAATAAAACGATAACCGCTGAAGATGCGGTATCGAAGGGACTTATTAAGGAGGAAAACTAAATGGCGAACGCTGGCGGATTAGGCCGATTAGTCGTTTCGGTCGGGACCGATGTAAAGGAACTAAAAGCAGGCATGGCCCAAGTCAATAGCCAGCTTGCGATCGTCAAGAAAAAGAACGTCCAGACGGCTGCTACTGTCGGGGACGTTTGGGTTAATGCTGCCGCAAAAGTTTTTGTATTTACTCAAGCCCTCCGAGGCATACAAACAGCCTTCAACGCAACTTTAGGCGTCGCGGTCAAATTTGAATCGGCTTTCGCCGGTGTCCGAAAAACGGTCGATGCT
>Ga0222637_1000475_pt1 | contig 17750 bp, 16 predicted proteins | sample AntAcemetagen143_FD_181149 | JGI IMG/M metagenome (GOLD analysis project Ga0222637, IMG submission 181149) | Saline water microbial communities from Ace Lake, Antarctica - #143 | ecosystem: Environmental > Aquatic > Non-marine Saline and Alkaline > Saline | place: Antarctica: Ace Lake...
TATTAGCAATAATTTTATAATTTTTTAAATCTAATTTATATTTTAAAATATCTTCATTAATAATCTCTATATTTTCATAATCCCTTAATACTTCTTTTAAAATTTCAATTAATTTTTTATCTTTTTCAATCGTAATGACTTTTTTAGCTTGCTTAGCTATTTCTTTTGTTAGCGTTCCTAGTCCAGAACCAATTTCTAAGATGGTATCGTCTTTGGAAATATCAGCATTTTTAATAAGTTTTTCTACAATATTATTATCAATTAAAAAATTCTGCCCTAATCGTTTATTAGGTTCAATGTTGTGTTCTTTGAGTAGTTTTTTGAGATTAGTAATATTCACGGTATTCAATTAAATGGTCTGGGATATCGCTTATAAAACGAGATGGCGGATTGACCATAGTCTGACCCCAGAGTTTTCGTTGACGAGTAAATGTTAAATATGCTTTTTCTTTAGCTCGTGTAATCCCAACATAACAGAGACGACGTTCTTCTTCCATTTGATCTGGATTAAAAGAACTTCTAGAGTGAGGGAATATTCCTTCTTCGCATCCGACTATAAAAACAACTGGGAATTCTAATCCTTTGGCGCAGTGCATGGTCATTAAATTAACTAAATTTTTTTTAGTTTCTATTTCATCAGGACTGCTTAATAGGGATATTTCTTCTAAGAATTTTTCTAATCCCACAGAAGGATCTAATTCATCGTATTTTATAGCTACCGTAAAAAGTTCTTTAATGTTTTCCCAGCGATATTCCCCTTGTTCGCTTCCGTCTCTAGTATAATTTTCATAATCAGTTTTTTTAATAACGAAATTAATTAATTCAGTTAATTTCTTTTTTTTATTAACTTCACGAAAGTTATTAATTAAATCATTAAAGAACTTAAGATGTGGGGGATATTCATTTAAGAAAGAAATCTCTTGAATATTTTTAGCAAACTTAGGAAGGCGTCGGGGTGGGGTGTTAATAATTCTTTGCATGCTGACCAAATCATTGGGACTAATAATTAATTTTAAATAAGCAAGAATATCTTTAATTTCTTTACGATCGTAAAATCTAACTGTGCCAATAATTTTGTATGGAAAATTTGCCTTAATAAATGCTTCTTCTATTGCCCTCGATTGAGCATTAGCTCTATAAAGAACCGTAAAGTCATTTAAATTATATCCTTGACGAACTAATTCTTGGATTTCTTCTATTATAAAGTTTCCTTCGCTTTCTTGATTGCTTGTTTCTATAACATTGATTAAAGAGCCATCTGAATTATTAGTCCAAAGCGTTTTATCTTTTCTTTCAATATTTTTAGTGATAATACTATGGCTTGCTTCTATGATATTTTTAGTAGAACGATAATTTTGTTCTAATAAGATTACTTTTGTTTTAGGATAGTCTTTTTCAAAATTAAGAACGTTTCTAAAGTCAGCTCCTCTCCATGAATATATATTTTGATCGGGGTCTGCTATAAGCCAAATATTTTGATTTTTTTTAGCTAAAAGATTAGTTAAAGCATATTGACTTGAATTAGTATCATGAGCTTCGTCAATTAATATATATTGCCATTGATTTTGATATTTTTCTAAAATATTTGGATTATTTTCAAAAAGCTGAACCGTTAGCATAATTAAATCATCAAAATCCAATGCATTAGCTTTTTTAAGAGACTCTTGATATGCTTGATAAATTTTAGAAACGGTTTTAGGAAAATATTCTTTGGCTTGTTCTTGATAATTTTGCCAAGTAATCATCTCGTCTTTAGCTTGTGAGATGGTTTTTTGTACAATTTCTGGTTTAAATTGTTCAAGATTAATTTGAAGATTTTTAAACGTTTGTTTAATTAAAGAAATTTGATCATTACTATCGTAAATAACAAAATTTCTTTTATAACCAAGTTTGTCTATATGATGACGAAGAATTTGTAAGCAAATAGAATGGAATGTTCCAATATTCGGTAATGAGTCATATGGTTTAAATTTTATTAATTCATTAACTCTCTCTCTCATCTCTTGTGCTGCCTTGTTTGTAAAAGTAACTGCTAGAATATTATTAGGAAGAATATTTTGACTGATTAAATAAGCTATTCTATGTGTTAAGCAGCGTGTTTTTCCGCTTCCAGGACCAGCAATAACTAAAACAGGCCCCCTCATAACGGTGACCGATTCTTTTTGTTTTGGGTTAAGAGATAAAAGTATATCCATTATTCTATTTCTCTCCAGTCGCTTACGCTCCAACCCCCTCCAGGCCCGCTACTAAAATTAATATTTTCTAAACCAATATCATAGCTTATTATTGCATTATTAGCTAGAACTAGTTTATATCCTGTTGCTTCGCGTATATTCATATTATTATGTAAATAAATTACTCCATTTGATGCGTAAAAAATAGCTCCTTCAGCATTGTTATATAAATCAATAGCTGGATCGCTTAAATCTATAGAGCTATTAGTAGAAAGCATCATTAAAAAACTTCCTTGTTCACCAGATCCTTCGGTATTAGCATTATTATTAATCTGAATTTTGCCATCACTAATAATTATCCCACTTAATGAACCAAATTCGCTATCTAATTGAATTTTTGTACTATTGTCCATAGTTATATTTCCTTGCACATAAACAATGCCTGTCATATTCAAAGATGCTTTATCCCCAATATTTAAATTACCAGTTATTTTTATTGGTCCAAGAGATTCTGATTCATTAATTGTATAATCTCCAGAAATAATTCCTCCAATTGTTGCATCGTTTTTCCATTCATTTATTTGTTCTTCAGAAATTGGCATGGGTTCTGTTTGAATCTCTTCATCTAAAATTTCTATATTATTATAGTCACAATTTTCAACAGTTCCTCCAGAAACATAATGAAGCGTTCCTTCAATATCGGCATTGCTATAAGAATAAGCATAGGCATCTCCGCCTACTTCTATGTCTTCAATTCTATTTCCATTTGTTGCCACTGTGACTGTATCCGTTATCTCTCCACCTCCGCTAATATTTCCATTAGAAAATACATTTCCTTCGATTCTGCTATTATTCCCCATAAGAACTCCTCCTTCTCCAACTTGAGCGCCATAAAAGAAATCTACTTCATCAGCTGTAATGCTATAGGTAACGGCTAATTTTCTGATTCTATTATCACTATTGCCCGAAGATGTAATTGTTTGTGATCCTCCGATTGAATCTGATATTTCTATGGTAGCTGAATCATCTCCAGATGTTAATGTTACAGGACTTGAAACTTGCATTCCATTTTTAAGACGCAATAGAACATCTTCAATTCCTGCTTCGGATATGTATTGGCTTTTAATGGATTTTATTTTAGATTGAGTATTAGCTATGCTACTCAATGTTAAAAAACTTAATCCAGACCCAATAAACAGGCTTGATGTTAGTATAATAATTATACCTATCATTAAGGCAGCACCTTTTTCTTGATTGTTTTTTATAGTTTTAATCATTGCGTAAATTAGCTGTAGAAATTAGAGTAGACGTTGCTTGGTAATCAATTTTATTACTAGAATTTCTATAAACAGCTGATAATTCAATTCTAATAGATTTATTATTATTACTATCAATTAAATAATTAAAAATCATATTATTTATTCTTACTTTTTCTGAAGTTAAAGCAATTGCATCTGATCCTTCTTCTTTAAAACAAATTCTTTCATTTTCGTCTAAATAAAAATCAAGATAAGTTACTTCTTCTCCCTCTGGTGTATTTCTTCTTGTTTCTAAGCTTAGCTGTCCAGGATGGTTGTCAAAGTAGCTTGTTGATGTGTAAATATCTTGGCTTTCTTTAATATATGAAAGCATTGTTTCCATTGCTCTTTGATTGTTTTCTAAAACTTCTTTATTGATTTTTATCTTTGCTTGAACACCTATTAAATTTAAGACAAATGAAATAAGGAAAACCAACACAAAAGAAAAAGTGGCGATATAAATTAATAATTCAATTAAAGTAAATCCTTTATTTTTATTATTCATTCCAGTTTGTTAAATAAGTGATTAAATCAATTTGTTTTATTTTGCCTCTGTCGTTCCATTCAACAAAAGCAGTTATTTTTTTGGTTTGGTTGTCTTCTGTTCCAGAAGAGCTAATATTATCATTGGCATCACGATAAACTTTCTCTATAATAACCCACCTATCATATACTCCGTTAATAGAACCAGGGTCAGTTGATGATAGGGTCCATTTATTGCTTGAAATTACTGGATAGTATGGAATATCTAAAGACAAAGAAGAAAAATTATTCCAATCTTCGTTTCTAACAGAGCGTGTTGCTTCAATTGTTTCTGCTGCTATATTAATGGCCTCTAATTTTGACTCGCTTTGATCTTGAAATTTCAAACTATATTGAGCTAATGCTAAAAAACTAAAAAAGGAAACAAAAATAATACTGAGAGCAACAATTACTTCAATAACACTAATTCCTTTCTGTGATTTATGGTTTTTTTTCATTGTATTTCCATTGTCCCTCCTAAAAATCCAATAGACACTTCTCCTTCTGCAGTATAGGATGCGATATCTTTGTTGTCTATTAATATTTGAAGTGGTTTATTATTTAAGCTTCCATCTCTATGAATACAAAGGACCGTATTAAACTCGTCTAAAAAATGAGTATGAATTTTTATTGTTTGGCTTTGTCCATTAATATCAATTACTCCATTCCAATCAAATTCTGTTTTATCAATATTAAAATATTCAAACATATTGACATTGACAGTTGCTTCAGGAATTTCAGAGGAATAGAAAGTTAATGTAATGGCATTCTGCATACTCCAGCCAAGATCAAAATGTACATGTCTATTGTCAGTTAAATAATTAGTATTACAGCATTCGCTTAATAATGATGCTAATTCAATTTGACCAGAAGGATGGATATTAATAGTCTCTGGATTGCTTGCTTCAGAAGAAATAATTAAATCAATTGTTCCATCTTGTTCGGTTCTTCCATTGATTCGTTGAAAAATAATATCACTTTCTTCTCCTTCTAAATCAATATTATTAATTTCTAAACGACTAGGCACTGTATTCTCTATATTATCAGCTGTTCCTTCTTGATATGTATCGCCTTTGAATAGAATATACTTGTCATTTTCAAAATGTACTCCATATTGAGAATCTCCTTCAGATGACATTGTCTTGTTTTGAGCTAATTTAATAATGGAAACTATTTTTTGAGCAGTTATTGTTAATTCAGTATTTCTCTCAAAATATCTATAACTAATATTTGTTATGGCTACTATTAAAATAATGATAGAAATAATAATTAATATTTCTATTAAAGTAAATCCATTTTGTTTTGTCATGTTTATATCCCTTCCATCATTGAATACATTGGTTGGATCATTGAAACAGCAAAAAATCCAACTGCTCCACCAATAACAAGCATAATAACGGGCTCAATAATTGATGATAAATTTTTGGTTGCATTGTCAATTTCCTCTTCATAAAAATCAGCTAAAGTTTCCATAATTTCAGATAAATTACCTGTTTTTTCCCCCACTCCAATCATTTGAATAACCATTGGAGTATAAAGGGATTCATATTCACCCAATGCCTTGCTTAATTCTTTTCCTTTTTGAACTTCTTTAGCAGAATTGATTAACGCTTGTTTAAACTGAACATTGTTTAATGTACCTGCTACTATTCCTAAAGATTCAACAATTGGAACTCCGCTTTTTATCAATGAACTAATAATTCTAGAAAAGCGAGCCGAGTTTATTTTCCTAATCAAAGAACCAAAAATTGGTAAATAAAGATATATTTTGTGTAACGTTTTTCGAACTTCTTTTACTCTTACAATTAATCTTATTAATACAATAAAAATTATAAGAATAATTATGCCCAAAAGATAGTTGGTTTCAAGAAAATTACTTAAACCAATAATTGCTCTAGTACTTAATGGTAAATCCATTTCAATTTCAGTAAAAATATCAGTTAATTTTGGCACGACCATAATCATCATTAATATTCCAATGCCTAACATGGCAGTAATAATAACAGAAGGATAAATCATTGCTCCTCTAACTCTGCTGATTAAATCATGATCTTTTTTCATTTGTTCTGCTAATAATTTAAGAACTTCGTTAAGGTTTCCTCCTGTTTCTCCTACTTTAACCATATTTACATAGATGCCATTAAAAACCTTTGGGTGCATGGCTAGAGAATCGCTGAATGACTTGCCTTGCCTTACGTTCTTTTCAACTTGATTTATTATTTTCTTAAATCTGGGATTTTTGTTTTGTTCAGCTAAGATTTTAAGAGACTTATTAATAGAAAGACCAGCGTCAATCATTACTGCTAAGTGTCGACTAAAAATCATTTTTTCTACTAAAGAAACTCCTCCCCATTTTTTTGATAAGTCCTTAAAAAAGATAAGTAATTTATTCTTATCGTTTTTATTATCATCTCTTCCAGCCATTTCGGCTGAAATTAAAACCAAATTTTGAGATCGTAAAATAGCAAATAGATCATGTTGATTTGTTGCTATCATGTGTCCAGTTTTGGTCTCTCCCTCTTTTGTTTTGGCTGTATATATAAAATTAGACATTATTCTTTTGCAACTCTTAATATTTCTTCAATACTAGTCGTTCCTTGAACTGCTTTAATGAAACCATCTTCTACCATTGTTAGCATTCCTTCTTCTATGGCTTGCTTTTGAATTTGGTCTGCTGTTGCTTCTTTAACAACTAATTGTTTAATTTTTTCACTTAATTTAAGTACTTCATAAATACCTATTCGTCCTTTATATCCATCAGGACATTCTTCTGATTTTCCTGGACGATAAAATTCTATCATTGACCAATCATCTTTTGGTTTGATGATTTTTTCTTGCTTAAGTATTCTTAGTACTTTATCTAAATCAACCTCTTTTTTTAAAGTTTCTATTTCAGCTGGGTTTAATTTGTATTTATTTTTAGAATCAGAATATAGTTTACGAACTAATCTTTGAGCAATGATCACATTAATAGTTGAAGAGATAAGGAATGGTTCTGTATCCATATCAATTAATCTAGGGAAAGACCCTGCTGCGCTATTTGTATGTAGGGTGGAAAGAACTAAGTGTCCAGTTAGTGCTGCGTTAATTGCTAAACTAGCTGTTTCGTTGTCTCTTATCTCTCCAACCATAATAATATCTGGGTCTTGTCGTACTAGAGAGCGCAATCCGCTAGCAAATGTTAGGCCTATTTGAGCTTTAACTTGAGTCTGATTGATTCTAGGCATCCTATATTCAATCGGATCTTCAATCGTGGCAATATTAACGCCTGACTCATTAAGTATGTCCATTGCTGTGTAAAGCGTAGTGGTTTTCCCTGATCCAGTTGGTCCGGTAACCAAAATCATTCCATTAGGCCTTTTAATTGCTTGGTGAATATCTTCTAACGCTTCACCTCTTAATCCCAATTTTTCTAAGGTTAGTCCCTTGGCATCTTCTGGTAAAAGACGCATAACAATTTTTTCTCCATCATAGACAGGGAGAACAGAAACTCTAAAAGAAATTTTGTAATCTTTGGTTTCAATTTTAAAACGACCATCTTGAGGTAGGCGATGCTCGTCTAATTTTAAACTGGAGAGAACCTTAATTCGAGCAATGATTCCAGAGCTGACGTTTTTAGGTAATATCATTGCGTCATGTAGAATTCCATCTAAGCGATAGCGAATTATTACCTCTTTTTCAGTTGGTTCAATATGAATATCTGAGACTTGTTGTAAAATGGCGTGTTTTAATAAAGTATCAACAATCTTAATAATTGGCATTTGATCAGCTGTCTTTTTCAAATCTTCTTTTTTCTCTCCTTCTTTCTTTTCTGATATAATCTTAAGCTTCTCTTCTTTCTTTTCAATCAGATCTCCAAATTCGGCTTCTAAGCTTTTTTGGTATTGCTTTAAAGCATTTTTAATACTAGCTGGACTTGTTAGTCGTGGTAATATTTTAAGGTCTGATTTTTTCTTTATAAACTCTATTGTTTGAAGATCTTCTGGATCAAGCATGGCAACTTCTAGTTCTTTATCTTTCTTGCGAAAAGCAATAATATTATGTCTGCGTGCAATTGGTTCAGGAATAATTTGAAGAATTTCTTTTGAAATTGTTTCTTTTTCTAAGCTAACAAAAGGAATGCCAAGAATATATGCTTCTAATTTAATAATTTGTTCTTTAGTAATAATTTTTTCTTTAACCAAAACATCAGTCAATTTTTCTTTGATTTTTTTGGCTTTTTTTTCTGCTTTATCCAGTTTGTCTTTGGTTGTTAATCCAGCATCAAGAATAAAAGCTTTTAATTGTGAGTCCTCCACTTTCATGATGTGTTTTGATTACTGATTCAACGTTTCTTTTATTTTTTTAGATATTTCTTCTAGTCTATAGTTAGCTTTAACTAAATATGTAGTTGCTCCTAAAGAAAGAGCTTTTTCTACATCAGAGCCTCCTTCTAAATTGGTTAGAATAATTACAGGAATATTTTTAGTTGTTTCATCTTCTTTTAATTCTTTAAGTACTTCAAATCCATCTTTTTTAGGAAGGATTATATCTAAAAGAATTAAATCTGGTTTATTTCTCTTGGCTATTTCTACCCCAATATCTCCATCAAGGGCATTTTCAATTTCATAGCCTTCTTGTTCTAAATATCTGCCAATTGCTTTTTGTAAGGTTGGTTCATCTTCTATAAGAAGAATTTTTTTCATATTTTTTTTTAAGACAATAAATGCTACTTACCGTCCATTAGTTAATTGGTAATTCAAACCAAAAGGTTGTACCTTTGTTTTCTCTACTCCAAAATCCTATTTTTCCATTTGATATTTCAATTACTGATTTAGCAATGAATAACCCTAGTCCGCTTCCTATGGTTTGATATTTCATAATATTTTGACTACGGAAGAATTTTTCAAAAATATTTTTTTTATCTATTTCTGGTATGCCAACTCCATTGTCTTCAATCTCACATCTGATTGATTTTCTTTTTTTAGTTAATCTGATTTTAACTAGGCCTTCTTTTTTTGTATATTTAATCGCATTGTCTATTAAATTATGAAGCAACATGCTAACTCCTTGAAAATCAATTTTAATTGAAGGAATATTTGATTCTATTTCTAAAATAATTTTTATATTACTTGCATCAGCTAATGGTTTATATTCTTTTATTAAATCATTGATTATCTTGTCTAAAGATATATCTTCTGGTTTTGAATTTAAGCCTCCTTGTTCAATCTTCGCTACATGAAGTAAATCGTTAACTAATTTAATCATTCGTTGATTACTCTCTTCAATATCATCTAATCTTTCTAATAATTCTTCACAAGTTATATCCTTGGATTTACGCATTAAATCAATTGTCCATTTTATACCTGTCAATGGAGTGCGTAATTGATGAGATGTAATATTAACAAATTCTGATTTTAATTGATTTGTTTGAGCTAAATTTTCAAACCCTTTGGTGATAAAGTAATCTATAATGATTAATAATGTTGCTACGCCAATTACAATTAAGGCAACTATTTCTGGACTTGCGTATTCAACGGCTATAAAATATGTGCTTATCATAGCGACAATGGTTATTAATCCAGACAGAGGGAATAGAAAACTAGGGCATTGCCAAATATCTATATTATATTTTTGGCATTGTGAAAATGGATTTAATCTTTGATAGATTTTTTTCTTATTCATAATTTGATTTAAGTATATCATAAAAATTAATTAATTGTAATTGACTTAACGTTAATAACGATGTAATCTTTATAATAATATCGGAGTGTGGCCTAGTTGGCTTAAGGCGCCTCGTTTGGGACGAGGAGATCGCTGGTTCGAATCCAGTCACTCCGACCAGTAAGCGGGTATCGTATAATGGCTATTACCGCAGATTTCCAATCTGCTGATGAGGGTTCGACTCCCTCTACCCGCTCAAATATAAAAGAGCGAAACAAGTTTCGCTCTTTTATTATACCTTCGAAAGCAATATTAACCTTACTTAACAGCGTCTTTAAGAGATTTGCCAGCTTTAAACTTAGGAACTGTTGTTGCCTTAATTTTAATTTTTTCTCCAGTTCGTGGGTTAACTCCCATTCGAGCTGCTCTTTTAGAAGTGCTGAAAGTTCCAAAACCAGTAATAGTGATTTTATCACCCTTAGATAATGAACTGGTGATTGTATCAATTACTCCGTTTAAACATTCATCAGCCTTTTTTTTAGAATCACAGTACTTAATTAATGATTCAATTAAGTCTGACTTAGATAAAGTCTTAGTCATAATATTATTAGTAAATTATTTATTAATTATATACCTCGACCTTTGTAGCTATATCTTAGCTATATTGCTTAATATTAGCAAGTGTTTTATTAAAAATCAACTATTTCTTCTAATAATTTTATTTTTTTTGATTTTTTTCCTTTTTCTGTTTCTATTAAGACAGCATTAATTTTAACAGGTCCGTCAGCAATTTCATAATTAAAAGGCATTTCTTTAATAAAACTTTCTAATGTTAAATCTTTATCAGCTCCTAAGCTTGAATTCTTTGGTCCAACCATACCAACATCAGAAATGTATGCAGTGCCATTGGATAGAATTTGTGCATCAGCCGTAGGAATATGAGTATGTGTTCCTAATACAGCAGAAACTCTACCATCTAAATGCCATCCCATGCAAACTTTTTCAGCAGTAGCTTCAGCATGAAAATCAACAATGATTATATCAGCATCTTCTTTGTCTAATATTTCGTTTATTACCTCAAATGGATTGTTGCATTGTTGTTTCATAAAAACACGACCAATTAAATTAATTACCATTATTTTCTTAGTTCTTAATTGTGTTGTCCAATATCCTCTTCCTGGGGATCTCTCTGAAAAATTAGCTGGTCGTATTAATGGAACTTTTTTATCTTCTAAAATAGAGATAACTTCTTTTTTGCTCCAAGTGTGATCGCCAGAAGTGACTAAGTCTACTCCCGATTCTAATAACTCATCTAAACTTCTTTTGGTTACTCCTTTTCCATGCGCTAAATTATCTCCATTAGCGATAACGAAGTCAAGTTCATATTTCTTTTGCCATTCAGGCAGAATTTTTTTGATTGCATGGCGACCTGGTTCTCCAACAACATCGCCAAAGAAAAGTATATTCATAAATAATCAATAATCGAGTATCAATAATCAATCAATGATCAAATATCAATCATCAATTAATAATCAAACATCAATTTTAATAATTGAAAATTTAATAATTGAGAATTGTTTGAAAATTGAGAATTGAAACTTGAAAATTTTATGTTATCTTGCGTATTCTATTACTCTAGTTTCTCTAATGACACTAACCTTAATCTCTCCAGGGTATCTTAACTCTTGATGAATTTGATCAGCAATGTTTTTTGCTAATTTATGTGCTTCTAGATCATCTATTTCTTCTGGTTTAACAAAAACACGTATTTCACGACCTGCTTGGATAGCATAAGCTTTTTCTATTCCATTAAAAGAATTAGCAATATTTTCTAATTCTTCTAATCTTTTAAGATATGCTTCTAAAGTGTCTTTTCTAGCTCCAGGCCTAGCTCCCGAAAGAGTATCAGCTACTTGGACAATAATAGATTCTATCGTGGTGAAAGGATATTCTTCATGATGAGACTGCATTGCTTCAATTACCTTCTCATCAATATCAAATTTTTTAAGAATTTTTCTACCTATTTCTACATGTGATCCTTGAATTTCATGATCAACTGCTTTCCCAATGTCATGAAGTAATCCAGCTTTTTTAGATATATCTACATCAGCACCTAATTCTGCTGCGATTGCTCCAGCTAAATGAGCTACTTCAACTGAATGAAGTAAAACATTTTGGCCATAACTTGTTCTAAAACGAAGTCTGCCCAATAGTTTGATTAATTGAGGATTAAGACCGACTATTCCAACATCATAAACAGTGGCTTCTCCTGCTTCTTGGATCTTCTCTGTAATTTCTTTATTAGCTTTTTCTACCATTTCTTCAATTCTTGCTGGCTGTATTCGTCCATCAACCATTAGTTTTTCTAATGCTATTTTAGCTATTTGTCTGCGAATAGGATCAAAGCCAGAAATAACAATTGCGCCTGGTGTATCGTCAACTAAAATCTCTACTCCTGTTAATTTTTCTAGGGTTTTAATATTACGACCTTCTTTTCCGATAATTCTTCCTTTAAGATCGTCATTAGGCAAGGTAACAGAAGTTGAAGTAATTTCGCTTGCTTGAGAACCAGAATAACGTTGCATAGCTAACGCAAGAATTCGTTGAGCTTTTTTATTTAAATCTTCTTTCCCCTCTTGTTCTAATCTTTGGATTTTTTCTACAAGAATTTGTTTATGTTCTTCTTCTGCTTTTTCTAATAGTTCTTCTTTTGCTTGTTCTTGTGATAATTTAGCTATTGTTTCTAATTTTTTTATTTGTTCTTCTTGAAGTTCAGTTAATTGTTCTTTGATTTTTTTAACTTTTTGAGCTTTAGTCTTAAGATCAGAATAATCTTGTTCTAATTGAGTATTCTTCTGTTCTAAGCTTTGTTCTTTATTAACCAGTCTTTCTTCTTTTTTGTTTAATTGAACTTGTCTTTCTCTTTCTTGATTTTTAATATCATCAAGAATCCCATTGGCTTTTTCTTTGGCCTTAATTAGGGTTTCTTTAGCTTCGTTTTTAGCGTCGCTAATTAGTTTATTTAATTTTGCTTCAATAGTTCCAGATTGCTTTTTAGCAATTGTGCGTCGTGTATAATAGCCCAAGATCGAGCCGATTATTAAAGTTACGACAATAGTTCCAATAAAAACAATTAAATTGTCCATGAATTGATTTCATATCAAATTTCATTAGCATTATCTGAATAATACAATCAAGTTTAGTTCTGAATTCTTCAATTTTATTTATTAATAGCATTTGTGTAGAGAATAACTAACGTGAATTTATATGATAAGTAAATTAATTAACTTATCTATTCTAACAAAGAAAAAAGGACTTGTCAATTAGTCCTTAATTTCTTTTTTTATTTTCTTAACTACTTTTTTCTTTTTTATAATCTTTTTTGTTTTTGTTTTTTCTTCTATTTCAGGTTTTTCTTCTTTTTTCTTCTTAACAATCTTTTTTTCTTTAGTTTCTTTTTTTACAATTTTCTTTTTTGTACTTTTCTTTTTAACAGTTTTCTTTTTAACAATCTTTTCTTTTTCTTTTCTGGCCGTAATATCTATTCTCCAGTTAGTTAGTTTGGCAGATAGTCGGACATTTTGTCCTTTAATTCCTATGGCCAATGAAAGCTGATCTTCAGGAACGATTACTTCAGCTTGTTTTTTCTTATTATCTATTTTTACATCAAGAACCTTGGCTGGAGAGAGAGAAGCACTTATAAATTTTATTGGATCTTCAGACCATTCAACAATATCAATTTTTTCTCCTGACAGTTCATTAATTACTGCTTGAACTCTTGTTCCTTTTTGTCCAATCATAGAACCGATTGGATCAACTCTTTCTTCTTTTGATTCAACTGCTATTTTAGAGCGAGAACCTGGCTCACGTGCAATAGATTTAATTTCAACAGTTCCAGATGTAATCTCAGGAACTTCTAAAGCAAAAAGTTGGCTGACCATTTTAGGATGAGCGCGTGAAAGATTAATTATTGAACCACGTGAGTCTTTTTGAACGTCAGTTATATATAATCTTAAGCGTTGTCCAATTTTATAGTATTCCTGTGGGATTTGTTCTTCAGGGAATAGAACCCCAGTTGCTTTACCAATATCAAAAAAGATATTATTTCCTTCTATCCTTTGAATAATTCCACTAACTATTTGGCCTACCTTTTCTTTGTATTCTTCATAAACTGACTCTCGTTCAGCTTCTCTTATTCTTTGAATTATTACTTGTTTAGCGGTTTGAGCTGCAATTCTTCCGAATTCTCTGTCTACCTCTAAAGGAAATTCTATTTCATCTCCTGGTTTGTATTCTTTCTTCTTATTTTTAGGCTGCTTAACATCATCAATCATAATGTGTTTTTCTGTATTGAATCTGATTTTTTTCTCCGTCTCTTCACCGTCTGCATCGCTCTGCGAAGCATTACGGTTAGATTCATTTTCTTCTGCTTCTTCTGTCTCTTCGTTATCGGTTTCTACTCTAAGCATTGATTCGTCTGTTACTAATTTAACCTGAGAGACTTTCATGTTGCCAGTTTCTAAATTAAATTTCATCTTAATATTTTGACCTTTACGATCGTATTCTTTTTTATATGCTGCAGCTAAGGCCATTTCAATGGTTTCTAAAACTCTTTTCTTTGAAATATTTTTTTCTTCACAAATTTGTTCAATAGCTGAAGCAAATGCTTTTATATCCATAATTTTATATAAAAGCCCGTTCATCAGAACGAGCCATCTTTTTATCGTGTCTATCTTAATTTAAGATTATCATAGGGTTGATTATTCTGTCAAGTTCATGTTAATCTTCAGGTCTATATGAAGCAAGAAAAAAAGATCACATGGAAGATAGGAGGAGAGTCGGGGCAAGGCCAGCGATTAGCTGGTTTGGCTTTAGGTAGGGTCTGTTTATCTAGCGGACTTTTTTGTTTTGTTTATTCTGAATTCTCTTCTAGATTGAGAGGTGGCTTAGCAACTAATCAGGTTAGTATTTCCGATAAGCCAGTTGAAGCAATTTCAAAAAAGATAAATGTTTTATTTGCATTAAGCCAATCAACCTTGGATCATTGTCAAAAAAACATGGCTGATAATTCTTTAATTTTTTATGACGATAACAAGGTTAAAGAGATTACTAATAACAAAGGGGAAATAAAATACATTCCATTGCCTCTTAAAGAGTTAACCGATAAAGTTAATCTTGATTCTTCTGTATATAATTTTTTAATTTTAGGCATTTCTGTGGCTTTATTAAACCTAGATATTAAATTATTAAAAAAAGAGATAGAAAAAGGGTTAAATGGGAATGGCAAGGAATTGATTCAAAATAATAAGGAAGCAGCTCAGATTGGATGGGATTATGCTAATGAAAATTTAAATATTAAACAATTTTCATATAAGAATGAAATAAATCTTAAATCAAACAAAAGAATCATTTCAACAGGCAATGAAGCCGTTGCAAAAGGAGCTGTATCTGCTAATTGTGGATTTTATTCATCCTATCCAATGACTCCTTCTTCTTCAATCCTTCATATTTTAGCTAAACAAGCTAAAGAAAATAAGATGATAGTAGTCCATCCTGAAGATGAGATTTCTGCTATAAACATGGCTATTGGGGCAAGTTGGTCAGGAGCAAGAGCAATGACTGGCACTTCTGGAGGAGGATTTGCTTTAATGAGCGAAGGATTAAATCTATCAGCAATGAGCGAAACTCCTTTAGTTGTTGTCGATTCACAAAGACCAGGACCATCTACTGGAATGGCAACGTGGACAGAACAGGGTGATTTGCAATATTTAGCTAAAGTTGGTTATGGGGATTTTCCCAGAATAATTCTATCCCCTGCTAATCCCGAAGAATCATTCTATTTCACAACCCTTGCTTTTAACTTGGCTGATATTTATCAGGTTCCTGTTTTTATTCTTTTAGATAAATATGTTTCAGAAAGTCATAAAACTATTTTAGATTTTAATTTAAATAAAGTTAAGATTAATCGAGGCAAGATTTTTACTAATGAACAATTAGCTAAAATTAAAGATTATAAGCGCTATGCGTTTAGTAAAGACGGCGTTTCTCCACGATCTTTCCCAGGACAAAAAAATGGTATTTTTCTTGCTAATGGAAACGAGCACGATGAGCATGGTTTTTCAATAGATGGTTTTAGCAGTGATTTGCGTAAAAAACAAATGGAAAAACGTCATGCTAAACTTAAAAACATATTAAATGATTTGCCAAAGCCAGAAATGTTTGGTTCTGATAATTCTTTAATTACGTTAGTTGGCTGGGGTTCTGTCAAAGGTCCTGTTTTGGAAGCTTTAAAGGAATTGAATCAAAAAGGAAACAAGGTCAACTATATTCATGTCCCCGCTCCATTCCCTATTGATCCTAAATCTTTATCAGGATTGTTAAATAAGGCTAAAAAAATAGTTGTGATTGAGAATAACTATAAAGGACAGATGGCTGATTTAATGCAAGAAACATTAGGTATGAAATTTGAAAATAGATTGAATAAATATAATGGACAACAGTTTTTCCCTGAAGAAATCATTAAAGAGGTTAAAAATTATGAAAAATAGTTTTATTACTTCAAATAAATCAATATGGTGTCCTGGATGCAGTAATTTTAATATTCAAGCTGCTTTAGTTTCTGCTTTTTCAGAATTAAAATTAGAACCTCATAGAATAGGGATGTTTTTTGATATTGGATGTACTGGAAATGGTTGTGTGTCATATAATACATATGGGTTTCATGGTCTACACGGCCGTGTTGTTCCATTGGCAACTGGTGCTAAATTAGCGAACGATAAATTAACTGCAATTTGTATGGCTGGAGATGGGGGAGCCTATGGAGAAGGATTAAATCATCTTGTTGAAGCTGCTCGTAATAATTTTGATATTACTTTAATAGTTTCAAATAACCGGCTTTACAGTTTGACTACTGGACAGGCCTCTCCAACAAGCGAAAAAGGAACCGAAACTAAATCAACTCCCTATGGAGTAAATAAGATAGGAATGAATCCTTTATCCATTGCTCTGTCTGCTGATGCTGGTTTTGTTGCTCGTGGATATGCTTATGAAATTAAACATTTATCTGAAATATTTAAACAGGCGATAAAACACAAAGGGTTTTCGTTAATTGATGTTATTCAGCCATGTATTACTTTAGATAAAAAAAATACCAAAGAATGGTATAGTAAAAAAATCTATAAATTAGATAAGAATTGGCCTAGTAAAGATAAAAATAAGGCTTTAATTAAAGTTCAGGAGTGGGGAGATAAGATACCTATTGGAATTTTCTTTGAAGGGAAATAAAAATACTGCTAAAATTAGCAGTATTTTTTTATTAAGCTATGACTCGAATTTTCCTATTACTCAATCAAATTCGTTTTGACAATTTCAAGTTTTTCTTTAATTTCTTTTTAAGATTTTATTATTGAGAAATACAATAATTTTTACCATAATTTGTATCGTAATTGCTATGATAACAATTATCCAGTGTTGAAGAACCTTCCAGGGTTGCCCATAAAGTAACATGATTACCACCACTGCAAATTATCATATAACTAATGTGGGCTTGAGGATCTTCTATTTCTCCACTAACATATCCTAAATTTGCTAATTGTTCAGCAACTGAATAAGGACTAGTATATGGATGATTTAACCAGCCATTACCACCAGAACCTGCATCATGAACACAAAATGTTCCATAATCATCATAATACATACTTAATGCCAACATAACTGAACTTAAATCACTTAACCTTCTCACATCTCTCGCCTTTGCTCTTGCAGCATTTAAGCTAACTAATACGATACTGGCTAATAAACCAATAATAGCAATAACTACAAGAAGTTCAATAAGTGTAAATCCTTTATTTTTTGAATTTGACATATAGCTTATCTCATCTTGACTATTATGGTAGAAATTCGGGATGATTCATAAAATCTTCTGGAAGAGTTTCCTGCGTCCCACCTCCGCCAAAAACCAAAAACAGCGAAATAATAATCATTAACGCCACAAGTCCAACTAAAACATAACTTGCTTGTTTTTCATCTTTTACCAGACCGCCAGAATACTTAATAGTCCATTGAATGATTTTTGGGGTTCCGGGGAAAAAGACTTGAGTAGATTCTTGCTCTT
>Ga0222637_1000484_pt1 | contig 17593 bp, 20 predicted proteins | sample AntAcemetagen143_FD_181149 | JGI IMG/M metagenome (GOLD analysis project Ga0222637, IMG submission 181149) | Saline water microbial communities from Ace Lake, Antarctica - #143 | ecosystem: Environmental > Aquatic > Non-marine Saline and Alkaline > Saline | place: Antarctica: Ace Lake...
GTGCAGCAGAAGAAGGGCCTGTGGGTTCTGACCCCCTCTGGTGTGGAGAAGGCCCTGGGCATCCGTGCGGACTATTCCGAGTGGAACGTCACGACGTTCTGGCTCAATAGTGTGCTCCCCGAATTCTACCCGAAGATGGAGCGGCACCTGTCTGCCAAGTTCCCCCGCAGCCGGGACTTCAACGAGATTCTGGATCTGGTCAACAACTACCTGACCAGCCTGATGAGCCGAGATGGCCTGCGTCCTCGCATCAAGGCTGGGAAGCACCCCTGTGTGAGCCAGCTCTGCCGCTGGGCAGCCCGCCAGGCATGCTCCCAGTTCCGCAACGAGGGCAGAGATGCCCACACCCGCTCCTTCAAGGGTGCTCTCACCGAACGTGATCGTCGGCACCTCCAGAGCATGTCTGAGGGTGGGCCCCAGGATCTGCTGGCCGACACCATGCACTCAAGCGATCTGGACCCCATCTTCCTGCAGACGAACAGCGAAGGGCGTGAGAGCACCATCGTTTCGGGTATTGGGCAGAAGGCACCCCTGATGGATGTCTGCGGTGGCGATCTCGAAGATGAGATCAGCGAGAGGCTTTCCCGGAGCTACGGGTTCAGCGTCATCGAGAAGGTCATCAGGCGGCACAAGCAGGGAGCCCCCGAGCGGTATGTGCGGCTGGCCCGCGCCTACATGCTGGAAGGCTCCGACATCAACGACATCGCTCGTATCGAGGGTGTCAGCCGGAACAGGGCAGCGTCCCTGGTCGCAACCATCCGTGGCGTTCTACAGAAAGCACAGCAGGAAGGCGAACTCAAAGAAATCCCGGCAATCTTTTTCGAGTAGCAGGCCCTCACAGACTGAAGCTGCCCTTACCGGCAACCCCACGCTGCCTCCTAGACCCGCAAGGGCCTGGCGGGCAGCGCCAAAGCTTCTGTGCTCGAAGAAGATGCGAAATCATGTTCAGTTCTGGGGGTCTCTGCGTAGTAGGGATGACCCCAAGAGGAACCAGAGCATGCCCCGCCCCAACAACGAAACCTTCACCGGCCACTTCTTTGACCTCCGCGTCTTCGAGGGCCCCGACGCCGAAAAGGTTGGCATGACACTCGATGTCCATGAGGCCAACAGGTCTTTCGAGACCAAGGGTCAGTACGCCAGCATCGACATGACCGGCTGGCCCAAGGATGTCATGTTCGGCTCCTGGTTCGAAACCCTGATGGCAGAAATCGGCGTCCGCATCGATGATTAGAGGTTCAGTCCCGAGGACTCCTGCGTAGTAGAAATGACCGAAGACCCCCACTCCCCAAGAGGAACCAGACCATGCCCGCCACCAACGCCTCCCCCACCCCCGTCCTCGCCGCCAACATGCAGGGAATGACCAAGGGCCGCTTCATCGGCCTCATCACCACCCTGAAGGGCAAGAACAAGGGTCGCGGTGCCGCCAAGAAGCTGTACGGCGACGCCACCATGCACTACGTCCTCTACTTCGGCTTCAACTACGGCTCCCTGGTCATGCGCTCCCGCGCCCAGCTGGAGGGGATGGACCCCGAAACCGTGCTGGAAGAGGTGCGCGGTGCGGGCCTCACCGGCAAGAGCGGTGCCGACCTCACCATGGACGATGTTGTGATCGCCCTCGCTGACCTCAAGGACAGCTTCGACAGCACCGCCGCCGGCACCAGCCGCGCTACCACCGCGGACGTGTTCGAACCCCTCGTGGTGGACGGTGAGCGTGTTCCCAACTGCCGCGTCTACATCGGTGACAAGGCCGAAGAGAAGGGCACCATCTACCTGCAGGGCCTCGTCATCGGCCGCAAGTGCCTGGAGCCCGCCCCCAACGGTCCCATCCCCGCCGCCAACAGCCGTGGCGACGTGGTGGTCAAGAACTGGCTCCGCAGCCAGCTCCCCATCGGCAAGCTCCGCCAGTTCATCCTGAAGCGGGACGGTGAGTTCCTGCTCCGCGCCGAAGGTGCCACGAGCACTTGGCTGGGTCAGGATGCCCTGGACAACGCCAGCGACGTGCCGGTGGACATGAGCCAGGTCGCGTAGTCCCCTGTGCTTTTCCTGCCCCCAAGGGGTAAGGGGGAGTATGGTTGAACGCCCTACCGCTAAGACATTCCGGGAGCCTGCGCTGCGGGCTCTCGGAAACCTTTGTGATCTGACCCCCGAGAAGGATGTGTCCTACAAGGATGTGTGCAGGGTGGTCCTGGAGACGGAGGGGTTGACGGAGGATCAGTACGGCATCCAGAAGGGCTCAGGTCGTCCCTGGCTCCATGTCTGGATCGGATGGGCTGCTACCCGAATCCTACGGGAAGAGGGGCTCCTGGAATTGGTGCCCAAGACCCGAGGCAGGTGGTATCTCACCACGGAGGGTGTCATGGCTGCAAAAGCCCTGCTCGAAAAGCCCGAGACAACCACCCCCGTAAATGAATCAGGGGTCTGCTTCCACTTGCAGGGAGCCGCAGACACGTACAACAAGGATCGCTATCTCCGAGCCCTGGCCATAGAGAGCCACGGCTGCATGGGGCACTACTCCGACAAGGATGTCTGCTGGGAATGCACCCTGGGGGCTACCTGCAGGGATCAGACTCATTTCTACCTTGCCCAACTCGCTGTCCTGCTCGATGAACAGGACAAAATCAATGCTGAGATGGTGGATGTAGACCCGCAAGATCTGGAAGCCATAGACCCCGTGGGCGACCCAGATGATGAGCCCGATGCAGCCATCAACGACCCGGAACTTGATCACCTGGTGACTATGATGGAGGACGCGGATCCTGGTACCCTCAAGGGATCCGGCGAGATGCTCTTCGTGGTTCAGAATGAGGGTGTGTGTTTTGTCTGCGGGGAGAAAATCCCAGCAGGCGTGGAGGCCTACTGGAGTACGGCTGGCCTCCGGCACAAAGACTGTACTCCAACCTAGGGGGCAGGGGATGATCCGACACCACACCAACAGCCAAGAGCAAGCAGTCTTCACCGGGAGGGTTCAAGAACTCCAGGCAGCCTCCGCGTGGGCAAGATGCGTCATGCACCTCATCTACGGGGAGGAGCTGGGCGAACGGATGTACCGGCAGCTACCCGCCTTGCGGGTGCTGTCTTTGTGGGCCTGGGCTGGGCAGCAGGGTGACGCCTAGTCTTCCCAGCTGATCCATCCTGCCACTCCCTTCGGGGCAGCGGAGGCGATCCGGATGCTGGCATCCGGGTAGGTGCCCAGAATCATGCGGGAGTAGTTGCAGCGAGCAGCCTTGGTGTGCTGTCCCAGGAATCCCGTGAGGGGTTCGTAGAGGGAAGCCTTGCGCCGATGCAGATCCGCACTCACGGTGCCCGCGAAGTCCCTCACGTCCATACAGGCAGCGAGGCCCAGGCGTGCTGTCTTGGAAGGGAACCCGTACATGCCATAGCTGGTGACTGCAGCTTCCTTGGTCACGGTCTTGTCGGAGGATACCTTGGGACCCATGTTCTTGAGGGCTGTCAGGAGGATGCGAGCGGAGCGGGACTTTCCACGCTTGGCATGGGTGGTCAGGAAAGCCGCAACCTTCTCATCCTTCTGCCAAGCCTTCCTGGCGATGGCTGAGGCCCTACGCTGGAGCTTGCGGACGGAGGCTTCACAGTCACGCTGGACAGCCTTGGTGTAGCCATAGAGGCCAGCAGCAGCCTGGGCTGCTTCCTTCTTCTGGCAGTCACAGTCGGGGTCATCGGAGCAAGGGCCTGAGCCATCCTGCTTTCCTGGCTTGTCCTTACCTGCTGTCTTCACCTTGCCGGGCTCGTACCCGTCAGGGGTGACGGAGCCAGGCTCGTAGCCCGTGGTCACGTCCGTCTCATCACGACCCTCATCCCCTACGGGAACCTGGGAGTCAGCGGTCTTGTGACCAGGCTCGAAGCCCTCTGGGGTGGTGTGGCCAGGCTGGAAGCCCTTGATCTCGGGGTCGTCGGGCTTGGGCTCGTCACCTACGGGAACCTGCGATTCTGCGACCTTCCAGGTCAGACGCTGGCGCGTGCTCATGGCGGACTCCTTGGTGCGAGCGGCATCAGCCTCTTCACGTTCGGCCTGGGCCTTGTCTTCATCAGCCTCAGCCCTGTCCTCAGCGCCTTCAGCTTCCTGTTCTGCATCCCCGGACTCGGAGGATTCCTTGAAGTTGTCACGGTTCTGGAGGTTCTCCAGACGCCACTTCTTGGCTTCCTCTTCCGACATGTTCTCGGTGGGGTCAGCAGGGACACCCTCCTCGAAGCGTGCTTCCTCTTCGGAGCCGGTCTTGCCAGGCTTGAATTTGGCACCCTCGTTGTGCTTGAAGCCCTTGGGCATCTTGCCCTTCTTCAAGTCCGCGATGATGGAGTCGAAATCGGCGGGCCCGTGGTCATGGCTGATGTGGGTGCTCATCGAGAAGTCGGTCTTCTTGCGGGTGTGCAAGGTGATCTCGGTCGTGCCGTCCGGGTGGAAGCCCAGGTCTACAGAGGACCAGACGCCGTTCACGTTGGGCAGCTTGGACTTCTTGGTCTTGACGAACCCACGCCCAGCGGTCTTGCCAGGATTGACCTTGCCTGGGAACTTCTTCAAGGAGTATTTGGAACCGGGGATGTGTTCCTCTGCCCACGCATCGGCTTCCCTCTTTGTGTCGAAGGCACCCCGTTGCAGGGTCTTGGTGCCATGCCACTTAGTGGGCTTGTCCTTGCCCTTGACCGGGGGGATGATGACGGTGAAATATGCAGTCTTCGTGGTCTTCCCTTCCATCTCCTCGCGTACCTTGACCACGGAGGGGGGAGGGTTCTCATTCATCTCCTTGAATTCGGGGCCGACGACTGCGGATACCTGTTCCACGGTCATCTTGATGCCCTTCTGGAACTTGGCGTCCCGGTACTGGGCCAGCTCGGCTTCCATCTGGGGAATGGTGTAGGGCATTTCGTTACTCCTTGTCCGTGTCGAGGTAGCGATCCGCTACCCGGGTGGCCATGTGCCTGTCGCGGTTCTTGTGCTTGGGCTTGCGATTACGACCTGTAGCCACATCCCGATCCCGGTTGTGATGAGGACCAGAACGCCGACGATTCATGGTGACAGCCTCGGGGCCTTCACGCCGCTTCGGCTTATCCTTGTCCTTGATCCTGATGGTATCGACGATTCTGTTGCGCCTACTCATGATGCATCTCCTGCATGACCTTGCGGATAGCTTCCCGCTGAATGTCTCTGGTAACTGTCTGGCGTGAGTGCTGGGCCACATTCAGCTTCTGTGAAGCTACGACCTGTCTCCCGTCCTTGGTGATCTCGGGTTCGATAGCACACGCTGGTCTTCGAACGAGATAGTTTGGCCACTTCTCGTACCACCCTGCATAGAAAGCGTCCTCGTGGACGATCCTGGTGGTCTTGTCCGGGTTCGGGATGTTCGGATCCGCGACCCACACATACAGACCATCCCCCTCTCCCTTGACCGTGCAGGCAGCGGGCAGTGTCTTGGGGAGCCCCTCAGTCACGTCATAGACCACTGAGGCATGGCTCCAGTCCCGACCCTCTGGGTTCCAGGCGATCATGATAGGGATCTTCTGGTCTGTCCAGGCCTTGAGCTGGCGGATCGTGGCGGGGACGGTCAACGTCGCCCGCATCCCATAGTGCTGGGCTGCGGCGAGCGCGTGCTCCCACGCTGCCCCCTTCATAGGAGCTGCTCCCATGACCTTGTTCACCTCTTCCTCGTCGCACTTCACGCCGTTGGCTTGGAGGCAGAGCATGAGAGAAGTGCTCATGCACGTGAACTGAGTGCGCTGTCGCACGGGGGTCACATCGGCTTTGGCTTTACGGTTCTGCATGGGCTCTCACTCTCTCAGGGCAATATCTCCTGTCCACTCCCAGGCGATAGAGAGATCACCGATACCGATCAGGAACGCCCCTTGACCTGAAGCCTCCAAAGTGGATAAGATGCAGGGGCAAATGCAGCTGGTTGAGCCTTTGCAGGCTTTCAACCTATACAACACTCCATCTCCGGGGTGGTGTGGGCTGCACACAGGGAAATTCATGAACTTCAAGATGGCCTGCCCCAAATGTGGGAGTGAGAACCTCAACGCGGAGCGGGATTACGGCTCCTATGTGCGAGGGGGGGCCATGATGGTCAAGTGCTACATGTGTGGCAAGAGGATCTATGGGGAGCAGAACATCGAGGCGGAATACAAAAAGCAGTTGAAGGAGTGGAAGGTCGCCCAGCCCCTGAAGGACAAGATGGCACAGGGTTTCGATGCCGCCGCTGTTGCTCGCAAGAAGGCAGCAATCGAAGCCAGGGGAGCCAGGGAAGCCGCAGACAGGGTACATCTCGCGGAGAAGGTCAGGTTGCAGCGGGATGAGAAGGACAAGAAGAAGACGGAGGCTTTCAGGATGCAGAAGGAAGAGGCGGATCGGAAGAGGCGGATCGCAACTGAAAAGGCAGAGAACCAGCAGACAGGGGCGGAGGGCATTGGGCAGGAGATCCAGCGCCGTAAGCAGGAGATCGCCCGCAAGGTGTTGGAGACACAGCGCCATATGCAGGAGATCGAGCTTCGGCGGAAGCAAAAGGACGAAGATGGCAGCCTCCTGGTAGAAAAGGCTCGGCTTCTGGAAGAAAAGGCTCGGCTTCTGCTAGAGAAGGAGGCTGAGGAAGCCCGCCTCCAAGCCGAGGCAGAACAGCGCCGCAAGGATGAGGAACTTCGTCAGGCAGCAGAGGCTGAACGGCAGCGGGAACTCCAGAGGGTAGAAGGGCGGCGGGTGATGGCTACCATCCAGGCTGCCAAGACTGACATCCAGATTGCCCAGGAACGCATGGTAGCTATCGACACCCAAATCCTGGAACTTCAACAGGAACGGGTGGATGGCTTGGCCACGATACAGTCCCTCCAGGCCCTCCTCAAGACGACAGAACTTCCCATGATCCGTCTCGAATCAGCGAGGCAGATGGCAGCCCTTCGGGCTGGAAACCCACTTCCGCGTATCATGGTGGTGTGCTCCTATTGCGACGACCCCTTCTACAAGCTCCCCGGTGATGCCAAGAAGAACAAGAGCGGACACTTCTACTGCTGCCCCGAGCACTTCACACTGTGGCGCAGGAAGCAGCGGGATGCCGTTGCCATCACTCTGGTCAGGGAAGAGCCCCAACTCATCGCCAAGCCCTCAGCCCCCAAGGGCAGGGTCACTGTGACCTGTGACCACTGTGGTGCCCCCGTGTCCAAGACTGCAGGGGAGGTGGCACGGAGCAAGACCCAGCAGTTCTTCTGCAACAGGGCACATCACCAGCTGTGGCTGAAGGCCAACCCCGATGTGTTCCGGCAGATGGCCTACAAGCAGGCTGCTACCCGTCGCGGGGAAGCATCATCTCCAAAGCGTCCTTGAAAGCACCAGGGGCCAGGTCTTTCACGGTCTTGCCCAGTAGTGCTTGCAGCTGCTCTGCCATTTCCTGAGCCCAAGCATCCCGATCTCCCGGCTCCATCTCGGTCAACTCCTGGATGAAGCCGGGTTCTTTTGTCTCCTTGATGAGAATGTCGAGGATCGCCTCACGCCTGACTGCTTCGGTCAGGAGCCCTACCGCAGCCTGCTCCAGACCCCCAGAAGGCCACGACATGAGCATCTCGTGGTCTTCCTTGCTCTGTGGTCGGTGCATGGCGAACATCTGCCCTGTGGGGGCTCGGCACAGCCACACTTCGAGGATCACACCCTCCCCCTCTGGGAAGGAACCCTTTGCCCATGGTTTGATGGGGAGGCTCATTTCTTGATGTGGTTCATGAGGACACCCAGGACATCCTCAGGGGTGCGGTATTCGTTCCAGTCCACCGCAGTCACAACGGCTCCGATGGGAGGCTCATCGAAGAACCGCTCATACTCCGTGATGACCTTGTTCAGGTAGCTCTGCTGCATCCCGTCTTCGGCACCCCTGTTCCGGGCCTGCACACGCTCCCACACAACTTGGGGATCCGCTCGGAGGTACAGGATGATGTCCGGGAGATAGGCTTTCTCCAGCAGGGCTCGGAACACGCGGTCGTAGGTCTTGAACTCACGGTCATCCATCAGGCCCATCTGGTGAACAGCTTTTCCGAAGATGCGGTCTCCCCACAGGCTGCGGTCATGGAGGGTGATCCCTCCCAGGTGACATGTCCTAGCAGCATCCATCACGCGGCGGGTCAGCAGTTCGATCTGCATCGCCAGCGCCCACCTGGAGGGATCCTTGTAGTAGTCCTCCAGGTAGTAGTTGTCGTCCACTGGCTCGGTCACCAGTTGGCACGGGAACAGCTCAGCCAGCTGGTTGCAGAGAGTGGATTTTCCTACGCCAGGAGCACCTTCGATAGCGATTCGCATACCCACTCCACAGGTCATTTTGGTTTCTTTATTCTACCCGTATTGAGGGGCCTTGATCCGAGGATCCCAGAGAAAAGCGTTTAGAAAGACCGGCTTCTGCGTAGGAACACTGAAAAGAAATTCTCTCCGGCCCCTTGACACCCCTCCGTGGTTGGAGTAAATCTTTCCATGTCGGAAGTATTCCACACAGCCCGCAAGGATTCATTTTGAACCTCGACCGCGATCCCGTCGTTCCCCGCAAGCCATCCATCCTGGAAACCGACTGGTACAAGATGTTCATGGCCTGGGTAGGCTACCCCCTCCGGGAAGAGACCTTCGTGTTCCAGATGCGGCGCGGTGGCCCCTACGTCATGCCGGTCGACCCCGTGGAATACGTCAACAGCCTGCTCCCCACCGTGAGGCAGTCTGACCTGTCCTACATCGAGGAACAGGGGTTCCCCATGGGCCCCGCCTACGTCCAGGCGATGAAGGGCTCCGTGAAGGTCATCGGTGTCCCCAAGGGTCGGTGGTTCTCCGCCAATGACCCTGTGCTGACCGTGACCGGCCCCAGTGCCCTCGTCAGCTACCTGGAAGCCAAGCTGACCATGCTCCGCTTCCGCATCCAGACCGCCACCATCGCCTTGATCGAACCCGAAACCCTTCAGTACCACTTCAGCACCGTCACCTGTGACCGCGAGCGGGAGATCGTGCTGGAGACCCTGGATACGGTGAACGTCGAGATCGAGTTCAAGATCAAGGTCGACCGACAGGGCTACTACGACCACATCTACGCCCGCGCCAAGGAGCTGGTTGATGCCGTGGGCTCTGGCAAGGTCCTGGAAGCGGGGCTCCGAGCAGCCTCCTGCATGGAGCAGCACCTGATCGCTCTCAGCGCCTGCCAGGCCGCAGGGTTCGAGGCTACCAGCAATGTCTACGGTGCCATGCGCCTGGGCATGACGCCCCGTGGCACCACCGGCCACGAACACCACCAGCGGTGCGGCATCGGGGAGGACCCCGACTATGAAGCCTTCACCACCGCCCGTGACCGCGCTGCAGGCGTCCCAACCTTCCTGCTGGACACCATCTCCACGCAGGACAGCGGCATCCCCGCAGCCACGAAGGCGATGGCCGAGGCCCGTGACCGTCTGTGCGCGGTGCGGTTCGACTCCGAAGACACCATGGTAGAGGACTACGCCGCCGCGATCCTCATGTTCATGGGCTTCCGCCTGAGCCCCGTGTTGAACCTGGGTGGTGGGTTCAACCTCAAGACCACCCAGAAGTTCGAGCAGATGCGGCGTGCCCTGCTGTGGCCCGAGAACCGGCAGTCCTACATGTACGGGCAGTATGCCGTAGAGCCCCCCTTCCCGCTCCCCACTCGGAGTGAGGCCAGCGCTGTGTGGAAGCTCTGCAGGACCGGCTCCCGCGACACCATGAAGTTCTCGGACAACAAGGTGGATCCCAAGGTGGCGGGCCCCAAGTCCAGCCTTCCAGGACTCTCCCGCCTGTTCCGCAAGGTCGATCCCTCCGTCGAAGGCCCCCACTCCTACATCGCCCAGCACGGTGAGAAGCTCCCCCCCGGTGGCGGCTACGAAGTCCTGTCGGGTGGCAGAGAGGGTTCCTTCTACCAGGGCATCCCCGAGGGGCTGGAGGGGCCTTCCGAACACAGCCCCGCGACCAAGCACCTCATCAGCGTGCTCACCCATGAGCGCAACGGCATCCGCGCTGGGTCTGCCACCCGCACCCTCTCCCTCCTGACCACCCAGGGTTAATTCACATGCCTGTCACCAATGTCAGTGGCCTGATCGAAGACCGCGTTTCCGCCATCAGGGATGCCGCTGCCTGCTGTGGTAGTCGTATTGAGCTGGACGTGTCCGGTGGGATCGACTCCGCCGTCATGCTGGCCCTCGCCGTCCTCGCGGTCGGTCCCGACAACATCACGGCTTGCTTCTCCAGCATCTCCTCCCAGGATGCCATGCAGAAGCAGGCTCAGGATCTCGCGGACGCTCTGGAAGTCCCCCTGATCAGCCTCGATCTGACCGAAGTGTTCTCCTGCGTGGTAGCCGAGATGCTCCGTGGGATCGGGGACGCTTACGACGAGGAAACCCTGGAACAGGTCAAGGCGCGGATCGCGAAGGACCCCACTGTTCTGGGCTCCATGCGCTCCTGCATCCGTGCTCCCATCGGTCGCGGTCTGAACCGCATGACGGGCAACGGTATCCGCCTGGGTACCGGGAACGAATGCGAAGACCGCTACCTCCGCTTTTATCAGAAGGGTGGGGACGGTGAAGTGGACTGCAACCCCATGGCCATGCTCTCCAAGGGCGAGGTCTACCAGCTCGCTGTGGGTCTCGGGGACAAGATGGGACCGGATGTGGCCCGCGCCATGCGACCCATCATCGAAGTGGCCCCCCAGCACGACCTTTGGGCGGGTGGTGACACCCGCGATGAGAGCGAGTTGAAGACCTGGACGGGTGCCAACTTCACCTACTCCACGGTGAGTCCTGCTACGGGTGAGTACCTCACGGTGGGCACCATCGAGCGGGTCAGCCGCTTCCTGGACTACACGTTGGCTTGGGGTATCCCCCACGAGGCACTCCTGTTCGGTGAGCAGCTGAACACCACCGCCATCGCTTACCTGACCCGCGTTGCCCAGGACAGCCCCCTCTTCGCGGGCATTCCGAGCCAGAGCGTCGGAGACATCCTTCGTGCCGCACGGCGGGCGGAACGCCGCACCCGCCACAAGATCAACCCCAACTGCCCCATGTACGGGAGTCGTGAGGACTTCGTGGCACGGGGCATCCTCACCAATTACCTCCCCATCTCCCTGGGGTGAACCCATGAAAGACGGCCGAGACATCCGCCACACCTTTGACAGAGATGGCAACACCTGGCTCACCGATGCAAACGGCACCATCGTCCGAGATGACCGCGGTGAGAGAATCCCAGGGCCTGCCGACATCGAAGACCCCAACGCTGCCTTCCCCCTCTACGAAAGCTCCCGAGGCCACTGTGCCTTCTGCGGTCGCCTCATTTGTCGGGGCACCTGCTTCAAGTAACCCTCACCCGCTTCTCCCTGAGAGGCACACCCCCCACCCGCTTCTCCCTGAGAGGCACACCTGGAGTTCCCCAATGCGCGTCGCCCTCGTCGCTATCGACCCACAGAACGATTTCTGTGCCTCTGACACCAACCCCTACGGGCTCCCCCAGGGCTCCCTCTGCGTACCCGGTGCCCAGGAGGACATGGAACGCCTGGCTGGCTTCACCAACGACATCAGCGGTCACCTGGATGACATCCACATCACCCTCGACCAGCACCACGACCTGGACATCGCCCATGGCCTGTGGTTCGCGGATGAGAACGGTGATGCCGCGCCCCCCCTCACGGTGATGACCTACAACGAGACGGATGACACCTTCGTCGGTCTCCTGTTCCCTGACTACCAGAACAGCCGGAAGTTCCGCACCCGCAAGATGGGCAAGATCCCCTGGACGGCAGCCCTGACTGGCGGCAAGGCCCTCACCTTCCACGGCTACACCGCCTGGTACATCCAGCAGCTCACCGCCAAGAACCGCTACGCCCACGTGATCTGGCCGGAACACTGCCTGATCGGAACCGCCGGTGCCAACGTGTACCCCGCCTTCATGGAGGCAGCCCAGAACTGGGCCCGCAACCGTGCCCGCACCCTCAACTTCGTCGCCAAGGGCTCCAACCCCTTCACGGAGCACTTCAGCGCCGTGCAGGCCGAGGTGCAGCTCCCCAACGATCCCGGCACCCAGCTGAACGCGGGGTGGGTCGCTACCCTGGAGAAGATGGACAAGGTGTTCCTGGCGGGCCAGGCTCTGTCCCACTGCCTGTGCCACACAGGCAAGGATACGGTTTCAGCTTTTTCCAGCCCGGAACACGTCAAGAAGATTACCGTTCTTACGGATTGTGCTTCCTCTGTCTCCACCTTCGAGGATCAGGGTACGGAGTTTCTCCAGTGGATGAAGGATCGTGGGGCTGCTCTGATGACGACGCAGGAGGCTCGGGCTCTTCTCAAGTGAGTAAGAAGTCCAGGCACTGTTGAACCACCCCCTCAGGATCCCCATGTCTGTCTCTATCCCATACGGTGAGAATCTGAAAGCCCCGACGCTCCAGGGCTTCGTACTTCAGAGCCTCCCGGGCACGGGCGGCCTTCACAGTCAGGGTGGGGTGGAAAGCACACCACCCCGCCTCCTGGGGATCTTGATGAGGCTTGGGATGGAAATTCCATCCATTGTATTCAATGGCTTTGTGGATGCGGCTCTGGACAAAGTCAAACTTGAAAAACTGTCCCTGGAAAGAGACGTTGAATTCACCCCCGTGCTCCGCAAAGTAGGATTTAGCCTGAAGCTCAAGGGGGAGGTTGTTCCATATCTCCCAAAAAAGAGTCTGACTCTCCTTGGAAGCACACCGGCTCAGATAGGCCAGGGAAGGAACTCCATATCGCCGGAGAAGTGTTTGCTTCCATTTCTCTCTGCTCTCTGGCACGTGCATGAAATGCGAAACCCCGTACTTGTCTTGAAACCCTTGTCGCTGCCGTGCTTGGATTTCAGGGACTTGGGAGACAGAGGGTACCCCGTATCTTGTCATGCAGGTCTGACGACGATCTTCACGGACACCAGCGTTTTGAAGAGGGTTCTCAACACCATAACGTGCCAAGAAAGTCTTTTTGCGGGACTCTTTGAATTCCGAAGTCTGGAAATGGTGGAGTCCCCCATTCCGATTTTGTGTTGTCTCCAACATCTTCCGAACCGTGCACGCTGGGCAGCCCCGATTCACACCCTTGAGAACCTTATGTTTGAAGTTTCGGAACTCTACACGGGCTTCAGATCCACAATCACAGCGGTAGAGCAGTTTTTTGTTTGGAGTTTTTGTACTCTGGGGACAAAAGCTCACACCCCTGTTCCCTGAAAAACTGCGTGACTTCTTCATGTGTCCATTTCCGACCTCTCACAACCACCTCCTGTCTCTCTAACACAAGGCGAGATATAGGAGCATCACCGGAGTCTCTAAATGAGCCCTTCACAGTCCATGCAGCAGTCCTCCGCTACCATCGGTGGCACCACCTTCGGCTACTCCGGCGTCGGCGTCGATGAGTTGGAGTCCCTGGAGTACACCATCGTCGTGATCGCTCTCGACACCTCCCCCTCCGTGTCCCCCTTCCGCCAGCAGATCGAAGATGGCCTGAAGGAGATCGTGGAGAAGTGCCGGAAGCTCCCCCGCGCCGACAACCTCCTCCTGCGGGTCATCACCTTCGACTCCCGCCTGGGCGAGATCCACGGCTTCCGCGAGCTGATGTCCATCAACCCCAGCGACTACACCGGCCAGGTCAAGATCGTGGGGCACAGCACCAAGCTCTATGACGCCGCCGTGTCCAGTGTCTCCTCCGCCGATGACTACGGTCGTCGGATGTACAAGGACGAGGATCTGACCGCCAACGCCATCGTCTTCGTGATCACGGATGGCCTGGACAACGACTCCACCTGCTCCATGCACGCCGTCAAGGATGCCCTGGACAAGGCGCGTGGTGTCCATGGTGGTCCCGACGCGGAGGAAGGGCTGGAGAGCGTCCTGTCCATCCTCATCGGGGTCAACACGCCCAACCAGTACGTCAAGGACTACCTGGACAAGTTCAACAAGGACGTGGGCTTCGACCAGTACGCGGATCTCGACCACATTCCCACCCTGGTCGCTTTCGTCAGCCAGTCCATCTCCAGCCAGTCGCAGTCCCTCGGGACGGGTGGCCCGAGCCAGACCATCGATCCCAGCTCCCTGGCTATCTGATGTCAGACTCCTACCAGGAAGTTCTCACCTGGGTGATAGCCTACAAGCTCACGCTCCTGGCTGATGACCCCCGGTTCGGGAATGAGGTGGAGCTGCACCACATGGACGGCTCCACCTTCATTCTACAGAACGCTTTCGTGGTGCTGCGGGAGGACTACGTGGCGGTCTTCTCGGAACATCACCTCACCATGGTGTACCCCTCAGACGAGGTTGAGTACGCCGAAGGAGCATCCTCCGGTGGCAACTGCGGACGCCCATTTTAGCATCGGGAAGACTCACAGGGTCTGCGAGGACTACGCCAGGGCAGGTTTGCTGCCCGATGGCAGAGCCTTCGCTATCGTATCGGACGGGTGTTCCTCATCCCCCGACACGGACTTTGGCTCCCGGCTCATGACCATCGCCGCCCAAGAGCGGATGATGCTCTCGGGAGACTTCTTCGAGCCCTCTGGTGTGGTGTGGCAGGCTCTGAGTGCTGCCCGAGGGATGCGGCTCCCGCACACCTGCCTGGATGCCACCCTCATGACCTTGTTCCAGAAGGCCAATGGTGACGTGCGGGCCTTCCTGGTGGGTGACGGTGCCTTGGCTGCCCGGCGTCGCACGGGAGAGATCGAGATCTGGAGGATGCTGTTCCTCCCAGGTGAATCGGGGCTCGTGGCTCCTGGCTACCTGACCTACACGCTGGAGAAGGAGCGTCTGGATAGGTATATCGACCAGGGCTACAACAGCTGGGCGATGTACCGCACTCTGGACGGTGTTCACCAGGACACGGAGACGGGAGATGTCTCCTACCGCATCGGGGAGGATGGGACCCTGAGCCCCCAAGGCTTCTGGAGGGTGGTGGATTTCCCTGCCCAGGAGTACGATTTCGTCATGGTGTGCTCTGACGGGGTGGAGTCCTTCCAGAAGAAGGTGGCACCGGGCACCTTCGAGCCTGTCCCGTTCCTGGAGGTCATGTCCCACATGACAGCCATGAAGAGTCTGAAGGGGCCCTTCGTGACCAAGCGGATGAAGCGCTTCCTGGAGAGGGCTGTCCCCCGGCTGGAATGGCAGCACTACGACGACGTGGCAGCAGCAGGCATCACTCTCACCGAGCCGGTGGAGCAGTCATGAAGCTCACAGTCCAGGGCCAGGGCACCGTCAACCTCTCCAAGCAGGACTTCGTAGCCAGCGGTGGAGAGGCTGAGGTGTACGCACAAGGCAATGTGGCGTACAGGGTCTACAAGGACCCCGCCAACATGATCCCCCTGGGGAAGATGCAAGAGCTGGGGGACATTCATGATCCCCACGTCATCAAACCTGAGAGGCTTCTGCTAGACAGTCGGGGTCGCCCTGTCGGGCACACGATGAAGTTCCTGGGCAAGGCTGGAGAGGATGTATGGGTTCTCTGCCAGTTGTTCCCACCCCCGTTCCGCAACAGGCACGGGATCACCCCTGACCACATCCAAAAGCTGGTGAAGAACCTGCGGGGGATTTTCGACTCTGTCCACAGGGCGGGTGTCCTGCTGGTAGACCCCAACGAGATGAACTTCCTGGTGGGCAAGAAATTCGATGATGTCTTCGCCATCGATGCAGCCTCCTACCAGACACGCCGCTACCCCGCGACAGCCATCATGGCTTCCGTGAAGGACCCACAGGTCACGCACAACCGCTTCTCCGAGGGGTCGGACTGGTTCGGGTTCGCCTGTGTCTCTTTCCAGCTCTTCACAGGCATCCACCCCTTCAAGGGCAAGCACCCCAGCATCCGAAAGATGGAAGACCGGATGCAGGCAGGCATCTCTGTCTTCGACTCCGCTGTCAAGCTGCCCAAGGCAGTTTACCCCCTGGATGTGATCCCCTCCATCTACCTGGAGTGGTACAAGGCTGTCCTTCGGGATGGCAAGCGCATGGCTCCCCCCACGGACTTCTCCGGAGCCATCATCATCACCCCCATCATCCGTACCCTCTCGGGGACGCAGAACCTCGTGTTCAAGGATCTCCTGGCTCTGGGGAGCACCCTCATGGGAACCTGGGAACACATGGGCTCCGTAGTCTCTGTGTGTGCGGATGGCATCTACAGGGACAAGTACAAGGTGGGGCCCGCCGTCCAGAACCTCGTGGGGGCAGTGTTCACCCCCAAGCAGAACAAGCCCGTGGTGGGCTGGTTGGAGTCCCAGCGGCTCCAGCTCTTTGACACCGTGGACAAAAAGCAGATCGAGGTGCCCCTGCTTGCAGATCAGGCGATGTCCACGGACGGTGGCATCTACCTCAAGGTGGATAACCAGATCGTGGAAATCCTCTTGACGGAGATCGGCAGCAGGCTCCTTGCCACGACGCGGGTGGCTGCCTCCTGCCTGCCCAATGCGACAACGCTCTACCCAGGGGTGTGTTTCCAGAACATGATGGGAGCGACCTACGCCACGACGTTCCCCTCCCTGGGCCTCAGCTACCATGTCCACCTGAAGGAGCTGGACGGATACCGCATCACGGACGCCAAGGCCGACAAGAACGTGCTCATGGTCGTTGCAGCCAAGAAGGGCAAGTACGACCGACTCGTGTTCCGGTTCAGCAATGACTACCAGGATTACGATGTCCGCGTCATCTCCGACACCACCCCCATGGGCTTGAACTTCGTGTCCCTGGACTCTGGTGTGTGTGCCTCCATCAACGAGGATGAGGACTTGGAACTGTTCTCCAGGAAGCGCGGAGCTACGGGTGTCAAGGTGGTCAAGGATCCTGTGCTGGGAGCGGACATGCGGCTCCACAAGCACACTGGACGGGTAGTGTTCCTGAGAGGAAACACTGTCGTCCACATGAAAATGAGGTAACCCCATGACCGGAATCCCCTGTTTCAGCCATCTTCCCAGCAACCCCACCATGACCTACACCTGGGATGAGTGCTTCGAAATCGTGAGACTGAAGGCACCAGCCCCCGGTGCGGACATCCTCCACTGGAAGCACCACATCCTGAAGCCCCACTACCATGATCTGATCCGGGGTGAGCATGACCCCAGGGCAAGGCGTGCCTTCGAGCTGCTGAACTTCTACTACAAGGGACCACCCAAGCCCAAGGTGGTGGTTCCACCCAAGGCTCCACCCAAGTCCAGGTTCGGCCAGAAGCTGACCCAGGTGGACATCCCTGATGCCACCTTCCAGGACTTCAGGACCGCACTCTACCATGAGCCCCTCGTTCGTGGTGACAAGGGTGTTGCCAAGTTCCGGTTCAATGTCGATGGGGGTGCCATCCTTGATGTCAGGGGTGTCGCAGCGGCCCGTGTTTTTCGGAGGGTTCTGCGTAGCAACAACCACGACTTCACCATGGAGCTGCTGTGACAGATCAGAGCGGAAAGCTCAGCCACGACGCTGAGATCGAGACCGAGGCGGAGTTCCTTCGGGAGTACCGCCACCAGAAGTACGCCAAGCCTTCGGTGACCGTTGACCTGGTGATCTTCACCATCCTCGACAATGATCTGAAGGTGCTGCTCGTACAGCGCCGGGGACACCCCTACAAGGGCTGCTGGGCGCTCCCAGGCGGCTTTGTGGACGTGGGCAAT
>Ga0222637_1000486_pt1 | contig 17568 bp, 33 predicted proteins | sample AntAcemetagen143_FD_181149 | JGI IMG/M metagenome (GOLD analysis project Ga0222637, IMG submission 181149) | Saline water microbial communities from Ace Lake, Antarctica - #143 | ecosystem: Environmental > Aquatic > Non-marine Saline and Alkaline > Saline | place: Antarctica: Ace Lake...
CGAACATCCAGAGTTCCTTGAGGAGATAAATGATTCTTAACGACCGACAGATCGGAGAACTATGCGTCAGAGGGACGCCGATGCTAGACCCGTTTTGTTCAAAGCAACGAGGGAAGCCATCCTATGGGCTTGGCAGCTTCGGGTACGACATCAGGCTGGGGAGGAAGTTCAAGCAAGCGGCACGAGTAGACATCATCGCGGACCCGCTGGACTACAAGCCAGAAATTTGCCACGAAATCGAGGCTGACACCGAGTTCATTCTACAGCCCGGACACCACGTACTAACAGAATCCGTCGAGCGATTCCATATACCGGACGACGTTTGCGGCCTATGCTGGGGAAAGAGTTCTTACGCCCGTTGCGGATTGCTTGTGAACGTCACACCGCTCGAACCAGGGTGGGAGGGAATTCTGACTATGGAGCTTGCAAACGTATCCCCGACACCGATTCGGCTGCATGTAGGCCAGGGCATCGCACAGGTGGCCTTCTTCAGAGGCTTGCGACCCGATAGGACTTATACAACGAAAGAGGCTGGAGGCATTTACCAGGGGCAGGAAGGCGTTACAACACCGAAGTAGGACAGGAGGCAGCATGAGCATTACGTTGAAGATTCTAGGAGAGCGAGTATTCAGAGCTGGTTACATCCTTCGGCACGAGCTTGTAGAGAACCCCGAAGACGGAGCACCCCCGATAGAGTGGACGATGGCTTACACCCCCAGGGGCGAGTACATCGGAGATGTGAAGATTGCGCGAAGTCTCGCGAAGAGAGGGATATCGCCCGAGCTTTCTAACCCAGAGCACAGTGTTTGCTCTGTTGGCTTCTCGTTCACAGAAGGTTTGTGGTACGGGTGGAGTCATCGCGCTATCTTCGGATTCAAGATCGGATCGGAGTGCAGGAAGGGTGACTGCCATTACGTTCCGCGGAACGAGGGCGGTCGCGGGTTCTGGCGAGCGAAGACCATAGCAAACGCACGGGAAATGGCTATCCTATTCGCAGAGAGCGTATCGTAATGCCGAAGATGAATATCACGAAGAATGTAGAAGTCAGAGCGGAGACGATGAAGATCCACCTGAAATGCGTTGACGATTTCTCAGCCATCATCGTAGACCAAGACGGAGAGGAGATATTCGGCCAGGGAGACGGCTACGTTCCAGGCTTCATGCCAGGGGAACACTACGGCGACTACCTAATCCTAGACATCGACATAGACACAGGGCAGATTACCAACTGGGTCGCCCCGACAGCCGCGCAGCTTCAAGAGTGGGCCGCCCAGATAGAGGGACAGGCATGAAGGCTTGCATCATGTGTGGCAGGAAGGCCCCCCGGAGCGCGTCGAGGAAAGGCTGGGACATTATCCAGGTGTCGCGCCCCGGCAAAGGAAGACACTACTATCGCCATTGTGGTTGCACGACCGATTTGCGATTTGACGATACATGGCATTGGCTGTTCGAGCAGAGCAGAGATTACCTAGAGGAAGGCGAGACGTTTCCTTTGGGACTTAGGTAGGGAGGAAGGGAGCATGAGCGAGAGGAAGCCAGATATAGAAGAATTGACCAGGGGAGATCTACGTTCAGAGGACGTCAATCTTGTTGTAGATATTCGAGATGAGCAGGGAAGGCGGCGATACACATTGGGATCTGTCGATGGTGCTCCGTCCATGATCCCTGACGCTGAAGGATTTTGGACTCCGGCAAATGATGACAGCCATTAGAATTTATGATAAGGAGCGATAAATGAGCAACGAGGCAGCTATAGTTCTTGCAACACTGATGAGGCATCAGAAGCATGTTGAAGCAAATCTCGGGCAGCTTTCAGCAGAGCTCGAACGCAGGGCTCACATGCACGATCAGTCAAAACTAAGCACCACGGAATTTCCAGGGTTCATCGAGATTAATCGTATAGCACGAGAGCACTCGATAGGGACACCCGAATACGAAGCCGCAATGAGAACGGCAACGTGTATCAAAGAGCACTTTGCGAACAACAGCCACCACCCAGAGCATCACGAGACAACAGCAGATATGGGATGGCTTGACATCGTTGAAATGGTTCTCGACTGGAAAGCTGCTTGTGATACCTACGGGACGAATACCCTACGCGATTCTCTTGACTACCAGCGCAAGCGACACGGGTTCACCGACAATCAGTGGTGGCTTATCCTCCAAGTCGTTGAATGGATCGACCCGAGCTACTAGGGAGGAAGACATGGCGGGGAACGTCTATGTCACGAACGTCGTCGGAGGCTACAAGGTATGGTGTAGCGTTTGCGGAGCGAGCGAGAACATCACCCCCGGACCAAGGGGAATGCCTATCAACGAGTTCGTCAAGCGTATGGATGCCATCGAGAGCAAGCACAAAGGATGCGTGGCAATAGTAGGGGGCCAGAGAAGTGACGAAGACGGAGAGGCACATAGCCTTCGAGAAGTGGATAGCAGCTTGGGCGAGGAAGTGGGTAGCCGACGAAGCATGGCCGGATTTGAGACACGGGGAAATGAAGCACGATGACTCCGGCTACCAATGCGGAGAGACGCGATTGCTATTCGCTTGTTGGAGCGCAGCGTTAGACCACGGATCATGAGAGAAGGAACCTGGGATCAGAAAGAGCACGAGCAGCTACAGTACCCCAGCGCAGCAACCAGACGACCACGAGCACTACACAGGCACAGGCTCGCCCCGGCTATAGCAAGAGAGATCGAATGGTTCCAAGACTTGACCGTTAGATTTGAACGGTACATAGGAAGAAGGCCCCTCGGAATGTACCTATGCGAGATAGAGCATTGGTATACCAACGGACGCCAGTTCGCTATCTTGAAGAGGGTAGACGAAGACGACTGCAACTGGAGATTCCCAGACGACAGCAGCGAGCTATCCTATGATTGGACTGTCATCAACGCTCAAAGACTGTAAGTACGAGAGGTAGCGATGAGCCAATGCAACGCACGAAGCAACAAGACGATACCATGAGAGGGAGAGTATTGGCCCCAAGCTGGACTCTGCTCTTTCCACGCTACCCTATTCGAGATTTGGATATGCGAGCACGAAGGCCATAGCAACAAGCCAAGACCCTAGGGAGGGGAACCCATGAGCGAAGGCTGCACCTGTATGTCTTGCGGAGAGAAGTATCGAGTAGACCTCATTGTTCGAGACGACCTTTGGGAACGCATCAAGCCAGAGGGAGCAGTTGAAGGCGCAGGAATGCTTTGCGGACGTCGCATCATGGATCGTATCGAAGCCCTCGGGGAGTTTGACTATCTACACTGCAACAAGAACATCCACGACCATGAGAACGAGACAATCAAGAAGCTCAGAAAAGAGGTAGAAGCCTTACGGCAGAAATTCGCACCGGATGACATTATCCCCATAGAAGCAGACGTTCGCGATCAGACACTCAGAACCGTTATAGACCTGTTGAATTCATATCTATAGCAGAGGATAGGCGGAAAGACTGTAATACGGCGTCTAACACTTTAAGACGCTCCTTTGCAAAATGCTTTGCAAACGCAGATAGGATTTGACTTCACGACCATTAAGACGTATCTTGATATTCAGGAGGTGGCTCGGCATGGCCCACCACGAATATACAGCAGACCACCACAGACTGGCATACATGTATTGGCTTGAGATGGGTAGCTTCAATAAGGCTTCCAAGCAGAAGGGAATGCCCTCTGTGCCTACAATATCCCTATGGTCAAAGCCCGGATACAAGTGTACCCATGGGTGTAAGTTTCACGGGTGGGACAAACTCAAGAAGGCTGGCGACGACGGAAGGAAACCCGAACAGCTATCCGTCAAGGCTCTCCCAATCAAAGAATCGCAGCCGCACCTTACGGACAAAGAAGTGATTTTGGCAAGACGCAAAGAGCAACTGCATCTAAGGATCAGAGGTGCAAAGCGAGACGCAGTACACCGCACCTTACTGACAAAGTACGAAACGTCTTCCGGCACATTAGACACGGATTGGAAGTATCGGAACCGTTGGCTACTCGAAGCCACATCCCTCAACGACATCGCAGGAGCAATCGGAGAACGACTCTCCGCCTACGAAGTCACCGCAGCCGCACGATGGTCTATCGTCAATATGCTCGAAGGCGTCATGCAGGATTGGAGACGCAAGCGACGCGCAGACGAGGCTGGCAACCAGCGCCCCATCAACGTAGACGATGTACGCGAGGTAGCCCCTGTCGTCTACTACATGCGGAATCTGCTCAACGACATAGACACCGTTACCGACAAGGGAGTACGCGCAGCTATCTCACTAGGCGTCAAGGTAGAGTTCGACGCCCAAGAGAAGGAAGACGACTTCATCGACATCGGAGGAACGGAAGTGGGGCTGATCGAGTTCTTAGACAACATCTTAGACTCAGTACCAGAGGAGGACAGGGACATGCTGTTCATGGCGTTTGAACAGGCGATGCACACACCGGCTGTGCCGGAATAATTGAGACGGAAATATAAAGGGCTTGACATCAGAGCAGAGTGAAGCTATAGTTCAACCATGAACCAAAAGGGAGGCAACAAAATGAAACTGCTCACCAAGGAAATTCGAGGAAGAATCCCCGCTCTGTATGCCACCGATGAGAAGCCAGAGGAAGAGAGAGAAGTAATCGTCAAGTTCTTCTGTCCTTGGAATCAGTGGACATGGTACGCGCTTGAGGGCTCGGCAGTTTTGAACGAAGCAGGCGAGGAGATCGACTTCACGTTCTTCGGATACGTGGTTGGGCAAGACAAGGAACTTGGCTACTTCACTCTGAATCAACTGTTGGGCCCAGTCGGCCCTGGAGGGTTGAAGATAGAAAGAGATTTGCATTACGGGGAACACACCCTGGCTGAAGTGAGAGCCAAGGTCGGCATCGCACTGTAGGGAGGCAGGGAACATGAAACGCAACACGCTTAAAGAGATTGCATCACTGAGCAGCGGAACAATAGCCGCTATCACAGGCGAGACGAACCTAGTCGGGATTGAGAGCATCCAGGGCAAGCTCGTCACAAGGGCGCACGAGCTTATCAAGGCAGGCAAGATGGCGGCGAACCTCACGACAGCCGAATCGCTTCCCGCTCTGGGGGTGCTTGGATAATGGCAGGGACACGAACAGAGAACATGAACATCAACGAAGTTCTCACGATGATCGAGCAGGCCTCCGTCAACATCCGAGAGGGCATCAGCACGGCAGTCGAAGAAGGATCAGCCATCCACTTAGCGATGGAGAGCATCGTACACAACGGCGAAATGCTCAAAGAAAAGTGTTCGCACGTTTGGGATACGACGTTCGACCGAGTGTTGCGGAGCGCAACCAACGGAGGCGCAGACACGGATAAGATTGAGCAAGCACTGGAGCTAGGGAGAGAGGCCTACAAGCGAGGCAGATCGAACATCCCGGCACAGAACCAGCAACTCATGAAGATGTTGGAAGGATCTCCCCTCGGAGGCATCGGAGTAGCCCTCATGGAAGCCTACAACGAGGGATGGATGGAAGAACGAGACAAGGCTAACCCAGCATGAATAATCTGATGCCCACCGAATGCGGCAGAGACGTGGCTTACCACGAGGTATGTATGGCCGGTATACCGCAGCCTCCGCGCTGCGATCCCTACCGTTTTCATCACCTGTCGCCGGTTGACCATGCGCCCAAGACGCGACATAGCTGCATCGCAGCCTGCCGCATCCGGTGGACATCGTAGAAAAACAGCAATAAATCGGAGGTGAGAATCATGGCTAAGAAGGCAACAAAGAAGCCGAAACCGGCTCCGAAGAAACCGACCCAGAAACCAGGAACAGGAACACCACTGGACGACGGCAGCGGAAGAGGAACAGGAGCGAACGCCGGTCGAGTTCCAGGACACACACCGACTAACGACAGGCGAGGAAGGAAGCGTTAGCACAAGGGAGGCAGCATGGGAGCTATCGGAAGCGGGGATGGAATGAAGGATCTTCTCGGAGCAGTAGAAGCCCCGCACATGAAAGAGAGGGCGACGGCTGCCCTTGCTGTCGCTTACGACGCTGCTCAGTTCGACGGAGGGCATCACAAGATGTGGGTGATCGACCAGATGGTTCGCGCCTTGCTCGGCGATAGCTATTCCGCATGGGTCGCTGAGTACAGAGCCGGGGAAGACGGCACAGAGACGTACGAATGGGACGAAGGAATCGCACCATGACAGAACAGACGTTCAGAGAGTGGTTAAAGGCAGCACGAAAGGAACGCCATCTGTCTCAACTCGATCTCGCAGTCCAGCTAGGAACGACACAGGGAACCGTCTGCGATTATGAGAATGGCAAGCGGACGCCACACCCGTTGATCGAGATGGGCATACGAGCGTTCTTCCAGGCCCCCGGAGGCGCAGACGGCGAGACGGTCTATGTCCTCATGGGTGGCAGTGACCACCAAGCGGACGGCATTCCAGTTCCGAACGGTTTAATCGTCACCACAGAAGGCGACGCGATGGATTTCAAACGGGCAGGGCAGGGCTTCGAGAGGGACTGGCGGAAGTGCCGCATAGTACGCGACCCGAAGCAAGTCAAGATCGAGCTATCCAAATACGGAGTTCAGGGAGGTAGGTAGGATGTCCAAACGACTACTGAGTAAGAAGCACGTCCTAAAAGAGACAATACGCCTTTGGAAATGGCTGGCAGAGGATGTTCCCTACTACCGAACGAAGTTCGACTGGCCTGGATGGACGGAGGCGACGCGCTACCACACCAACGAGTGCCATCTTTGCGAGTACGTCCGTAGAATCCACGGAGAGTCAGGAACCTCGAATTCATGCGGCGATTGCCCAATACCGAAGTTGGCTTGGGGGCCGAAGGCACGACCTGGATCAGAAGCCCCGTGCGCCCTTCAAAGCTCGTTCTTCAACAAGTGGCAGGCAGCAACGACGCTATACAGCAAGCGCAGGAACGCCCTCGCGATTGTCAACCTCGCGGAGGTAGAACTGCGAAAGATTACCGACAAGGAAGCCAGGAGGAAGACAGCATGACACAGGACTTCATCCCAAAGCAGCCCGGAGACTTCAAACCCGGAGACAAGATCGGCGTCTTTATCGACGCAGTAGGCAAGCCAGGGAAGCAAACCGTCAGGTGGATTGGCTGGGGAACCTACGAAGGCGAGTTCGTTCCAGACGGCGAGGGTCTTTCGATGCAAGAGGCAGTTTGCAAGCAGAGCAAGATTAAGATGCCAAAGCTAGTGCTAGACAAGACCGGCGAAACCATCTACGGATGCGCTTGCTACTGGGGCGACAAGGATGAGCTACAGGAACATCTTCTAGACAAGGCAGACAAGATCATTCCGGCGACCGTAGCAGAAGCCCGGACGCCACCGAAGCCAGGAACGAGGGAGGGAGCATGAATCGAATCTTCTGCGATAGATGCGGACACGAGATGAACAGCGGAGAGAGAAAGAGCCTTAGCGAATCGAGGACTGTCCCAATAGGGCATCTCAGAGGAGCAATCGACAGCCAGGGCGCAGCCATGGAAGTCCGAAGCGAGATCACGGTCAAGGTTATTTACAATAAAGGCACAAGCACCGTACCAGCACAAGTTTGCCAAGAATGCAGGGAAGAGATGATCCTTCAAGCTATCCTTCTCAACCCTTTGACACGAGAGATGGCCGTCGCGCTTCTTGACTCACGGCAGGCAGGCACACGAACAACCAATGCCACAGTTGAATGTCAAGGAAGCGTCCTATGAACCTAACTAGGAGCATAAATCCCATCGACGGAGAGAAGGCGTGGATAGCCTTGCCAGAGCACGAGCAAAAGATGATCCTACCTTACGGAACAGCTATCGCAGGCTGGCGAGGCAGCATGGCGCACGGAACATACACCCCGTCATACGGCCCGAACGAGCACGATGACATCGACATCTTAGGCGTGATGATAGGCCCCGAAACCGTCTACACGGGTTTGGACAGCTTCGGACAGCACGAGTTCATGCAAGAGTGCTCTGACGGCATCGTATGGGACTCTGTGGTGTACGAGTTCCGCAAGTTTGTGAACCTTCTTCTCAAAGGAAACCCGAACGTCATGTCCTTGCTATGGCTACCCGAAGAGATGTACCTAACGATCTCGGGGACAGGACGAAAGCTGATCGAGATGCGCGACTGCTTCCTGTCCCTTCGCGTCTACGATTCATTCGTTGGCTATGCACACGGGCAGTTAGACAAGATGGAGAACCCCGGAGGCAAGCACAAGTCAGCAGCCCGGCAGGGATTATTCGACAAGTTTGGGTACGACACCAAGAACGCAAGCCACTGCATCCGCATCCTTCGCATGGGCGTTGGGATTCTACAGACAGGGCAAGTACAGGTAGTGCGCCCCGACGCCGAGGAGCTTATCGCCATCAAGCAAGGCTGTTGGACTAGGCATCAAGTTAAGGACGAAGCAGAGCGGTGGTTCGAGATAGCGAAGCAGTCACGCGCTCAGAACCCGTGCGGACTGCCGGAGCAACCAGACAGGGAAGCAATCAACGTGATTTGCTCAGAGATGGTTCTATCCTCTCTCAAGGGTTGGGCAGACGACCCGGCTATCCCAATCTCGATGAAGCGTTGGGAAGCAGCGAAGGACACGACATGAAAAGGAAGCACACGTTCCGGGTAGTCCACAACCCACGAGCCAACGGATTCGAGTACGGCATCCAGAGGCGACGGAGCTTTCTAGGAATCAAGTATTGGACAGCCCCCCCGAACTTCGGGATAGGGCTTTCATGGACAGCCTTTCAATCGGAACCGCAGGCATGGGCAAAGCTCGCGGAATGTCTGGAAAAGAGAAGCCTGTCAAGGACGATCTGTAGTACAAAAAAACTGTAGGGAGGAAGCATGGGACTCACACCCGATGACGTATTTGAGACATTCAAGACACACCTAGAGAACCAGCCATACGCGATTACTTGCAAGGAATGCGGAGCGAACCTCGGATTCGATACGAGCGTTGATTCAGACAATGACGTTATAGTTGAGGTGCAGCCCTGCTCGAAGTGCATGGCGGACGCAAAGGACGAAGGGCACGAGGAAGGGCACGAGGAAGGCTTAGAGCAAGGGAAGGACGAAGGCAGGGAGGAAAGCGCATGACGAACGAAGAAATACTAGCAAGAATCCGGCACAACATCACGAACCAAGACAACCTCGGAACGGCGCACCCGATGTACGCGGTGAAGCAGATTGAGCGCGTCTACGGGTTCGATGAGGCTTACGCAGACCACCACGAGTGGATATCTATCGAGGGAGCTTACGCAGCCACCGAGGAGTTAGCAGCAGACTTCGATGCACAGTACGAGGAAAGCGGAGACACGCCCGATGACTACGAGCGCGTCTATTACAAAGACTTCGAGCGGTTCGTAACCGCATGTTTCACGCAGGAGGGAGCAGATGCCTTCATCGCTCTCGACGGGCACAACCTGAGTAAGCCATTCGTCTATATCTACAGCGGATACCACAACTTCGAGTGGCAGGCTATCAGACAGCTACTAGGGGCGGTGGGAGACGAATGAGAGAACAACTACGAGCCATCAGGGACGGACTTCTCAAGCTGGAATGGAGCGTCAAGCCAACAGACAACCCGGAACAATCAACGAGGGGAGACAAATGCCCAGCCTGCGGAGGCTATAAGCGCAACCATCATGGCAGCAGCGAGCCACCGTTCCCGCGAGAGAAGCATGTCACAGGCCCAGATTGCTGGCTTAGGAACGCTATCATCTGGATAGACGACTATCTTACCGAAGAAGCCCCGATGCCCAATAGACACCTCTCGACAGCCCTAGAGAAGTGCATCGCGTTTATCAAGATGGCGAACCAAATCGATATAGGCATACAGGCACACAGGGACTCACACCCGACACCACTCTTTATCTCCTCCAACGAAGGCTTCCAAGCTATCGGAATCAAGGCAGAGATCGAGGTTGAGGAACTGTTCGATGAGATTGACAGCCTCATAGAGCAGAGGGGGTTGCTCAACAAAGACAAGGCAGGCTACGAAGCCAGGGCTGACATTCTTGAGAAGGAAAACATTCGCCTCACAACCAGCGAAGAGAACCTAGCAGAAGGGTTGACGCAGGCGATGGGATACATCGAAGGGCACGAACACAGGAATGAAGAGTTCTTCACAGCGAACACGAATGTCGCACGGGCAGCCTTGAAGAGATACAAGAAAGGCAGCTTCCAGCATCGGCACGAAAGGCACGAGTCGATACTATCTGGAATGCGAGCGAGAGAAGAGGAGATCCTTACATGAGCGAGTCAACAGGGTTCAGAGACACCGCAGGCGGCATGATCTGCTATGGCGACCACATCCGTATCAAGACGGAAGGGACGCAGCACAAGCTAGACATGTTCGGAGCTTGGAGCACATTCGTAGTAATCAGAAAGGTGGGATTACCCGTCTTGTCCTATGTAGAGTCAGCGACCGGCAATGTCCTCTTGGAAGGTAGCCAACGCAGCTTCCTTCACGAGGAGTACGACCGGAAGAGCATCCTCTTCTCACATCACCCAGCGAGCTTGCTATACAAACCGATGAGTAGGCAGTTGGCTATCATCCGAACAACGAAGGCCGAAGAGCCATCAGACGCAGACGAAGCGGAGGGGAGCGATTTATGAGCGAGCCAGCAAAGATGATCGACAAGCGCACGTGGGAAGAGTTCCGAGAGGCCAAATTGCTATGGTGGATCAACAGGATTCTCCACACCTTCGGATGGGCGATTATCGTTGAGGTGAAGACCGGCACGAACGAAGCGACAGCTGCCTACCCAGCCCGGACGAAGTTCCGAGGGTTCACCATTGAAGACGAAGAGGAAGGATTCATCGGAGTCACGCAGCACCTTGCTTCTACCATAGATGAACTTGTCGAGGAGGCAGAGGCGTAACCAACCCAGCCAAATCAGACAAATAGCGGACATAGCAGACAGCACGATTGGGGGGAGAACCGATTGGGCACAACGCAGCGCACTATCCGGGCAGTCGTCGAAGAGATCAGACGCTACCCGGCAGTATCCGAGATATTTGCAGCCTCGAACCCCTTGCTATGGGCAGAGAGGAACGTTCGTATTCAGCATCAAGAGAAAGGGAAGTTCGTACCGTTCAGCATCAGCAACGGCATGTACCAGTACCCGCAGCTTCGAGAGATCTACCACTTCTTCAACCGGAAGGCGAGACACGTCCACGGAGTAGCGAAGAAGCCAGTTCAGATGGCGTACACAACGCTTGCCATGAACCTTGCCTACTATTTCACGCTCGCCTTCCATCAGAACACCTTGTACGGCCTACCAGTCGCAGGGCAGCTAGGACCATTCACACACAACCGCCTCGACCCGCAGATAGAGAACAGCCCCCAACTCACGAAGGCATTCAACGACATCAGCAACGTCGGCATGAAGAAGTCAGGAGACAACGCCATCTACCTCAGAGGTATGCAGTCAGTCGCGCAGCTTGAGGAACTACCTGTCGGGCTTATCATCCGAGACGAACTCGACCGCATGGATCAAGACAACGCGAGCCTCGTGCTCAACCGTCTACAGGGAAACCCCATCGACTGGACGTTCGACCTATCGCACCCGACACACCCAGGAGAGGGCATCGACTATCTCTACGAGATTTCGAGCAGAGGAGAATGGGTATGGACTTGTCCTCATTGCGGAACCGTTCAGAACGTCGATTGGTTTGAGAACGTCGATATCGAGAACATCGAATTCATCTGCGCCGATTGCCACAAGCCAGTAGAGAAGACAGACCTATGGGGCCTCCCAGGAGGAAGACCGTTCGACCCCTACAACCAACTTGCCTTCTATCAACACGAAGACAAGAGCAGCCCAATTCGAGGTTGGCATAGCGATCAACTTCTCAGCCCCCAACGACCGCTAGAGCTACAGATACGCCAGTGGCTTGAGGCACAAGGCCATCCGAATCTTCTTCGACGGTTCTACAACGGAGTCCTCGGATTGGCTTACGCAGAGGAAGGCGAACAGATCACACGCGAGGCTGTCAAAGCCCTCATGGAAGGACAGCCGACAATGCGCGACGGGAACACCGGAGGCGCACTAGGTATCGACGTGGGAGCAGGGCTTCACGGTTGGTTCCAAAATGACGATGAATGCCAGAAGGTTTTCCACGTAGGAAACTGGTCAGACATCGACTACTACATCAAGACATTCCAGCCAGAGATTATGGTTATTGACGCAGAACCGGAACACCATAAAGCGAGAGACTACGCAGCCGCGTGGACCGAACGAGGAATTCCTAGTTACGTCTGTATCCGCACCGGAGGCAGGCGAGAGCTCAAGGCCACCGATCATTCACTACACACCATCAGCGTGAACTACACAGAGCAGTTTGACGCCTTCTTCGGAGGCCTGAGAGGTTGGCGTCTTCCGAGCGATCTTCCAGGGGAAGCAATCGACCACCTTTGCGCCCCGGTTAGGATTCAAAAGGAAACCCCGACAGGAATGCTTGGCACTTGGAAGAAGGGCGTAAACCATTTCTGCGATGCAGCGATGTACGCCATGGAAGGATGGGAGCTTCTTGAGAAGAGAAGGATGCTCACGAACGTAAAGCCAGCGAGCTTGACAAAGGAATCAAAGTATCGAAAGCACGATCGCATCAAGCGAACGAAGCCGTAACGGAGTATGATATACGAACTATGATGAGCGAAGAATGGAGAAAGGTCGAGAGGAATGACAACTACGAGGTCAGCAACCTTGGCCGCGTTAGGAGAGTGACGGCAGCTAAGGGGGCAACCGCAGGGAGGATTCTACAACCCTACACTCGCAAGGATAATGGATACGTCCAAATCTGCATTAGTCGCGACGACAAAAAGAATATAGCAAAGTTAGCTCATATTGCAGCAGAGGCGTTCATCGGCCCTCGGCCAAACGGGTTAGAGGTCAACCATAAGGATGGCATCAAGACAAACAACGCAGCTGACAATCTGGAATACGCAACCCGCTCTGAGAATATGCTACACGCATTCGGGACAGGATTAGCATCACACGCAGGAGAGAAAAACCCAAGAGCCAAGTTGACAGAAGCTAAGGTCGTTGATATCAAGCAGGCATTGTCCGAGGGAGAAACAGTAGCCAGTCTAAGCAGACGATACGGTGTATGCAAACACGCAATCATAAATATCAAAAACGGAAGAAGTTGGAAACACATCCTTGCCCGATGAGACATATTTATCAAAAGAAGCCAGGGAGGGAACATGAAGTTGAAAGATTTTAAGGTTGAATTACGGAAGGCAGTACCGATCATTGTCCGCCCGGAGGATTTGGAGCGCGATCCGCGGCTCAAGTTCATGGTTCATTTCATGATGACGTTGAAGGGGCTTGTCAAAGACTTCGAGTACGACTGCATGAAAGACGCCTGCAACCTTCCACACTGCTGCAAACCGTGTAACGCCTGGACGTTTAACACCGAGGTCATTCTCGAACAAGACCTACCAATCCTATCCGAGTGCTTTTCCGGCGACCCTCTCAATGCTTTCTACACGGCAGAGAAGGGATGCACCCTTCCGTGGGGAGCAAGGCCGGTAAACTGTTTGGTGTACATCTGCCCCCGGACACACCCCATCGAGAGAACGATGTTCGAGGCCATGGTAGCGCAGCCTCTCAAGGCCATCAGACGGTTCATCTGGGAGTACGACCGAGCACCGAGCGCAGATCATCAGTTGCGTGTCTACCAGCAAGTGCTTGCAAACTACGAGAAATGGCCCGGACTTGTCCTAGACAACCTAGAGCGATACACGGACATCATGAACGATTTTCAGCGGATGCTTAACGACAGGAGCACGATGGGCGATGGCGCGTAAGAAGAAGGATCTCATTGACTCTATCCTCGACCAGTTCGGGAAGATGGCAGACGCAGGAGACATCTCTTACTTCCTGGCGCCGAAGACAGCGCAGGCACGGAAGGCGTTGATGGACCGCTCTGCATTGAGGAGCATGATACAACCGACGAAGGCGCAGCCATTGAACTCATCGTTTAGCGGATGCTTCCCAGACAGGATTCTAGTCGAGGGGCACGAACTGCCGCTAGAGACGTATCGCATCGACATGAACCGAGACATCATCGACGTTAGCAACTTCGGAAGCGGAGGGTGGAGGGAGTACAAGGCAGGGCAGAGGGAAACCGCAATCGACATCACAATGAACGAAGCGAAGGCAGACGCCTTCAGACATAAGATTAGCGCAGCGGCAGACCGCGAAATCTTTCAAGGCGACCTTCTGGAATTTGACGGCAACGGACATGTCAGGGTAGCCACGACGTTACGAGATCCTATCGGCGTGTGTGTTGACATCTCTCCGAGCGGGATGTACGCCCAGATAAAGTTGACTGGATTCTATGACGTTCTACAGCCCGAACCTATCCCAGATGTCCAGCTACTCTTCGGTACGCACTTTATAACGCAGGCCGAAGAGGATATGATTTACAGACGCATCAAGAGGGATTACGCTCACGTATTCGATACAGGAGTATGGGACGACAAGCAGACAGGAAGGAAGGCAGGCATGGCTAAGAGCCTCACAGCGGCAACGATACAGACTATCTATTCTAGTCAGCCAGCGGAAATGAACATCGAGCTACAGGACGGCAATGAAGTCCCTCTCGACATCTACCCAGTCAAGGTTGAGTGGGGAGGCGCAAAGGCAGACAGAGCAACCGTCACCTACTCGATCAAGGACACAAAGCCACTCATCGAACTTCTACGGAAGACACGAGCGGAGTGGTTCATTCCAACGACGTTCTCAATTCCAAACGGCAAGCTGGTATTGGGCAAGCCGATCCCCTCGCAGCGCATAGCAGTAACCGCGTTCATCGAGGGAGCTAAAGACGAAATGACCGTACTCAAGGTCGATATATGGGAGGGCGAACTATGCTTTACATCTTCGGAGACAACAAAGATTTAAGACAAAAAATCAAGACTGCCGCAGTACACAGGCAGCACATTCGGGCGAACCCCGGAGGCTCAGTATGGGAGACGCGAGCGGAAGTGGAGACACATATCGCGAAGAACCAAAAGACTCTGCCACCCGGATTGGGCATCTTTGGCGTCAAGGCAGACTGGGCGAAAGATACATACCCGGCAAAGGAACGACTCGCACGAGAATCAAAGGGAGAGGATTCGAGCTACATCACTTGGCGAGACCTAGCGAAGAAATCAATCATCGTCGCGCTCCCGTCCAATACATCTGGCCTCGTAAAGGCAGAGGAGGAATCATAGGAGGGCAGGTGGGATATAGCGAACGCATAAAAGAGACATTCATCGGCACGTTCCTTGTTGTGAAGTGCGAAGAATGTTTGCAGACCGGAACGGCTATACTTCACGAGGGAGACATCTACGATAGAATACGGGCGTTAGCCCAAGGAAGGATAGAGCACGACAGCACGTGCTCAATAAGGGAGGAAGGAAAATGTGCCAATTTCACTCGTTCTTACTTGAAGCAAGAAAAGGCGAAATCCTAGAATCAGTAGGATCAATCCACCACTCGGACATCGCACAGAAGTTAGGCGTCAGCGGTGATAACTTTATGAAGCCTGAATTCATCACGAACGAACGCAGGCTCCTATTTGACGGCAACACCCAGCGATTGCCAGAGCTTATGAAGAAGGCAGCCCGAAGCAGCGAGCTTTCCGACAGGGACGCAGGGGCCGGTAACTTCCTTGGCGACGCGTGGAATCGCAGCGCAGCGAAGGATACGACGGCATTCAACAGCACCGTGCTTCGGAAGCTGGACTCCTTCCTACTCAAACGATTTGGAACAGCCGAAGCGTTCATCGACTTCGTGGAGCCTCAGTGGGGCGTGGCGTCAGAACACGCACGAGCACTCCTCGACACGCAAGTTCCTATCGAGAGCGCAAAGCCCGAGTCACTTGATTTCTCAATCACAAGTCTCAGTGTCGATTCCCCCTTCGGGAAGCCGACTATCATTCGCCTCGGAGCGCAGGGACTTATCGAAGGAACAGGCGCGTTCACACGGAATGATTGCAAGGTCGGCCTAGTGATCGACCAAGCAGGGCAGAAGATGCAACTCGACGCAGCTATCGAGAAGCTGGACGTCAAGCAGTTGGGAGGCGACAAAGCCAGTGCAAGCATCGAGTTCGCGCTTCCGTACGACCGGATTATGCATTGGTTCGACACCATTGATCTTTCGACCCTGATGTTCAACGCAACCCTTGTCGTCAACGGGCACGTCGGCTTCGATGAGTTCAAGGAGCTATTCCGCAACGCACGAAACCGAGTTCAGGCATGGAAGGTTCCAGCGGAGACGTTGCTAGTTTGACGATTAAGCAGATTGTAGCTCACGCTCTTATCGTTGGCTGCATAGCATTGTGCGCCTATCGAGCGGGGATAGCTGTCGGGCTTATTCTAGGCGGCGCAGCGGGGATGCTGACAGCCATCATAGTCTTGCTAGTTGGAGTATACGCATTGATCGTATTGGAAGGAAGGCACGAATGAAGATAACCATAGAATGCCCGGAAGGATTCACACGGACGATTGACGACGTAGGAGACGTTCACTACGGCCCCCTACGTTTCAACAGCAAAGAGGAGTTCAACAGATACATCGAAAGCCAGTTCGAGCCTTGCTCTGTCGGTGATCGCCGTGCGATAATCTTAGAAGGCAGCGACGGCAAAAGCACAGACTTCGCTCCGGAGGCAACACGCATCAACATTTGGTTCCGCGACTTCTCAAAGAGAACGTACATCATCAACAAACGAGCGTTCCTCGTTGACGATGAGACAGGCGAGACGTTTGACGTAATCAAGCCTCCGAAACACCGAGCGAGGAACAGAGCTCGTTCAGCACAGCCGGTGCATTAGGAAAACCGATCCACCCTACCTTTCAGAGGTTGAAGGCTTTCGCGGTGTTAAGGGCTTGACATTCCCTTGGCACCGCGCTATAGTTCAACCATGAAAGCAAGGGAGGCAACACAAATGAACGAGAAAGCGAACGAAACAGCAACCGAGACAGCCGCACGAACCATCGTAGAGCACGTTACCAGACAGGTAGACGACGCAAACCAAACCATCGAGAACTTCCGAACGAAGGTAGCAGAGAACGCATGGGAAGCAATTCGATGGAATGGCGAATCAGTTGGACACGCACACGCTATCCTCGACTATCGCGGACTCAACGACCTCTTCAAAGCTATCAGCAGGGAAGGGAAAGACGCAGCGGAGATCGTCGAGCTTACAAACGTCTGGATGGAACTTGCCATCGACCACCTTCTCACCATCAGCGGATCGTCCACTTGCACATTCACGAACGCACTCGAACAGAACAAGAGCCAGCAATACAGATCCACCTACAAAGAGATGCTCGGACTTCTCCGATACACAAACGGGATCATCGCAGCCGAAGCATCATAAGAAGCAAACAGGGAGGCAGGAAGAATGAAGACACCTAAGATTTACACCTATCGCATCACTCTTATCGAAGAGGACGGAACGCAACACCGGAGCACGTGCCTATCGAATACGCCAGTACAGGCAATCAAAACCCCCTTGCTCAAGTTCATGCCTTGCTCAACAGTCGAGCGGATTGTCCACGACCCGGAGGGATTCTCCTTCTACAGGATCGTGTTCCCGGACGGA
>Ga0222637_1000490_pt1 | contig 17431 bp, 24 predicted proteins | sample AntAcemetagen143_FD_181149 | JGI IMG/M metagenome (GOLD analysis project Ga0222637, IMG submission 181149) | Saline water microbial communities from Ace Lake, Antarctica - #143 | ecosystem: Environmental > Aquatic > Non-marine Saline and Alkaline > Saline | place: Antarctica: Ace Lake...
TTCCAGCGTTGTAGTCTCATCATCAGGCAAGACAATCTCATAATTCTGAGGCGTATCATCCTCAAAATCAGTTTTCATTGTCTCATAAGTATCCCGTGTGAAGTTCATGCTCATTGACACTGTACCAGGATCTCGAAATGCTCCAATGAACGTCTTGTAACCTCCCGCAGTGTCGAGCGTTGTCGTATCACTGGTTCCACGACTCATTCCCGGCCCAGTAATACTCTTTATCTCCGCAATGGCATCCCATACTCCTGTGACGGTATTCCATCGCCGAAACTCTGTTCCTTTTCCACTCGTAGGCATTGCTATACCTCCTATTTGTTAAGGGTTGATGGTTTATTCGTGGCGTTGAATATCAAAAGTTGCCACGAACCGAGCACGATCATTCTGATCCCAATCGAGCAAGGCGGGCTCTTGAGAGCAGAAGATCGAATCGTATGCGGTACCATTCCATATTTCTGGACCACTGTTATGCAATAGATTTTTAATGTCGTTGATCAAATCCCATCCAATTAGATAGTTATTATTTCGTACTCTAATCTGAATCGAAGGGCGATTGTAAGAAACTAATTTATCATGAAACTTATCCGGTGGATACCCTGGCGTATCAAATATCGTTGCGCAGTTATCGGGATCTGTCGGCTCTTTTCCAATAAATAAATTTGTACCAAAGACCAACGCAAGACCACCAGCAACAAGTTTATCTTTCATATCCACGCTGGAAGGATTCATTTGATTTTAGCCTCTTTCCTGATCACTTCAAGGATCTTACCTTTGTTTCTCTTCAAGGACGCCTCAAAAAACTTCGCTCCAGCTCCTGGCCGTTGGAAATTTGCTCCTACCATCTCATGGACATACCAAGCGTAGTTTGCAGCAAAGCCCATACGAAGAGAAGGGCCTTTTGATGTTCGTCTTGGATCAGTGAACCAGCTCGCCCTTAAATTCCCTTCATCAATCGGGATGAGAGGGGAAGTCTTGTCCATATCTCTGCGTATAACTATAGCTGCTCTGATCAACCCCTTCATAGACAATCCCTCAACCTTTGTGATCTCTTTGTTGAGATTCCTGAGTACGTTATCCATGCCTCTAATCTGAGTAGCCATTATAGATATGCCTTTTGCACAAATTCATCAGTGCTCTGAAATAAAGGAGTTTTGTCGAATCTAACAATCTTCCAGGCGGCATCAATTGTTTCCGGATTAGCTTTCTGTGCGATTGTCAATCCTGACAATGCCCCCAGATACAAGTAACCATCCTCATCTACGTCTTGCGTCAAAAGGATTTCAGCTTTGCTGACAACTTCCTTTCCTTGATTATTTGTAACAAGTTGCGTCGTTCCATCCCAGCGGCAACTAATCTCTACCGGATCGTCATATGTTGACCCACCATAGCCATCGGGAGTGGGTGATCCCCAATATACGGCTGTCTGAACCGCCACACTCTCAATGAACTTGATTAGTGGATCTGTCATTTATTCCTGCCTTTGCCGGTCTTTCTTGTGGGTGTACATCCGCCACGTCCTTGATTTTTTCTTGTTCCTCCACCACTTCCATCTCTTTTTGGAACTCCCTTTTTTGCCATTGTTATTCATCTCCTTTCTACTGGGGCCGATTATCTTCCTAAAACACCCTCTCAGACCTTGTCAGACCAACGAGTCTCGTTGTTCTCGGTCGAAGCCATACCCTTGTATACCCCCTATGTTTCAAAACTTGTAATTGCTGTCATCTTTGCGCTCTTTCCACCCAATGCAGCGAAACTCCCTGATGCGTCCAGAAGCATCACTTGCTGACCGTATAAGGTGCTTTCTAACTTCTTTCCAGTTGTCCCTTGGTACACTGCTTTTGCGCCACTTGCTTCACCGGACTTTAGTTGTCTTTCCCTGGTGGACGCTATTAGATGGGCTGTCAGCCACCGCTCGATTTCCTCTTTCAATGTATCAGTCAAGGAAGTATTATTGCCAATGACTTCTGTAACTAAGGCATTCGCCCCTACAATAAAAGCATCAACAATAGTATCGTCTAAATCGGTGGCAAGAATTTGTTTTACTTCTGTAGCCGAGGTACGCGCCATTTTATTATCCTCTTAATTCCATTTCAAGTTCATCCGGCTTCTCATATTCCGTCCCTGACCATAAAGAACCACCTGGTATGTAAATAATCCTACTCTGTTTCCAGAAAACTCTCATCAATTCTCTCCATTCTTTCTTTGGTGCAATAAAAGATAAAATCACAATATCGTCCTGAGCTTCATAACGTCCAGCCATCTTCGCGGCACTTACCAAATTGGACAGCCTTCCTTCATCAGAGAAGTCTTCGTTGATATTCTTTTCTCTCCAAACATCCCCATCAATATGGTAAACCCTTTTACCTTCTTGAGTAAATTCTTTTTTTAACTGGGTAGCATACCATGTTTTGCCAGCATTAGCTTTTCCTGTAATTAGATAAATCATAGTTTCCTTCGACTTTTCCACAACTTCGGTTCAATAAAATCTGTAACTTCGCTCCTCCAAGGTAAACCTAACCATTCTAAAGTCTCATACATTTGCTGATAATCACCTGTAACCATACGCTCAGGCCACACTATCTTAACATTCAATCCTGCTTGGATCATGTCAACAAATTGAGTTTCATGATGTCGTATCCACCAGAGCCATCCTTCTTTCTCACTATTCGCACCCACTTTTCGCTGAGTCTCTTTTCTGGAGAAAGCTCTCATGAACCCAGTCTTCAGACAAGAATTCACAATGTCTCCAGATCGCCTTCGCACGATAATCCACTTGGCATTAGGAAAAGCATAATGCCATACAGGCCACATCAAACACATCTTAGCACCTTTATAAAACCACGGCCCTTTGGTATAGCCTTGTTTTTGTATAACACCCTCTATTTGTTCCTGCCAATTAATAGGGACATTAAGATCTTTAGTATCTGGCACAGGATATTGACCCATTGAGTCAACCCCTATTTTACGCAGGTATGGTTTGACAATATTATTTCTGATATACGCGTTCTCGAACATTCCTTTTGAATTATTCTTGTTTGGGCCAGACATATCTCCACCAAATGCCCCACAAAGATTCACTACTCCAGCAACCATTGAAGTCCCGCTGCGAGCACACCCAGTTATGAGTGTCACATCTTTCATTCTATCCTGCCTCCTAAGTTTTCCCGTTGGATATCATCCTCATTGTACAAAACGTACATCTCCTCCACCATTAATCCGGCTTGGATCACTTGGAACTTGTGTTTTAATCCAGGTTTTACAGTAAAACATTCCCCGCTTGTAAGAGAGACAAGAGCGGGGCCGTCAAACTGTTCAGTTATGATATCAACATGACCAGACACAACTACAAAAAGATTATACTTTTCACGATGAGAGTGCCAACTACACTCATATCCTTCTTTCAGCTGAAGAATAGAAGTTGCATGAGTTGAATCCTGTCTGATCAACCACCGTTCTCCCCAAACTTTGCATTCCCTTTTCATACCCAGTTCTCCTTGACCCACTCATCATCAACTTCGTGGGGACGCGGACTCCCATGGAATCGAACAACAGCTCCAAACTCTGGTAATCCAGTCTTACAATCCTGCTTATATGATAATACCATCCCTGGAATCCTTCTATCCCAAAAGGCCACCCGTTTTACCTTTAACTGCTTTTTGTAATGAGCACGTTCAGACCCTTTTGTTGCCAATTCAACTTCTGCTCGATTCTTTAGAATAGGAACCCACAAAGCCTTGCGTAATCTTCTACTCGCATTAAATCCAACGATACTACCACCAATCTGCTTTCTACGATATGCCCCCGAGCAGGTAATCAGCCATTTATTATGCATCTTTAAGACTTCACTAACTAATGGGGATAGATTTCCTACAATAACACAATCCAGATCAAAACAGATTGTTGGCCCTTTCAGCTGTGCCTCACCTGAATACATAAACATTTTCTTCAGGTTCCAACGTAAATCTTCAGGCACCTCTAATTTACGGACGTCTACACCTGCAAACTTCATACGTGCATGATCAGTAAATAGAATGATCTTATAGTCAGCATAATCTGGTAAGTATCTCTCTAAGCCTCTGACCAATCTATCAACGTATTGTCTGCCCAGCTTTTCTTCGCCATCTGGCCAATTTCCCCACCAATAAATAACTACATTAAGAAATGGACGCTGTTCTGGCTGTGGGATCTTCAAAGGTTTTATCAACTTTCCTCCAGGTTTAACACTCCATCTTTTAGGCTGATACGCCACCCCCAATAAACGACATACCCAAGGGCGAGACTGTGCCTGTTCATCCCAGGGATTAATCGCACCATTAAAATGAATAATCTTGGCATTCTCTGGCAATTTATCCCAGTGTTTAGCCCCATCTTGCGTATGATAAATTCCCATATCTGGTGGAAAGACCGCACAATTCCTGGCCAGATTATAACTCAACCACGCTTGGTCAGATCCTGTCCACCCTTGCTCTTTTGCATCAAGAATTCCCTGTGGAGAAAACTTTTCCCAAATAAACGTATGAGTGCCCGTTCTAAGAAGCCAAGTCCCGCCACCAATTCTCTTATACGCCACTTTTGCCTTAACGTTTGTTCTCCATTCTGAATTTGGACGCCAACCAACAAAATCATCCGGTATCCCAAACAGAGGGGTTAGATCATTCACAATAAGACAATCCACATCAAGCATCAAAACTCGATCCCCCAAGCAAACAGCTTCTTTTGAGAAAAGCCAGAGTCTACGGTAACTGGAAGGGAGATGCTTTTTCCCAGGAGGACCCAAAGTCGTGACCCATTCCGCATCTGCCGGCAACTTAAAAAGTTCGACATTCTCAGAGAAACCTTTTGTCTCATCAGTCACACAAATGAATCTGTGAGGAATTGGCAGATACATCTTAATCATTTTTGCCAGCTTATTTACATGGGCAGGTAGGTACTCCCGAAACCCATCGTTCCAAAGAAAAGTAACTACACTAATGCTTTCTGATGCTGGATTGAAAGTGTTTGTTTTCACTTTATTTTCCTTTCCCTTTCTTTTTCTGCATTCTTTTCTTTTGAGCCTTACCCTTTTTTATTCCCAGCTTGGCTATAACCATATCTGCAATTTGATCTGAAGATTTGTTGGTCGTATTGTATCGCAATATTTGACATCCACGATCTTCTAAAATTGGCATGTATTCCTTATGGGCATTTATACATCGTGTCGTTTTATCTGGTCTGCTTCGATCTCCGCGCGCTTCATTACGAGATAGCAGTGTTCTCCAATTCGCAGTTAGGATAATCAGCACCTCTGGGAGAGGAACTTTATTGAAATAATTAACAGCATATTCAGGCCTTCGTATGGCCAAAGAAAACCCAACCAGAATCAGGAGTTCATCAAATACCATATACTTAGAATAATTATCTCCAATCCATGCAGCAGCAAGTGATCGTAAAGTTTTATCTGGTAAAGACTTAAAAGTTGTCTCCTTGTAAATTTTTCTAACGGTACCTGCGAATGGTTCCCACTCGGGTGGAATCTTTTCAATCACTCCTTCTGGACCCCTTGTAACCCCCCTGTTCTTGAGGGCCTTAACCAATCTTGATTTCCCGGCAGTAGGTGGGCCTGTCAGTTCAATTCTCATTTGTCTATTCCTCTCTATAATATTTCTGATACCAATCTAAAAAGGCGCGGATGCCATCCCTCAAAGAAGTCTCTGGGCTAAATCCTAAACATTCTCTTGACCTTTTGATATCAGCTACTGTCACAGCTACATCTCCCGGCTGAAGTGGCATCATATTCTTTTTTGCTTTATGACCCAGTTCCTCTTCTATTACACGGATAAAATCCAACAACGCCACTGAATCGGAGTTGCCCAGATTGAAGATCTCATAAGGTGTTGGCTTTTCAATAGCTTTCACAGTACCATCTACAATATCATCAATGTAGGTAAAATCCCTTCTCATCTTCCCAAAATTATAGACATCTATAGGTCTTTTGTTCAGTATCGCGTCTGTGAACAAAAAGAGAGCCATATCAGGACGACCCCACGGCCCGTAGACAGTGAAGTATCTTAGACCTGTGCATGGAATCTTGAAAAGGTGACTGTAGGCGTGTGCCATAAGCTCATTGGCTTTCTTAGTGGCAGCGTAAAGCGATATAGGGTTGTCCACTCGATCCTCGACACTGTAAGGGCTTTTCTCATTTTTGCCATATACAGAAGATGAAGAAGCGTATACAAGATTAGAGACTTTGTATTCTCTGGCCAATTCAAGGATATTTAAGAAACCTTCTATGTTGCTCTTTTGGTAAGAAAAAGGATCTTTCAAGGAATATCTGACGCCAGCCTGGGCTGCAAGATTACAGATCTTTGTTATCGTATGATGCTCAAAAATTGTCTTCAGAGAATTAAGATCTTGAATATCCACATGATAGAACCTAAAATCATCAGATGGTTCCAGGATCTCCAGTCTTGCTCTCTTTAGATTAACATCATAATAGGAGTTCAAGTTGTCCACTCCTACAACGAAATATCCCATTTCCAAAAGTTTCTTAGACAGGTGAAACCCGATAAATCCTGCCGACCCTGTAACTAATATGACATCAGTATTACGCATTGCACAACCTGTATATAATATTTCCTTTGTTTCCTACACAATAAGCAGCATCGATCTGATACCCAATTTCCTTGATCCATTTAAGGAAATCCACATGAGCATGATTCCACAACGATTCACTCTTGCAAAAAGGAGCACCTTCCTTTGTCCTAATACCTATGATCAAGCCAGTTGCCACACGGGACAGTTCTCCTAATGCCTGTCTCACTTCGTCTGGAGTGAACCAACCAAACAATCGGATACAAACAGCCATGTCAAAAGATTTATCTGGAAAAGGAAGTTTTCTAATGTCTCCTAAGTGAAGATCCTTCATACCTTTCTTTTTTGCTTCTTTCAGCATATCTGGAGAGGTATCAACTCCAGTAGCTCTGAATCCCCGATCTTGATACAAATAGAAAAAGCGACCTGTACCTATTGGAACATCAAGAACTGTAGTGATCCCTTGAACAGGAAGCAACTCTTCCACGCCCTTGTTCTCCAATATCCACTTATTCTTTCCAGCTCTCTTTTCCTCGTACAGTACTGCACCTTTTCCACGATACCTTTTAGCTGATTTATCAGCTCCCATTTGGTTCCTCCATTTCATTTTTCCTTGCAAAAAAAGAATCAGCATACTTTGGATTGTAAGATTTTAGCTTGGTGCTCATTGCCTTCCCCATGGTCACTGCAACCCGAATCTTGTACTTAGCATCATCCAACTCTCCATCTTCAATTGCTTTATATGCCTCTCTCAAGGTTTCACAGATAGTATTGTGAGATGCGCTCTTCTTCATTCCTGCTATAGAATAGGGATTAAAAATTCGTTTAGAACTATACATCTCTGGTTATCTCCCTTTATTCAACATGATTATATTCTGCCAGTTTCTTCCCATTCTCCAGTTTTGACTCAATGTAAATCCAAACTTCTCAAATTTCTGGATCAAGTCTTTTTCAGTACTCCAGAATAAGTAATTTGAGCTTTTCAGCATGTACTCTTTCGCATCCTTTTTGGTATCCAAGAACTGTTTGCCAGACAGCATAAAGTAAAAGCATCCGCTGGGCTTTAACACCCTTTTCACTTCATTGGCAAGTTTCTCTACATCAAAACAATGATCAATGGAATTCGTGAAGACATTCTCAAAGGAATTTTCTAAGAAAGGAATGTTATGCCAATCACCCTTTCTTACCAATTTGCTATCAGATACAGCAGGATGAAGATCAATCCCTATTGAACCTTTGAACCCTGTATTGATCGCAGCCTGAACTTCGCAACCTGTCCTTGCTCCCAAACAAAGTATCTTCCCAGGGCGTAAATAGCTCTGTGACTGTTTGAGGATGCGTTCAAACTTTCTTGTTCTTTTTGGGATAGACGTCAGCAATCTCTTACGAATGTTATTGACCTTCCTACCCTGACGGAACACATACACATCATAATCAACACCTTTTTTCTCATAAATCATTTCGTTTAGCCCTCCCCTTTTCATGCTCAATTTCTTTTGGGGTATACGGTCTTGTATCTATTATGGAGCGAAATGTTCCTTTAATGACCACTCCATTCACAAATTTAATATGCCCCTCCTTTACTCCATGACCACAACAAGCTCTAAAAACTCCAGGAAGTTCTGCAATACAAGGATCTTGTCCTGAATAATCTTTTGGATACTTCCCACATTTTGGGCAAGGTTTATTTCCCAACCCAACTGGACTGCCATCAGATTCATAACGGTATATCTTCGCTTCTTCATCAAGATATGCAGGTCGTCCATACCTATAAATTTGTTTGGGATTACTCTCCATACTCTTTCTCTTTCTGATACCCTAACAACTCAATATCTTTTGAATACCGCTCAGTAACAAGTTCATAAATTTCTTTGGTCCATTCTGGTCTTTTTGTTAAAGAAGAGTTCAGTTTCCCAAGTGCCGGAATAGTTTTACCTCCCCGCTCAGAGAAATATCGTTGAATTTGTTTCCAATCTTCTCCCAGAGTCTCCACCCTGGCAAGGAAGTCTGGAGGTCCATCTCTGAGCACCGTAAAATATTGTGATTTAATGTGCTTGTCTGATCCAAAGTCCGGTATTTGAGATAGGTGCTGAATAAACTCATAAAACGACATACCCTTATAAAATCCATGAGACTCTAATCGTGTTCCTAACTTCTTCTCAATCACTTTGTCCATATAAGTACTCATAGCCCGTTCCCATGGATTTCTACATATAGCAATCTTAAAATAACCTTTTCTGTACCCCCCATCTCTCAAACGATGTACCGATTGTTTGTACCCCAACATGCGATGAAGGGGCTTGTCTTCAGGCTTCATATAAGTATGCGCTAAAAGCCTCTTGATAGAAGTACAAGCAGCTTTTGGCACTACATACAATGCTATATGGGCATCATCAAAATACATTACAGCACCACTCGCTTTTATAGAAGCCTCTGCCATTCAAACCTCAAGGGATTCTTTGCTTTCTTAATCCCCAGCCTCCGTTTGCGTTCCTTGAATTCTGTTTTGTCCCGACTTAAATCCCAGACAGAAGCATCCTTAATGACATCTCTGGTATAGACTTCCAAGAAAACATCATCAGGGAGTAATCCTGCTTCTCCACCAACCACAATCATACGTTTTAGAAATGGACCACCACCACCAAGGGAACCGGAATAGTCTTCATTATACCCACCCGCTTCCCAATACAATCTCTTAGTGCAAAGATACGAGTCAATATGAGGTTTGATCGGTCCGTAGTCTTGATCATCTGGAATTGCATCTTTCCTTCGAGTCTCATCGGCTTTTCCAACTCTGAAACGTGGGAATCTGTACCAATGATTAAGATCAACTTCTGTCTCAAGTAACCTTTTTGCACAACTAACTCGCAAGATATGATCAGTATCAACATGGATGATCCAACGCGTATCAGCTTTCAATGCTCCTAAGTTACGAGCGCCTTCTCTATTCCACGGAATATCTGTATCTATGCGATACAACTGCCCTTTGAATGACTTAGGGACTATATCTTCAGCCGGTTCTGGGCTACAATCATCTACTATGATAACCTCAAACCCCTCTGGATAATCCTTTATCGTATCCAACTGCTTTTGCAGCATCAAGGGAGCGCGATAATATGGTATGATTAATGTAATCTTTGATTTCATTCTGGAACCTCTTTTACAAAAGGCAGCATTTGTTTCTTTCTCCACAACCCTTCATTGTTTGGAACCATATCACGAATCTCCAGATCGTTTTCCTGTAAAGAAGGAATTTTGCCTGAGTGCCAACGAATAAACGTCCGATTGAACCAATCAAGCAACCCTCTTTCTTTGAGGTGGGGAATGATCTCATACTCAGCTCCCTCAACATTCAACTTCAGCCAAATCTCATCTTCCTTGTTAAAGTTATCTTCGACAAAATCTGCGAAATCAATAGACGGCACCTTTATTGAATTGTTGGGATCAACCCGTCCAGTGGTTTTGTCGGAATACATGGACCCACTTTTAGTCTTACCCAGGAACATATCAATTTCCCCAGCAAAACTCCAAGCCGCAAACGGCACAATAGAAATATTATCAACTTCTTTGAGGAGTTCAATATTAGCTGGAAGAGACTCAAAACAGAATATCTCAAACTGATCCGCCTTAGCATAATTGGTACGAAAGAACCGGACACTTGATCCATCAAACGCCCCGACATCTAAAAATATTCTACGCATTTAAAGCCTCCTTCAAAGTAATCTTTGGGAATGAATCTATTTTACTAACTGGATTGACATTAAAAATCTCAATTCCTCTTGTCTTTGCATCTCTGGCTATTTGTGGGAATCCTCTCAAATGCCGTTGATACGGTTGTTTCTTTCCTCTTCCACCCTTTTTGTAATTCTTATTGTGACTGCCATGCCAATGAGTAAATTTGCTGGCCTCCATGTCAAACCCCAAAAGAAAAATTCGCTTTACTCCAAAATGAGCCGCGAGACTTATAGCAGCAGATCCTGAGTTACCATTCCAAGATACCTTGCTAACATTCTCACTTATACCATGAGTCCTCTGATGATCTTTGCCGAGGTACTTCACACCTTCCATTTTTTCTTTTTTCCGATTAGCAAACTTTGGGGTACAGGTTACTTTGAGACCCGGCCATTTAGCCAGATTCTTTCGATGCTTCAAATACCACGAGCCGTCACCAAAAAATAAAGCATCCATCCATGTCCCTATCAGATAAGCATTGTTAATCCCAATTACGTGTTTGTCATGAAGGACTTCTAAAAAAGGGGAATAGGCAGATGGTAGTTGTTTCCCAACACATACACATTGAGTGATATTCTCAGGGATCTTAAATTGCTTAGGCATTGAATACCCACCACCCATTATCCAACATTCCCCACCAGTCCACATTGCTGGAGTTTTCCAGTTCATTGGGATAAACTCTCAATCAAATCTTTTGCCGCAGCCTGACGTAAGGACTTCTCATTAATGACTTTTCCCTGAGCATCGATCACGTTGTACCACCCAGGGGATGCTGCTTGAACTTCGTACTTCCCAGAATCAACAACTAATGAAACTTCGTCAGGTAATTGAGATAACGGAACAACTATTTTTCGGAACCCTTCTGGAATTTCCTCAATGGCAGCAGAAAACACCTGATTAGGTTTAATGATCTTACCGTTTGCCATTCGGAAAGTACCACCGCCAATCTTTCTCCAGCGAAGTTTCTCTGGCTCCTCTCCTGTACCATTGTCTGGCGCAACAGATTTGAGAACTTCCTCTGGAATAACAACGTCGGCAGGAACCATATCTTCATCACTTACTTTTACTCGATCTCTTGTTCTCTCCATAATTGTCCCTCAGTAAAAAAAACTGCCTGATTAGCAGTTACAGGTTTATGTTTACACAGACAGAACAACAACTCCGCCGTTTCCTTCCTGGTCACTGCGGATCTGAGGCACTTGAATAGTCATGACCTTATACTTCGTGATCATTTTCCCTTCAGTCTGCCATTCGACATTCTGGAGACCCATACCACGAACTAACCTAACAACATCGCTGGTCATCTGAACCATAACTACAGTGTTTGCAGTCAGGGTATCTACAACCTTGATCCCGTTAATCCCGTCAATCCGCAGAATACGCTCACGGATAGTTTGGGTGGAAGTTCCAGCAGTATCATAATCCTCATCCATCACAGTCTCATAGGCCGTTGGAATATACATCTGCCACGGACCAAAATGAAACTTAGCAATACTGGCCGCCTTCATAGCAATAACATCTGCCAGGATCTCAGCAGCAGTTTTTCCACTGGCATCCCAATTCTGAGCCAACGTAACAGCATTGATGTCTGGATGATTGAGGTAGGAATAAATGGTCCCACCACCAAAAGCATACTCAATATCCGTGAAAAGCATGTTCTCCAGTTTTTCATTCACTTTCCGTGCCGCCCTCTCAGCCAACGTGGTATCAAGGGGATTGCCCATGTTTCTACTGGCCGCAAGAACACGAGCATTGATCTCGTAATCTGCGTGTATAATGGGCAAGGGTAAATAGTTAGTGGTATACACAGGCCTGTCACCAGGTGCTCTGGTTACGCCATCCATTGTCAGCTCTGCCGTTAAAGCATCACTCACATCATGCCATTCCAGAACGGTAGAATTCATACCAGAACCGATATTGTATACCAGCCCAGCAGTAATCAAATCCTGCACTCCACCCAAGCGATTCTCCGAAATACCAAGAACAGCATCATCCAGAAGCTTCCACTCATCCCGCCGCAAAGTCGCGTTGGTCTGAATAGGAATAGCCCTGTAGCTCTTTGGATTCGCAGGATCGCCTCCAGTAAATACCGTAATATGAGACAGACCCGTCTGCGGATCTACAAAAGGGCGCATGCTGTGAACATCCAGCTTTCCATTGGCTGCCATATAAGCAGCCATTTCACCCTGAGCTGCTCCATTTTGGCCAATAAAATCCATATTTGCCTTTAACATTTTATGTTGACCTCCTTTCTTTACTCTACAGGTTAAACGATGCGGACCCTAATCCGCTTCGCGTATCCAAGTGACCCGCTGGATTCTTCTCCAGACGATCCACTGGTATCCACAGCTTCGAGAGCCTGTGCAACAATCTGTAACGGAGTAACCGTCACTTCACCAGCCTCGGAAACGCCCCAGGACTCGGTCTCCGCCGCGTGTTCCCTGAGATATCCATCGCCGTTAGAAGCCAGCCAATCGCCAATGTCTATGTCATACCCATCAGCAACAATAGCATAGACCTCTTCCCCTCTCTGGGGAATCCAGCACTGGACGCGATCTTCCGCTGCGTAGGCATCGTCAATCCCATTACCCTGAAGTTCATCCTCAAGAGCGAACATAGGAATAACATTTCCCTCAGCAGTAGCATGAGCCCTGACGTTGTCGGTTGTCATAGGCTCGATCAGCATACCCGGAGTAATTGCCGCATTTGCCTCTTTCTCAACAATAATGTCCAGGTACTTCTTGATCTTAATCGTGTTATAAGCCATTTATCAAACCCTCCTTCTTTGATATAGTTATGCGACTGCCGCTTCCTTCACTCCGGGCGGCAACAGCGGTTGAACCTTGTTTTCATGCAGGTTCCCAGCATTAAAGGCCGAGTAATCGACCTTGGAAGGAACTACACGGGCCAACTTATCCAATGCATACTCATCCATACCCTTCAGTTCATCCTCGGTGTAAACACCATCCGGGGCATTTTCCAGAACCTGAGTAACCAGCTCTTGACGATGATCCTGGTACAACTCCATACCGTACTCCATCTGAGCTCTGATTTCAGGCGGCAGCAACTGAAGGAACTTAACAGGATCAGTCAACTGATCTTTAAGCACCTGCATGGCCTGTTCCTTGTTCATCTCCGGAGCCTTCTGGATCTTCCTTGGAGGGTCTTTTGGTACCTCTTTGATTTTGGCTTCAAGCGTTTCAGCCTGAGTCACCAGATCCGCATTTGCGGTATCCATCGCAAGAAAACTGTCTATTACCTTCTCATCAAGACCCGACAGCATTTCTCGATCTTCCTCACCGAACTCAATCGTTGCACTCTGAACAAGCAGTTCAACTTTCTCGGGGCAGCAAGGAGTCTTCTTTTTGTCTGCCATTTCTTCTGTACCTCCTTCATTGTTTAAAGTTTGAGATTTCTCCACATACTTCACTTTGCGAACCACAGGAATTGGCTGTGCTCCGAACTCGACAATCCCATCCTTATCAATGGAGTAAGGCTGCTTGTACAAAGCCGAGCCTGCTCCGTCAAGGGACATTCCTCCTTCACGGGATTCTTTACGGTATACAAAATAACTCGTATACGCCTCCTCCAGAAAGTGGACTTGACCATCTGTGTCCATTCCATCGAGTTGTCTTTGGATTGCTGTCACGCGTTCGCGTAATCCAGTTTCATTGACAATCAGATTATAACCACCGGCGACCAATTCCTTTAGCACTGTGATATTCTGATCAGTCAGATCAATTTTACCATCTTTTAATAATGGCACATCATTCCCTCCTTCCTGGTTACGGGGCAATTCGTCACTTCCCGCCTGAAGCGAATCATCTCCCCTACTTTGGTTGGCTCTTAGTCCGCAACCCTCATTCCAGCCACATGCACCGTTCACTCCTGGAGGGAGTATAGCGCAATGATCTGGTCTATGATTCCTTGATATGCCTGCGTACTCTTCACCATTCCAAATTCCATTTACTATTTCATCATCTGTGAATACACCTACAGATACGTCAAGAGCCTTTCCTTGAATGATCCACTCATAAATCTCAGGGAATTGGCTCTGCAATCTTAATTCATCAAGCCACACTTCTGCTTTAAGTTTTCCATCAAAGACAGCATTGTAAATTCTTCCAATTTGTTCTTGGTCAATAATTTCGGGAGTATTTGCAGAGACTGATATACCGTCTATACTCGGATGTCGAATGACTACAGGCTCCCCATTCCAAGCACTGGGATGTTTTGAAAGTTCTTCAGCGGAATGAAACAAAGGCCCATTACTCCCATGATGAACCCCTGGGACCATCATTACTGTAGGAATTATCATATGACGACGCCTATTATGATCTTCATATCGAATTTCATATTCACGTATATAGACTGTATATTTATTTATTTGCATGACAACCCCTATTGAACCACTATATCTGAAAAATCTTTCATATATTGTTTATACTCAAGTCCATCAATTACTTCTAATGGATACGCTGGGTACTCATCTCTGAACATCTCAACTTTCTCTCTTGCATCTCCGATCCATCGTCCTTTCACTTCTATAAACTCGCCTGTCTCATGAATAAAGAAATCTGGAGTGTACGTCCTGCCATCTGATAACATGAATGTTCTCGGCTCATAATCTAAGTCAATTCCCATATGTTTGAAAATTCGATATATATTTGCTTCCCATCCAGACCGAAGCCGCATCCCGATATCTTCATAAAACCTGGCACCTTTATAATTGAAAGACTCAGGATGAGTAAAAACAGGATTATTTTTACCTGCCATTCTTTTTGAATTTCGTTCAGAAAGTGTGGACTCATCTTTGCATTTTAATTTCCCAGTATTCAATGCAACCCACCTTTTTCTGTTTACAATCGTGGAACACTCTATGGAACAATATTTGCGTCCCTTTTTCTGTGAAGATAACCGAACTTTAAATATCTTTCCACATTGCACACATTGGATATTAGTCAATGCCATTTTATGCCGATATGCTTTATCACATTCATAAGAACAATATTTTTGTGACGGCCTTCCCCTAAACTCTTTTCCGCAATTCAAACAAACTAACTCTATCTTTCGTAGTTCTTTTCTACTAATTTCTTTGCATTCAAAACTACAATATTTCCGACAAGGGCACGCCCCTTTTGTTTCAAACTGTTTTCCACAACATTCGCATATATGATAGAATTTAGTCCGTTTCATTTCAATCGGTTGATTTAATTTTATACCTAACTTTGCTTTAGAGATATTTTGCTTATGTTCTTCAGTAAATGGCCGGACCCTATTGAATGTTCCATTATCCCAGAGGGCTTTTGTAATAATAGACATCTTGGCTCGATGCTCCAAAGATTTTTTAATCCCCTTCATTGCTTTTGATCGTTTTTCTATTATCTCCGAACTTTGGATACTACCTTTATTAAAAGAATACCAACATTTAGAACAACAAAATCGCCGTTTCCTCGACCTTTCAAACTCAACTTTACACTGTTCACATATTAACTTCATGATTCGATATCCATAAAATGCATCCTGGATTCTATGATGTAGTCATTTGTTTGAATCTTTTCGGTCCGACTGTATTGGTTTTTATTTTGGTTCATTGGTTTTCCTCGAATACAATTTCGTTATCTTGATCTTCTCTCACTTTTAAATGAGGATACGTCCCATAAGCAATTTCGCCTGGAATCCCCTCTGGGTAAGCTTCGCAGATCACCCGTTCAGTCATTTCTGTACCGTCAGGTTGATCCACACCGAGATAGTGCTTACAATTTCTATCATAACATTTTGGAGGGGCTATCATTATAAGTCCTTTCTTTTTCCTACTAATTTTTCCAACATTTTTTCAATTTTGAGAGGTAACCGTGGAGAAGTGTTGTACAACGGCGAAGTGTACGCCGCAAATGCTTCTGCAAAAAGCTCCCTTGAATTCTTACGCGCATATAGGCTTACCCCTTCATGTGTTATTTCTCCTAATGCTTCCGCGGCATCCCAAGCGCTTCTTTGAGTAGGGGTTAAAACCTTGTAATACACATGATGCCCGTATTCATGACGCGCAATCGACTTGATATCTAATCCCACATTATGCGCACGAAAGGTTAGGTGGTCAGCTGTACGGGTCATGGAGCTTTTCAACATGGTAATACTCTTATTGCTTTTCCGATAAAACGCTAATGCCCCATCTGACGTATCAAAATTTGCCCCCGCCTTATCCGTTAACGTCAAATTCTTTAAACGCGCCTTTAAGGGGACCTCCGACATCCTTTTTGACAGCGCCGGGAGAGTATCCAATATCTGAGTACCAATAGCATCCCCTATCATATTAGCCCTTCGCAAAGCCTGGGTATCACCTTTCCTAAGCCCTACCACTCTCGAAATATTATAATGATCCTTGAAATGGCCCTTAACCTTGTCAGAGGAATCCAACCAATGATACTCCATATCTCCCACAAAAGGTTTTGGAGTTGGTGGGGTCTCTTTCGGTTTTATCCTTATTGTGGGCTTGGCCTTCTCCTTCTCCTTCCCAGTCATATCAACAAAAATAAATGCACACCGACACTGAGGGTGATACGGAATTAATGAAGACGCCTCATCTAAAGTAAAAACTTTTCCTTCATTAGCCGCACAATCTGGGCAGACCCGACCATCTCCGGCCGTTACCCATTCCGCCTTGACCATCACCCCTTCTACTCCCCAATTACGAGCCTCCTGTAGAGTTGCCTGAGCATGTGCCCGAATAATTTCTGTTCTGGCCAGTATCTTAGCCCGGCGCTCCGCTGGAATAAACCTGCCCAAAGTGTCCCTAATCCTAAGATCACCCATAGGCCCACTAATGGTCCGGGTCAGTAGCTTCGCCAGCTCTCGGGGATGCGTACCGTCGGCAATACCTTGTGCAAGGACCCGGCTTATCTGTGTGTCCATAGCGGCTGTAATGCCCTTTAAACCACTAAATGTCCTGCTGTACAAAAGCCCAACTCGATCCGCGTGAAAAGGCTGATTGAACGCCGCTGATATCTGACCTCCTGTCTCAAGTGCCGGTATTTCATCTCCTGCTCTGGATCTGTACCCGGCTTTCCTTAGTTCCTGCCTGGCCCTGACAATTCCTTTCTGATAACTGCTCTGGATATACTTA
>Ga0222637_1000491_pt1 | contig 17423 bp, 34 predicted proteins | sample AntAcemetagen143_FD_181149 | JGI IMG/M metagenome (GOLD analysis project Ga0222637, IMG submission 181149) | Saline water microbial communities from Ace Lake, Antarctica - #143 | ecosystem: Environmental > Aquatic > Non-marine Saline and Alkaline > Saline | place: Antarctica: Ace Lake...
GAATCTACATACTCTTTTTCAAAAACTTCCAACTGCTCACGAGAGTATTGAGGTTTGTCATCTTTCTTAGACAGAGCTTCCTCTAACATCGTAGGGAGTTTCTCTGCTAAGTCCTCACTCTTGCGTCTATATTCCATTGCTCGGTTCTTCCAGGGAACACCAAACTCATCAACATCCTGATTACTGTCAGGTACAGGAGTTGGTTCTGGTTGAACTTCTGCCTGTGGGTCGGGTGCAGGCTCTGTTACGACCTCTTCTGTTACTACTTCTTCTGTCGGGGCGGTTGGCTCCTCAACTGGCTTTACAACCTCATTTTCTTCTGGCATATTAGCCCTCTCTTTTTACGCCCGTAGGCGAGGTTACTTCACTTTTGTGTTATACTTCTTGTTATCCCACTCAAACTCTTTTAAACCTTGCTTTCTAGCAGTAGCAAAGGCTGTATCGAAATCTACATCATTCTCTCTTGCAGGTGAATTGTCTTTCTTGCGTTTTGTCTGCTCATAGGTGTATGTTCTATAATCACCGCTATCATCTGCTCTATTAACTACATCAAAGTTAAACTCTTTCTTACCATCATCACCAGCATTTCTAATACGCATCTCTTCTTTTTCCTTGAAGTAGAACATAGCCTTATGCCTATCAATAGAACCCTTCATAAGTCCAGAGGCTACTGCCATAGCCTGCTTATATGCTTTCTGTGAAGTCTCATCTGGGAAGTTACCACTAACGCCTTGCTGATATAGGTCTGTGTTGTCCTGTGCTGCATAATAAGCATTCTGGTGATTGATAACTTCTTGCATATTACCACCAAACTCTTCTATGCGACCAGAATCAAGTCTATTAAGGACTGTAGAGCCTATCATAGCCATTATCTCAGGGCTTGTAGAGGCTCCCTCACCATATATTAAATCTGTTAACTGTTTTAAGTCTTGGTCATTTGGCATTTTTAGTTTCCTTGTATTGTTTTAATAGACCCATAGCCTGTTTAACTGTTAGTTCAGATTCGTCTTTCTTAGCTCTTTTACTTATCCACTTCTCGTTCTTATCTGGATAAGTTCTATGTAACTCCTCGTGAACTATAGTATTCATTAATCCACCTAATCTAGGATTAACTCGTATTCGCATCTTGTCAAAGTCTATATCTCCGTAATCGTGCATACGTCTGTCAACCTTACGGGTGTATTTACGCTTAGGCTTCTGCTTTTTCTTCATTCAGAATCGTAGTCCTTTGTCATTTCTTTATCTTGATTTCTTAACTTACTAAAATCAGCCTCTACGGAAGCAAGTTCTTCTGCGTACTTGTTCTTCAAACTTAATACGTGCATATTAGCCATCTTTAGTATTCGTGCTTCCATCAACTTCTTTTCTTCGTAGATGTTCTGCCAATTATCATCCAACAACTGCATAGAACTCTTTATGTCATTAAACACAACTCTCCATACTGGAGAACGTTCTAAGTCATTAACGATAGTCCTACAATCTTCCATTCTGTTTATTAAATCCTGTTCGTAATCGTCAATCGGAACATCAACCTTATCAGCAACACTTTCTCGTTGCACTTTTAAGCGTTTCTTTACACTTTTTGATATAACTTCTTCAGGTACTCTTACACGTTTCTTACGCTTTTTTAGGTCTTTCGACATTTGCAGCCTCCTGGGCTTGGCTCTCGGATGCCATCTCAAAGACCTTCTTTAAATTATCCATCTTTGAAGATTGCAACTCGGATTGTTTGTCTGTGACTTTCATTTCGTTCTGTATGCTTCTACCTTGCTTGTCTGCCTCTATCCCACGCTTCTTTAATACCTGTGCCATCTCTTGGTCGGTTAAATCTTCACTCTTGACCTTGATATCATCAGGTGGTGGCTGTTGCTGTTGTTGTTGCATCTGTTGCATCATAGACTCTGGTGTTTCGTGCATCTTCTCGTGGTCAGGTACATCTAGTGTCTTTAAGATGTAATCTACTATTGCTGCCATATGTTGAGGCTTCACAACACCACTCTGAAGTAAGGCTTGATTCTGTGTAAGCATATAAGCCTGCTGTGCCTTCTGCATTCTATTCTGTGGGTTAGTGTTCTGGTCGTTACCTCTAACCTTAATCGTATACTTGCCCTGTATCTCTTCTTTAGTTAGCTTTATAGGCTCATATCCGTCCTGACCGAAGTAAGCGAACTCATACTCATCAGAACCATACTGACACCATAGTTCCCATATCCAAGTAAATAGTTCCTGAAAGCCAGATATAAACAAACTAGCATCTAAGGAAAAGACCTGTTGCATATTCTGGTTTTGCATCTCAACTTCACCTAATGTTCTAGGCTGACGCTTGTTAATCATACTCTGTAGAGAGAAATCAACCTGACCGATAAGTTCCTCAACCTTTGTCTCCAATAACATCTGTTCTCTTTCGTATGAGAACTCTACATTAGGGTTGTTATTGTTTAGAGGCTTAATTATATCGTCTAACGGTTGCATACCCTGTACAGGTAATGATTGACCGAATATGAACTGCATTGCGTTCTTATTAACCATACCTGCCCTATGAGTGAACATTGGTGTGTTTCTCATAGTCTGCTGGTCTAACTTCTGACAATGCTGCATATCTATTTCTTTAACTATATCTTCTATTAACTCTGGTATCCCCCTATGTGAGAACCACCTATCGTCTGTTAGTTCATAGAATAGTTTTACGAAGGGGTATTTCCCACTATAGAAGGGAAGTGATATCTTCCTTAATAGTTTATCAAACTCTGGTGCTACTGTAATGACGCATTTAGTTAAATCGCCATTGCCTTTAAGGTCAAACCAACCATATGCTTCCCATATCTTAATCTTATGGGACTTGTTCAACCTATCAATTCCTTCTCTAAGGTCTTTCTCTGTATCAATCTCTTTTTCTGATATAGTGCTACCACCAGAAGAACTGCCTTTATACTTATCAGCAATTTCATCCATATCCAGTATCTCGTCTACATCCCAGCCATTGTTCTCACCACGCATCTTAACTGAATGATAGTCCAACTCAAACTCGTGTACTATGCACTCTGCTGACTGTGGATTATAACCTGCATCTGCTGATGGATAAGTCTTCTCTGGCTCACATAACGCTACGTCAGGGAAGTCATATAGGATATCTAATACATTTAACTTAATCTCTGTCTTACCTTTAAGAATCTGCTCTACTGCCTTCTCTACTTCTTTACGATTATGCTCTGCTACCTTCTTCTGCATATCTATATCAAACTTTTTAACTAATGCCTGTGCTATCATAGGTGGAGTAGTCTGCATAGAATAGAGCTGAATAGCTTCCTGCATAGATAAATCATCTATAGAGTATTCTTCTGTTCTTTTAACAATGTCTGTCTTCCAGTAAGGTTTGAATAAATAGAACCCTTTTTCCAATGAACGGTCTATACCTATAATACTTTTAGGCTTAATATCAATAACATCCATTATAAGATGGTCTAAGAACTTCTCTATCTTATAGGCTGTATCCCAATTCCCATTAGGAGTAGGCACACATTGGACTATAGGGCGTATACCAAAGATTACATTTACCAATGCAGCCTTTAGTTTACGTATTTTAGTCTCTATGGTAGGCATACGGATATTGGCACACCCTACGAATGGAAAGTTCTTCTTCTTTTTTATACGATATCTCATTTTGTACCATTTAACGTTCTTCTGTTCCCAGGTACTTGTGAGTGCTATTGAGTCGTCAACCTTCTGTTTAACGAGGCTGACTAAATCCTTTGGGGTTTTCTTTGCCATTATAATCCGTAATTCTCCTGTATGATAGGTGCCATCTCAAAGTTCTCACTTTGATGTATTTCCATAGCTGAAGCTGCGTAGGGCTGAATTATTTGCTCTGCATAAGCCATTGCATCAACTAAGTCATCATATTTTGAGCCACCTATGGTTAAAAGTTCATCTCTTGCTTCTATATGGTCGCCACCTATGTAATACTTACCTTGTTCAAATAAAGGTTGTAAAGCAGCTATAATCCTAGATTTCTTATTTCTGGCACTAACACTTGTAGATGCGTTAGTAAATACGTTCTTTAACTCTGTTATAGGAGGATATACCTTCCTATCTTGGCATTTATTTAAAAATGAAGCATAAAAACTTTTTTCTACTCCAGAATTAGGAATACCAAGACCAGTAAAAGTAGGCTTATGCTGTAGATACAAGTTAATAATTGCGTCCTGGAACTCTCCAAGTGGCATACGGGTTCTGATGTAGTGAGCAAGATACCTATTTGACGATGTATCACACATAACCAGTACCGCCACTTTGTAATCGGCTGTATTGTCGTCTGAGTAAGCAGGGTCGACTGCGATAACTGAGGAGTATTGTTCTGGAAGGGTTTTCCAGTATCGGATACTTTCTTCCTTAATGGGGGCTGATTCATCAAACAGGGGGTTATTTAGGTACTCAGCAGAGAACCGTGTTGACCCTATTTCCCGTTTTCTGACTTGTAACTTCTCGTGTGTCCATAATGCAGTCCATATCTCATTACCTTCTTCCTGGATACCATCTGTATAGGCTTGGAACTTACGTTTCTCCCAACCATTGTCCATTACGAGCAAATCACTTAATACGCTTAATGGGTGAATAACTGTTCCTACTATGACAAACTGCCCCTCAGGGAGTAAAGTATTCAAACAAGCCTTAAATAACCAATTCTTTAACTTACGACGTTGGTCTTCACTCTCTACTGAATCATCTGTTTCTATGTCATCGCATATAATACAGTCAGGTCTTGCACCTCTAACCTGTGAACCAGCTCCTTTAGCCCTTATAGAGACACCGTTACTTAATATGATGTGACTCTCAGACCACTTAGCACTCCTTAAATCACCAAAGAAGCCTATAATCTTAGGATTGCCCTCTATCTCACGCTTTATCTTACGAAGGAAGTCTACTGCGAAACCCTCAGATGCTGAAAATATGATGATATCCTTCTTCTTTCCAAATACTGCAAGCCATATAGGGTAGAATACTGTGCATACGGTACTTTTAGCAAAACCTCTAGGAGCGGCTAAGACTAACCGCCCAGAGAGGATGAGCTTGTAGATTTCCCGATGAAAGTCTGGGACGCTACAAGTTAGGAAGGAACTTAAAAACTCTTCTATGAAAGCCCCAAAGTCTGTCTCAAACAGATTCTTTAGTGCTATTATCTCTTTTTCCGTTAGTTGCACTCTTACTCCTATTCGAGCTTTTGCTCTTATATTCTGAGTAGTGTATACATTTGCTGCATTTGTGGGGATACCCTTTACAATTTAGATGTAATATACAATAAGGTATAGCATAGTTACTACGTGACTTAGAACTCATACTTATTAAAGACCTTATTTAAAGTTTCAAAATTGTGCGTAGCTTATATTATGAGATAGACTTCTTAAATAATATGTTAAAAGTTTCATTTTGGTACGTAGTTACCTGTGAGGCTTTATACCCATGCTAAGGGGGGGGTCTGGGGGTGGTCGACCCTCTATATAGGTTTATTTACCTTGCCTTTTACCGCACACATACCCTCATACCCAAGCTTAGGGTTACCACGTGGTAGCTTGTGCCAATAGCCGAGTGCAGTAAGCTCATCACGTAGCACTACATACAGGCCTGTATCACGTGTCATCTTGCGTATCTTAGCCCTTAATATGTCATTAAATGTCTTAGTATCCACGCAAATATACCTTAATACCGTGTTAGCCAGACGCCTAACGGTGTCTACTTAGCCTCTATATTGCTATCATTGAGCTTAGCTCTTAGTTTATCGCTGTCTTCATTAGATAGATTGAAGATAGCTGTGTTGACGTTGCCCTTGTCCTGGTACAGGCCTTGTATCTTAGCTAGGTTCTCTATGCCTCGTAGACTGTTGGAGTAGTCACCCTTAGCCTCACATACAGCACTAATACGCTCAAACTCAGCCTGTATACTCTCCTTACTATACCCTAGCAATGCTAAGTCTTGTCGTATCTTGTCCTCCATACTATATATATTACTCTTGCAAGTACTCTCTGCATACCCTGCTTTACGTCCTGCCTCTGCTAACGTTGAGCTTGTTGGTATGTTCTTTATCATTCTATTGTATTTGATACTCTTCTTTGTAGTCATAAGCCTTTAGGTATCCCGCCGAATATATCCTTTGTATAGTCTGTTTGTCAAGTGACCGACCTGCTACCTCTTCCTATATAAAGGACATTAATATGCTTAATTATAAGGGTTTACGATAAATAATCAGGTATCCCGCCGAATATACGCACCATATTTAAACGTTACGCCCCATAAATCGCTTGAGGATGCCCTGTAATCAACGATAATCAATCAAGGCATACAATAGTATACCCTGTTTTGAGCATACTTGACCGTAAAACTATTTTAAACTATTTACTTTGACCCCCTTGACTTCTACCTATTCATAGCGTATATTTATAGTAGAAAATAAAGTAAAATAAATAAAAGAAAATGCTTGACAAGAACCTTGAGAAATGAGATAATAAACACGCCTAAACAAAGGAGTAAAAATATGAAACGATGTAAGGAGTGCAAGGAAATAATAAGTTTATCATTGAGTGATTTATTGACGGATAATAAAACACCTAAGAGAATAAGCAAGGATAATAATTATTGTTTAGATTGTTTTAATAAACTACACGCAGTTAAACGATAGGAGGAGTTATGAGAGTAAAGGCTTATAGATTAGAGTACGAAGACAAAGACGGAAATTTTAGAGGTTGTGCACATTACAGTACATCGGAACTAGCAGAGAAGCAATTAAAAAGGCATAGTTATTTATTAGAATATAATAGCAATATAATACCATCTAACAAATAAGAGTATTTTTGTTAAAGATTTAAAAGTAGGTATGGAAGGCAAATATAGGCTTCCTTGTGGCCATAATAACGGAGTAATACCTGGTGTGTGGCCTTCTGACACTATGATTTGTGTTGATTGCAAGGCCAGAACACAGTTTGTCTATAAAATAGCACAAGATAAGGAGGTCAAAAAAATGAGCAGAAAAGCATATTGTAAGAATTGTCCTGATACGGAGTTAATAACAGACGAAGAGCAAGAATTAGGATATTGTGTAGATTGTATTGATGGAGGGGATTTTGAAACACCTGAACCATATGACGAACTACGTCATCCTGATGATAATGGAAAGGAGGAGTTATGAGTTATACAAAAGGGAAGTGGGTAGTAATAGATATACCAGATACTACGATTGGTGATGGTTGGGATATAGTAGATGAGAATAACAATACAATCTTTACAAATAATAAAGCCAACGCCAAAAGGATAGTCCATTGTGTTAATAATTATGATGGGTTGGTTGAGGCGTGTAAGAAAAACATAGCAAGACTAAAGAAACTTATTGAGCCAAATATGCTAGAGCGAACAATAATAGAAGATTTAGAACAAGCCATAAAAAAAGCAATAGAATAACCTTGACAAACTTCTGCTTTATGCTATAATAAAAGGCAGAAGGGAGATAACTATGAAGATATGTGGAAGTTGCAGGAAGAAAAAGAAAGAAACAGAATTTTATAAGCACAAAAGAGATGGGCTACAATCTATTTGTAAAGATTGTAAACGAGAACAAATGAAGGAGTATAATAAAACTCCTAAGAGGAGGGAATATAACAATAAAGTAGCTGAAAAATTAACTAAGGAAGGATATTTTAAAGAATATTTTAGCAGACCAGAAGTAAAAAAACGCAGAACAGAGCAACAGAAAAAGTATTATAATGACTTAAAGCAACGATATAAACATCTTGCAAGATGGGTATTAAATAAAAGAATTAAAAGTGGCAAAGTAATTAAAGAACCTTGCGAGGTATGTGGGGCAAAAAAAGTTGAAGGACACCATAAAGACTACTCAAAGCCATTAGATGTAATATGGTTATGTAAAAAACACCATCAAAAATTGCACTTAAAAGCAAAGGCAGAGGAGGAGTTATGAAAATCAGAAGTATATTACAAGATAATACTTTAGATACGATTAAATCGTGCATTAGGGTAGTAAATCTTTGTGAAACATTACCTGAAGCAATTAAAATGCTTAAAAGTTACTACGAGAAGCTAAAAAAGATATACGAAGATGAAAGTTAAATACCTACTAATACAATTAAACAAGCAAGTAAAGAGTATTAAAGAGTGGAGGAAGAAGTCCTATCATAGACCTAATCATTTTAACCGATAAGGTATTCCGCGAAATATACGAGAGGAGAGATTATGGAACGCAGAAAATACAGAGATAACACAGAGGAGTTTATGCTGTGTAAAGATTTAATGTGTCAGGGGCTTAAACAAGCCTTTGATGATGTGAAGGCATTACCAATATATGAAAAGGAACTCAAGGAACTTAAAAGAGAGGACTTTCTAAGTCAGGCAAGGTTCTGCTCTCGTAAGTGTAAAATAGACGAAGAAATTGCGGCAGGGAAAAGTGCTGTTGACTTCTTTGAAAACCAAAAGAAAGGAGAAACAAGACTGGAGTATTATATTTGGTCTAACCATTTAGACCTTGAACCAAATTATATAAGAAGAAAATACTACCAACTAAAAAAGGAGGTGCTAGAGTGCGAGAGATAAAGTTTAGAGCTTGGAGTAAAAAAGAAAAACAATTTGTAGATAATTTTATAATAGACAGACTAGGAAATGAATATCAAGTTAATAAAAGTGAATTTTGGGGTGATGATAGAGATGTTCAGCTTATGCAATACACAGGGCTAAAAGATAAAAACGGAGTAGAGATATATGAGGGGGATATAGTTAAATATGATATGGACGATGATAATACTGAATTGGAAGATACTGTAGAATATAATGGTGGTGCTTTTTATCCAATTTGCACACAACCATCAGAAACATTTGAAGTAATCGGAAACATATACGAGAACCCTGAACTAATGGAAGGAGAAACAAAATGAAACTATATGTCAGAATTAAATATGTAGAAGAAGGCGAATTAAAAGACCATAACAGAAATGACTTTGGAAGCTACTGGGAGGCAGTTAATTTCTTAGAGAAGTATGCAGTAGATGGGATAGTAGTTACAGAGGCACACATATTTTACCTGTAAACTGTTTGACAAACAAAATAAGAGTGGTATAATATAGACAAGTAAGGAGGTGAATAAAATGGATAGAAAAGATAATATGTTACAGAGAAAAGACTATGCAACTACATTAATAGACGCAGAGATTATCCGAAAGCAAGTATTCGTTAAAGAAGTTTTAGGCACTACTATTAAAGAGCTTCTTACCATAGCTATTAATAGCGAATATCCGAAAGCAGTTGAGATTAAAAAAGTAAAGGATAATTTAGATGACAAATCCCAAAAAGCATAAAAAGGTAAAAGCGCGCCAGTCTGTTTATAAAAGACAAAAAAGACTTGTCGCTACTGGTAGATGCCGATGTTGTGGTAAGTTAAGAGAACCAGAAAGAAAAAATAGAACTCGGTGTTTAACTTGTGCTAAAAAAGAGATAGAGTATGCTAAGAAATATAAAGTGTTAAATAGGGAAAAAATACTCAAACTGCAAAGAAACCACTATTGGAGGAATAAAGATAAGTCGCTTAAAACTGCTCGTACGTGGAGAGAAAATGCACGCCTAAAAGTATATGAAAAATATGGTGGTGCTATATGTTCGTGTTGTGGAGAAACAAGATTACCATTTTTAACATTAGACCATATCAATAATGATGGTTATAAACATAGAAAAAAGGGTGGTAATGGTGCAAGGATTGGTGGTGGCACTTATCTTTGGGCTATTAAGAATAATTACCCACCAACATTAAGAGTTCTTTGTTATAACTGCAATAGTGGTAGGCATAGAAATGGTGGTGTTTGCCCACACGAAGAAGAAAGGAAATTAAATGACAAATCCAAAGTTGCATAAAAGGGTTCAAGCTCACCAAAGATATTATACTAAAGACGAGGTTTTAGTGCCTGGAGTAACAACTATTTGTAACTTATTAGGTAAACCTGCACTCTATAATTGGTATAATCGTCTTGGGTTAGAAGGTATAGTTGGAAGTAAGTATGTAGACGAGTTAGCCGACATAGGAACTCTTGCTCACGAGTATATTAGTTACGACCTAAAAGGAGAAACTCCACCTGATGAGATGTTAGATGACTACACAAAACATCAGATAGATTCAGCACAGCCCTGTATTGAGAAGTTTAACTCGTGGAAATTAAACAACAAGTTAAAACCTATCTTAATAGAAACTGGGCTTATATCAGAGAAATATAAATATGGTGGAACACTCGACCTATACTGCGAACTCAACGGCAAGAAAACTCTGTTAGATTGGAAAACTGGGTCAGGATTTTATGAAGGTCATAAGGTTCAACTCGCAGCGAATAAGCATCTACTAGAGGAGAACGGACACAAGGTTGAGGAGTGTCGCTTGTTAGGTATAGGCAGAAACGAGAAAGAAGAAACTCACGAGTCATTAGTAAACTCTATGGATTTAAGATTTAAGAAGTTTCTTAATCTGTTAGAGGTATATTATATTAACCGAGAGTTGAAGGTATAACACTCTGTAAGGAGAAAGTTGGATTATGAAACAAACATTCACAGAAGATGACTTTGCAAGACCTGAGGGTATAAAGACGGGGTGGAAAGTAAAACCATCATCTGCACCCAAACTGTTTCAAGCCTGTGTAATAGCATATAATGAGCTTATAGCTAGTGATTGTAAAGAAGAAAGCCAAGATGTTATAGATATGCTTGAAAAAATCCTAAAAGATGCAAGGCAAATTAATATGGGGACAAAATGAACAACGAAAAGATACTAAATAAACTAGCCAGTATGTCAGCGTCAGAGATAGACAAGTTAAAGGATAAGACCTTGTTAGATTATAAACAAGCCTTACACGACTATCATATAGCAAAAGACGAGGAGTTGACAGTAAGGCACAACAAGAGAAAGGAACTATTAGACGGTGGAACATCTCACTCTAAAGCAGAGCAGATACTTAGAGCAGACGAAGAACTGTATCTCTTAAAGAAGAAGATACTAATGTGTGCAGATATAAAGAACCAAACTAAACTAACGATAGAGTTAATCAATAATTCATTTTGGCGTGCGAAACAATGAATATGCCGACCGTCTGTGGCTATCCCAGAGAATCTCGACACGAGACCACGCAAAGCGTTGCGGATAGAACTTCAATTCAGGGGTTTAGAGTCCTCATAACTAAGGATAATAACCTTAGAAACTATGGAACAAGTTAAAACACAGACGGCGGTTCCAAACAATAAAGGAGAAACAATGGTTATGCTAAATCAGGGCGGTAAATGGATTAAATCGGCAGAGGTAGAATCAGGAGAAAGAATTACCATTAAAAATGAAGGTGAGTGGCAGGAAAGCACACAATACAAATATCCTAACAGCGACAAGTATAGAAACGACTTCGTTGTTACTGTGCTACACAATGGCGAAGAAAAGAATATGAGAATGAATAAGACTAACAGAGATACATTATCAGCGTCTTATGGTAAAGACACAGCTAAGTGGGTAGGTAAGGTAGCAGAGATACAGAAGATGAAAGCTTTGGTAGCAGGTAAGCAGATGGATGTTATAGTATTAGAGGCTAAGCCTGAAGACCAGGGTGAAGCTACACCTGAAGTAGATATACCTTTTTAGAAAACAGTATCATAAAACAGAAAGGAAATTAAAATGTGGCTAAATAAGAGAAAATTAAAGGGTTTAATAGTAGAAGCAATACAGCAATGTGAGGATTATCCTATTCAGTTAATAAAGCTGAAGAAGGAGTTAGCAGAACTTGAGACTAAGAAAGTTATGGAAGAAAGGGAGATTAAGCATTTAGTCAAGTTAAAAGAAGAGAAGTTAGATGTTGAAAATTAGAAGAAAGTGTTGATATTAGATAAGGAGTTTTCAGATAAGATGATGACACTTCAAAAAGAGTATCACGAGAAACAGTTAGTTGACCTTGATACAGCTCGCAAGGAAATGCGGGAAGTTTATACTAAGATTATGGAGAGGTTGCCCAATATTAATGCTTCTTTGGATATAAAAAGGAGGAAATAATGTTAGGGGAAATTTGGGGTGGGGGATTTAGTAATATAAATAGTGCGTTTGATTCTGCTTTAAGCCTACAATATCAACAATATCAACAACCTCAACAAATATATGCTACTAATTGTACTAGCCCTACTGTCTGTTTACCCCCTCATTGGAACCTTGATGAGAAAAAAAGGGAAACTCCACTTAGTTTTTATAATGAGTTAAGAGAAGAGATTGATAGTTGGTTAAAAGTAGCGTGAACACTCGGCGGCGAGGTACAGGAACTCTCTCCTGTATCCTCGTTGCCAATAAAGGAGAGATATGCGAGAAATAAAATTTAGAGCTTGGGATACAATAAATAAAACTATGATGGTTGACGGATTAGCAGTAACATTAAATGGCGAATTTAGTTTACTCACAAGTAGACAGGGTGACGGAGCATTGGAACATAGATTAATAAAAGATGAGATATTTATCCTAATGCAATACACAGGACTAAAAGATAAGAATGGTAAAGAGATATATGAGGGGGATATAGTTAATGTTAGAAATTGGGGAAGAACTGATGAGATTGTACATATAACCGATATAGTATGGGATACTGATGATAAAGGGTGGGGATTTGGTCAGTTTTTAGATGTTGATAGATACGATATGTTCCGCAACATTGAAGTAATCGGGAACATATACGAGAACCCTGAACTAATGAAAGGTAAATAATGCCAAAAGGAAGAATGTTAAATAAAAAAATAAGTCAGGACTCAAAAGTGGCAAGATTATCAGTAGAAGCTACCCTATTATATACTTGGTGCATACCATATCAAGATATAAATGGTAGGCTATATGCAGATGTGTGGTCAATAAAAGCAATCGTTCCTTTTGTTAATGAAATTACTATTGACAAAATACCAGTCTTAATACAAGAATTAGTAGATAATGATTTAGCTATATACTATGGTGATGGTTTACATAAGTATATACAATTAAAAGGGTTTGCGACAAATCAAAGAGTTGACCCAAACAAAGAAGCAACACCAGAAATACCTGCTCCAGACCAACTCCAGAGTAATTCCAGAGTTACTCTACCACAAGTAAAGGAAAGTAAAGGTAAAGTAAACGGAGAGACAAACTCACCCATACAGGCTGTTTTTAAAAAAGAGGGGGCGGATTTTGACCCTATTTGGGAGTCTTTTCCACGAAAAATTGGCAAAAAGGAGGCAGAACGGCACTTTCAAGCCTCAATTAAGAAAGGTTTTACCGTAGAACAGATACAAAAAGCAGTAGATAACTACATTCAATACCTAAAAGACAACAAAACAGAAGATAAATATATCAAACACGGCTCTACATTCTTCAATAACTGGGAGGATTATCTTGTATATGAATCAAAAACAAGAAAAGAAAGGTGTGATTTTTGATTTTTATAACGAATTTGAACAGTATTTAGTAAAGGAGATAAATGCAGAACAAACATTCGATAACTGGTGTAGAACAAAATTCTTCAACAAACCAAAACTTTTCACCGAATCAACCGCCTCAAACAAACGATACATCACTTCACTTAAGGAAAGCCTCAGAGATATACGAAACACTAAGAGCAGAGATAGTTCAAAGGGACGGGATAATAAAGTATCCTTTTGGGCTGACCGAACTTGACGAAAAGACTGGTGGGCTGCATAAAAAGGAATTAGTATGTATTGCTGCCGAAACTTCACACGGGAAATCTGCGTTTTCAATAAACCTGTTGAAAAACTTAGCCGATAAGGGGACTAAGATAGCTTACTTCTCATTAGAAATGAGTTCAGAACAGATAGTAGAGAGATTAGTTACTAATATATGTGAGATAGACAATCAAGATTTAAGGTTCGGTAGGGCATTAAAGCGATTAGAAGAACGGGAGAGTGTATTTAAGAATTGGATAAGTGGGGCAAGTATATTAATTGATGATAGATATGGGTTTGAGTATGGAAATATAGAAAGAGTAGTAGAAGAACTTGAACCAGATTTTATATTCGTAGACTATATCCAGTTAGCCTCTACAAGAGCTAAATCTAAGACAGAATCAATAGAGAACTATATTAGAGGGGTTAAGCAGTTATGTAATACCCACGATATGGGTGCTATTGTAGTCTCCCAGCTAAACAGAGACGAGAAAAGCTCTCTCTTGCATAGAATGAAGTGGGCTGCTGTATTAGCTGAAGCACCTGATGTCGTAATAATATTAAGTTGGGACTGGGAAACTAAAACATATAAACTAAGAATAGATAAACAAAGAAACGGCTTACAGGGTAATTTAGAGTTAGAGTTTAAACCTCAGTATTCTAAGTTTTTTGATGCTGAAGTTTTTGTACCACCAATAAGGAGTGACATAAATGGTTAAAAATAAAGGAGGAAAGATGGATAAGCCGAAAAGAATAATAGTACGATGCGATGTTTGTATGAAGCAAAAGGAAAAAGTAAAAATATATCGTGCTAAATATGGTAGGGTTAAAATGTATTCTGCGTGTCCAGAATGTCAAGAAGAAATGAAGATTACAGAAAGAGTTTTAGATGTTTCTCACAAAAAAGCACTACTTTCGGGTAAATATAAACAAAGGGCTGGTTCGCTTGAATTAATCCCTTTAGTGGCATAGAGTTATGACAAATAACGCTATTTTAATTAAGTTGTTTGTTTTCAACGAGTTACAACAAGTCGGACACCTTAGTGGTAGGTTACCCTACCTTGAAAAGATTTGTGCTTAAAATGGCTAAACCTAAAACATTAAGCTGGCATATAAAAAAGACTTGGACTGAATGTTCAAAATATGTAAGATTGCTTCATTCCTTTAATGGGTTCTGCACCTGTTATACTTGCGGGGTTACTAAACCTATCAAGGAAATCCAAGCAGGACACGGCTTTGCAGGTAGAAGACACGCTTATTTATTTGAGTTAGATATAATACGCCCACAATGCTATGGGTGTAATTGTTGTAACTCAGGTAAGTTAGATGTATTCACTTATAAGCTAAGAAAAGAACACGGCACAAAGAAGTTTGAAAGACTATGGGCTTTGACCAACCAACAGAGAAAATATAGTATTCCAGAGTTAATAGAATTAAGAGAATGGTTTAAGAATAAGATAAAGGAGGAGTGATGACTAAACGAGAGGTGTTAGAGAAGGTATATTGCGATGGACAAGTAAGCGGTGCTGGTTCTACTGCTCAAACTAACTACAAAGATATGGATGAAGCCCTTGTAGCCTTAGATAAGTTAGAGAAAGAGAAGATATTAAGGATGGTGGGTGAGGATTTGCCACCTAATTTACACCCAGATAAAGATAATGATACAGATATGTTCCATTATGGAGCCAATAGAACCAAAGCTGAAATCAGAAAGAAAGTGAGGGGGTTATGAAGCTAACAATAGAACTTGTACCACAATCTGCTTTCTTTAAGAATGTAAGGTCTGAAGTATCTAAAGAACAATGGGATATAATTAGGCGAGAGGCATATAAAAAAGCAGGGTACAAGTGTCAAATATGTGGTGGGGTAGGCGAAAAACACCCTGTTGAGTGCCACGAGATATGGGAGTATAAAGATGGAGTTCAGAAATTAATTGGTTTTATTGCTATTTGTCCTGCTTGTCATCAAGTAAAGCATATAGGATTATCCCGAATGAGAGGATTGGAAGAAGATTGCATGAAGCATTTAGTGAAAATTAATAATATAAATGAAGCACAAGCTTATACTTATATAGAGAATAGTTTTGCTATATGGGATGAAAGAAATAAACAGGATTGGAAATTAGATATATCTTTATTGGAAGAAGTATAAACCTACAAAGGGGGTTGAGATGAGTAGAGAAAAATGTTGTGAAGAATATGGAAATAAGATTACTGATATGTTGAACAAAAAACTATTTAAATGTAATGAAGCTAAGTCGCATAGAGTTTTCTTACACCGCCTGTCAAGTTTTTTATTTAAAATTACGGGGAATGTAAATGCAACAATGAGATTAAACCATATAGGTTCTGGATATGGTATTTCTCATCTCACAAACCAACCCCAAGATAAAGAGAGGGCGTGATGAGAGAGATTAAATTAATTGCAGATATATGTGGAGGGTCAGGTGCTTGGAGTGAAGATTATTTACAGGCAGGTTATGAGGTAATAATATTTGATATTAAAGACGGTTATGATATTAGGCTCCCTAAGGTTCAACAATACATAATAAATCTAAAACCATATGGCATATTAGCCGCACCGCCCTGCACGCAATTTAGTTTTGCTAAGACAACAGGTTCTGCTCGTAAAGCAGAGGTTGGTATGAGAACAGTAATTAGCTGTCTTAATATAATATGGGGGTGTCAATATAGATTAAAAGGTTCATACTCTAAAACTACACCATTAAAATTCTGGGCTTTAGAAAATCCCAATGGTTTACTTAAACACTTCTTAGGAAATCCTCCTTTTGAATTTAACCCTTATGACTTTGGTGATAACTATAAAAAGAAAACTCATCTATGGGGTTGGTTTAATGAACCTAAAAAAACGCCCATTAAATGCACTAAGCCGAAGTTTGATAGATTACTTACAAAAGAAATACACCCTGAATATTATGGTAAGCTAACAAGGCAAGAGCGGAGAGCAATTACTCCTGCTGGCTTTGCTAAAGCATTTTTTGAAGCTAACAGATAAAGAGAGGAGAGTGTGATGAATAACACAATAGAAGTTTTGGAAGATTATGTAGACCTAATAAATAAATATATAGAGAATTGTAAAAATCCTCAAGTATGGGTACTGGGTGCAAATGATATAAAATATGGAACAAAATTAAAGAAAGCCCTCACCAAAGCCATAGCCACCCTTAAAGCAGTAGAGAGTGCAGGGGATGAGTTGCCTAAGAAGAGAGATTGCCCTCGTTATGGTGCAACTTATGACTCTGAATTAGAAACTAAGGTTAACACTTTTAACGAAGCATTAGAGCTTTTTGAACCTATCCTCGCCAAGCAGATACTAAAGAATAAGGAAGCACAAAGCATTACTGCTCACGAAATAGAAGGCACTACTGAATATAAATGTGAGCATAAAGGCACATTAGATGGAGATTGTGTATGGTGTGCCTTATCAGTAGCAGAAACAGGATTAGATAAACAAAGGGCAAAGGTTAAGGAACTGGAAGCAGAGCTAAAAATAGAAAGAAGCAAAACAAGTATACCAAATAAACGGGTGCCTAATTGTACAAGGTTAATAAATACATTGTTAGAAAGATATAGAAACTATTTAGAGGGGTTAAATTGGATAGAATTAAAACGATTAATTAATGAAGGAGATTGAGAATGGCACACGATAAATGTTTAGAATTAGCAACTAAGCGATGTGATTGTATAAAAGATACTATTGATGAA
>Ga0222637_1000492_pt1 | contig 17385 bp, 27 predicted proteins | sample AntAcemetagen143_FD_181149 | JGI IMG/M metagenome (GOLD analysis project Ga0222637, IMG submission 181149) | Saline water microbial communities from Ace Lake, Antarctica - #143 | ecosystem: Environmental > Aquatic > Non-marine Saline and Alkaline > Saline | place: Antarctica: Ace Lake...
ATTACGAAACCTTTAAATAGTTTATTTTTTATTGTTAAGATTATGAAAGAGGCGGTGACAGGATGAGAAAGATTGAGAAGAAAGATTTTTTGACAATAATTATTGTGTTGCTTGTATGTGCGTATGTTTTTTTGATATTGATGGTTGCGATCCCCTTTGATCAAGAGGATTGTGTTGTTGTCAAAGGCACTTGGTTGAAACAAGAATTAAGACCTGACTGTGAGGGATGTTTGCATTATTCTTTTATTGTTCAGGATAAAGTTTTTAATTACTTCGCACAAAATGAGTTTTTACTTAGGGATGATTTGGATTTTGGTGATGATATAAAAATTAAACTTTGTTGGGATGATCGTGTCAATGGATTTTTAACAAAGGGGATTGAAAAATATGAATAGTAACCAAATAAATGCCTTTTTAATGGAAAGACCGACTGTAAAACTTGCAAGTTCCCCTATTTGTTCCGATAGGGTTAAGGGTAAGTCTGGGAACATTTTTGGTTACCCGCCTTTCATAAACAATATATTGGGGGCGGTTATTTTTTAATGGCAAGAAAAGACTATATGAAAAAATATAATAAAGAATATTATGATAAACATAAAAAAGAATTTTTGGCAGAGTTGAAATTGAAAAGGAATAATAATGAGTGGAGAGATAATAATTTATTATATCAAAAAAAATATCATCTTAGATGTATGATAAATGATCCTAATAAATTAAGGAAAAAATGGCAAATCGATTATAATTAACTTCCCGGAGAGCTACATCGCGGAGACTTCGAAGTTAGCAAAGAAAGACGCCATAGCAAAGTTCCTTAGGGTTGTTAAGAGCGTGGAGAGGCTTCTAAGGGCAGATTTTAGTTTATTTGGGAAGTATAAGTTTAGAGTAGCAAGACAGCACTACGCCCTTATTAAGAACTCCTTAGCACGTCAGTATTTAGAGGATGGGAAAAAGTTAGCGGTTTACTCAGGCCGGGGCTTATGGCTCCTAATAGACAACTCCTACAACTTAGAGGAATTAGAAACAGTACACCCAAAGACAGCCGACAAAGATAACGGGAAGGTTCAGGATTTTTTTAACGGCTTGGATATGGTCGAAGGATTTACTCCGCAGTTTGTCTTAAAGGCCTTAGCGGAAAACAACACCCAACTTTTAGCTTATGCGGATCAGAATAGAGAACATTTAGCTTTAATACAAGACTACCGGGCGGAGAGTGTGGAGAATAGAAAAGAAAGCGCAGAAAACAGAAAAGTTTTAAGCCTCCTAATCCAACAACTAAAAGGAGGTGGGAACAAATGAGCTTAAGACATTGGTTTAATAGAGTTTTCCGTAGATCGTACTTAGACATAGGACAGATCCAACGGTTTAACAAATCGGTAAAGGTTTTCGCATAATAAGAAATTTTACGAAACCTTTAAATAGTTTATTTTTTATTGTTAAGATTATGAAAGAGGCATTTAATTTATAATGGCGTTCGGGATGGACACCTCAGGATTTACGTCAGGGATGTTTAATATGTTAAGCTCCTTCTTATTTTGGTTTGTTTTAGCGATCCTTTTCGTCGTTGTCGTTATGGGATTTTTATTAATTAGGAGAAATAGAAAACTCACTAATACGGTTTTTGAGATTACTTCTTTAGGTCGTGGGAAGATAGGAATTAAGACGGGTAGGAAAATGAAAGGAGGATGGTTTAAACATCACTCTACTTTTTTCGGACTATGGGATTATGGATCCGAAGAAGTTTTCAAATTAAAAGATAACCGAATAGTTCTAAACATTTCTTCGGAGGACTTCCACGAGATTAACGGGAGGATGGGAGTATTAATTCAAAGATCCCCGGAGGATCCTCGAATAATTGTTCCAATAAATAAAGCAAGATTAGAGAACGGAGAGCTTTTAACAAAGATCGCCCCGGCAGATTACAGGGGGACGGTTGTAGATATTATTAAGAAAGCAGAAAAAGAAACCTCCGACAAATTAGATAAGATTATGCAGTATGCTTTTTGGGGTGGGATTATTTTATTTTCATTCATCAGTATAATTTTAATTACTCAAATGGTTAAGAACGGACAAACGGAGGCTAAGGATCTAATCCTCGAAGCCGGGAGAATGTCGGGAGAACAATTAAAAACAATTTGTCAGGGCGTCCAACACATAGGGGAAAGTGTGGCCTCCTCGACAGCCCCTTAAACAATGAAATTAAAAATTAATGGAGAGTATCAGGAGGTAGGAGTTTGGAGTTTTCTTAAGTGTTGGTTTATTTCTTGGATTTTATTTAACCTCACTATCGCCTTAATATTTGTAGGAGTGTATTTTTTAAATGGTTGAACAATTCGCATACGTGGACGCAGACACCGGGAAGCCTCTAAGTATGCCCTCAGGCCAACAGCCGAATAATTCTTCTTATGTTCCTTCCGGACAAACTCAGAGAGGAGACAAAGCCGACTTATTAGAAAAGATCAGGCCGGACGCGATCGTAGAAGTAATTAGGCATAAGCTTATGGGGGAGGAGTTCGATCAGACTACTAAAAAATGGGTTCCTATCGAAGCTATGAAGGACTACGCGCTAACAAGATTAGGGGCGGAGATGATCGCTAACCTTATGCTCGGAGTAAGTTCTCAAAACGTAAGCCTTTCTAATTTAAAGGATCGTGAGATTAAGGAGCGTTGTTTATCGATAGCAAAAACAGCGCAATACATGGCCTTAGAAAATTGGATCGAGTACGGGATTAAAAGAAGATCACAATTTTATTTTATCCATGAGATAGTTTTCTCGAATACCTTAGTAGTTCTTAAGCAACCGGAAGGAGAAGGGATCCGCAAACTATTGGCCGGGACATTAACAGAAGTTAGAAATTACTCAGCAAACGACGACGCAGATAAGAAAAAATTATTAGGGATGTTTAGAAGATGATAAGGAGGTTATACTAATGGCGGATAAAATAGAAATAGACATCGAGAAAAACGGAGAGAGATTTTTCTTAGATGTAGGCGGAGAGAGGGTTCTCGCTTCCGACAAGTTAGGGGAGATCATGGACAGAGTAGAGAGAGAAGTTAAAACTAAGTTCGGGATCAAGACGGGAAAACTGGCTAAGCTTGGGGGAATGTTTGGAGGATGAGCGGACAACAACTAAAGGCCTCAGGAGACGACGACTTTATAACAATTAGAGGACAGCTTCAAAATTTCAGTACGTTAAAAATTATAACCTTTCAAATTGTTATTAAGGATCAGTACGCCGTAGGATCTTTCGACGATCCTTATTTTGCGCGGAAAATGGTTAAGCAAGAAAACCGACAGGGTAACCGTAACGTAAGATATTCCGAAAAGATCAACTCAGCAATAGAACATTACCCAAACAAAACAAAGAACGAGATCGCGAAGATCATCGGGAAGAAGCTTAAGGACGGAGGGGCTAAACTTCAAAAATGAAATGTCCGGAATGTGATAACGATATGGAACTCGAAGCCCGGGACGGTTATAGTATTTGGGTTTGTGAGGTTTGCGATAGCGAAAAAGATTACGAGGAGTTAGAAGAATGATCTCTCCCCAATTAATTATAATCATAGGAATTTTAATTTTAGGTATTTGGAGTTTGAAAAGATTAAGAGATAACTTTTCGGAGAGGCTTTTCTTTACTATAGGAATGTGGCTTTTTATTATTCAGGGAGTAGCCGGATCTTATGGGTTAGGTTTAGAATGGGGGATCGCTCCGCTTTGGGTTAAGATCTCGAAGATCGCCTCACTAAGTTTTAACTTCCTAATAGCATATTTCTTTTATTATTTAAAATCAAAAGCCCCGGCCTCAATGGGCGGAGCCGGAACAACATTAACAGCGGAGGAAGTCAGTAAATTTTTAGACGATGAAGATAAATAAAAAACCATTCAAAGAAAAATTAGCAGACGAACTTAAAAGGATTTCTAAAGAAGCAACCTCAAACTTAAGTTTATTAGAGGCGTTGGGGACTTTTGTTTTTACTGGTTTTTTCTTAGTTCTTTTTACGATTGGATTTAACGGAGTGGCTAATAATCTTTTCGATGGACTTTTCGAGATCTTAGTAGTTTTATTATTATTGTTTATTGCGTTCAACTCCTTAAGGATCAGATTAAGCAACGGTTATTTAGGTTGGGGAGTAATAATTTATTTAGCCTTTGGTATTATGTCCGGGATCTCCGGGGAGTTTTCAATATTCGAATTAGGAACAAATGTTCTTAGGGGGATCGTAGCGATTACGATCGTCTCATTAATTTACGAATGGATAGTTAAGGGGCGGAAGAAATGAAACTCAAAATACCCGAAACAATTACAGAGAAAGAGTTTATTAAAATTATTAACGATCCACAAGTTAAGAAGCGATCTAAGAATAGGATCGCTTACCTACTCATGTTTTACCAATGTCTAAGGGTGTCTGAGGTGGTTAAGCTTACGTCGGAGGATTACGATCCAAACACTAAGCTCCTCCACATCAGACAGGCGAAAGGATCAAAAGATAGACGGATCCCGATCTCCCCACAAACAATAAGAGCGGTTAAATTTCTCCCGCTTGGTTCGTCTAAGGCTAAGGATAAAGGAGTTAGAGCTTTACAGTATGCTTTTAAGAAAGATGGGATTAGGATCATCGGGAAAGATCTACACCCCCATACCCTCAGACACTCCGGAGCAACTCACTACCTAAACGCTAAGAGGTGGGACATCAGACAACTACAAAGATTTTTAGGCCACACAGATATTAAAATAACTCAAATCTACACGCACGTAAACCCGGAAGATCTAACTAAAATTATGTGGGACGAGAACTAACACTTTAACAAATGGGGAACGGAGGCGATAAAGAGGTGTGTATTATTTTTAAAAATTCATGCTCCTATTATAAAAACCATCCAAAAGAATGTTCCTTCCATAACTGGATCGCTAAGATGATCGCTTATTTAGATTTTGGAAAGAAGGTTTGGCCGGAGCCGAACGAAAAAGAAGTCGAAGCTTTTAGATCCGTAACAGGATATAAATCTAAAGATTGGGGGAAGCGATGTTAAAATTATTTGAGATGTTTAGCGATGAATTGTAAATTAACAGGGCAAGAAAAAAACTTCCTCTACCAAAAATATATTTCTGAGGGAATGGATCCAGTTCAGGCCGGGAAAAGAAAGCGGAAGGTTATAGATTATATTGATAATCTCCTTTGTAAGTTAGAGCAACAGGGAAAAACGAAAGAAGAAATTAACATCGTATTTAAAAAAGAGTTCGCCAAACTATGCGAGAAAGAAGAAAGTAGGGGAGTTAAACGAAATAAAGGGAGGAAGGCCACACGTAAGAAAGCTTAAAGCTTTCGTATAATAGCCTATTAAACGAAACAATGATCCACGGAATAAAATTAAAAATCAAAGAGCAAAGAGAGAGGCTTAAGATTGAAGAAGCGAAAGAGAAAAAGGATAAGGATCCCCGGAAGATCCAAAGCCTAACTCGGAGTATCAGATCTAAGAAGGCGCAGATTAGAAAGATTAAACTTAAGAATTTAAAAGGGAGGTTTAAAAAATAATGGCTCGAGATCATCCGGAAGAAAAGAAAGAAGAAACTCAGTTCGTAGAGAGGGAGATTAATCTTACTTTGATTAACGCAAAGATCAACGAAAACACTAACTTATTAGTTGAGATAGCTAAGAAGGTAGGCGTTGATATGGATAAGGATTAATTCCTAACCACTTAGATTTATTTTTATTTTAAATTCAGGAACAGGCCGGAAGATACATTCCGCGATCTCCGGCTTTTCTTTTTCTACACATTTCCCACAGGGATTTTTTAACGTGCTTGTAATTTCAAACCAGTACGAAGTAACAAACACGCAACCAATTAAAAGAGCTACGTCTAAAATTACCCACAGGATCAGGATAGTTTTATTTTTCATAGGAGACAACCGTTATATTTTTTAGAAGATCCGAAAGATTAACCGGCCGATAGTTTTCACACCCGGCAAGATCCGGATTAAGTTCGAAGCAGAGTTCACAACTCCCGCCCTCCAACTCATTCTTATATAGGATAGTGAAACCCAAATCGAAAAGCCCCACTCCAACCAGTACGACAGCGAAAATAATCCCTAAACTCTTTAACTTATTGTATTTTTCCATCACAACACATCATTTAATCAGTATATTTATTATATATGTCTAAAAGTCTACGTCTAAGCCTTACGCCCCATCATATACCCCCATTTCTTGAAGTATACGCGAAATATGCCTCTGTCCAACAGGAACAACCCCGTAATTAGTCGGGATCTTTCCTAACTCGTCTTGTGTTAATCCCATCGATTTATAGATGTATTTTATATATGAGTTCCTTTGATTAAGCCAGTTCCTCGCTTGGTTCGATACCGTCCTTTTCTTAAAAGCGTCGGCCTTCTTCTTCCTATATTCTTCTTCATCTACTACGTAGTGCTTTGAGAACTTACACGGAGGGAAAGGGCTTTTGGGCTTAGAATAGTTATAAGTTTTCTTCCCATTAAGATAAAGGTAGAGCTTCTTAGATCTCGGGAATATTAAATATTGTCCTCTCTCTACACTATCTTTTAAGTACACATGGATTAAACTACTCGCTCGATGTAGTGCGAACTGTTTATCCAAATCAAAGAAAGAGGGGAGAACAATTATAATAAATAAGTTCTTCTGTCGCATTTCGGTAGCGATCGCACCCATAGAACGATTAATCTCACTCATGGAAGCCCGGGAGTTAATAGCATTAAACCCCTCATCCAAAAGAATACACGCTCCCTTTTTAATCTTAGGATCCTTAATTTTTTTAATAAAGTCCTCAGCAGTAAAAACAATATTATCCAAACTAAAGTTAGGATCTAAATAGGCGCCGTATTGCATAGCCAAAACACTTTTCCCGGATCCTTCCCGGCCATCTACAACCGTAACAAAGTCGAAGTCTTTTTCTAAAACCCTATATCTAACTTCGTCTAAATTATTACGTGCGACATTATCCATAAAGAAATCGATCTCACGGGTTTTTAATTTCTTAACCATTAATTACATCCCCTCATTATATCCGGAGGATCCGAACATTTTACTATCATCCATTACCTTAAATAGAAACATCTCCATATCTCTAAAAGCTTTTTGTACTTCTGCGACTTCGTTAGGATCGTCAGTTCTACCCAAATAAACATTAGGGAACTCGTTAGCTTTCTTAATTGCCTCGATCCTTAATTCTTCCCATATCTCTATATCGGTTTTCTTTTTTACCTTCTCCTTCTTCTTCTTCTTATCGGCCTCAGGATCTACAACTTCATCCTTAGGCTTTTTGTTTTTGAATTTGTGTTTAACAACTGTAAAAAGATCTTCTAACGCTTGGAAGTATGCCGGGTAATCTTTAGCCATTCGAGAACGAGAAACTACCTCTAAGTGTACGCCTACTATTTCCGCGTATTTTTGCCTTAAGTCGTATGCTAAATCTTCCGTCATTTTTTGCCTCTTTCATAATGTAAACATATTTTACGAAATTGTAAACACAACGATACTTTTAAGTATATCGCCCCACTTAATTAACCATGAGAAAAGAGGCGCTAAACTATGGTAATTTTAAAGGATAGCAAGACAGGAAAATATTATATTGCTCCTTCTCCTAAATCATTCTACGAAAGTAAACCCTCAACTTCTACCGGAGGATCTTCCGGAGGCTTTAGTTCGAGAGATCCAAACGTAAACACTAACCCGGAATTTGATAGAAATATAGGAGGGATAACAATTCCCGGAAGAAGTAGCGGGGGAGGATCATCAGGAGGAGGATCATCAGGAGGAGGATCTTCCGGAGGCGTTAGTTCGATGGATCCAAACGTAAACACTAACCCGGAATTTGATAGGAAAATAGACGGAGCGATAGTTCCCGGCCAAAAGCAATTAGGCCAAAGGCTAACACCCGGACAACCTTCGCCGGATATTAATAAGGGTTACTTTGGATCAAATCCAAACATACAAGAAAGAGGGGTTTTAACAGTTACAAAAGAAGAAGGCGCAAGACTACAGGCCTCCGGGGAAGCTAAGCCTTATTGGGTTGTAGAAAGCGAGACACCACGAGACGCGATAGAGGAGGGAGCTTTCGCCGGATCAACTCCACAGATCAACAGAAACCTAAACACCCGAAGCCTTTACGAATACAACTTCCAAAACATCTTAGCCGGGAAACAAACTTATAAATCTTACAAAGATACCGTAACAGAATTTAAAGCAGATCCTCAAAGCTTCGAAGGAAGAACAGGAGTAACGAAAACAGAAAGCGAAGGAGCTTTCACTTATCAATTAACCCCGGAATATTTCGACAAAACAATAGATTATAATAAGATCCAACAGGACGCTTTAGTAGGAGCAAAGACAAGATTTTCAAACTTACCATCTTCAACGAGAAGGCGGTTAAATGTTGTTGGCTACGGTCAGGGAGTAAGCTCCGCAGTTTTAGGGATCGGAGAGTTTGGAGGGACTTTGATCGTTAATATGGGACAGGCGACAAGTAACGAACAGGGAGTTTTCGAAAAGAGATCCGTTAAGTTTGGAGGGACACTCGGAGAAATTAGAAACTATCCTTCAACTCAAAGCACAGTTAAATTTTTAGATAGCCCAATAGGTTACTTAAAACAAAAAGCAAAAGCCCCGGAAGTACTCGGACAGGCGACGGTTATAGTTCCCTTAGCTTTTCAGGGAGTTAAGACAGCCGTAACAAATATTAAAACTTTTGGAGTAGCGGGAGGAGTTACGGAAACTTTGGCCTCAGCTTCTCCCTTCAAAATAAAGCCCGGGATTTATTCCCAACCAATAAAAAGCGATACATCTTTCACAAACATTAAAAGCATAAAAGGAACTTCGGGCGGGATCACTACGCGAGTTTATTCCGGATCATCGGGAAACATTAAATTAACAGGAGTAGAAAGATCGGCAATAGTAAACGGGAAAACCGTAGGGGGAGGTTACTCGTCTACCCGAACACCTTACACACAAATAAGCCCGGGCGGAAGAATAACGACAGGAACACGAACAACACTAAACCCTTATACTTTTGGATCGGGAGGATCCGGATCGGTTTATAGAGCAACAGGAAATAACTTTTTTACTCAGCAACTAACAGGATCCGTAAAAGGAGGAACTTCGACTATTATCTCATCGAAAGGAGTAACCGCTTACACTTCTCCAACAGGAACAAAGATTTACTCCAACCTAAATAAAGCCTACAGATTAACCGGGGGATCAGCTTCTCAAAGGATCGACACAGGGATTAAGGATTTTGCTTCGGGGAGAGCAACCCCTCAATACAAAACATCTTATTCAGGAGACACAAGAATTAACCTAAACACCGGATCAGCTTCCCGGGACTTTCTTTATTCGCCATCAGGAAAATACACATTAAAGCCACAGTTAGCCGGAAGGGAATACGATCTTAACGCTATCTTAGGAGGAAAAGGATCCAAAAGCTATACTTCATTTAAGGGCGGAGGATCATCTTACGGATCCGGATTAAAATATAAGTTAGGATCTCCCGGGATTAGCGCAGTTGTTCAACCTCCAACCCCGGCAACCCTACCAACATCTACGAAAGTAATCCCGTTTAAAGCTTCGCCACGATTAGAAACGTCTCCGGGTTCACGATACGCGGGTTTAGGAATGTACGAGCAAACAGTAGGAGGAAGATTAAGAGAATTGGACGCAAAGGTAGACACCAAAATAAAACCGGACGTAATGGTAAGCGCGGTTATTCCAATGGTTAAAACAGGAATAAAGGTTCGAACAAGATCGAAAGGAAGATCACGGGCAAAGATAGCCCAACCCGTAGCGATAGCGATCCCAAAAGTAGACACGGCAATAAAAACTAAAACAGTAGTAAGAGTTAGAAGATTACAGGCCGGAAAACAAACAACCCTTCAAACTCAGGCGCCTTTAAATGGAGGATCTTCTTACTCTCCTTATAATCCCCCGGTTCCTATACCAATCCCAAAACTTCCAACTTTCGCCGGAGGTGGTAGATCGATGAGTTTAGGAAACGTCAGGCCGGGAAGATCCCCAACTCGTTACGCTCCATCTTTCAAAGCATTATTTTTTAAGATCAGAGGACAGGCTCCGAAGGGTAGGGTTAGAACAGGGATAAACTTCCGGCCAATAACTCCGGGCTTTTCTTTTACCGGAAGAAAAAAAATAATAAGAGTTAGGAGAATTAGATTATGAAAAAGTGTTTAACTATATTTTTCTTATTAAGCGTTTTGATGTTTTCTTTTAATATAGTTAGTGCGGAGAAAGTTCAGACAAACGTAAACACACAAACAGGCCTTCAAGTTTTCGCACCTCAATTTGAAGCGACAAAATATAACACAGCCCACACCCTACATATACACATATCTAATTTATCTAATGGCTACCCTTTACAGAACACCGTAGCAGATTGTTACCTCCATTTATACGGAATGAATGGAGGACATTTATTTGAAAGCGAAGCCTTAGAAAAAGATACTAACGGGTGGGATTATGAGATAGAAATAGCAGAGGGCAACTTTACAGAAGCCGGAGAGTATAACGGTTATTATGTTTGGTGTAATAATACAGCGGAAAACTTAGGAGGAGAAGTTAAAGGAATTTACGAAATAACAGCAAACGGAAGAATAACACCGGACGGTATAATTATTTTAGGCTTTATTTTAATCATGCTTACTATTTTCATTTTGCTAACTGGTTACTTAGTTAGAGCCGTTGGCTTAATTGTGGAAGCTTCATTCGATATTATGGACATCGCTTATGCTTGGGGATTATTCTTCGGGTTATTAGGGATTAGGCTTTTTGCGGGGATCTATTTAGGAAACATAGAAGTAAACGACTTCTTAGATTTATTAATTAAAATCTTAGCCTTCCCTTTCGTGATCGTTCCAGTTGTGGCTTTCTTCCTCTCACTTTTCAGAACTAAGAAAAAGCAAAAGGAGAAAGAGGCCGAATGGTAAAAAAATATAGAATGGTTAGGGTTCCAGTAGAAGCGCTTAAAGGCTTCGAAGCTAAGAGGGTAAAGATGGAGAAAACAATTAAGAATTACACCGGGAAAATCGTAAAGGTTCCCATGACGCAAGTTATGAATTTCGTAGCCAACAACCCGACAGAGATCCACGAAAACCAACTAATAAAAATCGTTAGAGTAAAAAAAGTTAGGAAGGTAAAATTATGAGATCAATATTAGACAACAAAAAAGGCCAAATGGATTTTCCAGTTTTGACGTTTGCGATCGTATTAATCGGATTAATTCTTTTAGCTCCAATAGTTCTAAAGGTTGTTAGATCAACCGTAACCCCTTTTAGTTCAGCCTTAAGCAACTTATCAACACCGGCCGGAGATCTCGCTTCGACTAATGTTAATTATGTTTTAGGTGTGTTTGTTAATTTTTGGGATGGGGTTTTAATGTTCGCCTTCTTACTCGCGGTTATTCTGTTATTTATATCGGCCTTCTTAATCGACGCCAATCCGTTTTTTATGATCCTATATATTTTAATGTTATTCTTAACCGTGGTTTTCGCGCCTGAGATCTTGGGAGCAATTAACAGGATCTACGACGCTAACGAGTTCGCGCAAGAAGTGGCCTTAATTCCGTTCTTAGATTTCCTTAGGTTAAACTTCGGAGTTGTAATAACTGGGATCGGGATCCTAACTATGATTATTATATATGCTAAAATAAGGTACTTCCCAAAAAATGAATTTTAAATTTTTAATGATTATGTGCATGGCGATTTTATTAGTTGGATCAGTTAGCGCTTTAGAGTTTGCTATAGATAATTATAAGGAAGTATCAGAAAATAACAAATTAATAAAATATAAAGACAAAGCCTTATTCAGCGAAGATATAGATTTAGCAGAGTTCGAACTTCTAACAAATAATATCCAAATTGTAGATACGGGTTATGCTAAAGTTTTTGAGTACAAAGTAAAAAATCAAAAAGAGGACGTCTCGAAAATGATAGGAGCAACGGATTACTACAACACAAGAAAAGGAATGTTAAAAATTAATATTGATGTTGATCTAAAATACAAAGTAATAACAATAATCGAAGAAACTAAGTTAATATGCGAGGCCGACTTTGAAGGTGTGGATATATGTAAAGAAAAAACTTACGAGAAAGAAGTAGAAAGTTGGGAAGATTATAAGGCCGGAGAAATGAAACAGGGGAAAGAGATTATTATTTCGGGTTGGACTAATGTTAATTTCGGGGATAGGATCGAGTGGGTAACCAATTTTTACGATGATAAAATGAGGGCTATAGAGTGGGCTATATGGACGGCCGGAGACATAAGTTTAAACTCCCCGGTTGATGATTATTTTTTTGTAGATAATCCGGTAACATTAGAAGGAAACGCCTCAGTAACGAGCGGATCGGGTTTATTGAATATATCTTTTTGGACAAATGAGGGAGGATGGTCGAGAAAAGACACAACCTTATTTAGTAATAATACCCCTCAGTATGAGCCTCATAGTGTAGCCGTAGAACAATCCAATACGGCACAATGGCGAGGAATGAGAATAACAATAGGAGACAACCCCCTAAAATTAACGGGGGTTACACGGTTCGGAGGTGCGGATTTGCCTAACCGTGTAGAGCTATTCGATCAAACGGACGGGTGTACAACAATGGAGGCGACTACTTCCTTATCGGGAAATGATTTTACATTTAGTCAGGAGCATATATTAAAAGCAAATAATATTTATGTTTTCGAGTTTAGCCAAAACAATATAGATTTATATAACGCATACAGAACACAAAACTCCCCCGTTTCTGTTCCAGTTGTAGAAACAGATTTCACATGGACTTATGGGACTAATGCGGATTGTGTGAATGGTGGAGGTTGGATTAATAATATGGCAGGTATGACTTATGAGTTAATGGATGGAAGCGGAGAAGTTGAGTATAATATAACAGTAACCGACGGCGTGGAGTGGACTATTGAGGCCTGTGATGGAAATGATAATTGTGGATTTGCAGACGAAAACAGGAGTATTTTAGTTAGTGATTTAGCAATAAATTTAATCTCTCCGGATAATAATCTAAACACAACATCCTTAAATATAAATTTTAATTGTACGGCTGAGGGACCGGAGGGAGTTAATTCATTAAACCTAACAATTAACGACGTAGTTTATAATTCTGTTATTGGAAGTGGTAGCACAAACTTAACTTCGGACACAATAGAAACTTTAACCAACGGGGATTATGTTTGGTATTGCACAGCAAACAACGACATAACAACTAAGAACTCAACGAAGTATAATTTAATCGTAGACAACATAGCCCCAACAATAATTATAAATTCTCCAACAGCGACAGAGACAACCGAAACACTACCTAAAAACTCCTCGCTAAATGTAACAATAGAGGACGCACACCTAAGCACGTGTTGGTATTATACAAACGATAACACAACAAATATAACCTACTCATGTAACACAGTTCAAAATATAAGTTTTAACACGGGAGGATATAAAACGATTTACGCCTTTGCTAATGACACATTCGGAAACGAAAACACCACCTCAACAACTTACCTAATAAACTACATTCAGGAAAACGCAATATATGAGACGACAATAATAGAAGGAGAAAGCCACTCAGTAATATTAAACATAACCGCGTCGGATATTCTAACACTTAACGCAACGCTACACTACAACGGAACAGATTACAGCCCGACAATAGTAGAAACAGGAAACACCTCATTAATAACCTCAACTTTTACCGTACCGACAATAACACAGAACGAACTAATTTATTTTAATTGGACATACACACTTAACGGGATAGATTATAATAGCTCAAACTTTAATCAAACTTTAATATTTTTAACTCCCTTAGTGATCTCCGCCTCATGCGACGACAAAGCCTTAAAATTTGATCTTCAAGACGAAGGAAACCTAAGCGCATTAACCGGAGACATAAAATATAATTTTAAGTATGGGATTTCTAACGGATCCTTAAAAACTGTCCACGGATCCTTAACAGGAGTAACCACTTTCTACGCTTGTATCAACGCCACAGTATCGGAAAACTATACTTTAGGTTATGGAGAAATTCAATATAGGGACGGGATTTATGTAGATAGAAGATATTATTTATTTGAAGGCCAAACAATAAGCAACAACACACTAACAAATCACACCTTAAGAGATCTTCTTATGGCGGATCAAACTTCTTTTTTATTGACTATGGAGGACACTTCTCTAAATGTTTACGCGGAAAAATATACGGCTTTATGGAGATGGTACCCGGACTTAGACGAGTATCAGATAGTAGGGATGGGTAAGACGGACGACGACGGGGAAACTGTCGCACACGTTCAAACGGAGGACGTAGATTATAGAGTAGGACTTTACGAGAGAGACGGGACTTTAATTAAGTTAGATAATCCCCGGCGTTTTGTTTGTACTTCCGCGCCGTGTTCTTTGACGATTAGAGTAGGAGCCGGAGACGTGGATTATTCTTCGGTCTTTGATGTTCAGGCAGAAATAACTTACGACGAAGATACGGGAGTATTCCTTTTAATTTATAACGATCCTAATCAACTAACCTCAGAGATGAGGTTTTTAGTTACGAGAGAGACGGGAACAAATACCTTAATAATTTGTAACGATACGAGTAGCGGATTTAGTGGGGCGATGTCATGTAATACCTCAATGTATAACGGATTAAAAAAAGCGGTCGCCTATAGATCAGCCTTCCCGGAGTTACCAATCGCTCAAAAAGTAGTTAGTTCGATCAACAAAACTTTTAACTCAGGCTTCGGCTTATTTATTTCCGTGATCTTGTGGTTAGCGATCGTCTTAAGTGGATTTGGAAATAATCCTATATGGACTATAATCTTAGCGGTTGTTGGACTAATCCCGGCGCTAATAATGGGATCGATTAATATAGCGATCTTTACAGCGATCGCAGTTTTAGCCTCGATAATAATACATTTCATAAAAAGGACGGTGGCGAGATAATGGGAGAAGGATCTCTAAGCGGATGGACGGAAGGAATTTTATTAAGTATAGCCTTCGTTATTGTGTTGGGGATAGTTGTAACAAACTTTAACGGAATGTACGATCAAGATAACCAAATAGGATTAGGGACAAACTCAACAGCAAAAGCTTTTATAGAGTATCAGGACACGGCCGGGGATCAAATCACAGGAGGGGAGGCGGACTTTGATAGCGCTTCGGGGATTACTTTAAAATCATCTTGGGGAGTTACGAAAGAAGCTTTTAATATTGTAGGATCCTTCTTAACGGGCGGATGGATAGAGCAAGTTTTCGAGATGATGAATTTAGGAGAGGCCGGGCAAGTTTGGGCGAAATATTTAAGGATCCTTTGGGTGTTAAGTTTGATCTTCGCAATACTATATATTTTATTTAAGGTGGTGGCGTAGATGGGGGTTAATTGGACAAACGTAATAACATGGACGGCAGTACTTCAAACAGCTAATACAAATAGCGGTTCTTGGTTTTGGACTTTGATAATGTACGCGGTTTTTATAGTGGCGCTTCTAATTTTCTCAGCTTGGGGATTTGAAACGGCGCTTTTATCTTCTTCTTTTATTGCTTTGATCTTAGGGATCTTCTTCGTTTATGCGGAGTTAGTGGCGTGGGAGTGGACGCTTACCTTTGTCGGTATAATATTGTTTATGTTTATGTATATCGCTTGGAGTTCGAAAAAGTACTAATTGTTTACACTTTTCGCTTTTCTGTATGCTAAGTTTTTATAAAGAGAAAAACCTCTAATTATTCATGGCTATTTATAAAACTCATAAGGGAGGGTTAAAAAATGTTTGATAATCTAACTAACTTAGGTTATGGTATAATCACTTTCGCTATTCTTATCGGTGTAGGTTCTGTTATGCTTTACCAATTCGGGAACGCAACCGGTGGGACAGCTAACGTAACAACTACTTACCTTTTGGGACAGTTGGGACAGAGCGGTTTAGCGGGATGGACTCCGGCTATAATTGCTTTTAGTGTGGGTATGCTATTCTTAGGTGCGTTCTTCATAAGAGGCGGTCGGAAATATTAAGCTTTTTTAGTGTACTAAAAAATGTTTGATAATTTGACTAACTTAGGTTATGGTATAATCACTTTCGCGATCTTGATCGGAGTAGGTACAATTATGTTGTATCAGTTCGGCGGATCTATTGGATGTGCGACAGACTACACTTTCAATACTACGGCGGGGAATTGCTACGAAACAGCGAACACCTCGAACACGGCGTCACTTTCCGGAACTGCCTACACAAATACTAATTATTTGGTGGGACAACTGGGACAGAGCGGTTTAGCGGGATGGACTCCGGCTATAATTGCTTTTAGTGTGGGTATGCTATTCTTAGGAGCTTTCTTTATTAAGGGTGGCCGACAGTATTAATTTACTAAGTTAAACACAACCAATTTTTTTATTTTTTTTTCATTCCCGGGAGATCCCCGGGTTATAATCAAAAGGTGGGGATTTTAACGCCTCTTTCGAGTGTTCTAAGATCTACCTTTCGATCGGGTTCGGGCTTGTCCTCACTCGTTAGAGTGGATCCTTTTCGGAGGATCCTCTCATTTTCTTACCCCTCTCCCCCCTTCGCTTCCTATGGAAAGCGTTAAGAACTTCGTTTTACTTACTATTATACGAAATAGGAGGGGATCACTTAGCAACACGTCCGGCGATTTCTCCGCGGTATAACCGGCCTCCCCTCCTGTAGCTACTTTTTACTGTTCCTTTTACTGTTCTGATACAGATAAACGATACAGATAGATTTCGCTTTTGTCCCCAAAGAATGAAACGACAAGTATAAAAAGAAGTACAACTTTTATAAGGCATGGTAAAAGGTAAAAGTTTGTACTTATATATACTTTCGCGGATAAAAAAGGGAGACAACCCGGCAAAGATAGCCCGGGATTTAAACCTAAAAAAGCAAAAGATAAACTACTATATAGCGACGTTAAAACGTGAGGGATGTATAGAAAAAATAGGTTATGGAGTTTGGGAATTTGTTAAGGATTTTCATAAAACAAGTACAAAAAAAACGATAGTGATAGGTAAGAACGGCGGGGGTAGTTTGAAACCCGGATCGGTAAGAGGCCACGGTTTTTTATTCAAATTAGAGCTACCAAATAATTTTAAGAACTGGGATAAGAGGGAGGAGATCCTTAAGAAATTAAAGGTTAAGTATGATCCTTATTATGTGGGGGGAGTGGTGCGGGGGCAACGGATCACAACACAAAAGACAAAGGTAGCCCTAACCAACAAATCGATTATAATTAACTTCCCGGAGAGCTACATCGCGGAGACTTCGAAGTTAGCAAAGAAAGACGCCATAGCAAAGTTCCTTAGGGTTGTTAAGAGCGTGGAGAGGCTTCTAAGGGCAGATTTT
>Ga0222637_1000495_pt1 | contig 17347 bp, 14 predicted proteins | sample AntAcemetagen143_FD_181149 | JGI IMG/M metagenome (GOLD analysis project Ga0222637, IMG submission 181149) | Saline water microbial communities from Ace Lake, Antarctica - #143 | ecosystem: Environmental > Aquatic > Non-marine Saline and Alkaline > Saline | place: Antarctica: Ace Lake...
CATTTGGTGAAAGCACTCGATCTATTAATGAACCAGCTTGTAGTAATGGATATAATATAGAGGGGGAACCTACATCTTGGCAGTATGGCGATATATATGGGGTTAACTTATCCAAAGATGACATCAAGGGTGAAGAAGTAAGAATAGAACTTGAAGAAGCTAGTATAACTCAGGGATTAGTTGGGAAGAATGTTGTATTTATATCATACCCTAATAATATTAGCATTCCTTATGTAGTTGATGATTTTGAAAAGATCAATCTTGGTAAAGACAATGAAGCAGTAGAGGTATTGGATATATCTATGTCTGATAAAACTGGTAAGGGAATAAGAGTATGGCTTAATCAACCAGTTACAAAACCTATAAAAGCGGATAAAGCAAAGATGAATTCTGGCGAGTATAGTATAATATCAAATACAGATAGAGATGTATGGTTGTTGCCTGCTAATTATCGTGTGTTCTGCCTTCCGAACGAAAGAATAGATGTTGAGAAGCCATCGGAATATATTGGGAATGTAATGGAGCAAAAGATTGCTGAATACTCTGAAACCATATCTGTTAGTAAAATAGCAGAAGATGAATACGAGGTCAGTACTAGTGGTATTAAACTCGATAGATTAACCAAGTCTGCTGCAAACCTATACGTGAGAAACTATATGGGTAGAGAAGTCGGTGACATTGATGATCTTCAATATGATACCGATTACAACATAAAGAAGACGGCAGAAGTAGAGATTGGGACTCCTGGAAAGGAATATTCAATAATAGATAAATACCGTGGTGAGTGGTTCAAGGTCGCACAGGTAGTAAAGAATGATAAGTCGATCAAGGAAGCAATAGATAGATTCAACAACAGTCCGAACCATAACTTCAAGTTTGCTGATGTGTCTGATATCGTTAAGAACATAAGTCAGGTGGAATTCATTGACGATAATAATTCTAAGGGAGTAAAGGATATCCTACCCCTTTTGAATGACTCAATAGATAGGATAGGTCAACTCCTACTCCTAACCAGACTATCCCGCATAGAACTTAATGGTAATATTGTTGACCGGGCATTTAAGGCATTAACCACTCTATATAATGAGATAAAGGGCGAAAACAGGGATAATGAGTAAAATAATTGTACCCATCCGGATAATACCACATGAGCAATATATAAAAGCTATGCTGTTATCTGGATTGGATTATGATGATATTAGGGCAAGGACTGCATTACAAGGTTATAGTGTATTAGATAAAGGGTATATGGATGATATATCCGATAGGTGTAAGGCTCTTCCTGGTGGTGATGAAATGATGAAGGAGAATAAAAAGAGGTTATCACCCAAGAGTAAGATTAAAGAGCCATATATATTGGAAGAGACGGTTGATGAGTTTAATTATCCTGACCACTTACGTGACATAATATATCATTCAATGGGATATCCTCTTGCGAAGCATCATAGCCAATTTTATCAAAGCGTTGTGTCAATACTTGCTAATAGACGGGAGAGAAGCTTCCTTGAAATTGCTGAATTAATGAATATACCAATTGAGGAGATACAGAAGAACTGGTCTAAGATAACCGGAAGAAAGAGATCTGATAAATCAAGCAACGTCAAACTATCATGCTATAATTATTATTACTGGAGATTTACATTATCGAATATGAGAGAGCATGGTGCTAGTAGAGATATTGATGTTTGGACGTATCTTGATATGGATCGAGGGAACCACTACTATGATACACATAAAGAACTTCTATTTACATCTTCGGTAGTATTATATAGTTTTTTCGGCTTATTGACTGATGAAGATAGAATGACAATGGAGAAAGAAGAGTATGGCAGATGTCATCATATGATAATGAATTCCTTTTATGATAGGAACTATAATCTACCCCCATGGGTTATATCGGAGCATTCAAGAATATCAGAAGGTATAAGAAAAGATGAAGGCGTTGAGGGTAAGGACTTCCATAGAAAACAACTTGATAGAATATTTACCCGTGTCGTAACAAGGTCAAATGATCATACTTTAGCACAGATAAAGAGAAACGAAGACAGGTTAACAAGGGAACCAGAGCAAGATGAGCCAGCGGTCATTAAACGAAAATAATAGCATAGAATATCTACGGAAAGTATTCAAGAATGAAGCAAGTCTTGATAATATAAAACTTAACCCAGTAAGCGATGTCAAGATTGAAGATGCAAACCTTGATGACTATGAATTTACCCTTGCATCTGTAGCTGAGGGAATACTTAATTTCAAAGATGCTCCATATTCCTTAGAGAATTTCCCCTTCTGGATTGATATATTTAACAGTCCACGTCTTACATTGGATTCAGAGATGGTGGACAGGAAAATGGTATGGAAATGTTCAAGGCAAGTAGGTAAATCTGTATCATGTGGATCATTGGCATCAACATTTTCCGTAATGAGACCATCATTTAATACTATAATATGTCAACCTACAGATCGTCAGATAGGGGTGTTTTCATCTGAAATATTGAAGAGCTTTAATTTAGAGTCAGTTGTTACAGCGGTATGGTATAGAGATAGTAAAAAGACTGTTAGGCAGGTAAAAAACTTTGGATATTTGAACAATTCGCGAATATTGTTAGCGAATATCTATAATTCGGTACTATCGGCACGTGGTGCTTCTGGTGATGCGATACTTATTGATGAGTTTCAGAGCATACCAGAAGAACATGCAATAGTTATTGAGCGTTGTGCTGCAAGATCAAAATATAGGATACTAATAGTTTCCGGTACTCCGCTTGAACCTACAAATGCACTGCAGAAAAGATTTGATATGTCGACACAAAACGAGTGGATGGTACCGTGTATGCACTGCGGTTACTGGAATGGACCACTGGGTGGAGATGGTAGTGATGATATTATATATAATGTGGGCAAAAAAGGACTTATCTGTAGGAAGTGTCATAGAAGAATATATCCTGAGGATGGTCAGTGGGTTCCTGCATTCCCAGATAAGCATATTGCCGGATATCATATTAATGAGCTTATGGTTAAAGGTACTTCTTGGCCGTCGTTACTATATGATCTCAACACCTATAGCCGGTCTAAGATATGGAACGAAATCTTTGGTATATCATATAGTGGTGATGCTTATCCAATACCGTTAGAACTCATGGTAAGACATTGTAATCCATTATTAAGGTTTGTTGATAGTGAAGCCGAGGCTGTGCATGCATCTGGTGACTATATGTTTGCCGGGCTTGACTGGGCTGGTGAAACAGTGCAGGGAAGAAGTAAAGATAAGATAATGTCTTATACAGTGTTGAATATATCACGATATGACGTGTCCACTAATACGCTTACCTCTGTATTCGTCCGCAGATACTACGAAATAGCTGACTTTGATTCAGACAGCCCGAATAGTGTTCTTACAGATATAATACACTGGTTAAATTTATTTAATGTAAAAATGTTAGGTTGTGATTATGGTGTCGGTCATAAAGAAAATCAGCGTATCATTAAAGAACTTGGTGTTGGCAGAGTAATGGAGATACAATATCTTGGAGTAATAGCTGATTTTTATGAATACTATATAAATGCTAACAAGTGGGTTGTGTCTAGAAATAATGCAATAGAGGATTTCATAGAGGGACTTAAGTTAGGAGAATTCGAATTCCCAAGGATTCAGGAAGTGTCGGAGTATATAACTGATGTAACTAATATAACCAAGTCCAATGACGCACTAAAACGGGTTACATATGGCAAGAATGGAACCGATGATTGGCTTCATACTCTTATATACGTAATGCTCGCCCAGAGGTTCTTTATGAAGAGTCCAAAGTTCCAATATAAGATGAGGAAAAAATAAATATTGACAAATATAGTTGCTTTGTCTTATAGTTAATATGGAAAATATAGATATTGTAAACAGTAAAGGAGAAGATATGAAATGTCCGACGATGTTGAAGACAGCAGGTAAGAAGAAGAAGGAACCAGGTTATTCTGGGGTACAGGGAGCTTATAATAGAGCAGTTAGAGCGGGAGATAAAGGTATTAAGAAATTTAGGACTCATCCTGTTCTGAAAAAAAAATATCGTAGCACTATGATTAAAAACTATATAGTACAACCTGCAATTGGTACAGCAATAGGAAGAATATTAGGTGGACCTGGTGCCGGTACAGCATTAGGGTTTAGTGGAGGTATTCTTTCAGGGATGATTGGGCAAAATATAGACAGAACCAAGGCTACACGTGATTGGTTACAAGATAGAGGGATGACACACAAAAGTAGACAACCTAGATTTGCAATGACTCCAGAAGCAAAGGAAAAATACCTAAGCAAGAAGTATCAAGGTGGTGGTTACGGCAAGGGAAAGACAGCAATGGATGAGAAGAAGAAACCAGGATATTTTGCAAGGAACATGGCGGCATCGAGAGCAATGAGAGCATCAGATACAGGGGTTAAATCAGTGTTAGCAAAAAAAGAACTTATTAAGGCAAGGACAAAAAACATGCCAGTGAACTTTTTAGTCATTCCTGCCGCAAGTACAGCAGCCGGGGCTGGTTTAGGTAGATTGGTAAAACGCACAGGGGCTGGTGCTGTGGTTGGAGCAACTATTGGACTTGGAACTGGTTATTTTAAAAACCTCATTGATATGGTTAGAGCAGATAAAAAATACTTAAAGGGAAAAGGCATGAACATGAACCAATTTACTGGTAACGTTAAACTTAGTCCTGAAGCAGCACAGAAGTATTTACATAAAAAATATGTCGGTGGTGGTTACGGTAAATAATATACCGGAAATAAATATAATGGGTAAAATTAAAACTATTAAGGATGGTAGAAGATGAAAGATGAAAGCGTAAGCGAAAGAATCCGTAAGATAGCTGCTGAGGAAGAGCTAAAGACTGTAGTTGGTGATGATGGTGCAGAAAAGACTGCCGCAGAAGTAATGGAAAGTTTAACCCGTGATGCTGTTGTAAAAATAGCATACGAAGCTGAAATGCAGAAGATAGCAGAAGAAGAGGGTATCGTGATCACTACTCCCGAAGAGCTTGGTGACTTTATCACAAAGAGAGCAGAAGAGATTACTGTTGATTTTCTTGCAAATATGCCAAGTGAAGAAAATGTGAAGGTCGCATCAGAAATTGATGATAAGATCAGTAAAATGACTCCGGAAGAACTTCAGGAAAAGTATGCAGATGACGTAGCCTGGGGACAGGGATTTACTCATGGGTTCATCAATGGTAAGGAAGCAAGTTTATCCGAAGAACAGGACGGTTTGTTTGAAGCATTTATGGGCAAGGTCGCAACCATTGTTGATGAAGCGACATATGGTAAGATCAAGGAAGGTATGGAGGGCATGGATGCACCATTAGAGGAAGTCAAAAACATCGCCACAGAGACCGCAGCAAGTATTATTGTCGACGCTGCCGGTGGAACAGAGGCTCTATCCCAAGAAGCCGCTCAGAGTGTTAAACAGGTAGCAGACAGTATTGGTGAACAGGTAGCATCAGAAGTAGCGGCAATAACAGCTAATACCGAAGCCCCTACAGCCGCTCCTCCTGCACCACCACCAGTTGCATAATTAATCGCAATAGCGTGCCTGTGCAAAACGGGCACGCATATCTTAAAAGGGGTATCTAATGGATAAAAATTCGACGATAAATAAAATAGCAGATGAAGCAGTAGCTGACTATTATGAGGGTGAAAGTAAGGGTACCCTATCTCAATCAATAGCTAAAGTAGCAGTTGGTTATGGTGTTAATGAATTAGAGGTAGGTCTGATATGTCCTATTGCCAACCACAGAGTATTCCAGAACAAATATGCACAAGATAAGCTTGCAACATTTGATATTGCAAAGAAAGAAAAGGTATTGGGAATAATGTATCCTAAAAGAAAGGTTGCAGTAACTATAAGTGTATCAAAAACAGCCGGGGTATTGGAAAGTATATATAAGACAGCCGGGGCAGAAGTTGTTGATGAAGGCTTAAAGGAACAGATGGAAAAAGACGTTAAGGAAAAGACAACTGCCAATACAATGGAAGCGGGAGCTAATAATGCTGATATTCTCAACTCCTTGATCGTTAAGAGAGATGGATTATCAGCAGGATTATACAATAAGGTTCTAACACTGTATCAATCTGGTGTTCAGTTAAATGAGATCTATGAGACACTGAAAAAATCCTGGGGTGATCACAATAATGAGAATACATCTAAGGTGTTTAAAGAGATAATCGACAGAATGGTTTCTGATGGTTACATTAGTGATGATTCAAGAGGTGATATGGATAAAGACAAAGATTATGACGATTACGAGATAGAACCTGGTAATGTTATAACTGAAACAGCTAATAAAATAGCATCTCTGAACGATGATATATTGGTAAGAACAGTAGCTCAGTGTAAAATAGCGGGAATTATAAAGACGGCAGGGAAAGATAAAGAGGCTAGTGATTTAATTGGTATGATTATTGACGATGATCTAAAGTTGATGATTAAAGATGGTGGTGCCATTAACTCGACTATGAATGCTGTAAAGAATGTATTTAGGGGTAAATCTGGGGACATGATTAATGACATTGGAAGGTCTGCGTTAGTTCTTGGAACATTAAGTTCACTGGCATATTTGGGAAATAAAGGTATTATCGAGATAAAGAAACCAGCAACTAAGAATAAGCTATTAACAAAATATCCAGAGATGGAAGCATTAAATAATAGTAACCCTCAGTTATTTAAAGACTTATTTGATACTTTAGTAGTGGCTAACCCATCATATCTGGATATGCCTTTTGCATTAATGTCATTGATAAGGAAACACTCTGAATACGGAGTTATTGATGCAAATACAATCAAAACCCTAGGATCATCAAGACCAAGTAATCCATTAGAATCGCTTGAATCAAACCTATCTGGAACGGTAAATAAGTTAGTACAGCAAAATATGCTAGGTCTTGATAGTAAAGGCAATAAGAATACATAATGTCAACATACCAAGATTTGGTTGTTAGTAAAGATGGTCGATTAGAGAAAATACTATTCGATAGTCAGTCCTATGGTGGGGGTGAATATAAGGCTCAGGTGGGAGATATTGAAAGGCTATATCGATACGCAGAATATTACGCTGCATATACTGTTGTCGGCACAGCACTTGAGAAAAGAGCAATGTATCCAATCTCTAGTATGTATATTATTGCTGATGCTGATAAAAAGAAGACAGTTGAGGATATAGTAAGAAAGATTGGTCTTAGGCAGCGTCTTATGGAAATCAGTATGAAATATAGTACTTATGGATTAGTCATAGCAATACCTATGAAGCCAATTAAAAAGCAGATATCTTGTAAATCATGTGGTCAGATTTATGATCTTCGTGACTTAATGGAAAATGGCAAAAAAACATATAGATTCCGAAGGGGCAAATTCCGGTATAAATGCACGAATAAAGAATGTAATCACTATGGTAAAAACTTCACTTTTAATTCAGTAGATTCCGTTATCAAGGACCCGTCAAAAATCAATATTGGTGTATGGTCACCATATCAGATTAAGCCGATAAGGAACGATATAACCGGTGAAACAAGGTGGATATATAGGATACCACCAGAGACAATAAGATTGATAGAAAAGGGTGATCATTTCATCTTATGCGGAACCCCTAAGCTTTATATAGATGCTGTATTCCTGAGTAATACATATGAGATAGAAGCAAGTTCAGATAAGATACATGTATTTGAAGCACCTACTTCAAGAATTGATGGGAAGCCAATGCCACCATTAGCAAGGGCATTTAGAAGTCTATCAATGAATGAAGCATATATGGCAGCTAACAGGAATATATCAAAAACATTCTTAATACCATTCAGGACCCTATTTCCGGTTGATAGGGGCACGATGGATAGACCTATCCAAAATACCATTGATATGCCTAATTTCAAGACAGCCATGAGGGTAGAAATAAACAAATGGTTAAAGGACCCGAACTATATTCCGGTAATGCCATTAGAGATTGGTAGTAAAGATTTCTGGGGTAACGGAAAACTCTTAGTTACAGACCAGCAAGTGAGGAGTAATACTCAGGATATATTAGCTGAAATAGGTGTGCCGTTGGAGTTTATATATGGTGGTGCAACCTGGTCTAGACAGAATGTATCCACTGTCATCCTTGAAAACTCATTCAAGGTATTGGCAGATATACTTCAGGGTTTATTAGATGATGTATCAGATATAATCAATGAGACTATTGGACTTACCAATAAGTGCTCTATTAGACTTGGTGTACCTAGGCTTGTTGAGGCTATGGCAGAAAATAGTTATCTAAAAGAGGGTATGGAAGCAGGTGATATCAGTAAGCAGACATACTATAATAACTATAATATTAACTACAACGAAGAGAAGAAACGAGTTAATGATGATCATGAAGTTAATGTTATTCAGTCAGAGGAAAGGGGTAAGAATCTTGGATTGGAAGAGGTTGCTAGATTAAAGGTTGTCGACGGATATCAGATTGAACGGAGAGAAACGGAGAGGAAGGAGAGATTGAAAGACAGCCTTGTTATGAGTGCTATACAGAATGATGATATCGCAAGACAAATATCTAGCGAGAAACAAATATTAGATATGAATGCAAAAATGCAAACAAAGATGGAAAGAAAATCTATAAAGATAATCACTAAAGCACAGATAAAACTATTAGAAGAACAGAGTAAAATGCAGATTGATGGCATGAAGCAACAGATGAATATAGAAGCACAGAATATTGAAAAACAGATGTTAGCCCAGAACAAAGCAGAAACAAAAATAAATGATAAGCAACAGAAAGAGCAGGAAGAGATGCTCATTAGTGCAGGTGAACAAAGCCTTACTGACCCAGAAAGAAAGCAGATGGAAAGACTAAGTAAAGAGCAAACAAGGGCATTTCTTATTGAGAAGGGAACGGCTGTGTCTGAAAACAGTGATGGAAAGGGTAAAAAGAAAGGTAAGGGTAGTAAGAGTAAGACAGTATCTGTTCCTCCCCCGAAAGAGGATGAGGTTATGAAAATAGTTGAGAACCTGTCTAATATGCCAGAGGGAGAAGAGAAGTATCAGGCAATGTTGGAGATACAAGGAAAATATCCAGAATATTATGAACAGATAATTAGTATGTCTAAGGAAGAAACAATAAAAAGATATGTTGGAGCGATAATAAACTCTGCACCAGGTGGAGAACAAGAGTTGATCCAGGAAATCGAAGAAGGTTATCCGGATATATTGGACACCGTAGGCCGTGAAGTTAAAAAGCAGATGGTAGTGCTTGAACAGGCTAAGGAATATGCTTATGAATTATATAAGAATAAAGATAATAAATCTATTTATATGCATAAAATTAACGAGATCAATAAATATGCTCCGACTGAATTTAGAATAATGATATTTAGATACTATGAGAACTTGGTTAATACAGAACTGGATAACGTCAAGGTTGTATTTGAAAAACAAGAACAAGAGAAGAAATTAATCAAGAAACAGGATAAACTTGCAACAAATATAGCAAGACAGTTAATGGCAATGAGCGAAGAGATCCGGAATTCACACCTTGCAGGCTATAGACATGAGGATCCAGTGCTGTTTGATAAAATAACAATGGCAATAGCTAAAATAAGAGAATAAGGAGAGGATATGTCGATATATGACGTTAAAACAAAAACCAGAGTGCAAAGTGGCAGAGATGGAAGAAAGTATGGTCTTTATGGTAAAGATATATTACATGGTGTATCTAATCAAGTATCACCTACTGGTGTATATTACGACGCTCTTCAGTTTATGGCAGAAACAGTATTTACCATTATAACGGATGAAGAGCTTTATACTGGGACACATGTTGGCGTACATTTTCCAGCAGGGACAATAGTCCAGGGTCGTTTCACAGGCTTAACAGTAACGCCGGGTTCTACGGGCATTGTATATGCATATAGAGTGAAGAAGAGATAATGTCTGAGATATTAAGCAATACTGAGTTTGTTGTTCCCATATTTAAGGCAGACGGCGATCCATATTTAGAAGCCGATGGTGAAGCAATACTGGTTTATGCAAAGAGACTGACAGTTGCAATAGCCGGAGACTTTCCTTACACTCATTGGGCAGTAGATACAGATAACGTAACCGGGTTTGGACTTTATGGTGGTACAATTGCCACCGCCAAATTTACACCCCAGGGGAATGGGATCTGGACCAAAGAAATGGACACTAGTTTACTTTTTATAGATCATCCAACCAGAGAAGATAATTATTTTGTATTTATCGGAGATGAAGATGTTCCATTTACTACTGATGACTGGACACTTGTAAAGGGATATGACCCAAGATATTTTGGTACACTGAATTTTCCACCAGCACTGATATCACATTTAATTTCTAATGTGTTTATTGATGATGGTGGGGTCACAAAGGTAGCTGAGGCTTATATCGAAGCTGCTTTAATCGCTAAGATAGATGCAAATACTACCCATTCAACCGGAACAGGAGAAGACCATTCCTCGGTGTTAAGTTTAGTTAATAACTATGATATGGATACAATCCTCGCAGCTATTGCAACCGATGAGGATATATTGAACGCATTGGCAAATAAATTATATAGTTCTAGCTACCTTGCAGAAAGAATAGCATCGCTGACTTAATAGTTATTATGCGGTTATAATGACAACAACGCTATTAGATTATTTAAAGGAACCAAATTTTGGTAAACAAACCCTGTTGGATATTCTTATAAACGGTAATCAATATCCGGTAGCACTAAGGAATGAAAACCCAGATTTTAGCCGTCCAACCCAACAGATAACTAATCTAAGGCCAAGCCAGTATGAACTGAGATTGCAATATGGTATGCGATCAATAGAGAGTGGTATAATAACAGATTTATCATTATATGGTAATGATGCTACTATTGAGGGGAGAGAAGTAACTAATGAGGATTTTACGACACCAGGAGTATTGGGAGTGGCAATAACTCTTTCCGGAGCGAGTGCAGCCAGGGTAGCAGCAGGTGATGCTTCGGTTGCAGTTATCAGCGGCGTTACGGTTACCACTTCCCCATTCTCAATTACATATACAGAAGATGTTGACTATACAATAGATATTATAGCCGGGACAATAACACCAATAGTTACAGGTAATATGGCAATAAACACAGATTATAAAATAGACTACACATATTACACTTATGGTAGAGGACAAAATCAATATGCTTTACACCTAGATAACACTAAAAAGGTTACATGCATACACAGTGATAGCGTAAACCTTACTGATGCCATGACCTTAATCGCTGTTTCGGATAATATAAGCTCTGGGGACTTGATAAAAAAGGATGATAGCTACCATATAAAGATAGCCGTTACGCACGTGGACGACTATGTCCCAACGGCAGTAGTTCCAGATAATACTCCAACACCTATATCTGATGAAGGAATATATAATGTTATAGTTGAAAGTGTGGGTGGTGGAATTTTGTATGTTGATGGAACCGATTATGCTATTAACAACACAGAAGGAACTATAACTATTCTTGACTTCGGAACAATTACTGGGAGTTATCAAATTACATACGACAGCTATGTGTGTACGGCGGGTATTTATATACCAGACGATGTCTCCTCGCCAACATTACACGAATTAATAGCTAATATTCGCCCTGGGTTCACCCATATTGCATTAACATATAGTTCATCATCTAAATTTAAACAGCTAAAGCTATATGTTGATTCAAAGTTAGTTGCTTGGGAGAACCTCTCAGATGCACTTTCAAATGACATTATTGAAAGTGCTAATTCAATAAATATAAGTACTGGAATGGAAGTTATTATTGACGAATTAGCGATATATGGTGAGGAACTTAGCCATAAAGAAATAGTATCAGACTATTATTATAGAGATGACAAGTTAAGTGGTAGTATAGTTAGAGGTGGAGGGGGATCAACACCATCCACGTTTTTCGAGGGATTAACTAATGTAACTGTTGTAAATGATGCTACATATACATTATTATCAACTGATTATCTTCTTGATGTTAAAAGAACCGCTACCGGAACATGTGCAATAACTATACCGGCAAGCGAGTGCTATTATGGCAGAACATTTAGGATTAAAGATAGTGGAGGCAATGCATTTACTAATAATATAACCGTAACAGCAACAGGATATAATTTTGAAGGTTTGGGTAGTATATTGATAAGAGATAATTATCGAGGACTAGAATTCTACTTCAATGGCACGGAGTTTATGATTATGTCAATGAAATAGTTTGACATATATTTTAATATGTTTACTATGGCAGTAGGAGTGATTCATGAATGTATTGTGTAATCTGGCTTTAACAGGATTTAGGTATGTACCTATAGTTATTAGGACCACAGATGAATATATCTATGTTAAAACTGCTGTCCTTGGTGTGTATGAAAGACTTCTTACTATTGACGGAATACCTGTTAGAGTAGATAAAGTGGATGATGTAGAATATTTCTACGTAAAAACAGCAACACCTGGTGTATATGTTAAATATATTACTAAGGGTGGATTACCGGTACAGGTTACTACAGTTTTATCTGATTATGAGTATTTTTATGTAAGGACAGAGATAGAAGGTGTTTATGTTAGATATATATTGAAAGACGGAGCGTTATTCCTTGGCGAAAAAGAAACAAATACAGAGGAGTATTTTCTTGTTAGATCATCAGACGTTCCCGGGACATATGAAAGGTATTCCGTTAATGGCGGTGATCCGGTTGTCGTAGGAGTAGATCAAAATCTAGAAGAGACATATTACGTGAGAAATGATGAAGGTGAATTTGTAGAATATCTACTAGAAAGTGGAGAATTGTTTATAACAAAAAACGAATGATAAGGAGAAGATTATGAAGACGAAAAGTTTTATTGTAATGGCGTTTATCCTGTTAATGGTATATGCTGCTTATGGGCAATATTTAAGCACTTATACTGGGGCAGAGTTGGATGAAGTGGTACTGAAAGTAGTTTCAGTAAGTAACGGTACCGGGCAGGCAAGCAAGGCATTGATTCTTGATGAAGATCTTAATATAGCAAACATCAATAAACTAAGTGCAGACACGTTAGTTGTATCTGGGGTGGTAATAATACCTGGCACAAGATCAGGTGAGAGGCTTGTAAAGGTTGACACACTCGGAATTATGACTAACACAGACCTTGTTGATTGGGTTGTATCTTCATCTGACAGTATGATAATTGTTACTGATGATTTAGATGGGACAATAACATTATCGTTGCCTCAGGCAATAGATACCCTCGCTACCGTAGAGTTCGGTGGAGTAAATGTAACACGTTCGGGCATTACGACAGTAAGTATAGATGTCTCTGGACAACTATCAGTTATACAAGCTGATAATGGAGGGGCAAGTGTCGGTAGTCTCATTGAAATTCTCCAGCAAGCAGGAGAAACTTACTCTGGAACAACCGCAGGATTAACCATAAAAAACTATGATGAAGACGCTACCGTGGTACATGGTTCTGGGGAGAATACAGGGCTTGCAGTATTTATGAAGCAGTTAAGTGCATCGTTGGCAGGTGGTGAGAATTCTATAATGTCGTTACATTCCCATGCCTCGGCATTAGGTAAACTTGACCATGGAGTAGTTGTTTATCCAGATACCGTAGGAAGCGTTTTTGCTGTTAGGGCTGCCGTAATAGACTATGGGCTAGATTTCTATGATCGAGCTAACGTGACCGTAAACAATGCGGAAATCCGCGGAAGCAACGGTGAAACAATTGATAATATTACCAATGGTGAATGGGGATTTGGTGCTGCCGATTTAGTTGCTACTGGAGATTTAGAAATCGGCAGTATTGCATCTGATAGTGTTGTAACTGCTGACTATTTTACGGTAACCGTTGACAGATCGACAGACGAATATGATTTTTATTATGATTTAACTGATAGGGATGGCGGAGTATTCCCCGATAGCGGTCCATTTAAGACTTATATCTATAATACAGAAGTAGATAGAGAAGCCACTGAAGATATGACTGGTGATTCTAGAGACGTGATGTATAAAGGTGTTTACCGAAATTACGGACAGAATGACGCAAGCTCTCAGGTGCAGGGAATCGGTATAAGCGTCCGCAATGAATCGGGCGGAACAATGGGCACTATAAAAGGTGCTGAGTTTGCAGTTAATACAAAATCTGGTGCAACTTCTACAAGCGTAACTGGTTTAGAAGCCACTGTAGAACACTACTCTGCAGGGGCAACCACCAATTTATACGGGGCAAAATTTGATATCAGAAATGAAGGTGCAGAAGCTACCAATCAGTATGGTCTAGTAATAACAAATACAGACAACAGCACTGCTAATGCTTCTGATGCTACTATCTATATAACAGACACAGGAACTAATACTGGTTGGGACTACGGAATTGATATGAGTTCTGCCACGATAGGAATTTCTGACATAATATGTAATAATGGTGCCACTATATATAATAGTACAGCAGACCTTCTGACAATTACCGAGGCAACTGTTGATGTAGATGGGGCTTTTACCGCAGGGTCTGTTACAAGTGATGCAGGGGTTTCCGGCACTGCTATAACTGGTTCGTTAGAGGCTAATTTCACCAATAACGCCGCTGCTGTAACTTTTGGTGCAGTCGGAACTGATGCCGATGTATTATTAACATTCGATGCTGTAACTTCCCAAGGTTCAATAACTTTCATGGAAGATGAGGATAGATTCGACTTTGATAATGATGTCGATGTAATAAGATGTTTTACGGCAGGGTCTGTAACTTCTGATGCCAATATTGCAGGCCTTACCTATGGAAGTGATTCCTCGATCTCGGACGCAGAATTATTAGTACTTGATGATGGTGCTTTGACAGAAATATTCGTTGGTGGAGGTGCTGGTGTAACCCCAGTTTGGACTACGGCTACAGGTACTGGTGCCCCTGTTAGAGCAGGATCTCCTTCCTTTACTACCCAGATCACGACTCCTGATATCTCAGTTACGGATGATGTTTTGTTAGCTGACGGTGCAGTTGTAGGTATTACTGGAAATGAGGTTATAACATTCCTTGCTGCTGGAAGTATTAATTTCACCGGAGCTACTGTTGATGTTGATGGTGCTTTTACTGCTAGCTCAGTTGTGAGCGACGGTGCAGTTGGAGGAACAGATATTACTGGTTCAGCAGAAGCTAATTTCACTAATAATGCTGCTGCCGTAACATTTGGTGCAGTAGGAACAGATGCAGACGTTGTATTGGCATTTGACGCTGTAACTGCTCAGGGTTCAATCACTTATATGGAGGACGAAGACCGATTCGATTTCGATAATGATGTCGATGTGATCGGAGATTTTACCGCAGCAACTATCACTAGTGATGCAGGAGTTTCTGGAACTATTCTATCTAATTCAGCACTACAATCTACAACCCTTGGCAGTGGTGTTACTACTTTTGCATTAACTTCTAACAGCATAACCCTTACTGGGGATGGCGGAGCTAATACACTTGGGACTATTACTGGGGCAGAAATTGGAGTTTATGTTATAGAATTTGTTGATGGGCTTATAACTGTTACTGATACAGATGCAGGAACAGCCGATACCATTGATCTTTTGGGAACAGCTACGAATTTAACCAGTGCAGACGATACCACTTTAATGATTTGGTATAACGGCACCTCCTTCTTAGAAGTTTCCAGAAGTGTGAACTAATATTAGGTAAATTATGAAATGTCCAATTATGTTAAAAATTGCTCTCAGCACTGGTCTTTTGGCCAGTGCTGCTAGGGCAGCATCAAGTAAAAGCAATGTTCTATATAAGTCATTAAAGGGAAGCGGTAATAAATTAAAGAACATAACCGGAAGCCTGGCTAACAAGAAGAGGATGCAGGCAAATAAGTTTCTATCGAATGCCTGGGCAAGTAAAGGTAAATTCCCTTACGAAAGCTCTATAATTAGTCCTAAGGTAAGAAGAGGATCCAGTATCTTTGCAAAGGAAGATATGGGATTAATGAAAAGAATAAGAAGAAATAAGTTTAAGTCAATTAAATAGGAGGAATGAATGGAAAAAGCAATGAAATGGATTGTTATTGTATTGATTTTAGTATGTATTGCAGTAGTAGTTACTAACGTTAAGGTACTTAGTGCTATTAAGCTTACGGAGGAAATAACTAGGCTTAATAATGACCTAGAGGTGAAAACATATCAGGCTGATAACCTAGCTCGTAATTTATCCGCAGTTAACAACCTTCTGCAGGCTAAAAGTGAATTGATCCCACAGATCAACGATGTGTTGCTGTTGAACGGATATGGCGATCAAAGAAGGGAAATAACCGTGGCAACTACGAAAGATAAAGCCGTGGAATCTGGTGAAGTAGATAATGAATAATAAGGAGATATTATGAAGTGTCCCATTATGTTGAAGGTTTCAGCGATGGAAGAAAAAGAATTTAATGATATCAGAAAATCACAGATATTAGGAGCAATAAAGGGGACAGCGGCTGGAGGAATATTAGGGACTGCGGCTATGGCATTAACCAGAAAGCATCCATATCTTAGGTTAGCTGCTATACCTTTCGCAGGAGCATCAACAGTGGCCGGTGGTATCTATGGGCATAGTAGAGGAAAACAGGTAGCACTTAAGAAGATCAATGAAAAAAAAGAGCTTAGTTAAATAGAGGAAATAAGGGTACACATGAAAAAGATAATACTAATAGCGATCATCTTAATGGCAGCATTATTGATGTGTGCCCAATACAACCCTGGTAAGTTTGACAATTTATGGATATGGGAAGCTGATATCACCAGTGCAGAAGACTCATTGACATTTAATGGTACAACCATATATCCATTCCCGGATAGTACAACTTCGAGTTTGACGGTATTAGGAACAGCCAATGAAGTAACGGTTTCTACGGCTAATGATACGACAACTGTAAGTTTGCCAGACAGTATCTATATCGAGGTTATTCAAGTAGATACACTCTACGCAGACTCTATTAATGTCAGAACGATAACTGGCTCTGGTGATTTGAATATTACTGGAAATATATCAGGAATATTCCCTGATAGTCTGTCAGCAAAATCTTCGGTTATCGGAGTTACTAATGAAACTAATGTAGTATCTCTTAATGATGTATATACAGTAGGGCTAACTGACGATGTGAATATTGCAGATACCCTGACAGTCGGCGGAAGTGTAGTTGCTAATGGAACGGTCACAGGTAGTAATCTATCAGGATCGAATACAGGTGATCAAGACCTTTCCGGCTACGTCCCATACACCGGAGCAGACTCTACGCTGAACATGGGTGATGAGGATATAATAGTAGATACCTTGAAATCTATGAGTCTATACGATGTCTCACCAGAAGGCTTAGT
>Ga0222637_1000499_pt1 | contig 17206 bp, 18 predicted proteins | sample AntAcemetagen143_FD_181149 | JGI IMG/M metagenome (GOLD analysis project Ga0222637, IMG submission 181149) | Saline water microbial communities from Ace Lake, Antarctica - #143 | ecosystem: Environmental > Aquatic > Non-marine Saline and Alkaline > Saline | place: Antarctica: Ace Lake...
TTTACCAGCTGCGTTAGGTCCAATCAAACCAAAAATCTCACCTTGATTCACTTCAAAAGAAATGCCTTTCAAGGCTCTAAAGTTTCCGTAATCTTTAATTAAATTATTTATCTCCAATGCTTTCATAGTTTTATTATATCAAAAAACCGCGCCTTAAGAAAGATGAACAGACACAGTTTAATTTCAAATCTTTTATTTATTTTTTATCTCATCTCTAATTTTCATCCAAATTTTTCCTAATTCATTTCTTCCATTTCTTTTCAATCCCCATCCCCAAAAATTATCCTTAGGTGAATCTTCAACAAGATATCTATTTCCAGTCTGCATCAATTTATGCATTACATATGGATTCTGTTCTAATTTATGTCTAACAATATCTTCCATGATTATAGTTTTTATTTCATGCCAATTTTCTGGAGCTTTATTTGCGTTTGCTTTAGCTAATTTATACGCTTCATGTGCTGATTTCGCTTTATAAATTTTCTTAGCTAAATTTGGCGCAGTTTTAAAAAAATGAGCTGCCTGATAAGCATGCTCTGAAGTCGGCCAATTCTTTCCTTTCCATTTTACAGCAAAGCTAGAAAAATTTGAAAAAGGATAATATTCTCTTTCATAAAAACCAATGATTTTTCCTGATGTCTCAAGTTTAGAATCCCTATTTTGATATTTTATTTTCTTCATATTTCTTGATTCTAGAGGTGTTACCTATGTATCTCATCATGGACATCCCCCTCAGATCTTTTATTTATTTCTTAATAGCCACAATTCCAATATATCGTGCTCGAATATTCATCGGTAATAAACGAAAAGCAGGTCTTAATAAATTAATTAAGCATGATATAAGTTTTGATATTTTATCATTTCTAGTTACAAATCTAAAATAGAAATAACCTAGATATTCGGCTGATTTAATCTCACAACCTTCTTTTTCTAAAAAATTCACAATTTCTTTAAAATCCATAGCCTCTAATTCATGATTATCTAAAACATTTGATTCTAATAACCAATAAAGAAAATAGTATAAAGGAGATTTTAAATTAGGAACTCCAACCATAATTTTTCCGCCTTTTTTCGTTAATTCAATATGTTTTCGTAGTACGGTTTGCCAATCCTTAAAATGTTCAATAAATCCAAACGAACAAACAAGATCATATAAATTATCATTCTTAAAATTTAAAAAATCAGATTTATAGAAAGAACCCACCTTATATCCTTTCTTTTTCAACCAATTTGGAAGCAAAGATTCAGTTCCATCAAATAAATCAATGCCGTTTAATTCATATCCTTTTTCGCCGAATACAGCTAAAAACTTTCCAGGATAACAACCTACTTCTAAACATTTGTTGTTCTTTACAGATATTACATTTTTTTCAATCCACTTACGAACAGGATGATGTTTAACAACAATATCAAAATTAGCCCCTTGCCAATGTTTATCCCAATATTCTTTACTGACAATTGATTTCATTAAAATAATATAAAATCCTTATTCCCCCTCCTTAAACCTATTCTTAAGATATTCCTTCTCTAATTTCAAAGATTTAATCTTAATTTCAAATAATTCTTTTTCTTTCTTAATTTCATCATCTATTAAATCTAATCTACCCATAGTTTCTAAAAAATCATCTTGCTTCATAGATTTTATTCCTCTTGGTCTCATTCTTTTAATTCTCTTTTGAATTATTTTTTTATTTTTAGGCATAGTTTTTTTATCTATTTTTTATCCACAATTTTTACTTAAAAAACTTGACACATTTTATTAATTTTGCTAACATCTTAATGTAAACTTCGGTTTACTAATTATGCGGTCCCGCCTCGGCGGGATTTTCGCTTTCTATATAAGTTTTCTTACCAGTATAAAATTTACCAAAATCAATATATTTATCTTTAATATTATGTAATTCTCCCGCTACTTGACCTCGTACACCAACCACACCAATTTTTTTACCTTTTATCTTCAATCTTTCCAAAGGTTTTTTAAAATCAGAATCTCCTGAGAAAAGTAAAATAGCTGTTGTTTTTTCTATATCATCCATCATATCCATTGATATTTCGACATCAAAATTACATTTTGGCTCTTCAATAATTACATCAGATTTTTTGAGTTCTTCTATTAACTCACGAATTTTATTTTTTATATTTCCATCTAATAAAGTTATTGTTTTACGTTGAAAAAATAACCCTTCATTAATATCTTTTGAAATAAATTTCATTGGTTTATTTTTTAAAATAGCTCCTGTTTTTCTTATCCGACAATGAAATGCTTCGGAATTTTCCTTATCTCTTTCATTTAATCCATAATATACTTTAATTTCTTTAATATTTGAAAAAGTAAAAAGTTGTTTTATCAAATCCTCTATGCGAAATTTCCAACCTAAAACATCTTGCCAATGAAACATATTGGTTAAATCGAGATATACAAAAATAGATGCTTCTTGATCTATCCATTCAAGATAATCTTCTCTTACCATAAATTTATTTTTTATTTCCTGAGGAACATCCATAATTTTTCCTTTTTATTATTTCTTCCTTATAGATAAATTAATACTATCTTTCCTTGGAACTATTTCTAAAATTTTCTTTTTAAGATCATTATCAATCTCTTTTTCATCAAGTAATTCTTTTAATTTCTTATCGGCAATTGTAGATATATCAGACCAATACTTAGTTTTTTGAAGTAAATTCTCTAATTCTTCATATCTTTCTAAATCATAACTTTTTCTTGGAATATCATAATCTTGTTTCTTGTTAATTGCTACTAGCCTATCTCCTCCATCTAATGCTTCCATATTATTCTTTTTAGCATATATTAATATAGCTTCTTCTATTTTCTTCATTTCTTGAGTAATTATTTCTGATCTAGTTCTATTCTCTCTATTAACATCTGTTCTCTTCTCAGCTAATTCAATATATTTCTTAGCTAATTTAATTCCATTTTCTTTTAAATACTCGTTTTTTGGCAATTGTTCTGTTTTATATAAATGTTTCTTTTTTGGACAATACTTCCAAAAACCACACCAATCACACATAGTTTCTTGCGCTGGGAAATTATCTTCTTCTTCAGCTAAATTAATCTTTCCTATAAGTTCTAGGATATTATTCTTTAATTCTTTTAATTCATTATCTGTTCTTTTAGAAAATACATCTTCACCAAAAGCCACATAATGCCATATTAATTTAACTTCTTTAGCTTCTTTATAATTATTCTTAACAAAAATAGAATAAAGAGCTAATTGTTTATCTTTATCTGCATATTCTTGATCCATTAATGTTGAACTTGTCTTATAGTCATGAACAGAATATATTCCTTTTTCATCCCTAGCTAAACGATCAATATATCCAATAATTTCATATTCACCCCATTTTAATATTATCTTTTTCTCTACACCAATAGTTTGATCTTGGTCAAAAGGAGAATATTTATTATAGTAATTCTCAATACATTTCTTTCCTAAGTTATAATAATGTTCTTTATTATATTCTTTTTTGTTTATAACAATTGAATCTTTCCATCCTACTCGCCAGATTTCATCATAAAATTCTATTAAATCATCTAAAGAATTTAATTTTGTTTTTAATAAATCACGATAAAGTAATTCTAAGACACTATGAACCTGACTCCCAACAAAAGCTTCAATAGTTTCTTCTCCTTCTGGTTTTAAACTAGTTAAATACTGAAACTTATATTGCAAAGGACATCTTTTATACGTTTCTAATTTAGAATGAGAAAATTGTTTCATATATTTTTTAAAAGTTTTTGGTCGTTATATTTTTTAAGTTGCTCTCTAACTTGCTTTTCCATCCTCAGTAGTATGCTGGAATTTCCGGCATACTGAACTTTTTACTAATTCTCCCTCAAGATAAATATTTTTTAAAGACTCTAAAATTACCATGATCTTTAATTAAATTATCTATCTCCAATGCTTTCATAATTTTATTATATCAAAAAATCGTTTCTATAGGTAAATTTCCTGTAGGAAGTTTACTCAAAGAGCTTTAGGTTTTCACTGTGGATAAAAAACTTGACAAGGTATGTAGATTTGATACACTAATAACAGTATTTGGAAAAGGCGCCGACCGTTAGGACGGTGGCTTTTTTCTTTTTGAACAGCTAATCTTGATTATCTTTATATCCAAGCGGCAATCTTTGTTTTAAATCTTGATCAACAAAAATATTAAACTTTTTTTGCTAAATATATTTATATTTCAGATTAATACTACCAACTCACTTCACTAACTTTTTGTTGGCTTTCTTTAATCTTGTCTTTTTCAGGACATAATTTTTTATATTCACACCAAGGACAAAGATTATTAATATGAGAGGAAAATTCTGTATCAGCTTGAGCTTTTTTAATTTCAGAAACTACTCTTTCTTCAATGCTTTTCAATTCTTCTTTAGTCCAAACTATATCAAAAATCCTAGAATATTTAACATAGATTAATCCTACTCTAATTTTTTCTGCAAAAGGATTATGTTTAGAAGCAATAATAGCGTAAATAGGAATTTGTAAATCATATTTTATCATTTTATCCACACTATCATAAAAAGGCAATTTGCCCGTTTTATAATCCCATACCGCTAGCGAATTATCTGATTCTTGATCAATTCTATCAATTCGACCTCCTATTTTAAATCCTCCAATTTCACAATCCATCCAATCTTCAAGAGACAATGGCACTGCAGATAAATCAGCTTTTGCAATATAATTATTCAAGATAACAATAGTTTGCAAACCAAATTCTCTTTCTTGCTCTTGTGACCCAAATAATTTAGCTCTTTCTTCAACAGTCCAATAATCTTTACTAAAATTATTTTTTGTCATTCTAGCCCATGTATGCCTAACCATTTCTCCTATATCTTGGCTTTTTCTCAAATTAGTAGGTATTTTCGCAATATCAAAAAGATCTTGTAAAACCTCATGTATCACCTTGCCAGTAAAACTTTGTGGATTTTCAATGAATTCTGGTTTTAAATCTTTGTCGTTATAACATTTAAACTTAAAAGGACATAATAAATAATAATTTATATTACTAGGAAATATTTTATTTGGAAATAGATATGCCATATTTTTATAAACTATCCTCTAATTGTTTTGATAATTTTTTAAACTCTTTATCTTTTTCAACTACCGATTGATTAACTTTCAAAGATAATTGATTAATCCCCATCAAACGAATTCCATCTAAAGTTCTAACTCTGGATAATGCCACATAACCCATTCCCCGTTCAAATGACTTAGACAAATCAATCTCAGCCACATCAAGACTCATGCCTTGGCTTTTATGAACGGTAATTGCCCAAGCTAAACGCAGAGGAATTTGTTTAATGCTTGCAATAATATTATCATTGTCATCCTGAATACACCAGTTAGTAGGTACAGCGATGATCTTTTTTCCTGATTTTGTTTCAATAACTGGATAATCATTATCACTATCAAAATCAACTATCTTGCCAAGAGTACCATTTACATAACCGCTATTAAAATTATTTTTAATAAACATTATAATCGCACCTACTTTTAATTTTAATTCTTCAGGCGCTAAACAACTTTTTTTTAAAAATTTAACCAAATCAGCTGGACCATAATGAGTCATATAATAAACTGATTCTTCTCCTGGAATACGTGATAATTCATGATAGTTAATTGCGTCAACATTAATATTGTGAGTATAAATTTTTGTAGGACTTACATGATAATTTACTGATTTATATAAACGCGTTCGTAATAAATCTAATTCTTCTTGTCCTGCTTTATTTCTTCTAATCTTATTTAAAATATCAATGAATTTTATATCTTCTTGCCTGAATTGTTTATCTAAATAACAAGTTCTCATATTTAAATTCCTCCAGATTATTGATTTATAAGCAAAGAGGGGTTCTTGATCTTGTTCTACCGGCGGAAGCTGAAAAAAATCACCAGACATAACTATTTGTATCCCTCCAAAAGGTAAAAACGGTTCTCTAATTGCTTTACACATTCTATCAACAAGATCTAATCTCCTAGCATCAAACATTGATATTTCATCAATAATTAAAACTTTCGTTTTTTTTATTTTTTCGTTAAATTCTTTATTTCTAGCTATCTTTTTAATTGATTTATCGTTCATTTCTTGATTAATACCTATCCCTGCCCAAGAATGAATGGTTCTACCTCCGAGATGAGTAGCTGCAATCCCAGTAGAAGCAGTCACTCCAACTTTAGTTTCTCTTTTTTTTAAATACTCAATGAATTTATTTAATAAAAAAGTTTTACCAGTTCCAGCTGAACCAGTCAAAAATACATTTTGCCCAGATTTTAATATTTTTAACGCCTGTTCCTGATTCATTAAATTTAATTATTAAATCTTAAATATTTATCCCAATATTCATATAATTTCTTTGTAGCTATAAGATCGCCAACATTATATTTAGCAATATCTAAAAACTTTTTCTTTTTAAATAATTTTCCAACATCATTGCCAGTTATACCTTGCGCTTTAGGACTATTTATTCCAAAGGCACGACTCCAAAGATGCAAGCTCTCTTTTTTATAAACCGCTCCATAAAAAGATAATTGGTCAAATAAATCTATATGTCTGGCATTTGATAGTTGTTGATATAAATAACGACCACGCATCATATCTTTACTTGGCCTAATTTTATGAATAGCTGAACGAATCATTAAAAATGGCATATCAAATCCACGACCATTAAAACTTATAAACTCTTGATAACTTTTTGCTCCATTCCAAAAGTTTTCAAGCATTTCCTTTTCGCTCATAGGACGAAATCTAATATTATCTTTTTTAGTTTCTTTTTCTTTCATTCCAGGCGCTTGATAACAAACTACTCCCTCATCTTTTTCATAATCAAGAACTCCAATAGCAACAATTTCACCAGTCAACGCCGAAAGACCTAATCCATCTTTTAATTCCTTTAATACCTTTTTATACTCTTTGTCATTATTAGACTTTTTTTTAATCCATTTAGTCAAAACATCTTGAGTTGTTTTATCAAGTTTATCAAAATCCTCCCCAATTGTTTCAATATTAAAAATAAGCTTAGACACAGTTTTTTAAATTATTTTTAAACCCCCTCCAAATCTTTTATTTATAAAATAGACTGAATAATCGACGGAAGAGTCGTTATGTCCTTTAATTGAACAACACCATCTGGTTTTACGTCATCGATAATATTTTGTTTATCAGTTAAGGGATTTTTTATCAAAATTGCTTTTAATCCAACTCTCTTAGGAATTACCACATCTTGTAGATAGTTATCACCAATCATCAAACATTCATCCGGCTTATTATTCGTTTTTTGTAAACAAATTCTATAAAACTCTTGATCCGTTTTTTTATAGCCAATATCAGAAGAAAAAACGAAATACGAAAAATATTGAGCTATGCCGAGTTTTTTCAACTCCTTACGAGTATAAGAACCTTGAGCATAACTAGCCGTAGATAAAGTATATTTTTTAGATAACTCATATAATACATCCTTTACTCCATAATAAAGCTCTAAATTAGAATGGTGCAATTGTCTAAATTTCCATATTAAATCAAGTAATTCCTTTTCTTCTACTTTAATATTATAGCTTAGAAACACTGTATTGATTAAATTAAACAAATTATGGTGTCTTAATTCCATTTTAGGATCTTTAAATGAATCATAATATCTTTGTTTTTCTTGAGTAAGTATTTTTTTAAATTGAGAGGCATTAATAACAATACCTTGATTGTTTAAAAAATTTGAAAAAACATCCCATGCTTCTTCATTTTCGTTATAATCAATAGATAATAATGTTTGATATACATCAAAAAAGATTGTTTTCATATTATTTCCCAAACCCCCTCCAAATCTTTTATTTATTATTATTCTCCTCCACGTCATTGCGAACACCACTTTTGTCATTCTGAGCTCACAGGCGAAGAATCTAATTAAAGGTTCCTGACACCTTTTTACTATTATAATTATCTATTTATCATATCAGCATAATGCTTCATCATAAAATCATGATAAAACTCATTATCTGATATGTATTTATAAACATTAGCTGTTGCATCTGGCAATTCGTCATTGAATTCAGCACATAATTTATCTATTTTTCTTTCGTTTTCTGGAGACAGTTTATATTCCTCAATATGAATATCTTGGAACTTGAATATAAATATTATTTCTTTTTCTCCTATTATTTCGTTCCAGAAACCATTAGTTAGTTTGGTTTTTATAAGTTCAATATATTGGGACAATTTATCATTTGGAATAACAAGCATACGGTCGCCATCTGATGTCCTGTCTTTAATCTCAATACCTAAATCATCAAGCTCTTTGTCTTGAATGTTCCCTGCCCCCATTAAATAACTTAAATGATGTTGTAAAGTATTCATTTTAAATATATTTCTATTCTTTATCTCCAAATTCCTTCCAAATCTTTTATTTATTATTAAAAAGATTTCTGACACCTTTTTTTATTCCGCAGAACAGCTTTAAAAAAATATGGTTTAAATTAAGATATATGAGCCAATATAAGGAAAAGAGAAAATATAGGTTCAAGTATTCAAATTATCTATAATTCTTTGAAAAAGTTGTTTGTATTTTTGAATATCTTTTCTAATTTTAATAAATTTTTTTTCGTCATAATCAATAATACTTCCATTACTTTTTTTAATTTTCATAAGCATTAAAGTACTAGAATCTTCTGGATTATGAGCCAAATTATTTCTTTCTTGTTGTATGTTGTTATATGGTTCAATGTTTTTTTGCTTCAAAGAATTTTTTTCACATGTAGAAAAACTTAATAAAGTTCTTAATGAAAAACCAGCAGTAAAATGTCCTGATTTTACTAGTATTTGAAATTTATCTGGTAAAGAATATTTTTCTAAATCCTTATTTTTTTCTTGATAACCTATGCCTAATTTTTCCTTTCTATCTATTATTTTTTGTTTCTTTACTTTATTTTTCTTTGCTAATAATTTTAGAATTTTTTTTATCATTTCATCTAGTTCGCTTGTTTCTGCCATAACCAATCCACGAAGATTATTTAAATCCTGAGTTTTTCTAATTGTTGTATAAATTAATCCTTTTAATTTATCTCTACATGAATCTTTACTCGCACAATAAACTCCATCTAGACCTTTCGCCTTTTCTCTTAATTTAGGCTCTCCATATTTAGAATAAAATAATATTTCAGTATATAGTTCTTGCTTTCTTATTTTTTTAATAACATCTTGCCCTTGTTCTTCATTAGCAAGTTCGTAATCAATGACAATTATATCAAATTCAGAAAATTTATAATTTTTATATTTTTCAGGATTTTCATATTCAAGCACAAAACCATATTTCTTTAGATAATTTTCAATAAACTCAATTTCAGATTCTACCCAATCTTTTTCATCTTCAATCCATAAGATTTTATATTTTAATTTCATAATTATTTGGTAAAGGTTAATGTGAAAGTTATTCCTTTTGTTTTTTTATTAGATGCAACGGAAATATTAGCACTAAAAACCGATTTTAATATTTCTTCAACATGAAATAATCCTATTCCTGCTCCGTCTGTAGAAGAAGTTTTTAAATCAAAAATTCCATTTATGTTGTTTTGAAATTTTTTATTTATTCCCAGCCCATTATCTTTCACAAAAACTTCCAAAGTTTTGTCATCTCCATATAATTCAATATCACAATTTTTTGCTTTTGCTTTTTTTGCATTATCAAGCAAATTATCAAATATAACAGAAATATCAAATGGTCTAAAAGATACAAAAAAGTCTTTAGTTGTATTATCTTTTATGGAAATTTTCAAACTATCAGCTGCTACAGGAATATAATCATCTTCAATATATTTTTTTATAATATGATTTAAACTTCTTTCTTTCTTTGTCGCAAGCTCATCCATTCCACTTCCAGTCGCAAATCTTGCTATACTATTAATTTTGTCGTTCTCTTTTCTTATTTTTTGTAAATATTTTTCTAATTTTTCATATTTTTGACTATTTATAGTATTAAAAGAATGCAATATATAATTATCTATTGTCTTAGAGCTAATACCAATTTGATGATGATAACTTTGAAGATTTTTTAGATTTTTACTTGTGAAACTTTTTAAAGCAGATACTTGATCTTCTGTACCTCTTATCTTTTCTTCTTGATATTTAATTGTCCCTGCTTGCTTTTTTTGAACCTCTTCTATTTTTTTAACTGCACTTAGTAACTTATTATTGCCTGTCTTTTTTGCTTGCTTTTTTAGCACTCCCGTAGCCCCTTGAAACCCCTCATTTACCTTTTTCTCAATCTTTTTTTCAAAAGTGGAATAATCATATTCCAGATTCACAAAATCCTTTGATTTTGTGAGTTTTTGAATTAGCTCTTTAATTTCGTTTTTTCTGTCTGTAGGGAAAAACTCTTTTTTTGTTTTTGTGTTATATGTCCAAGTTAATGTATCTACAGTATATATTTCAAGTCTTCTTAATACATTTTTTTTAAACAGATCTTTTAATTCCTGAAATCCTTTTGTATTTAATAATCCGCCATCTCGACTAGATGTTTCTTTAAATTCATCAGTCGCACTATTAATAATAATGTTTCCAATAATTTCTCTTGTTCCAAAGTAACGTGTACGTCCTTGACCCTTCCGTCTATCAATCCCAAGAGAGTCGTCATTTGGTTCACCATATGGAAATACTCTGAATCCATTTTTATATAAAAATACGGAACCAAAATTTACAGAATCTATTTTCATAGAATGCCAAAATGATAATTTTGTTGGTGGACTTAAGTAAAAAAGCTGTATTTTTATATTTGCTATTTTAGAACTCCACTTATTTTTTTCTGTAACTTTATAAATTCTATCGCCCCTATCTATTAATTCCGTAGTAATAAATTTCCCGTCTTCTGATACTGAAACATCTATCTTCGTAGTTTTTAGTCCCAATTTATCAAAAATAAAATTCTCAACCTTTAGAGTCTCTTTTTCATTATGATGAATAAATATATCAAAAATCTCTTTACTCTCTTTTACTGGACTAATAAGTTTTGTTAAATGTGTTTCTATTTTTTCAACATCAGGTTCATCCCACTTTTCTCTAAGCGCGGTTACTTCTAACATTGTCCCCTTCTTAAAATCTTTATTGGGACTTTGCTTGAGACTTGTGTGAATAATATCTATTTTATTAAAATCTACTCTAGAATCTTTCTCAAAATCTCCCCATTTAACATTAAGCTGTTCAATCTTTTTATTTTTTATTGATGTGAGTATTAAATTTTCCCCCAACCTATCACAAGCAAGTCGCCCTATTCCTTTTGCCCCCGCAAAAGTCTGTCTTTTACAGCTTTTTATTACATTATTTTTCTGATCAATCTTTTCTGAATACCCAACATATAACCATTTATTCTTAATATCACATATATCCATCCCATCACCATCATCGGTAATAACTATTTTTTCATCTGAAATGTAAATATCAACTCTTTTGGCGCAAGCATCATAGGCATTTTTTACCAATTCAAAAATTGCGATATTTTTATCTACGATTAAATCTTTGCCCAGAATACTTTTTGTAGCTGAGCTAACTTTAAACTGTAATTTCTCTTTCATAATATTTTACTTTAAAAGCTGAGCTAAAATAATTCCAGCTTGTTCCCCAAAAAGAGGAGGAATGGCATTGCCAATTTGAGTATATCTAGGCACATCTTTTTTTCTTAATTTTCCGCCAGTTGTATATTTTCCCTTAAACTCAAAGTTATCTGGAAATGATTGAATTCTTGCATATTCTCTCACTGTCAAAATTCTCGGTTCTTTATAATGAACATAATCATCTGGCAAAGTTGTTATTGTTGGACTGGGATTGTTCTTATTCAACAGTTTAGTACTTGTTTTTTTTGTATTGAATTTTATCTGAATTTCTTTTGACGATAATTTTTCTTTAATAATTTGCAAAAATTTTTCTTCTGTTTTTTTTGCATGATTAGCAAATCTATGACTATCTGGACTTTGCAAAAAAGAATCTTTTCGCATATATTTTTGGTATCCTGATTTAAGAATTCTATATTTCCCCATTAAAAAACCTTTTGAATCAGAAGATTCAATAATTTCTCCTTTTTTACACAAATCCGATATTGCCTCTTCTAATGTAACTGAATTTTTCAATCCTCTTTTCCTCAAAACCTTTGAAGATTGTTTTTTTAAAAAAATGAAAAAATCTTTCGCATTTCCTTTTTTAGTAGCAATAATAATCACTCTTTTTCTTGATTGAGGTATTCCAAATTTAGAAAAATTTAATATTTCATACATTGCATCTTTATATCCCATTTTCTTTAATTCTTCTATGACTTTTTTAGATGCTGGTTTCTTATCTTTTCCCTTAAAAGCCACCTCAAAACCTTTTACATTTTCGAAAAACAAGACTTTGGGCTGCACAATTTTAATAAATTTTAGATATGAATTTATTAAAGAATTTCTTGCATCATTTTTATTTCTCTTGCCTGCTAAAGAAAAACCTTGACATGGCGGTCCTCCAACTACGAGATCTACTTTTTCTGTATATTGCTTTAGATTTTTATCTTTTAAAATCTCATTAATATCATGTTCTTTTTCTATTAACCACTTTGGAAAACTAAAATGTTTTTTTTTGTCAATCAAATTATATCTTAATGTCTCAAATGCATCTTTATTTTTTTCAACAGCAAAAAATCCGCTCCATTTTTTAGAGTTATAAAGTCCAAGTGAAAGCCCACCGCAACCTGCAAAAATATCAATATAGGTAAATTTTTTCATATATATTATATGAGCTAATTATATTATGCGAAAATTTATTTGAAAATTATAACCAACTGATTTTATATAAACCGCATATAAACATTGTATCAAATATGAAATCTTATGCAAACTTCTATATAAACTGATTTATCCTAAAATTTCGGTTATTTTTTTATTTCAACTAATTACTTTCTTACTTCTTTCTTAATTTTGTCATCAATTTTTCTTTTTTATCTTTCTAATATTAAACTCCTTATTTTATAAAATTAAAAAAGCGCTAAATAGCGCTCTTTTAATAAGAATCCCCTCCAGTGTTTAAATTAATAACACTGTAATTCATAAGTTTTATATTAACTTTACTTAATTATATTTTATACCAATTATATTAACCTATCAATATTATTTTATTTTCAAAATGCTGATTTTTGATAATTTGCTCATTCTTATCCATAAACGAATTTTATTTTCCAGATTTTCTTCGGTTGCAATCTTTACATAACATTTGGCAATTCTTTGCAACAGTCTTTCCACCTTCATGCCAGGACTTTATATGATCGGCTTCCATTTCTTCAATTTCAAAAGGTTTTTTACATTTTGCGCAAACGCCTTTCTGTTTTTCATACGCTTCTCTCTTTTGTTTATCGATAAAAGCACGGATACTTAAGAATTTTTCATTTCTAGTCAAAACATACGTATAAATTCCAGATTTTTTTGTTACATCTTCTTCTTGCATCAACTCTTTGATCTCGGCTTCCAGTTTTTTAGCGTTTAGTTTCTTGTCTTTAAATTTGTTGTACAACTCGCCCCACTGTACACTACTCATTTCTCGACGATAATTTGTAAAAATCTTTCGCACCCATGCAATCACGTCTTGAAAGTACTGCCATAATTCTTCAGCATTCTGATTATGTTGATGTTTGGCCATATAATTTTCTATCTTACCATTGTTGATCCATGAAAGTGCAGTTTCTAAATACTCTTGTCGTATTGGTGACCCACTTACTAATTGTCCGCCGTCATTTGCTAGAAGATATGCCGCACAGTTTGATTTGCTAAATTTCAGTTTAGCGTCACTCAACCATGACCCGGTATAAACCACATTGCGTATTTCTTGATCAGTTAATTTTTCACCAGCGATATTAATGATTCTAAACCAGTCCAGCCGCTCTTTATCTGTACCCTCACAGAAATAAATCATCAGTTCATAATCTAAAATCTGGTTTTGTTCTTCGTCAATCAAGTTATGAAAAAAACGATCATTAAGTGAAAAGTCTCCGTTTACATATTGTCCTATGCTAATAGTGCGCTGTTGACCGTCCAAAACCTCAAAATTTCCTTGGTCTGTCTTAACCCAATACATCACATTAAGCGGAAAATCGTTTTTGATTGTTTCAAGCACGGCATCCCGCTGTTTACCGGTATAGACAAATTCGCGTTGATATTTTGGACGAATGTCGAGTTTGCCACTATACGCAACCACACCTTCTTCGGCACTGTCTTTGTAGCCAGTGATCACTTCGCGAATTGGAATTTTATGTAATTCAATTTTCATATTTTTTTATTTTTGATAATTATTCTAGCATACTTGGGCTTTCCACAAACCTTTGTTAGATAAGTACCCCGTGTTTTATCCGTTGGGCCACTTAGCATGCTATAGCGGCCGATGCCATCTAAAATATCGAACTGCTTAGGATTATATTTATCTATAAATGTTATTGGCACACCCATCGCACCAGAATAATCCATTGGGATATCTGCTACCTTTGATACTTCTATCGCATCATAATGATCATATTTTAGATATTCTTTCGGATTATATTTTTTATATAAGATTATATCTTTATTATGCTTTTCGACTTCCAGATTTGTGAACCAACACGAAGTTGATACTCTTACAATTTTTTTACCATTGTCGTCAATATGATGAAATTTTTCCCAATCATTTGGCACCACAAAAAACATGCCAACATTAAAATTAGTGTAACCAGTACGAATTTTATTGTCTTTAATTAACTTAAAAATCTCTTTATAGGTCAGGGCATTGGTATTACCGATAATTAAAAACTTTTTGTTATTTTCTATCAGCTGTGCGACATACTCGCGAAACATTGAAAATGGCGGATTAGTCACGACTATATCGGCCTCCTTAAGAAGATCAACACATTCTCGACTACGAAAATCGCCGGTGCCAATCATCTCGGTAATAAACTCGTTTGGATCAGGCATGCGATTATCGTTTTTATCGCCGGTATATTCCAATTTATAGGGTGGTTCTTGGGTAAATAAATTTGCTTCTTTGTAATGTGTAGCTGTTAATTTCTTTAGACCCAAATGTTCAAAATTCATACTAAAGTATTTGACGAAATTACTTTCTTTTGGATCGTCACAGTTGCAAAAAACTACTTTGCCACGGAACTGATCCTTGTAGTACTTTAACTCATTTTCAATATCAGCGAGCTGAGTATAAAACTCATCTTTTTTTGCTTGGCTTGCCTTACGTAAAAATTTATTTGAAGGTTTTGTTCCCATATTTTTATAATTTTAAATTAATTTCTCCCTTGGACGATCAACTAATAGAATCTCACTAATTTTAAGTTTTTTTATACTCATACCCCCATCTCCCTAGCCCTTTTAATTTGAATTAAATCTTCAGGATTAACATCTGCAAGAACATTCCCTTTTAATGATTGAATAATCCCAATTCCCTCTATATCCAACCCTATCCTATCTTCTGAAGCAAGAATTAAATCTGGTTCTCTAGTTTTTCCATCAAATGGCCCCTTTGTTATAAAACACTTACGCGCATCCATAATAACTAAATCTGGATGAATTATTGTATTAAGTTCTGCAATTTTCTCTCTAAGATGATTAGCATGAAGTCTAACTCTCTGACTTGGCTTCATAAAACCAACTGATAGTTTTAAAGCTCCAGTATAATCTGCCCAGGAATGTGTTTTTAAACAAGGCAAAAGAACTAATTTATCAACCTTATCTAAAATACCAGGAAGAGAAACAGATTTTAAATATTTAGCATTAGGAATTTTCTTTTTAATCCATTTATTTTTATCAAAATTATGTATCCAAACAGGAGGATTTAATTTTTCTAATTCAAAAATATTTAATTTTTTCATTACTTTCTTGGTATTGGCATATATAGTGGAAGAATCACCAAGAATAACTGATTTAGCCCCATTCTGATACATTAAAACAGAAACTATTTTTAAGAATTCAAAATCAGAAGAAGCGGGAAAAGGATCAGCAGTATTAAAATTTGGCTTTAGAAAAACAGTATCGCCTTTTTTAATAAATTTTTCAAAACCACCAATTCCTTGAACTGCCTCTTGAACAGCTTTTTTAAGATTATTATTAGCTTTAATCTTTGTTACTTGAGGCATATTTATATATTAATCATACCTTTATAGCTTGTTTTGGTCAATTTAAAAAAGGGACTCGTTTTGAATCCCTTTTTTTTGAAATTTGACCTGACCTTTAATCAGGCCTAAGTTTTTGAATAAGCTCCGGCAAATCAAATGGCATTTTTATATAATCATCGTATGGATAATCAGAAAAACCAAGCCTGATCATCTTTACACCTTCATCCGCCGGCCCACTTATATCTTTGAAGGTAGCCTGTCCTTCCCAGCCATCTCCCCCCAAATCTCTCTCATCGTATTCGCAGATAATCACTGCTGTTGGATCTTCGTCCAGAAATTTTATCAAGGCATCTTTATGGTCAGAAGGAATAATCTGAACATCAGTCATTAAAACCTCCAGCACCTGAGATATTGATGCCCTTAGAGCATGTTGCCCACTAACAACCATTATCTTCATTACTTTGCCTCCTGTATTTTTTTGAGTTCATCCATAGCGATCTGCCAATCCTTCTTGTCCATAGTGAAAGGAATATTCTGTCCGGTAATTTCCCTAAGCCCGTCAACAACCATCTCTAAATATAGAGTAAAATGATGGTTGATATCCGAACAGATACTTACGGGAATGCCTTCTTGAACAGCCCTGATCACAACCGCCAATCCGCTAGGATTGTTATCCTTACTACCTTCCCATTCTGGGAAATGAATATCCGTAAGAACGCCTGTGATTCTTTCTCCTAAGGTATCCCAAAGACGATTAACATCTCTTAGGGTGCCGCCTATAACAGGCTTATCACCAGCCTTCAACACTGCTTTTTTTGCCTTTGCCTGCTCTTCAGGCTTATCCTCTGCAATCAAAATAATACCCATTGTCATTTCCTCCCCTTTAAATGATTTAATTGTTTACGAACTAATTAAAATAAGCATACCATAGAAGTATGCTTATGTCAATTTATGTTATAAAATTCTATCCTTTATAGCTTGTTTTGGTCAATTGAAAAACGCTCCGATATATTGCATCAAAGCGTTTTTTTTATTTAGCAGATTTTCTTATTCTGCCAACAAGATTATAATAAAAATTATTTGGATGTTTTTTTA
>Ga0222637_1000509_pt1 | contig 16917 bp, 37 predicted proteins | sample AntAcemetagen143_FD_181149 | JGI IMG/M metagenome (GOLD analysis project Ga0222637, IMG submission 181149) | Saline water microbial communities from Ace Lake, Antarctica - #143 | ecosystem: Environmental > Aquatic > Non-marine Saline and Alkaline > Saline | place: Antarctica: Ace Lake...
AACGGCATTCCTCCCACTAATCAAAATGTGTAAAAAAAAACATTTATATATAAGTATTCACACTATAATTAATGGTGATAAACTATGAAAAAATGGATAAGTATAACACCCAAACCACTAAAAATGAAAGCGTTTCAATTAAGTGAAAGTATGGTGAGTAGTGGGGAATTAGATGAAGAAAAGAGAATTGAGGGGAGATTAATCGGAAATTCTCCAATGTTTTTTATAAACACTTTATATGGTAAAGTTCGGGCAACACCAAGCGATTGGATTATTGAATCTCCTCAAGGAGACATATATCCTATGAATGAAGATGAATTTAATAAAATGTTTGATTATCAAATGAGGTATTTATAAAATGTATGAAGTTGTAGAATTTAGGTCTTGTAGTGGGTGTTGTGGCGATGAGAATTGTCAAGAAGATAAAGAAACTGTATTATTTCAACATAAAGATAAGCCTCAATGTATTCATTTTATGGAATTAAGAGCACACGAAAAAGGAACTAAAGATATGATAATAAAATCTGAAGATGAAGTTAGTTATAGATTTTATTGGAATCTTCGTGTTGGAACAGTAAATATGAGGGTACAAGAATGTTAAGCAAACAATATTTAGCAGGATTTATTGATGGAGAAGGTTATCTATCTGTTGTAACTCATTCAGATTCAAGAACTAAAAGAGGATTCACACTTCAACCAGTTATAGCAATAGGTAGTGTTGATAAGATTATACTTGATGAAATAAGCAAAGTGACAACAGGAAAATTTCAATCAAGAAAAAAACAAAAGAATAACAAGCAACTTTATGCTTTATATATTCAAGATTTAGAGGGGATAAGATTATGTCTTAAACAAATATTACCTTATTTGATTGTTAAAAAACAACAAGCAACACTGCTTAATGAATATGTTACACTAAGACTAAAGAATAAAAATAAAGGTTATTCTTATAGGGAATTAGAAATTGCTACATTATTCAAAACTATAAATAAAAGAGGTGACAGTCAGAATGCCTAAATTAGTGGGTATCTTGCCTAAAAAATTATGAGAGAAATAAAGTTTAGAGCTTGGAGAGAAAAAGAAATGTTATATGGTGTAACTCCACAAGGAAAAGGTATACAAAATCTTTATGCAGATAAAGTATTATCAGCTGAAGTTATGCAGTTCACTGGTCTTAAGGATAAGAATGGTAAAGAAATATATGAAGGAGATATTGTTAAAAATATCGATAGAGTTTTTGAAGTTACATTCAAAGATGGTTATTTTTCAATAATTCATAATAAAAAAGGATTATTATATTGTGAAGTTATTGGTAATAAGTATGAGAACTCAGAGTTATTAAAAGAATAAATTATTATGGACGGAGATGAATAGAATGGAAGAGAAAAACAAGAAATATCATTTAGACACGTTAAGTGCGCATAAACAAAACCTTTACCGAAGATTATTATACGAGCATAACGTGCAGTCTAAAACACTTAAGATAGTTGAGTTTGGCATGCAATCTAAAGATGAAAAAACAGAAGCTATTCGAGGCTACTTCCTTATAAAAAATAATAAGAAGTATTTCATTAATGAAGAAGCATACAGTGACTTACCGATTGAGGTTGAAAAAGAAGAGTGTGATGAGCTTGTGCACAGTGAAGATATTGTGGTAAGACCGTTAAGTTACACTCCATTCAAAATCTTGCCGGAGAAAACTATGAGTGTGAAAGAATTAGTGGATGATTTAGCTCCGTTCAAGCATTCTAATCCTGATAATTGGAGGATGGCTAAAATTAATGCTATTGCAGGTTATGTTGGAAAAACTTTTACGTGTGTGTCTTCAATATCATCATTTGGTAAAACATCTATCTTTAACATACTTGATTCACTCACTGATAAGTGTCCTAACTTTAAACCAAGAAGTGTTCCGGGAGTATTGAATCAGATTACTGGAGATGGTAATATTGTTTTTGATGAAGCTCAAGAGGCTAAGAAGGAAGTTAAGGATATTATGGAAGAGTTCAGTTTGGACATTGGAGGTAACAAACCAGTTTACATTAACGGAGCGTTAAAGAGCAGTCGGACTAAGCAAGAATACCCGTGTCCAACACAATCTATTACTTACCTGTTTAATAACACTGGTAATTATAAGAGTCCAGAAACCGATTACTTTGAATATATTTTCAGTAATAATAAAGCAATAGATAATCGTTTTCTCAAACTAAAATTTGATGGGGAGCTTACTGAGGTGTTTGATAGAAAGTTCAGCATTGAAGATACAGCTAAACAGAATGAATCTTATTATATTAAAATAACTAAAATGCTAGCTTATCTTAAAGAGCTTAAGGAAAACAATAAGTATGTGAGAAGATACACTAGGAATAAACCATTAATAGTGTTGACTGGACGTAGGAAGCAGGTGTATGATGAGATTAGTTGGATTATAGATCAGTATTCGGATTGTCAAGAGGAGTATGATGGTTTGTGTGATACTCTTGAACGGGCTGTGTTGGATTATAAGTTGATGATATCTCAGTTAGAGGCTTGTAATGATTTGTTAGTTAAAGAGGAGGTTGTAAAATGAGTAAGATATTAGTTTTTGGATTTATCCTTGTAGTATTATTTACTGGGGTGGGTATTGGATTCATATTTGATGATAATGAATTAGTTTATGAAGATTGCATTAAGAAAACAGAACAAGCATGTGAAATAGCAATAAGGAATGTGTGTAATGAAAGTAAGAATATAGATATTAGTTTAGCATTAAGTAATAAAAGTATTATAACGTGAAAAATTGAAAAAAATTTTGGGGAGGCCAACAAGAAGAATGAAAACATTAACAATAAACAATCATGAAAGTAAAAGAAGCCTGCTAGACTACGCATTTAACGCGTTGGGATGCTTTGACCTTCACATGTGTTGTTCATCAAACGCTGGAGAGAACTATCCGTCCTTCTCCAGATGGGTGTCTTACGAGACACTTATGCACTTAGAAGACAGTCAAGTCATCCCACACAGCTGGCCCCGAATGAGTAAGCGAAGGTTTTTAGAGTGTGTAGCTCATCGCACAGTGCTTGATATTGAAGTAGTGTTTGACGTGGATGACGTGTATTATGGCAAGGGAGCGTATGATAGTTTAGAGGAAACACCAAGATTTAGTAGTATTAAGGCGAAATCAGAATGGATTGTGAAAGAATTAAAGAGTCATGGCGCTAAGGATGTTGTCGTGCACGAGTCGGGTGGTAAAGGTTATCATATTAGCATATTACTTCCTTTATTAAGGGGTATGGAGCCGTGGGTGAGGGAGGAGTTTAAACGAGAGTTATTGTTAGCGTATGGTGCTGATCCAGCCACTGCTGGCCGTAAGCATATGATTAGTATGGAGGGTAGCTTTCATCGTAAGACAGGAAGGTTAAAACAAGAAATTGAGGTGAAATGATGAGATTACAATATAAGATATGCATATTAATACATAAGATATTAGAGTACACTTGGGATAAAGGAGAGTTCACTGAGAAATTATTGCAAAAGAATTTGAACAAGTTAACGGAGGATGAGTTTGTAATGTTTGGTTGTGAAACAGGTTATGATGTTGAAAGCATAGGTGATTTCTCATGTTAGAATCAGAATATCTAAGTAAAAAGTTTGGAATGAATACACCTGATTTTTACTGTAAAGATTGTGGTGGTGCATTCTTTGAACTAAACAAAGAAGGATTATGCCCTTATTGTGGTGATTATTAATGGAAAACTTTTCAGAAGTATGTAAAATTATTGAAGCTGGACTTGAAGGAGATAGAACTAAACTAATAGCTTATGCTAATCTCGTTACTATTAGCTTGTGAGAAGAAAGTATTATATACTATACTCCCAACACTAATATATGAATGAGAAGTGATTTGTATGGCATGGATTAACGCACCAGAAAAAACACCGGAAAAGCATGGTTTTGTTTACATGATAAGAGAGAAAAATACTGGCATGAGTTACGTTGGTATTAAACGGTTTTGGAAAAAGAAAACATTACAACCGCTTAAGGGTATGAAGAATAAACGGCACAGTTTGGTTGAGAGTGATTGGAGAACTTACAATACTTCAAGCAAGCTCATGCAAGATAAGATATTAAAGAAACCAAGTAATTATTTTAAAGAGATTATATGTTATTGTGATAGTCAAACAGAACTTAAGTGTCGTGAAGCAGGATTTCAACTTGAGTATTACATGCGTGGTGATTGGGATATGCTTTATAATGAAGTTATTAATTTGCGAGTGAGAATAAGAAAGAATAATGGGTGATGAACAATGAATTTTACAGATGCAGTTAAGGAAATGAAGAAAGGAAAGAAAGTAAGAAGAAAAGGAAATGATTATTTTTGTTATTTAACAGAAGATGATATTGTTACAACATCTAATACTACAAAAGATATGCCATTTCCTTATATTAGTGTAGAGACTGTTGAATCAACTGATTGGGAAGTTGTTGAAGAAAAACAACCTACTTTAAGCGATAAGATAATTCCTTTAAATAAATATAGCTATACAAAGGGACAGTTATATGTTGAGGATGTTCAAGAGTTCATAAAAGAAATTATGAATTTACAACCCACTTTACCTGCTCTTAATAAAATCAAAGAACTTGCTGGTGAGAGGTTAGTATAATGGATTTATTTGTTGATTCAAAGAAATTAATTGAAGCGCATAAACGTAATACCTTAAGCTTAGCTAAACATCACAGGGATAATTGTGATGGTCAGGAAGATTGTAATGTATCTTTATTATTATTACAAGAAATGGCAGAACAATTAGGTTGTGAATTTACTGAAAAAGAAAAAGAGGTGTTTGTATGAATTTAGATCTAAACTTAAACATTAGAATAACGGAAGCGTTCTTCTACATAACAATGACACTATTAATACTACTGATAGGTTACTTGTTTGGAAAACAAATTCCGGTAACTCAAATAATAGTGGGAGCATGAAGTTATGAGCATTGACGAACGAGTAATAACAAAACCTAATTATAAACAACCGCACAATATAAGGGTTTATGAATTACCAAGAGAGTGCAGGGATAATCCTGCTTTAACAGAGCATTATCGAATGAAAACTCATCATAAATTGAAGTATGATGCGCGATGGAGAAAGAGTAAGCAGAGTAGGAGAATGTATTGAAATGGCGACTTGCGATTACACTAACATAATAACTAGAAGTATTAATTTTGACAGTCAAGATATGAAGTGTCTTAAATGGTACATTAAACATTACGGTCTTAAGAATAGTGGCGGTACTAAAGTAACTATTAATCAGGCTATTAGTAGTATGGTGTCTTGTTTTGTTGAGGAAACTGTTGTGCCGTTGATTAAGTTGAAGGGAATTAGGAGGTTGCCAAAATGAAACCCTCTATATTAGTAAAGAAGAGTTTGGAGGTGTTGGGATTATGAATCAGATAATGTTAAGAGAAATGTGGTCAAGGTCAAGGTCAAGGTCAAGGTCAGGGTCATGGTCATGTTCAAGGTCATGTTCAAGGTCATGGTCATGTTCAAGGTCATGTTCAAGGTCATGGTCATGTTCAAGGTCAAGGTCAAGGTCAAGGTCATGTTCAAGGTCAAGGTCATGTTCATGGTCATGGTCATGGTCATGGTCATGTTCAAGGTCAGGGTTAAAGTCATATTAATTAGAGGTATAAAAAATGGATATAGAAGATATGAGTATTAAAGAATTAAAAAATAGATTGGAAAAAAAAGAAAGCATAAAGAATATAACTAATGTTGTTAAAGGCACTCCTTTTAAGGTTGGTGCGAGTTATCTTATTAGAACAGTAACTATGATTTATACAGGAAAGCTTGAGAAGGTTTTTAATGGTTGGTTTGTGCTTTCTAATTGTTCTTGGATTGCTGAAACTGAAAGATGGGCTGATACAGTGGAGAAAGGTAGTTTTAAAGAGGTTGAGCCTTATGGTGATAAAGAAGTGGTTATAAGTCAAGGTGGTGTTCTTGATATGACTGAAGTTAATTGGAAATTGCCTGATGAACAAAAATGACTTGCTCTACCCACTAAAGTAGGTAGTTTCCAAAAAATAAAAGAAAAAATGGTAAAAACATTAAATGAATTGAATTCATCACATAGGGTTGGTGAGATTATTGATGAATTAAAAACATTAAAGGATTTTAGAGCATTTGATTTTAGAGATAAAGATTCAGAAAAGATTGTTTTTGAAGAACATCTTGAAGAGTTAAGACAGGAAGCTATTAAATGGTTTAAAGAATATTTAAAATATAAGGAATCGGAATATATTTCAGAAGAAACTAATTTTAATCCTTCATTAAAAGACACTATAATAATGGATTGTCCAATAGTATTTATAATAAAATTCTTTAACATAACTGAAGAGGAACTAAAAGAATGAGTGAAGTAACACCATACAAGGCAAAAGAAACAATGCCAACCGAAGTGAAGAAATTCTACGGCTGTCATAATTGCGAATGGAAAAACACCAGCCTATGCCCTTACAGTTTTAAACACGGTCCCGGACACGATCCAAAACAAAACCATCATAAAGGAGGAATGTGTACTGAAAGACAAGTGTGGCTAGTCAGTATGAGTCCAGACATGGGCAAGAAAACAAGTTTTAATCAATGGCAATTACACTTGAACCGTCAGATAACACAATCTCAACAGCTTAAGGATTACGTTAGATTGCAGGAAGCTGAGTTTGAGCTTAGTAAAGCTATTCAATCAAAGGTTAAGAAAGAAATTGAGTTTTGGACTAACCGAGTAAGCCGATTCAGGGATGAGTGGATGGGTGTTATGAAAGAGGCTTTGAAGTATGGTGATAAGCAGGTTGAACGAGAGACTGTGAAGAAGATTGATGTTGGTTATAATAATTTAAAGCTTTCTGATATTCATGAGATAATGGCTTCTAATCTTAAGGAAGATGAGGTTGTTGTTGATGCTGATTTTGAAGAGGTAGAAGATGACAGTTAAGATGATTCGTAAAGAACCGGAGTATAATGGAACAACATGGATTCGAGCCTGCGTTGACACTAAAGGATTCTTCGTAGGATTCGTTACTGGAAGCAGTGAGTACGAGATTAAAATGGAAGCATTAAAGTATGAGGTTAAACCAATGGGTTTTTTCATTAATGACACTTGGCGTGGCAGAGTTCTGAAGAGGTTGAACTTATGACATTTGAAAAAGAGTTTCCATTAGCATTTAGGAATTGTATAACAGAAAATCCAGAAGATTGTTATGAAGAAGATAATCCAATGTTAAATTGTGAAATAGGATTAGAAAAATCTAGTTTAATTAAACATTGTTTGTCAAAACAGAAAGTGAAGGAAATTAAAAATAATATTATTGAACATATTAAATTAAGAGATATTCCTAAAGAAAAACAACAACTAATTATTGATATTATAGAAATGAAATTTAAAGGGTCGAACTTATGAAATGTAGATGTAATGAGAAATCAGTAAGAGATATTCCACTAACGAATACACAAAGGCCAAAGATAGAGTATCCTATAGAGGATAAGATTAAAGTTGTTGGTGTAGCAAATTGTCCAGTATGTAATTATGGAATGGATTTTGTTTTAAGTAAGGATGCTACATTGAATAGTTTAGAAGATATGAATTGGAAAAAGAAAGTGAAAGATGCTATTAATAAAAAGATTACTGAACATGATGATGGTGATTGTAATTATGATGCTCTTGTAGAATTACTAAAGGAGTTGGGATTATGAATTTTTAATTAAAATTATTTGCATTAAAATGTTATGCAAACCATTGTAATAAACATTTTCCAGAATCAAAAGAACATGTAATAATGTGTGAAATGATGTTAAGAACAATTGAATTAGAATTATTAACCAGGAGATTATAATGACGCGAATAATTGATCGAAGTAGTTTGAACAAACAAGAATACGAAAGTAAAATAGTAACAGCTAAAAGATTAAAAGAAAAACTTATTAACAAAGAAAAACCAAGTAAAGAAGAGTTAGCTGAAGCTTTCAAAGACATCACAATGTTCTCATACCTCTTCTTTCGTGTTGACGGAAAACCTTTAGAGTTATATCCTTATCAAGATAAAATACTTAATGAGCCTCATAGATTTAAGATATTCAGAAGCTCAAATCAGTCAGGAAAAAGTTTGGCACTAGATGTTAAAGCAGCTTACAATCTTATGATGGATAATGGCAAGGCACATAATGAAGCAATAGTAAGTAAGAGTCTTCCTCAATCATTGTTTCAGATGAGAAGGGTTAAAGGATTATTAAACACCGCTCGTAACGTTAATTGGAATGAAGAAAAAGGAAGTGCGGATAGTATGAGTGTTGTAACTTGTGATATTAAAGATAAGAAAGGAAATGTTAAATACACTAACATGCTTATCTGCGCTCCAAGCACGGAAGGCCTTCTTGGTTATGATTTGCACGAGCTTAATCTTGATGAGTTTGAGTATTGGGATGTTGACATCCGATGGTTTTTTAATCAGATAGCTCAACCAAGAACTTACACTACAAAAGGAAACATCACTATATTTAGTAATCCTAACGGTGCTGATAGTTTTGTTGCTGACCTTGAACGACAGAAGACAACTAAAGGAGCTCTTAAATGGAAGACTTACGTGTTTAATTACATGGATAAACCAGGCAACACTCAGGAAGAATACGACCAGTTAAAGCATGAGTTGAACCGTCAAGAATTTGAATCTACTGTTGCAGCAATACGTAGTATTAGTGATCGTAATTATTTCACTGCTGAAGAGATAGAGAAAAGTTATGACCCTTCACTTAATGATACTAGTATGGTGGGTAAGCAACCTTTCTTTTTCTTGGATGTTGGAGCTAAACACGACCAGAGTGTTCTCGTGGGGGGTTTTGTTGAGGTTGATGAGGATAATGACAAGTTAAAACACATTCATATTCCTATAATTCACGTTTACCCAGTAGGTTATCCTCTTACTCGTGTTGTTGGTGTTCCAATAAGTGACGGTGACGGATGGCATTACGAGAAAAGTGTTAAAGAACACCTTGCTGAATGGACTATAGAAGGTATACGTCCAGTGTTCGGTGTTGATGTCACAGGTAACTCCGGTATTCAACCGTTGTTTGAAGCGGTTGGTGTTGGAGCTCAAGACATTACATTCAGTGGACCGTCCAAGAGCGGTATGTTTCAGCGAATGAAGTATTTTATGGAAAAAGGATTACTGCATCGTGTGAAGTGTAAGGAGTGGGAGTATCAAGCAAGACATTTAGAAGTGCGAAAGAGCGTGCGTGGTTATCTTATGATTCATCATGAGAACGAGAAAGATTTGGATGATTGTATGGATTCAACTTGTGCTATGATTCACTTAGCGGATTCTCCTTTAATAATAGAACCATCAATAAAAATAATTTAAAATGGATAATGAAAAGATAAAATATTACAGTATATGTGTGATAGCATTACTAATAGGAATGGCTGTTGGTTATTATATTAGTTATGATCGTAATATTAAAACAACCGAAGAACAACTTGCGTATGCTGAAAGTGTTATTAACGGTCATGGCTTGCCTGGAATGGAGGGGTATTATAGTCAGCTTAACATTAATGGTGAGGATATAACTTTGGGTTTTATCAGTAGAATGTATAATGGTGGTTATAGTTTTTTGATTAAACCGATGTTGTTGCATTCTATTGGTGAGTTTTGCGGTACAAGAAGTGAACAGCCTAACATGACCGGTCTTAGTTTACCGGATTTGAATGTTAGTGAGATAATAAGGTATTGTAATTGCAGTGAGGGAAGAAGAGAATGAATTATCCGAAACATTTAAGAACAAGAAAAGCAAGAATTGCGTACTGGTTTTTCAAACAAAAATATTACTTCATAACAGGAAAAGATAGGATTGGAGGGTGGATTTTTGGTCTTGTACGAGACGCTGGACTAATCATTATGGGTTTGAAAATGTTTAACGTTGACTTTCGTAATCACCCTGTTGGTACTGTAATATTTGTTGTTTTTGCTCTTATAGGTATTTGGGTTCTTGGCCGTATTTATGTTTATTTTAATCTTGATAAGTTTGAGAATTTAGTTAATGAGGAGCGTAGTCCTTTGGTGAATAAGATTTACGAGAGTTTGCCGGATAATAAAAAAGAAGAGGTGGTATGATATGAGTGAAGATGATGATGATACAAGTATGATAAGTATAGACGCATTATGTGATATATGTAAGGAAGGGAGTGTTGGTTCAGAAACATTTTACGGTGTTAAAACGTGCATGATTTACCCGCATGAAGAAGCTAACAATCCTGGTAGGTATTGTGAGCATTTACGGGTTGGTCAGATGTTTCAGCATCCAAGAACTGATAAATTGTACGCTATTTGTGAACGGCCAGAGCAAGATAATTACGGGGTGAAAGAATAATGAAACAATTAAAGGTAGAGATTCCTGAAGGAATAAAAGAAGAAGACATGCAACAAGCAGTGAAACAAACAATATTCCGACCAGCACCACCAGACACTAAAGTACAGGGATGGTTAAGAAATAAAGCTAACAAGTACGTTCAAAAGTCAGATCAGGGTCGTAAACGATTTGTTCGAGTTCACATGATTGTTAAAGCTAAATTAGCATATCCATTACTAAAATGTGTGGATAAGTATTTGGATAAGTATTTGGTGCGTAGTTTGGATGAGATTCCAGCACAAGCTCACAATAATATTCTTCGAATGTTTTTCTGGGCAAGTAATAAAGGTTTGGAGGATATGTGGAAGAAGTTTTACTGGACTATGAATCCTGGCGGTAAGAAAATTCAAGGTGACACTCCAGACGGATTTTATGAGAGAACAAGAAAGAATAATAAGAGTCATAAGTATCGTGAAACCATAATTAATATTTTACTTACTGAAGCAGCGGAAGACACTGTTGACCGTGAATGGCTTAACTTCAGTTGTCTTAGATTCACTCATGCTATGATGAATCATTACGGGGTGAGTAAAGAGGAGGCTGATAAGGTTCCGAAGAGTGGAGATTACCCTATTTATTTAAGCACTAATCAGCAGAATCCTGATTTCTTTCTTAAATTTATTGGAAGTAAAGTTTGGAAGCCTGAAACAGGAAAGACTCCTGAGCAGGAAAGACAAGTGTTGTTGAAGGAGTTGAAAGAGTTAAAGGCGTGGAAGACAGCTAAAGAATTAGAGGAGTCTAAAACTATTGCAATGCAGAATTTGGGTCCGGGAAGTTTCAGCGGTGAAATGGCAAAGATTCTTAAGATGCAACAGGATGGCGTTCAGGGTATGACTAACTTGTTTAATGTTGGTTTGAATAATGAATTAGGAAAGGTGATTAAGAATGAAAAAGACAACAAAGAAAAAGATTGATTGGAGTAAAGCAAAAGCAGTGCAACCAAGACTGGGAGAAGTACAAGAAATAATTAGCGGTAAGTTAAGAGAGTGTTTGGAACGACAACAGAATTTTGTTAACAGTGTTCTTGCAAGAATTTACACCAGCACTGAATTACAAGAGATAGACAAGCAATTAAGTAATGAAGGTGCTAACATTACTATGAAATGGTACGGCACAACCTATCCTGTAGAGTTGTTAAGGGTTGAGAGAGAGATTAAAGTTCACCAACTTAAAGAGCACATGCGTCAGGAAGTTTACTTGCGTAAGGCGTTAGAGAATGATGGTTTGAGCGAGCAGGATTTGAAGGATTTGGTTATGGGTCGGTATAAGAAGACTAGTGATGCTTTGAGCAAGAGTGAAGTTAAAGAGGGTGCAAAATGACAGTAATACTACATGATAAGAAATGTGATTTTGTTTGCAATCATTATACTTTAAAGAAGGGAAAGGATTTTTATTATTGTCCTGGTTGCGGTGATTGTTTTAATGCAAAAAAGAGATTGATGGAGGAAGAAGATGAAAATTGAGAAGAATTGGGGAGAAATACTTATTTGTTGGGCTTCGTACATTTTAACTTTGGGATGGGCTTTAGTATTTAGAGTGCTTGTTAGTCATGCTATAAGGTGTGCTTTGGAAGATGTGAAAGAAAAATGATACAAAAACTATCAGTTAAATTTATAAAGATTAAAACTATTACCATAGTTTGGGCTAATAAAATCAGTCACTTGATAAAATACCCGTACAATAAAATAAGTCACTGGCACAACCTCATCATGCAGATGGATGCCAGAACCCTTAAGGAAGTCACACCAGTGAATCCTTACAACGTGTTTCTTAATTGGTTAGTTGATACAATGATTATAGGCTTGGCAGCGACTGCATTCCTTGCCTTGATTGGATGGTCCCCAAACCATTTTACTCCAGTCTTGGCAGGAATCAGTGTATGGCTGTTCATTGAAATAATTAAAAGAATGTTTGAGGCAATGAAATAAATGGAATACAATCAGGTGATGTGGTATGGTTAATATGCTTGCCAGTATATTTACTAGCATAGGAAGTCAACAATCAAGCAATGTAAGCCGTCACCTGCCCATGCTTAATCAAATTATTACTTCTCTTAACACCAGCATGTTCGGTGTTAATCAAATTAAACGTAAGAAAGAATTAATGGCTTGGTATAATCGTATTCCAGAATTAACTGGTCTTGCAACTAAGGTTGCTCGTGATGTCGTTCATAAATGGCATTTTGAAAGCGTGAACCCTGACGACACTAACCGTAATAAAATGATGAAAGCTAATCGGTTCAGTCTTGAAGTTGAACTTCGTAAGATTATGCTTGCTCAAATCATTGACCAATTAATTACTGGTGAAGCTTTTGGTTGGAAAGGAAAGCTCACTGAAAAGCAAGTGCAAGCTAAATTAAAAGAAGTGTTGGATAGGAATTATAATATTGAGGGTAAGGAAAAGAGTGGTTTAAACAAGCTAATACTCACTGAAATGAAGGGTGAAGAAGGACTTGCTGACGTTAACGGTATTAGTGAGGACGTGTTGAGTCCGAGAAAGTATCGTAGTATAGCATCATCAACTATGGAGATTATTTACGATCAATGGGAGGTGAGTAATTACACTCAAAGAGTAGCTGGTCGTGAAGAACAATTCAGCACACAGGAAATTATTCATTATACTATGATGGATGTTGACGGTAAAGTAAGCGGGTTCACTCCGGTTGAATCAATAATAATACAATTAGAATTACTCAGGCAAATGTGGCAGAATAATCTTAGCTTACACATGAACGGTGGAAGTCCAGATAAACTGTTCATAGCTAAAGACACACGATTAAGTGATCCAGCATTTCAAAGGTTAGAACAACAACTTATGAAGTATAAACTGGCAGAAAACAAGCACGGCAACTTACTCCTTAATGGTGATATTAGTGTTGAAAGCTTGGATCAAATGGACACTATGCAGTTCAGTGATTTAGGAACATACATTACAGGTCTTATAGCTTTACAATGGCAGATACCTAAAAGTAGCATTCCTTACATTTTTAAGGCTACCAACACTAAAGATGATGGTGGCGGTAATAGTGAGAGAGGTTATTGGAGGAACATTGAGTTCATGCAAGAAAGTTTTGCTGAAACAATGAACACTCAATTATGGATTCCTCATTTTGGAGTGCGAATAATATTTGATAATACTTTCGTTCAGCATGACGTTCAAGTTCAAACAGCTCAACAACTCAAACTTAACAATATGAAAATGGTCAATGAATTACTTGGCATTCATGAAATGCAATTAAGCAAGACTAAAACATTAAGGAAGCTTGGCCTTTCAGATAATGATATTGAAAAGAAACCTGAAGAACAAATAGAAGTGATGGGTGTTGGAATGAACAATCAATTAGGCAGGGATCAAGCTAATGACGGTCAAGACCAAACAGATAAGAGAGCTGGTAAAAGAGAAGAACAACTTGCCAGTGCAACTAGTCGTGGTATGAGTCCTACTGGTGCTGGAAAAGAAACTCTTAAAGAACAAGGCATGAAATTGTTTGAGAGTAAAGAGGATTCTGTTATGCTTGATATTGATAAGTTTATAAAAATATTTAATGAAGATAAACAATACAATCCTGCTCCGCCTAGAATATTTCAGAAAACAGAACAGGAAGAAACAATATTCTTTTTTAAAAGCACTGACTTCACTTATAAAACAATCATACCTAATGAAGAATTATTTAATAATAAAATACGATTGATGAATTTAGGTAATAAAATAATAAAGATATGATGAGGTAATCAAAATGAGTAATAAAATGATTAATTGTTTAGAATGTAAAAAAGAATTTAAAGATGATAATTACAGAAAATTCTGTAATAATTGTATAGAAGTTTAATTATAAAAATGGGAACAGGAAGGATTAGTGCTCGTAAAAAAATGGTAAAAAGAAAGAATAGTGATTGCTCCGATTTAAGTACAATGTTCAATAAAAAAAGAATATATAATACTTTAAATAAAAATCATTTAACTGAAGAAGAAAAGAATATATTAACACAAATAAGAAAATGGTGACAAGCATACCCAGCACAAGCGGAAGTTATCAGCGAGTTCACGCAGTGATAATAAGTGATAATGGAACGACAGCAGTAAAGACAACCAGATTAAGAGAAAATCTTGCTGGAAGCGCTGGCAGTGGAAGCAGTGGTGATAGCACTAGAGTGTACACTCTTACAACAATTAACAGTGTGGACATTGTAGAAGTATACCTTGACGGAGTGCTATTAGTTGAGACAACACAGTACAGTATTGATAATAGTGCTAAAACAATAACTTTTGTAAGTCAAGCCGTGTTTGACAGTCAAACAATCAGCATATTTTATAACGTGTGAATGATGATGAATAAGAAATTAAGGATAATAACATGGATTATAATAGCTGTATTACTTCTTAGTATAACAGGATATTTTGCTATAGCAAATGAATGGGTTCCTTATGGTGACATTCAAATGAAAAACTTTTACATGCTAAATAATAGCAAGAACATTCAAGTAAATAATAATCTTACAATTGGCAACACCACATTTAATCGTGCGTGTGAAATCTTTGATGACGGAACAAACCTTAACTGGAGTTGTGCTCGTAATCATTCTTTTAACACAAGTTTATTACCGGGAGATAATAATACAAGATCAATAGGTGCTATTGATTATCTCTGGAATAAAGGTTATTTCACTAACTTATTTGTGCATAATATTTCAGGCCTATCTGATATTAATGTAGAAAGTAATCTTGACGGTACTGGTTTTAATGCAACTTTCTTATTCTTTAAAGGAAATTCCACAGATCTTGCTTGTTCTGATTGTTTAAATGATACTCAAATAGAAGATATTTATTTATTTAACACAGGGGATGTTATGGATGGTGATCTTAATATAACTGGTAATTTTACTGGTAATCAGATTTATGGTGAGATGTGGAATTATACAGCATCTGACGCACCATGGACTTTTGATATTGACGCATCAGATATTTATTATAATATTACAAATCTTGTTGCAGGGGATTTAAATGGTTTTACATTTACTGATGGTGGAGCAGTCACAGGAACTTATTTAACTGCAAAGATTTCTGGATTATATAAAGCATGTTTAACTATGAGTTTTTTAAGTCAGGCTAATGGTGGGCTTTATGGTGTTGCTGTAGTTCATAATTATAATGTTTCAAAGCATAGAGATTGTTATGCAAGGAGAGAAGCTGCAACTGCTGTTGGCAATGTTGGAGTTTGTTGTTTGATTGATTTAGATGATGGTGATAATGTCAGTATTCAAGCAGAAAATGAGAATACTAATAGAGATATGCTTATACATACTGTGAATTTAAATCTTTTTAGGGTGGGTGACTAATGGAAACTAAAACAATTAAGGATGTTGGACTGGCAGTAATAACATTAACCTTACTTGTAAGTCTTGGTTTTAACGTGCAACCAGAAGACACTCATTATTGCGAGGATAGAAGCTTCACTTATCATTGCGATACACTATCTAAATATTATGGTTTAATTAATGGTAAATGCACTAATAATGTTATGCCTAATAAAGTGTGTAAGAGTGGTTGGATTGAAATTCAGAGTCCTGGAAGTGCTGCTGACGCTTTACTAATATGTGATTCTACAAGCAAGGAACCTTGTAAAATGGTTAGTCTTGTTAGAAAAGGAGTTTGGGAGTCTGATAAAACTTACAGCATAAATTTTGAAGGAGTGCAAACAAGCATTCCAATGCTTTGTATGAAAGAAAACGGTTACTGTGAGTTCACAGTAAAACAAGAGAATAACAGGTCCGGTAAATTCTATTTATCAAATCAAGAGTGTAATGTAACTAACAGTTTTGAATGCGCACAATACCTTATTGAAATAAAATGAAATGGCATGCACAAGTAATCCTTATAATTGTAATATTCATTCTCTTACTTAACAGTTCAATTCTTGTTCAAGCAACAAATTATAATGTTAGCGGAAACTTCTCTAACAGTCTTATTGCTTGTATTGAATGGACTGGGAGTGGCAGTGAAGATAGATGTGATATTACAACATCAGGACTTTATTCATTAACTGACATAACAAATGTTAATGCAACAACAATAAAGATTGATACAGAAGCCAGGACTGAAACAGGATTCATGGGTAAAGGAAGTGGGTGTAATGGTACTTCAGGTAAGAATAATGATTACTTAATTGGTGATGATTTCACAGCTTGTACAACTCAAAGAGCTTTATTTAGAATACTAAATAAAACATTATTTAATGATGTGATGCAAGGAGTTTTGGATGTTAAAGATTTCTGGATGTTCCAAGTGACAAAAAGAGATTTAACATCTACTGATAATACTGTATATCTTTCAAGAATAACTGATGCTAATAAATGGAATGTTAGTGATGCTAATTGGGCAAATACTTCTAATGCTTTAGGAACTCCATGGGTTGGTGAACCTGGTTGTAATCAGTCAATAATTGACTATGACCTTATTAATATTAGCTGGACTTTCACAAACACACAG
>Ga0222637_1000513_pt1 | contig 16676 bp, 26 predicted proteins | sample AntAcemetagen143_FD_181149 | JGI IMG/M metagenome (GOLD analysis project Ga0222637, IMG submission 181149) | Saline water microbial communities from Ace Lake, Antarctica - #143 | ecosystem: Environmental > Aquatic > Non-marine Saline and Alkaline > Saline | place: Antarctica: Ace Lake...
AAACGATTAACTAACCCCTAACTAAATGAAAGGAGAAGGGATGAGAGAACCTTTAGAAAAAGCTGAGGTTCAAGCAAGAAAAATAGGTAAAGAAATATCAAAACATATTCCAAAAGGATGGTGTTTTACTCTTGTTTTGGCATCAAAAGGAGCAAAAGGATATTCAACATATATAAGTAATATTGAGCGTGAAAGTTCAATAAAAATGTTAGGTGAAACAGTTTTATCAATGATTGACCGAAAGGAAATATAATGTCAAATAGTAATGGAGATATTAGAACCTCAGAAGAAATTTTAAAACTATGTAAAAAAGAACGGGAAGATTTTATTGAAATTAAAGAAGAAGAATTGACAGAGGTTCAAGGTATGAATAGACATGAAAGACGTAAATGGCATAAATTAAATAAAAATAAAAGGAAAAAGTTTGACTAACCAAACCATCAAGGTAAATGAGAGGAGAAGGGATGGATGAACTAAACATGGATTGTCAAGATGTGGAGAAATTCTATCAAAAAACGCTAAAAGACTTATTTTATGAAAAGATAAAAACTGCTGATGTTGCAGGGGATAGTGGAAATCTCTATATGGGACGAAGGTATAAACAGGTTATATTTAGAGAAGATATGCAGGACCTGTATAATAGTATATTAAACTGGCATAAAGACAAGCTAAAAGAATACCAAGAAAGTCTATTCAAGAGTGGCATGGTAGTTATGAAAGATGGGAAAGTGGTTAAATTAGAAGATTTTTTTATTAAGGAGAATCAAAATGAGTAACCCAAGAAACAGAGATTTAGATAAACCATGGAATGACACTTGCAGAAGGTCTGACCAATTTGAACCATGGAACGACCCAATGAAAAAAGATGACCCTTTTGCTTGTTGGAATCAGATTGATGGGCAAGGGAACTATGAGGAGGAGTGTAAATGACATTTGAAGAATACCTACAAGACAAACACGCAGCACAATATCAGGGACTTGATGATGAAATGCCAGATAACTTTAACGAATGGTTAGAGGATTTGGGTCCCGATGAAATGATTGAGTATGCTGATAAATGGCATGAATCTTTAATGCCTAAACGAGAAATGAGCGATGCAGAAGAAAGTGCGTATAGAGAGGGCGGGGAATAGACTAACCAAACCATCAAGGTAAATGAGAGGAGAAACTAGATGAGAAAAAAGCCATATACAGACAGGGGAATATCGAGGATACCTTGCAAGAGGTGTGGCAAACCATCTACGGAACAATGGCAGATTTGCGCTTTAGGTAATGTGTGGCTTGGGATTTGTAGGAAATGCGGTGATGAATTAAATGAAATAACTTTGAGATTTTTTAAGATTAAAGGACGGAAGAAAATAATGTGTAAATATAAAAGGAGCTAAATTATGAAAGAACTTAGACCTTGCCCTTTTTGTGGTGGAAGAGGGAAAATTATTAATCTTATAGAAAATAAATCTAGAAACTTAGATTTTGATGTTTTTGTTGCAGGGTGTATGACAGAAGGATGTTATTGTGTGCTTCCATGTATGAACACATCTACAAAAATAGCAAGATGTTATGGACAATTAAAAATAGAAAGAGCAGTCCAATCATGGAACACCCGAGCGTTAAATGAGCTAGATGAGTTAAAACTGTCAAATGTTATAAAAGAAAACATAGTTTATAAAGCAGAGGGGTGGGAGAAATTGCAAAAAGCAATTATGTCAACCTTTGGGGTAATACACCAAGCAAAAGTTGATGAGTTAATCAAAGAATATGCTGAACAAGACCAACCAAACCATCAAGGGGGAGATATGAAACGACCTGAGAAGAAAGAAGTAATGAGTTATGATAACCTCGACCTTAATGATTGTATCAAATATGTTGGAGATATAGAGGGAGCTAAGGGCTACAATCAAGCCATCGAAGAATCAGACGCCTATTATGAGGAGTTGTTGGGGGGGTTGAAGGAGAAACTAGATTATATTGGCAAGCATTCATATACAAATTCAGTAGGGGAAAAGATGATTGAAGAATCAATAATGTTAATCAATAAAGAATTGGGGTGGGAATGATTAAAATTATAAACACAAGAAAAGGTGGTGTTCATAAATTTACAAATGGAGTTTGGACAGCATATCCATTCTTTCATTGGGTTATATTTATAAGGGGGTGGGATGATGAGTCGGCAGATTAAATGGCAGAGAATAAAAAAGAATGACGGATTGTGTGTTACTTGTGGAAAAAATGTTAATAAATGCGTAACCTGTAAAGAGTGTTCAGAAAAAAGAAGAGAGTGTGACAGAAAAAGATATAGATTAAAGGTTGGAATTGGCTTGGAAGAAGAATTAGACAATAGGGGAGCACCTAGAAAAGAATAAACGAAGCAAGGGGGAATAGGATGAGCGATATGAAATGTAGATGTGGGAAATACGGAATATATTGGAGAAACCTACATACAGGAAATCCATATACATGTTGTCCTCATTGTCTTTCGACAAATTGCCAAGAACCAGAATTTACAGAAGATGATATTGAACACGCAATTACAGGGGATTAACCACACACCTTACAAGGAGAGAAGAATGGGGAAATATAGGACTAAGCAACCTTGGTATGTCACTTGGCAAAGAGCAAAATCTAGGTGTAATAATACCCACAATGAAGCATATAAGAATTATGGCGGTAGGGGAATAAAATTTATCATAGACTTTTGGGAAATGGGAAGGCTATGGTTTAGGGATGGTGCTTTCTTTATGAAACAACCATCAATAGACCGCATAGACAATGATGGGGATTATGTATTTGAGAACTGTCGTTTTATAGAAAGAGGAGAGAACACAAGAAGGTCTAACTTTGTCAGAAAAGCAACATATGGATTTAAAGGAAAGAAACATTCTGAGGAAACTAAAATGAAGATGTCTGAATCCCAAAGGAGAAGATATGCAGAAGCACTATAAAGTAACGGCAGAATATCATCAGGGCGGTCAAAAGTTTATGGCTCTTGAGGCATTGGAAGATGAGCCAAAGGGAGTTAATTCTTATCCTCATGGGTGTGTTCCACCTTATGAGCCAAAAGAGGAAACACTTGAGGAGAAGTTTAAATATTTCTTACGCAAAACAGATAAGTTAAAAGTATCTTCTCACGAAACTGTTTATACAGAGTTTGCTCAAATCGCCAAAGAACATTATCAAGAGCATCCAGAGAATATAAACTGTATTAAAAAGAGCGAAGCCATAAGACAGATGATTGCTAATAATAAAAAGTTGATGAAAGGCATGGTATCCCACGCCGAAGTCTTGAAGGTGTTTGATGAAGCCAGTTCAACTGGGATTATGGTTCATAGGGATAAAGAAACTACTTCAATAACATATCCAATAGCACAAATACGCAAAGCCCTAGAAGACATATCATGCTAAACGGCACTTTCTATAATCCTACAAAAATTCTTTTCGGCAGAGGTATGGAGGAAAAGGTCGGTGAGGAAGTCGCGGGATTTAAAGTATTACTGCATTACGGCGGCAAAATACGCTTATAACGATAAAGGCGATTGTCAGGTATGTTGTCCTGCCGAGAAAGGTGTTGATGTTATTGTTAAGATGCGCGCTAATGATGGAAAGTTTGAGAAAGGCGTTCCTTCGGATTGGCGTGATGTAATTCATGCTGAGGTCGTGAGGGTTAATGGCCCATGTGATTATGGTCACAAGGTTGGAGATCGCTTTGTTTTCCCAACGTGTATGATGAAAGATTCTATTTGTCCTGCCAGTGTTCATAATATGTTTCCTTTTTTAAACATTGAAACACCGAAATGTATTAATTTAAAACGATTGCGATGTCCTGATTGGTTGGAGAATATTTGTTATTCGGTTGACACACGCTCAAATGTTGTGTAAAATTATAATATGACTTATAAAAATACAACTTTATTATAGATAATTTAAGCATATCGAGGTTATGCGAGTGAGCGATCATCCTGGAAAACAATTCAGTAAAGATTATCAACCTGGTGGAGGTGGCAGACAAAAAGGCTCTGTTAGTTTAAAAACTATCATTCGTGAAATATGGAATGAAGAAATAGACGATAATGGTTCTCCTAAAGCGCGAATGATTAAAGCTGTTAAAGCATTGATAGAAAAAGCAGAAGAAGGCGATGTCTACGCCTTCCGCGAGATAGCTAACCGCTTAGAAGGCCTACCAAAACAATTTATCGAAGGCGACTTTAATCAAAATATAAACTTCTTCGAACAAATGGCAAAGAAATCAATACCGGAGAGAGTCGTTGATAACTCAGCACAGTAAAACACTACAGCCTCATATCTCTTTAGAAACACTCCATGCGCTTTCCTTGCGTTCTATATTCGATAAACCATCAATGAAAAAACATGAGTTTGCTACTCTCGAGGAGGGTATTAAACTTTGGGTTGATTATGAGTTTAAATCAAAACTCGATAAATGGGAACTTGAACGTATCATATATGCACTGATCGCCGATGAGAATGGTTATTTTAACAGGACACATGAGATCATGGCGCGTGAAAAGATACATTGGACTAAAATGTTTAAGGCTGGCTTACCTTATTTAAGGAATAGAACGTCATGGAGCAAAGCCTAGAACAAGATTTATGTGAACGTATCAAAGCGTCGTCAAAGAACTTAGTCGCGTTTCGTCATATCATGCTTATTAACAGTGGCGATAACGTAGCACCGGCTGACTTTCATTATGACTGGTCTGACATATTACTTGAAGAAATGGACAACTTTGGTGTTGAGGGTTTTCGTGAATCAGCCAAAGGACAAATAGTACTCAGGGCCTTTCCACTTTACGCTCTGCGCTTCCCTTCCAAAAAACGTGATTACATTGTTATCATCAAACAGAACAAAGATCTTGCGAGTGCTAAACTACTTGAAATTGAGAATGAATATCTTACAAACCCTGCTCTTAACTCTAACCTAGTCGAAGTAAGACAGAAGTCAGCGTCAGTGTTTAGCGTCGATGTAAGGGACAAACATGATAAAGTATTTAATGTGCGCTTTGAGGTTTATGGTAAAGGCTCATCAATTCGTGGGTTAGCTAATGTAGACAGACGACCTAAGATCGTATTGATTGACGATCCACAAGATACTGAGGATTCAAAGAGTGATACAGTGTTGGATAACGATTGGAAATGGTTCTTGTCTGACGTTAAGTTTCTAGGTCAATACTCGCGTATTTTCCTTATCGGTAATAACCTAGGCGAGAAGTGTATTGTTGAGCGTGTTATTGCTAATTCCGAGACGCTTAACTTCAGAACAAGGAAAGTTGCAATACTTAATGCGAATGGTGAGTCGTCATGGCCTGAGAAGTATGACATTAAAATGATTGAGAAAGAGAAGAAGGCCTTTCGTGATCTCGGTCAGATAGACGTATGGATGCGTGAGCGTATGTGCGAGGCGACAAGCCCTGAGACGCGCATATTTGATTTGTTAGACATTATCCGTTATGCTCCGATGTATATGGAAACTATAATCAGCGATTGTAATATATTCGTAACAGTTGACCCGGCATCGTCACCTGACAAGACAGCGTGTTATCGTGCAATGGTTGTCAACTGTGTAACAAAAGATAATCGTTGGATAATTGTTGATGTGCCTTTCGGTCGCTGGAAGTCTGATGAGTTTATTGATAAGATGTTTGAGGTTGTCACACAATGGACACCGTTTTTCGGTGGTAGGCGACGAATACCAATGTGCATTGAGAAGGGACATTTTAAACAGATCCTTGAGCCGTTTATCTATAAGGAAATGCAACGACGTAATATCTTTTTTGATATCAAGGAAGTCGAACACGCGAAGGTCGGCAATAAACTTGAACGTGTTAAGATGCTGTCACCTATCTTTAAAGCGCATACGATATACTTTCCTGATGAAGCACCTTGGTTAGCTGAAATGGAAACAGAGTTAAATGGTGTAACGCAAGATGGGTTTAAATCATTGTTTGTCGATCTTATTGACGCGCTTTCAATGCAGATACAAGTGGCTAATCCTCCTGTCAAAGCACGTGCTGATGTGTTGTCACCTTTGGAAGAAGTTAAGCAGAGTAATCCGCTTAATTTTAAATAAGTGAGTTTTAGCTTGAAAATGTGCGGTTTTGTTACTATATTTAATAAGTGGAGGTTTTAATTAGTGAACTGGCTATCAATTAATGACTCGATGGCAGCGTTCTTTGAACTTACGGATGAACAAGCAGAGAGGGTGAGTAAAGACACAAACTTTCATCTCGATGGAAAGTTTGCTCAAGAATGTATAAACGCTAAGGGTGATAATTGTGTAATTACATTATTAATATGCAGGACAGAAGGAACAAAAGATATTTTTAAAGGTTTAAAGAGTTTAAGGTCAAGATATAAAACAGTATCTTTTTGGAATAGAAAGCACAAACGATTTTATGGAGGTTGTTATGATACACATCCCAATAGTTAGAAACACATATCCGTTTTCAAGTCCTTGCTATGAGCCAATAGAGATTATAGGAGGAATTTTAGCAGCAGCAGGAGTAATAAGCACAGGTTCCTCTATACAACAAGGCGTACAAGAACGCAAATCACAAAAGTCAGCACTCGCAGCACGCGCCTCAGAGATAGCAGGAGCAGAAGAAAAAGCCGCATTAGCAACAAGTAAAGCCGCCAAAGCAGCACAAACCAAACTCAAGAAATTTAGATTATCACAAACTCGGTCGATTCTAACATCACCATTAGGTGTGCAAGACGAAGCGGTAACCGGAAGAACATCACTCTTAGGAGGATAAGATGCCGGAGACCGAAGCAGAGAAGCATATAAGGATCTATGATACTGAGAAAGAAGGTCGTGCTGTATTAGATCAATACTTTCAAGATTTAATGTATTATTCACTTCCGCGTAAAGCCTACATCACTCGCATTAAGAGTGTAGGTAATAGAATACCAACAGACATTTATGATTCAACCGCGATACTTTCAAATGCGTATTTCGCCGCTGGTATGCAGGCTTATATGTCAAGTCCTCAAACACGCTGGATGACAATAGCAATTAAAAACCGTAATTATATGACAAGTCAAGCTGTTCTTAAATATTTAAGAGACACTGAGGACGTTCTCTACGCAATGATAAACTCATCAAACTTTTATCAAGAAGATGTTGAGGGGTATTTGACGTTAGGCTCGATCGGTACTGATATTCTCTATGGCGAGGATGATCCGACTGATGATATTCGATTACATGATATGAATATTGAGAATGTTATTATTATGGAGGACTCAGCGCGTCGTGTTAAAACGGCATACATTGAGTATGAGTTTGACGCATCACAAGCAGTTGAGAAGTTTGGTAAAGATAAGTTAAGTGATAAAGTTTTAGAGTCATTTGCTAAGAGCGATTTTAAGAAGAAGTTTAAGTTTTTATTCTGTGTGCTCCCCCGCGCTGTCTATGACCAATCAAAGAAAACATCTAAGAATATGCCATACGCTGCCATTTGGATTGAACGTGATGAGAAGAAAATTATTCGTGAAGGTGGATTTAGAGAGTTTCCTTTCTTCGTGTCACGTTTCGCAGTTGCTAAAAACTCACCTTATGGGTATTCTCCTATGATGAACGTATTGCCTGATGTTCAAATGCTTAATCAAATTGAGTACACAACAGCTATCGGCGCACAACTTGAGATCGCACCGCCGGTTGAGATACCGGATGAGGCGTTTTTGCGTCCTTATAATTTCAACCCGAGAGGTAGGAATATTAGAAACGTCGGTTTTCCAAATGAACATATCACTCCTATTAATATGGGTGCACGTACTCAGATAGGAGTTGATTATTTAGAATATAAAAAGACTACAATTCAACAGACATTTTATAATGATTTGTTTCTTTCCTCCCCCCAAGTTGGAAATAGAACGGCAACAGAGGTAAGCATTGCTAATAATCAGCGTATGCAAATGTTAGGGTCGGCTGTCGGCAATATTATGCGCGAGAAGCTCAGTCCTTTCATTGAGCGTGTTTACGCCATCGCTGCCAAAAATAATAAGCTGCCTCCGTTGCCACCAGAATTAATAGGACAAGAGTATGTGATTGAGTATGTATCGCCGTTAGCACGTGCTCAGAAGCATTTAGAGTTACAGAATTTAGGCGATGCAATGGCTGTTATAGGACAATTTGCAGAGTTGCAATTAGCGTCAGGTCAATTTCCTGAAGTGCTGGACAAGTTAAATCTTGATGAGGCGACTGATTATGTAGCTGAAATGACAAACATTGCACCTAAAGTTATTCGTGATGATGCGGAGGTTGAGGAAATGCGTGATGGTCGCGCTCAACAGCAGGAGGCACAGGCTCAAATTCAGATGATAGGTGAAGGTGCGGAAGCTGCAAAGACCGGAGCGGAAACCGATAAAACATTAGCGGAGGCTGGTAATGTTCAATAATTTCTACAAGGAAGAAAAAATACAGAAGCAGGAAATACAACGTCAGCTATCAGAACGTCAACAGCTTTACATGAGGGTATTTAATACAGTTGATGGCGAGGAAGTGCTTAAAGACTTAGCGTCACGATGTTTTGATACGGTCACAACGTATGATGATATGCCTCATAAGATGGCGTTTAATGAGGGTAGGCGTAGTATTTATGCTAATATTGTACGTTTATTAAATAGAGATATTTCAGATATTGTAGCTGAATTGATAAAGGAGTAATATGGGATTCGCAGAAAAAGCAAATGGTCGTAGTCGATGGAGAAAGAAACATAATCCTGTTCCTGTTCCTTATCGTGATGTCAATAAACCGAATTTTATTCCGAGGGCAGAAGTAACGATTGAAACGCCTTTTATAGATAGATTAATAAGTTCAATTAAAAAATGGGTAACTCGCGTCCCAAAGGGATAACGAGAGTCCAAAGGAGTAAACAATGTTTAAAATGTTAAGAAATAATCGTGGAGAAACTCCACCAGCACCACCTGAGCCACCAGCACCGCCAGCTCCACCGGCAGACTGGACAGCAACCATGTCACCGGAGCATAAAGCTGTCATTGACGTAAAAGGATGGAAGTCCTCGGGTGACGTAATTTCAAGTTACAGCGACCTTGAGAAGCTAGTCGGACATGAGAAGATCGCTATGCCGAAAAAGGACACTAATGGTAACTTTGAAGCAGGCGAGCTTAATCGTGTTATGACGCAGTTAGGCGCACCGTCTGACTCTAAAGATTACCAGACCGGAGCAGATTTTAAATTGCCTGAAGGAATGGCTATTGCACCTGAGCTTGAGTCAGCACTCAAGACAAGAGCGCGTGAAGCTGGATTGTTACCTTCTCATTATCAGTTTATGATGAATGAGCTTGGAAACCTTATTACAAAAGGAAATGACGCGCAACAGGCAAAAACAAAAGCAGATTTTGATAATGCAAGCCTTGAGTTAAGAACAAAGTGGGGACTTGCTTATGATAATAACGCTAAGTTAGCAAATTCAATGATTGAGTCATTCGGTGGAGAAACGGCTCAGGAGATTGTCAAGAAATATGGCAATGACCCTGCTGTTATTGAATTATTAGCGAATGTAGGTAAAGAGTTTTCAGAAGAGCAATTAATCAAGACTGGCATGACAGGAAAGGTATTGACTCCTGAGGCTGCTAAACTTGAAATTGATAAAATAAGATCTGAGCGATCTAAAGAGTTGAATGATGCAAATGATCCACAGCATAAGTATTGGACAGATAAGCTCAGTGATTATTATAAAATGCAGACTGGATAAGGTTAATTCCCCAGAACGCATTGTTTGCAAGCAGATAACCTCTGATGAGGCCTGAATAAGTAGTATGAAGCAAAGGCCCTTTAAGGATAACCGAAGCTAAAATTTGGTTTAATTTAACATCGGAGGCTATAATGGCGTCAGTAACAGAAGCTTTAAAAAATCAGTATAGCGACAATATTCAACATTTAGTCCAACAAACTATGGTGAAGGTCGCTCCAACTGTTCATAACAAAACAGATTGTTCTGGTGAGCAGTCGTTTCAAGATCAGTTAGCATCTGCTGATGCGAGAGTTAAAACTGCTCGTAATCAGGAAGTTGTTAATGACGATCCGCAGTATGATCGTCGAAAAATTATTCCTACTTATTACTATCGTGCACCGCTAGTTGATAAGATGGATAAGATTCAGATGTTGAAAGATCCAACGAGTGAGCTTGTGCAGAATAACGCGTTTGCTTTAGCGAGAGCTAAGGATACGCAAGTTTGCGCAGCTTTCTCGGCTACAGCGTATTCAGGCAAAGCTGGCACGACCTCTAACACAGTCCCATCCACTCAAATTATTGTTCATAGTTCAGCTGGTTTGAATATGACAAAAATCCGAGAAGCTAAGAAGAAATTAGACGAAAAAGAAGTTATGTCTGATGGTCGTTCTTTTGCTGTCTCGGCAGAGCAGATTGAGGACTTGTTAGCGATTGAAGAAGTAACCAGCGCTGATTATGCACAGATCAAAGCATTAGTAAACGGAAACCCGGGCACACTTGTTGGGTTTAATTTTATTCAAACAGAGCGCCTTCCTGAATTTTCTTCCGGAGTACGTAATTGTGCGGCATACCATAAAACTGGTGTTACGTTAGGTATCTGGTTGGATTTGCTTGCTTCTATTGATATTCTAGCTGCAAAGCATTTCTCGGCTCAGGTATATGCCGGACAGTCTTATGGTTCGACACGACTTGAAGAAGAGAAGGTTGTACTTGTTCAGTGTTCTGAATAAACTTAATTAACTAATAAGGAGGTCAGATTATGGCTACTGTTTATGGAGTAAATCGAACGCTTAAAAGAGCAGCTCAAATCAATACGATTGAGCCTGAAGTTATGAGCGGAAAAGTGCGGTGGATTTATGAGTCTTATGAAGCTGCTTCACTTGCAACGGGGTCAGTAATCGAGTTATTCGGTCAGAATTTACCGGCTGAAGCTCGTATTGTTGATTGGATTATTGATCATGATACGTTATCAGGTGATTATCATTTGGAGTTTGGTACAAATGAGGACGCTGATGAGTTCATGGCAAAAACTGACTGTTCTTCTGCTGATAAGAAAAACTTTACTGACGACGGTGTTGCCGCGTCTTTAGGGTTTGAAATTGCAAGCGGAGATGGTCAAACTTTAGTTATTACTACGTCGGGAGCTTCGTCTGCTACGGGTACGATTAAAGTTGCTGTTGCGTTTGTTTCTAAAGCGTAAATCTAGAGGGGCTTAACCGCCCCTCTTTTTTTAAGGAGGGCAATATGCCTAGTCAAGTTGAAGTTGTAAATATGGCTCTGTTGGGTTCTGGTGCGGTTAGAATTGAGGCAATGACAGAAGATACAGAAAACGCACGAAGAATGACGATAGCGTGGCCTATTTGTCTTAAAGATATGTTACGTTCTCACCCATGGAGTTTTGCTAAGAAAGAAGCAATCCTTTCGCGATTGGCAGCATCACCAGTTCTTACAGATGATTTTACTTATATGTTTACCTTACCACCTGATTTTCTTAAATTATTAAAGACAGATGTTGAAGATGATTATGACCATAAGATCAAGGAAAAGAAATTATACTCTGATTCTGATGCCGTAAAGATTGAATACATTTTTTATAATAACGATCCTGACACATGGGATTCTTCTTTTGTATCAGCATTTGCAGCACGTCTTAAAGCTGAATCATGGTTTGCTATTACAGGTGATAAAAAAATGATTGAATTTGTGTGGCAAGAGTTTACAGCTAAATTAAATTACGCTAAATCAATGAATGGTCAAGAGGTAACTCCTGACGAGTTTAAAACTGATGAATGGACTAACGCTCGAATATGAACGCATCACAAATTATAAATTCATTTGTTGCCGGAGAGTTAAGCCCTAGACTTTATGGAAGAACAGAGCTTACTCAATACTATCAATCTGCGCAGGAACTTAGAAATGTTGTTGTCGAGGTTTATGGTGGTGCAAAAAAAGCACCGGGAACGTATTTCATGAATGAAGTCAAAGACTCCGACGCTGTGACAATACTTAAAGACTTTGTATTCTCTGACGATCAGGCATATCAAATTGAGCTTGGCAATAACTATATGAGATTCTATACAGATAACGGACAGATATTGAGTGGCGCGAGTGCGTATGAGATTGCGACAAGTTATGCGACAAGTACATTAAGAGAACTCCAATTTGCTCAGAAGAATGATATCCTTTATATCACTCACGATACGATTCCACAAACACAGTTAAAAAGATTAGGTAATGCCACATGGGCGTTATCACAAATTAATTATGCAGCAGATGAGGCGCGTCCGGCATTAATGAAATCAAATGTTACTGATACGACGATAACAGCATCAGCATTAACAGGCTCAGTTGTTCTAACATCATCCGGTGCGTCTTTATTTGATGCAACTCACGTCGGCTCTATTTGGGCTATCGGGCCGATAACAGGCTCTCATGGATATGCTCAAATCGTTTCTGTATCAGCAACAGGACTTAAAACAGTAGCAACAGCAACGGTACTTTATAGTGGGACTTTGCCTAGTTCGTCAGCGACTACGGATTGGTCTGAACCGTCATGGAGTGGCTATCGTGGTTATCCTAAAGCTGTATCTATAAAAGAGAATAGACTTATTTATGGATATACAGAGTCAGAACCACAAACGTCATGGCCTTCTGAAACGGGTGCGTATGATACGTTTAAAGTCGGGACAGAAGATACAGACGCTATGACTGTAAAAGCTGATACGAATAAAAACGAAAGTGTTGAATGGATATATCCAGCAAGTGAAATTTTAATAGGAACAGCCGGAGGGGTAACTGTTTTTGGGACTGGTAATGATAATATCGCGTTGACACCGACAACAGGCAGAGCTAAAAAGAAATCAAGTTTTGGAGTTAAGCCTAATATCATGCCACAGATGATCGGGGATTCTGTATTTTATTGGCAGAAGTATGGTCGTATTCTTAGAGAATATATTTACACGCTTGAGAGTGACAGCTTTCAATCTAAAATGGCTACGAGAATGAGCGAGCACATAACTGATAGTGGTATTATTGATATGGCTTATCAGCAGTCACCTAATAATATGTTATGGTGTGTTCGTGACGATGGTAAACTTGCGGTGTTTACAGTTGACACTAATGAGAATGTTGCGGCATGGACTTTACATTCTACCGACGGAGATTATGAAAGTGTATCAGTAATTCCTAAGACAGATTATGATGAGGTATGGTTTGTTGTTAAGCGTACTATCGGAGGGACTACAAAGAGATATATTGAGTATATGGTAGATCCCGAATTTGAAGATCAAGAAGATCAATTTTTTGTTCATAGCGGACTTGCAACTGATTCCCCTAAGACTATTACTAACATTGTTACAACAACCTCTCCTACTGCTTTACAAGTTACTTGCGTGTCACATGGTTTCTCTAATCTTGATGAGGTTAAAATACGTGGCGTTGTAGGAATGACTGAGGTTAATAATGTGAAATATATTGTTTCATCTGTTGCATCAGGTACTTTTAAACTTGTTTCACTTGAAGGGACAAGTGTTGATGGATCTGCTTATACAGCATACGCAAGTGGTGGCGAGGCTAGGGTATGTTTTAGTTCATCAGCGGGATTAGATCATTTAGAAGGTAAAACAGTACAAGTATGCGCTGATGGCGGCGCGCATCCATCAAGCACAGTCGCTAGTGGCATTATTAAGTTTAATGATTCTTATTCTCAAGTCGCTATAGGTCTTGGATATACGGCCCGCATTAAGACAAATGACCTTGAAGGTGCGCCGGGAAAAATAAACTCTCAAGGTAAAATAAAACGTGTATCAGAGGTAAATATCAGTTTATATAAAAGTTTAGGATGTAAAGTCGGAACTGACGCGCAGATGGATGATATTAAATTCAGAACGTCAGCGCAGAATACAGATGAAGCTCCGCCTTTATTCAGTGGAATAAAACGTATTACATTTCCTAGCGGATGGGATAGAGAAAAATCTATTATTGTTGAACAAGAACAACCTTTAGCTATGCACGTTAGGTCGATTATAGCGGAATTGGAGGTAAACTAATGTGGGGAACTCAAGGAGTATTTTCAGGGGCATCACGAAGTTCTTTAAATACAGCAAGCAATACTAATATAGGCGGAGGTGGCGGTGTAGGAGCATACGCAGGCATTGTAAGTGGTTTAGGACAAATTGCAAGTGGCTTAATAAACGCTAAACGCGGCAGAGATACAGCTAATTTTAACACTCAGATGCTCGATTTAGATAAAAGGCTTGCAAGGTTATCGGCAAAAGTGCGTATTAAGCAGATTAGAGAACGTGCTATGAGTTTATTCAGCACTCAACGCGCTGGATTTGCCAGAGCCGGCCTTGCTATCGAGGGTGGTCAAGCTGCTGTAATGGCTGAGAGTTTAAAACAGAGTGAATTAGACGCTATATTCGAGGAAATTAATGTTGAATTGGGCGAAAGTGCTATCGGCACTCAACAGAGAATAATTCAATCTGACGCTAGATCAGCGCAAATGGATGAGTATATTAATATTGGTTCAAGTATTTTGGGAAATATATCGAAATATAAAGGAAGGTAATAATGGTTCAAATACCTCAACATAAAAGCGATGCACAGATAAAAGTTTCTGGTGGTCAGTTAGCCGGAGGCGGCGCGATTGCCTCATCTAAACAGGCTCAGAGGGGTGCTATTGCCGCGATCGAGCAGGCACAGGATAGATTGCTTCAGATAAAGGATTTCCGCCAGACAAGCGAAGCTAACGCATTTGTATTTGAGGAGTTAAATAAGGCTAAACAACGCTCTCAGACAGATAATGATATGGATATATCTGTTTATGATAATGAGTTTCAAAAGATTGGCTCTGACGCTGCTAAGAATATATCAGGTCAACTGGCACGTGATGAGTTTATGGTTAATTTCAACCGTCAGGCTCAAGCGACTAAATGGGGGATTGAGAATGATTTTAGGGCTAGGGAGATATCGTCTGCAATAGCGGTTCAAAAATATACAAGAGGCAACATTGTTGAGAATTATCCTACTATGGATGAAGCTGGAAAAATATCTAGTACAGCAACATATAAACAACAGATAGAGCGTGGTATGACGTTAGGATTATATTCTAAAGAGGTTGCAGATATTGAATGGAAATCATTTCAAGAAGATGTTTATAAATCAGAGGCGGCGTATGATGCGCAGTATGATCCTAATATGTTTTTAGAGAATACTGAGGATTATCAAGTTGGTGAAGAAGAAATGAAAAAAATGAAAGGAATGGCGTCGGAGCAACAGAAAAAAATTAAACAAGAAGAAAAAAGAATTAGAAAAGAAACGCATCAAAATAACGCAATCTCGGTAGTTTCTCAAATGGTAAAACCTGACGGCTCGCTTCCATCTGTGAATGATATAAATTCAATGATGGGTAATGACGACTTATCTCAAGATTTTGCAAAGGCTTATTCAAAGGCGACAACATCATCAAAACTAACAAGAGAAAAAGCAGAATTTGATGATACTGGCTTTCAATCTTATGCTATGGATGTTTTCGATTCAAAAGACTCTGAGCAAATTCAGCAGGCTATTATAAATACGCTTAACGGTGGAGGGGATGGGAGAGTAAATCAGGATGAGTTGGTTACATTATTACAGCTTTCTATGATGAGAGAAAAAGAAATTAAAAATGGTGATGATAATATGTTTAGCAAGATTGGAAAATCTATTACTAATCTTTCAGTTTTAGGAGCTGCTTATAATACTCAAAAGATTCTTTATGAATATTCCAAAAAGGTTGCAGAAGGAAAAGAACCATTGGCAGCTAAGAATGAAGCAGAGATGGAAGTAATATCAGAAAAGAATTTAGAATTAACAAGCGTTGATGGAGAAGGCACTTTAATGATGGATGATGCTGGAAATAAAGCCATTGTCTATCCTGACGGAAGAATAGAGGAAGTTAAATAATGGGATTTAATTTAGCAACAGCACAACCTATTGTAGAGGAAAAGGAAGGATTAGCACTTAAAACTTTTGATCTTTCTACCGCGTCAAGAATGCCTGTTGATAGCACTAAAAATACTGCGTTTGATGATTTTAAAGAAGGTGTTGGAGTTTTTGTTGAACAAGCTAAAGAGGCAGTAGCGCCATTTATTAAAGGTGCAAGAAAGATTGGTGAGAAAGCCTTACCCGCGATTGAGTCATTTGAAGAAAGTCCGGCAGGAAAATTTTTATCGACGGAATTTGCTACTGATGAAGAAGTTGAAAAACATCCAATAGCAGGAACATTTGGAATGATCAGTGGAAGTATTACGCCTTTTGTTTTAACAGCTCCTGTATTTCCTCAGTCACTTTTAGGCACAATGGGAACATTTGCCACTGTTGAGGGTGTGTCTGAGGTTGGCGTTCAAGAAATGTTGGGTGAGGATAAGCCTTTAGATATAGCATTAGCTGTAACAAGAGGAGCAGTTCTTGGCCCGATATGGCACTACTCATCAGGATTACGATTTATTGGAAAACCTGTTGCATCAGCATTAGCAAGAGCAGGAACACGAGGGGCAGGTGTAGCAACAGTTTCAGCAGTATTCGGAGAAGATTTAGGAGAATCATTTAAGCAGGGTGGCGTTGTGATGGCATTGTCTTTGATGTTTGAATCTCCTATGCTTGCTAAAACTGCGTTAGGCAGACAAATTGTTAAACAGGCTAGATCG
>Ga0222637_1000514_pt1 | contig 16658 bp, 17 predicted proteins | sample AntAcemetagen143_FD_181149 | JGI IMG/M metagenome (GOLD analysis project Ga0222637, IMG submission 181149) | Saline water microbial communities from Ace Lake, Antarctica - #143 | ecosystem: Environmental > Aquatic > Non-marine Saline and Alkaline > Saline | place: Antarctica: Ace Lake...
CTCGCCGACCTGACCTACAAAAATACATAGCGAGAAAGCTTTAAAAGACTTATTGTTTTAAAAAATCTGAGCTCACATCGCATAATGGTATTGCACCGCTCTGCTAAGGCGGACCCTTCGGGGTACCCCGGTTCGATTCCGGGTGTGAGCGTTCAGCGAATACATATCTGGAATCGAAGTTCGATGTCCGAACAATTTGCTCGAATTTTTCTCAACGAAGTGATTAGAAAAATTTTAGAGTGAATTGTAAGCAGGGTGTGAGCGTAATCGAAGCTGGGTAATACCCAGGCGAAAATCTTTGTTCGAATTTTACACAAAAAACTAAAATTGTTTATCTATCCCCAAGAAAGAATGCACGAGTTTTCTACGAAAACAGATAGTCGGCTTACGCAGAAATTTATTTATTGAGCACTTTTCAAAAACAAAAAACAAAACTTTTTATATGGAGTTTAATCTATTTATTCATAATGGTAAAGAAAACAGACAACCAAAAATATATTTATATTGGAGTTATTGTTGTTCTTGTAATAATTTTAGGATTTGTTTTTATCTCAAACCAACACCCTCTCAACTCTAACCAGCAAAATAAAATTATAGCTAAACCAATATTAAGCGTTACAGGAGTTACTAGTAAATCTGGAGCAGATATAAGTCGGGGATGCTACACAACTGTTAGTGGATATGTTTCAAACACAGGAAATGCTAATGCTAATGGGGTTGCTGTTACATGTTCAGTTGATGGCGGTGGGAGCAACACGGGGAGACAAGTTATGGGGTCAGTAATTGCTGGAGATAATTCTTATTTTAATTATGTTATTGATAATGATTGTCCTTATTCAACTTATGCTAGGTGTCAGACAACTTGTAATAATTGTTAAATAAATAATAAAACCTTTAAAGATGAATAAATCACTTATAATAATCGGAGTTGTTGTTTTAGTTCTAGGAATTTTTGCAAATGTTTATTCCGAAACAACAACCCAAGAACATTTATGGGGGCTTTATAGCACTTCAGATACTTCGACTCCATATAGTCCTTATTCAACAATGCTTTTAATTGGAGGCATTATCCTAATTCTTATAAGTGTATTAATAAAAGAGGGTAAAAGATAAAATGCTAGAAGAATATATTTCAAAAATTGCATTTGCTATGACTGCAATTATTATTGTTTTTATTAGTGATTTTCTTTTTACAGGCACAAGAGGAGGAGTCAAAACTTTTCTTTCAGGATATCACTGGTCAACAAAAAAGAAGGGCTTTGTTATTTTCTTAGTTAGCATAGTAATTATAATTCCACTTGTAGCAATATTTCTTCAAGGAATTATGGAAAATTTCCTAAATCAACAAAAAGAGAATCTTCTTTGGATACTACTTATTTTCTTTGGGGTTTGTTTTTTATATTTCAATAAAAAATATTATAATAATTGGTTCTAGATTTTAGAATAAAAATCCCCAACTTTTTTAAAAAAGAAGACAAAAAAAACACTCAAACTCCAACAACAATTTTAAAATACACTTTCAGCAACTACAATATCAAAGAATTTTCGGAGATTGGAAACTCATGAGGTCACTCTTTTCAGCTACTTTATTTAATTAAACTCTATTTTACACCCCCAAAAAAATTTCTGTAACTCCCGAAAAATAGTCAGAAACCTTTATAATCTCTAAATACCATCATTATTTGTTCAACTTCGGTTGGATACATTTAGCTTCGGTTAAGTGTTGGAGGATTAAACAGCTTCGGTTATTTGGTCCTCCTCTTTTATTTTTTAAATACCTAAATATTTATAAAGAATTTAGAATAATTTAATTCATGGAAAAAGAAATAGGGAAAATTTCAAAAGGAGAATATCAGGGGATTGCGACAGAAATCGTCGTGGGAATTAAAGAATATAATGGACGAGTCGGAATAGACATCAGAGAATTTACTCAAAGTGAAGCTTATACTGGACCGACAAAAAAAGGATTAAGAATTCCAGCCGATAAGTTTGAAGAGTTTAAGGCAATGATTAATTCTATCGGTTCAACAGATATTGCATCTTCCGAAAAAGATATTCCAACCCAATCTCAAATAGAACCATCATCTACAGACAGTGAGGAGACTGGAATCGACGAACAAGGATTAATGTGACTCGATTGAGATACATCCAAAGGTTGCCTATTCAGAGAGCCCGTCACGTGTGACGCCACATTAATTATATAAATACCTTAATCTAATCAATCACATGGGTGACGTAAATATATTTTTCGATGCTAAAACTTTTGCAGTCGTAGGCGCATCAAGAGACAATAAAAAAGTCGGACATTCGGTTTTCAAAAATCTTTTACATTCTGACAAAAAAGTTTTCCCAGTAAATCCCAAAGCAAAAGAAGTTCTCGGACACCATTCATACGAAAGCATATTAGAAATCCCGTATCAAATAGATTGCATCGTCATCGCAATTCCGGCAAAATTTGTCCCACTAATTTTAAGACAAGCCCAAAAACGAAAAGTAAAAACTGCGATAATACTCTCGTCTGGTTTTTCAGAAATCGGGGAAACTGAACTCGAACAACGAATAATACAAATCGCGAACGAAGCAGATATAAAAATACTTGGACCAAACTCATACGGACTCATCGACCCATCACAAAAACTCAACACAACTTATTTTGAAGGAATATCAAAACAAGGTACAATCGCATTCATTTCGCAATCAGGCGCAATCGGCTCAGCCATCCTCGACACAAACATAAAATTATCCGGTTTCGTATCAATTGGCAACTCCGCTCTGCTTGACTTCTCCGACTTCATAGAATACTATTCAAAAGACAGAAATACAAAAATTATTACTATTTATCTTGAATCATTAAAAAAAGAACGTGGAAAAAGGTTTATTGAAGTATGTAAAAAATGTAAAAAACCAATTATAGTTCTGAAAGCAGGAAAATCTCAGGCCGGACAAAAAGCCGCGCAATCTCATACTGCAGCTCTCGCTTCCGAAGCTGGTATCTACGAAGGAATCCTCAAACAAGCTGGAACTATCCAAGTCAATTCAATTAGGCAACTTTTTAACGTCGCTAAAATTCTGGAAAAATATAACAAAATAGGAAATACAGCTATAATTATAACAAACGCTGGAGGTCTCGGAGTTTTAGCAACCGACGCGTGCGAAACAGACAAAATCAAAATACTCTCTCTATCAAAATCAGCAACCGAAAAATTAAATAAATTTCTTCCATCAAACTGGAGTCATAATAATCCAATCGATTTGGTCGGCAATGCCTCCGCTGAAGATTATGAAAAAACACTTTCCATAGCCGAAAGAGAAAACGCAGACTTTTCAATAATTTTACTAACTCCTCAACGGATGACCGAATCGCTTCAAACCGCAAAAGTATTACTCGAGGCAAGAAAGCCTATTTTTGCCTGTTTTCTCGGAGACAAACAGATTAAAGAAGCAAAAGAATTTATGGACAAATCCGGAATTTTAAATTTTGACAGTATTGAAGAAATGTGCGAAGCTATCGGAAAAGCTATTAAGTAATATCAATTCGTGCATCTACAACCTTACTCTCTCTTTCTCCGACAACAACGGGATTCAAATCTAATTCTTTAATGTTTAATTTTTCTCCAAGATACGCAACCTTTTCTATTAGTGTTACAAATTTTTCCAAATCATATTTTTTACCTCGCTCTCTAAAAATTTCAACCCCTCTCAAGTCTTTAATCATTAAAATAACATCTCTTCGAGAAACTGGCAAAGCCCTAAACGAAATATCTCTTTGAACTTCAGCAAAAATTCCCCCAATGCCAACAACTAACAACTTCCCAAAAACAGCATCTCTTTTCATTCCAACAATCATCTCAATACCTTCAATGAATTCCTGAACAATTATTTTATTTTTTGGAAACATTAAATGCATCTTTCGTAACTTTTTCTCTGCATCATCTAAACTATCACACCGAACAACTGCCCCCATTTCACTTTTGTGTCCCACCACATCAGCTTTCAAATAATATGGAAATTCAAGCAACTTCAGGTCCTCATATTTCGTTACAATTTTCCATTTCGCCATCGGCAAACTCTTCACAATATCAAAACTATCAATCACTCCCTTCATCTAATTAACCACAAACAAAACTTTATATAACTTCCCTCCCTAATTTTTTTATGAGATTAAATATTATTATAGGTGGTAAGGCTGGGCAAGGTATCAATAAAGTTTCTGAGATCATGGCGAATATATTAAACAAATTTGGTTATTTCACATTTAATTACAGAGATTATCCATCCTTAATTCGCGGCGGACACAATTTTAACACTCTTTCAATTTCCGACACGCGAATAGAAAGCCACGAAGCAACAATTGATATTTTAGTAGCACTCGATGAACGGACAATAAAAACACATAAACACTCCTTGGGGAAAAATGCTCTCACAATCACGGCAGACCAATTCAAAAATGAAGGAAGAAATCTCAATGTTGCACTCGCCGGAACACTAACAAAAATATTCGGGATTCCTCTGCCTGAATTAGAGACTGAAATAAAATCTCAATTCAAAAAATCAGAAGAAGCAATTCTCTCTGCAAAAAAAGGATTCGATTCCTATGAAATAATGCACCAATTAAAAAAACTTAATAATAAACCCTCAACTCTTTCGGGAAGTCAGGGAGTAGCAATCGGTGCAAAAAATTCAGAATTAGATTTATATATTGCATACCCAATGACACCAGCGACGGGAACAATGAACGAACTCGCAAAAAATCAAATTAAAGATAACTTGACTGTATTTCAAGCTGAGAATGAAATTGCGGCAGCGAGTATGGCAATCGGGGCATCATTCACAGGAGCAAAAACAATGACTGGAACCTCAGGCGGCGGATTTGATTTAATGAGCGAGACATTTTCTCTTCAAGGTATATCCGAAATCCCGTTAACAGTTTATCTCGCATCACGACCCGGACCGGGAACAGGCATCCCAACTTACACCGCACAATCAGATTTAGATATTGCACTTAGAGCAGGACACGGAGAATTTCCTAGAATAGTTGTAGCTCCGGGAAATCCGATAGAAGCAATTGAAAAAACATCCGAAGCATTATTTTTAGCAGAAAAATTTAGAACTCTCTCTATAATTTTATCTGACAAACACCTCGCAGAATCCGAATTCTCCTCAACAGCAACGCCAGCAAAAACCCCAAAATTCAAAATCACACGACCAATTCCTGGAGAAAGCCTAATAAAAAACTCTTCTTATGAAACAGATGAATTTGGAAATTCCACAGAATCTTATACTTTGACTGAAGAGAATATTAACAAAAGATCAGAAAAATATAATGATATGAAAAAATATATTCAAAATAATTTTGAAATGATAAAAATTCACGGGAGGGAAAATTCAAAAAACCTAATAGTAGGATGGGGCTCAACATCTGGAGCCATCAAAGATGCAATCAAAGATCTCGACGCTAAATTTTTACAAATATTGTATTGCAAACCTCTTTCTTCTCAAATCAAAGAAGAATTAGAAAAAGCTGAAAATATAATTTTAGTAGAATGTAATGTTACTGGACAACTCGGAAGATTAATCCGAGAGAAAACTGGAATCAAAATAGAAAACAGATTATTAAAATACAACGGCAGACCCTTCCATTCTGATGAATTAAAAAATTTAATTGAGGGGATATTATGATTAATATATTTACAATCATAGCAACTCTCGGATTAATTTCTATAATTGCTGGAACATTTCTAATCTCCTCGAAAAAAGATATCAGAAAAAGATACACATACCCCCTAATGATTCTCGGAGGAATTTGCTTAGAAATTTATAGTATTTATATTGGAGACCCTATTCTTATCACACTCCAAGGTGTCTTTATAATCTCGTCAATCCTAGGGCTAATTAAAATAAATACAAATACAAAATGAAACCAAACCTATCAACAACTTTAGAAAACACGTGGTGCCCTGGCTGCACAAATCACATGATACTCGCAAGTGTGAAACAAACTTTAACAAAATTAATTGAATCAGGAAAATACAAACAAACAGATTTCGCAATTACAACCGACATTGGATGCCACGCAAAAATTTTCGACTATCTAAACCTATCTGGAATTAATTGTCTTCATGGAAGAGCAATCCCAACAGCAATCGGAATGAAACTTGGAAATTCAAATTTAAAAGTTTTAACATTCGCTGGCGACGGCGCAGTATATGCAGAAGGCATCTCTCATTTTATCCATGCATTCAAATACAACGCCGACATGACCCTAATTCTCCACGACAATCAATCATTTTCTCTAACAGCCGGGCAGCCAACTCCAACCACACAACAGGGATATACATCAAAAGCTTCTCCTCTAGGAACTTTCGACAAACCGATGAATCCAATCAAATTAGCTCTTGCATCAAATGCAACTTTTATAGCAAGAACAAGTGCGCGAGATATCCCTCATATGGTTGAAATGTTTACAAAAGCAATCAATCACAAAGGGTTCTCTTTCATCGAAGTAATCCAAGACTGCCTAATCTTCAATGTTGAATCCAACAACAAAGACAAGCAAATGTATAAAATAAAAGATAACACAAATAAAAAAGTCGCAGAAAAATTGGCTGACGAATTTGACTACAATTCAAAATCAGGAAAGATGCCATTAGGAATTATTTACCAATCAAAAGAACCTACATTAGAAGAAAAATGGCCACAATTGAAAAAGAAATTAAAAAAATCTATTTAACTTTTCTAACCAAGGTAATTTTCTTACCATCATGTGCTCCGACACCAAGAGTTTTGGTCCCAGAAATAATTTTATGTTTAGGAAATAATTTCTTTAAATTATACATTCCTGAATCACAAGCCAAAACAATTTGGACATTCCCATGAAGCTGAGATTTATTCAACTGATTATAATCGCATGGGGTCCCAATCAAGTCCACATCAACAATATTAAAGCCATCTTTCTTCAATTTCATAGCTAAAGCCTTCATTGCTTTTTCTCCGCCAGTTCCACACATACGAGCACAAGCATTACAAGAAATGACTCCAATCTCATCGGATTTTTTTAATCCCTTTTTCACCTCTGAATAAGGCTTAGCCTTAGTAACTATCATAAATTAAACAACTTTTTAGCATTAATAAATATTTGCTTTGAAACTTCTTCCTCTTCCAACCCTTTTATTTCCGCAATAATTTTAATTGTTATCAAAACATTAGCCGACTCATTTCTCTCACCTGCAACTGGAGACAAATAGGGAGCATCGGTCTCCGTTAATAACTGCTCTAGCGGAACTTCTCCCGCCAACATTTTAAAATGATCCAATCTCGCAATCACAGGTGGCACTGAAAAACTCCAGCCATTTTCAACACACCGACGAATTAGAGACCTCTTTCCGTTAAAACAATGCATAATTGCCTTAGTTATCTTCATCTCTTCCATAATTTCTATCGCATCCGACTCCGCTTTCCTTGAATGAATTATAACTGTTTTCCCAATCTTCTTTGCCAACTTCAAAACCTTCCTAAAAACTTCTTTCTGCTTCGCTCTCATTTCATTCGTTTGAAAATCTTTCCAGTTATAATCCAAGCCAATCTCTCCAATCGCAACACAATTATCCGCATGCGCTTCAATCCATGCCAATTCTTCATCTACGCTAAACTTTTCGATATCTCTTGGAAAACTTTCTGCTTCGGGCTCACCAGAGTCATGTTCGTCGAGAACCCCCGATTCAAATTCGTTTGCCAAAGCATCAATAGGATAAATTCCAAACGAAACCTTAACAACATCCGAATATTTTTCTGAAATTTCCAATGCCCTTCTGTTTGTCACAAAATTAACACCAGAAGTTATAATTAACTCTCCCCCTACTTCTCTAAATCTCTCAACAACTTCATCTAAATCTTTTTTAAATCTAGAACTCTCTAAATGCGCATGAACATCAATCAATTTCATAACATTTAATAACATTAGTCCATTAAAAATCTTATGATAAAATATTTGGGATTAATTCTCTCAGTCCCTCTTGGATTCGCACTCGCCACCATAACCAAAGACGAAAAACAAATTTACTCAAAAAACCCCTACTTCCCAATCGCCCTATGGATATTAGCATTCGCGACTATAATCTCCTATATTGTCAACAAGCAAATTGCTTTAACATTAGGATTTGTTTTTATTATGACATTCGTATGGAATAGGGCATAACCTTAAAATCTCTTTATTCAACTTTACAATATGGCATTTTATTTAATTGGAACAGGCATGAATAAAAATTCAATCTCAACAGATGCCCTCGAAACATTAAAATTTTGTAATAAAATTTACTTAGAAAATTACACCGTAAATTTTCCATATTCAATCAAGAAATTAGAGTCTCAATATAATCTAAAAATAAAAGAATTAGATAGAACAAAAATAGAAGATGAATCCGTTATTCAAGATGCAAAAAACAAGAACATTGCACTTCTTGTTTATGGCGACACACTTTCTGCAACAACACACATGCAATTAATTATCGAATGTAAAAAACAAAAAATACCCTATCAAATTTTCCACAATGCTTCAATTTTAACAACAATTGCAGAGACAGGACTTTCACTTTATAAATTTGGAAAAACATCCTCAATGCCAAACTGGACTGAACACACAAACAAGCCAACATCATTTATGGATTATATCAAAGAAAACCAATCCATAAAAGCCCACACTTTAATTTTAACTGATATTGGATTAGAAATAAAAAACGCAATTAACCAACTTCAAGAATCCTCCCAAAAAACGGATATCTCACTTCCAGAAAAAATAGCAGCAATCTCAAACGCCGGAACAGAAAATCAGAAAATATTTTACGATACTTTGGATAATTTAAAAAATAAAAATATTTCGATGCCATTCTGTCTAATTATTCCGACAAAACTTCATTTTATTGAAGAAGAAGCAATAGAAAAATTGAAAGTATAATTTTAAATAACTAATTAATTAGTAAATAATATGGCAGATATCAAAGATATTGAAAAAGAAATTTTGGACTTTTGGAAAAAAGATAATACATTTGAAAAATCTTTAAAGAAAACCAAAAAATGCAAACCCTATATTTTCTATGACGGACCTCCATTCGCAACCGGTCTTCCCCATTACGGAAGTTTATTGCCATCCATATTGAAAGATGTTTTTCCAAGATTTTTCACAATGCAAGGAAGATACGTCCAACGAAGTTGGGGATGGGATTGTCATGGACTCCCAATTGAAAATATTGCCGAAAAAGATTTGAAAATAAATTCCAAAGACGAAATAGAAAAAATGGGTATCAAAAAATTTAATGACTATTGCCGAAGTAAAGTTTTGACTTATGCCGATGATTGGAAAATATATATTGACAAAGTAGGAAGATGGGTTGATTGGGAAGGAGGATATAAAACAATGGACACAAATTACATTGAATCAGTCTGGTGGGCATTCAAACAACTTTATGAAAAAGGTTATTTATACGAAGGTGAAAAAGTTTTAATGTACTGTCCGCGATGTTCAACACCATTGGCAAAATCTGAAATTACCATGGATAATTCTTATAAAATCATAAAAGATTTAACCGTCACAGTAAAATTCAAACTTGAAAATGAGAAAAATACTTATGCAATCGCATGGACAACAACCCCATGGACACTACCTTCAAATTTAGCATTAGCAGTCAACCCAAAATTAACATACGCATACGTAAAAGATAAATCCGACGGCAATACTTATTTATTAGCCAAAAAATTAATTTCAGAATTTTATAAATCTAAAGACGAATATACAATTACAGAAGAAGTTAAAGGTAAAGAATTGGAAAATAAAAAATATGAACCTCTATTCTCATACTTCAAAAATAACCCTAACTCCTTCCAATTTATTTTAGGAGATTTTGTAACAGTCGAAGAGGGAACCGGAATAGTTCATATAGCACCCGCATTTGGAGAAGACGATAATATAATATCAAGAAAATACAATATTCCAATGGTACAACCCGTCGATGAAAATGGAAAATTTACCAACGAAGTCAAGAATTATGCAGGACAAATTGTTCATGATACGAATGAACAAATCGTAATTGATTTAAAAAAATCCGGCAAAGCAATCATGTCAAAAAAAATGGAACACGAATATCCTTTCTGTTGTAGATGTGATACAAAATTAATATATCGAGCACTTCCAGCATGGTTTGTTGATATTCAGAAAATTAAAACCAAACTCATAAAATTAAATCTTGAAATAAACTGGATTCCAGAATATTTGAAAGAGGGACGAATGCAACACAACATATCAACCGCACCCGACTGGAATATCACACGAAATAGGTATTGGGCAACCGCAATCCCCATCTGGAAATCTAAATCTGGCAAAATAAAAGTTCTTGGCTCAATTGAAGAATTAAGAAAATTTGCCAAAAATTTGCCAAAAAAAATCGACCTCCATAAAGATTGTTTAGATAAGGTAAAATTAAAAATTGATAATGAAGAATACACAAGAATCCCCGAAGTTCTTGATTGCTGGTTTGAATCGGGATCTATGACATTCGCACAATTTCACTATCCATTCGAGAATAAAGATTATTTTGACAAAAATTTCCCAGCACAATTTGTAACAGAATACATAGGGCAAACACGAGCATGGTTTTATTACATGATGACATTATCTGCGATTCTCTTCGACAAAATCCCATTCGAAAACGTCCTAACGACTGGAATAATCTTAGGTGAAGATGGGAAAAAAATGTCCAAATCTTTAAATAATTTCCCAGACCCATTAAAAGTTTTGGATGAATATGGAGCAGATACTTTAAGATTTTATCTACTCGCATCACCTGTGATAAGTGGAGAAAATCTTAATTTTTCAGAAAAAGGACTAAGAGAAACCTACAAAAAAGTTATACTTCTATTGTATAATATTTCAAACTTCTATAAAGAATATCAACAGAAAGGAGATGAAAATTATGAAGAATCTGACAACATAATGGACAAATGGATAATTTCAAGAACTGAAGAATTAAATTCAATGGTCCAAGAACATCTTGAAAAATATAATACCATAAAGCCCTGTGCATTTATAAAAAAATACGTCGAAGATTTATCAACTTGGTATGTAAGAAATTCGCGAAACCGATTTAACGACAACGATAAAAATGCAAACAAAACTTTAAGATACGTTCTTGAAAAACTAACAAAAATCCTAGCACCATTAATACCTTTCGTAACTGAAAAAATATATCAAGACATGAATGGTAAAAATAAATCTGTTCACCTTGAAAATTATCCGAAGACAAATGGGAAACTAATAAACAGAAAACTTGAACAAGAAATGGAAATAGTAAGAAGTATAGTATCAATCGCATTAAGAGAAAGAGACAAGGCTCAAATTGGAATTAGATGGCCTCTCGCGAAAGCCACGATTACATCTGCCATAAAACCCAAAGAAGAATTGAATAAAATTATTAAAGAGGAACTTAATATTAAAGAACTTGATTATAAAAAAGCCAGTGAGATAAATGTTATCCTCGACACTAAATTCGATAAGCAACTTGAAGCCGAGGGTTATGCAAGAGAAATCTCGAGAAAAATACAAGCAATGCGAAAAAAGGCAAGCCTTGTAAAATCAGAAGAAATTGAATTAGAAATTTTATCAGAATTTAATAATAAATTAGGATCTCAATTTGACTTCATTAAAGAAAAAGTAGGGGCAATATCAATTTCTTTTGATAAATCCAATAAAAAGTTTAGTCACTCTGAAGAGGGAAAAATAAAAAATAAAAGTTTCTCTATACAATTTAACAAAATTTAATTATCGACTATAAAATGCTTTTTTACTCCTCAATATTGAAACATTCTGAAGAAACATTTAAATAGTGCTTAGCATTAGAACATTTATGATAGTCAAAGAGGAATTTTTAAGTAGGCTCAGAAAGATTTTCGATTTAAATCTTTACGAAGTTAAAGTATGGACTGCCTTATTGTCTCGAGGAACTTCTACAGCTGGAGAGCTTTCTTCAATTTCCGATGTACCACGATCCAGAACATATGACATTTTAGAATCTTTAGAAAAAAAAGGTTTTATTGTAATGAAACTTGGTAAGCCCATCAAATTTATTGCATTAAAGCCAGAGGAAGTGATTGAAAGAGTAAAGAAAAACCTCATAGTAAATGCAAACGAAAAATCAAAAAGATTAGAGAAACTAAAAAGCGACGAAATTCTTGAAGAACTAACTGCATTGTTTTCTGACGGAATAAAATTTATTGAGCCGACAGATTTATCTGGAGCGTTAAAGGGCAGGCAGAATGTCTACAATCATTTAGACATGTTAATTAGAGAAGCGCAAAGCACAATAACTTTAGTAACAACCGCAGACGGGCTAAGCCGAAAGCTAGAAATTCTTTTACCTTCTCTAGAAAAAGCAAAAAAGCGAGGTGTAACAATTAGAATCGCCGCTCCAATAACCCCCGAGAATAAACAAATTGCAAAAGAATTTATGAAAGTAGCCGAAGTCAGGGACGTGGCAGACTTGCGAGCAAGATTTATGTTGATAGATAGCGAACAACTAATGTTTATGCTTCTAAACGATAATGAAGTTCACCCAACATACGATATCGGAGTTTGGCTGAACACAGAATTTTTTGCCCAAGCACTAGAAAGTTTATTCGAAGTTGCATGGAAAAATTTTAAAGTTGTAAAGTAGAAACTTCAAAAATTACATTTCTTCAATTGTTTCAATTCCCAAAAGCGTCAATCCCTTCTTCAATGTCACCCTGAAAGCATCAACTAACTTCAATCTAAATCCCTCTTCATCACTCCCTAAGACAGGACAAGAATGATAAAATTCATTAAACATTTGCGCCAATTCAAAACAATAATTCGCAACTAAATTCGGAGCCAAATTTTCATATGCTTTTTTAACAACATCCTCAAAGCCATCAATCTTCTTCAATAGCGCAATCTCTGAATTTTTCAAGTCAATAATCTTCATCGGTTTTTTACTCTTAACTTTTCTATTAATCGACGAAGCCCGAGCATAACTATACAGTAAATATGGACCCGTATCGCCTTCGAAACTTAAAGATTCTTTTGGATTAAATACTATTTTTTTATAAATATCAACTTTCAATAAGGCATATTTAATCGCAGCTAATGCAATTTTCAAAGACCTATCTTCTAAGTCTTTTTTGCCAACTTTATTCACACTTCTATCTACGATTCCCTTCTTGGCAATACTAGCCGTTTCATCAATTAAATCGTCTGCGAAAACGGCCGTACCTTCTCTAGATTTCATTTTTCCTGAAGGTAAACTAACCATACCATAACTCAAATGTTTCCAATCCTTTTTTATTCCAAGCCTTTCTAAAATACTAAATAAAACTTTGAAATGATATTCTTGGTCGCAACCAACAATATAATAAGAACTATCTAAATTAAAATCTTTTATCTTTTGCTCAGCCAAAAATAAATCTTGAGTAATGTAAACTGAAGTCCCGTCTCCTCGAAGTAAAACTTTTTCTCCCAACTTTTCTTTCTCTAAATCAACAATTACCGCATTATCTTTTTTCTTAAATAACCCTTTACCCAATCCTCTTTCAACAATATCTCTGCCTTCCTTGTAAATCTTACTTTCATAATAATTTTTATCAATAGGAGAAAGTCCAAATCTATCAAAAGTCTCTTGTATTCCGGAATAAACCCAACCGTTTAATTTTTTCCAAAGTTCTCTGGTATTCTTATCCTCGTTTTCCCAAAGCCGAAGTTTTTCTATAGCATTTTTTTCAAGCTCCGGATTCTCAGCAGATTTTTTGCTAAACTCGGTATATAAATCTCCCACAAATTTATCTCCCTTAATTCCCTCCGTTTTGGGCGTTTTGCCCTTGGCAAATTGTTCATATCCAATCATAGACTTACTGATTAAAATGCCACGATCATTAAATAAATTCAAATGAAAAATTTTACTTCGAGCATTTTTTACCATATTAGAAACAGCTTCGCCAACTGCTATATTTCTTAAATGCCCGACATGCAAAGCTTTATTTGTATTAGGACTAGGATACTCTATTCCTACATTCTTCCCCTTCCCCAAATTTAAACTGCCAAAATTTTTCTTCTTCGCTTTCGCCAAAACACCCTCAGCCAAAATCTTTTTATCAATAAAAAAATTCACATAGGCCTCCTTAAAATCAACATTGGAAATCTCTTTAGGCAACTTTTTCCTAACCCTCTTTGCCAAATCTTCCGCAATTACCATAGGAGATTTTTTCAACTTCTTAGCTAAACTAAAACACGGAAATGCAAAATCCCCCATCTCACTTCGTGGCGGAATCTCAACCAAATTTTCAACTTCAGACACTTTCAGCTTAATTTCCTTCGCAATTAAATTAGTAACAGCTTTCTTCATGAAGCATAATGGCAACAAACGTTTATTAACTTTTCTTAACTCTGAAAATTATAAAACTAAAATAATTATAACTACGAATCAACACAATTACTTTCCCTTAAAAATATTTTTTGTAATAGCAGCCATCCAATTCCAATGCAAAACCAAATGAACTAAAACAAGTAAGCTCATAATAAGCCCACTCCAATCATGCAACAACGAAATATTTTTTATATATAAAACTTTATAGGCAGAAGTCCCTATTACTTTTATCAGCCCTGGCCATTTAATCAAACCTGTAAGAAAAGAGATAAAAAAGAATATTATCAGCCCGACATTTATCCAATAATTTAATTTTAAATTATTCATTTTGCAAACCTCCTTGTTTTATTTCTTCAGATATATCTTTTATTATTGCAGGTGAAAATGCATATTCTCCTCGAATATCTTCTAAAACAGTGTCGATAGTATAGTTTTCTTTTAAATCAAATTCAGTTATTATTCTGGACAAAAAAACTCCTGAATCTATTTCCCACAAGTCTGCCACTTCCTGCACTGTTAATAATCTCAATTCCTTTCCCTCAATCTCAACTGAATGAACATGCTCATCGCTATGCTCCTTAAATTCAGAATAAGTCAAATATCCCATAATTCCAATTAAAATAATCGTAATTCCCATCAAGCTAAAAATTGTTATTTTTTCCATTTTGTTAATCCCTCAATATCACTTAACTACCTGCTTGACTCCTTTGTTTATAAACATTTTTAAGTCTTTTATTTTCAAAGCACAACCCATTGCCCCTTACTCTTCTGCTCTCTGTCCAAAACCGAGTTCTTCTTATTAATTCTAGGTCTACCCGACTCCTTATCTTTCCTCAGAGTAATGTCTAAACTTTTCAACAGCTCGCTAATCCCCTCCTCAAAATCTTTAATCTTCGAAGCTTTTCCTAGAATTCCTCCTTCACCATCAAAATTAATAATTGAATCTGCCAAATACGAAACAAGCAACAAATCGTGGTCAACAACAAAAGCCGTCTTCCCCTTTTCAACCATCACATCCTTAATCGCCTTCGCCACTGAAATTCTTTCCTCAACATCCAAATAGGCCGACGGCTCATCAATCAAATAAACATCCGCATCTTTCGCTAAACATCTCGCGACACTAAACCTCTGCAACTCTCCCCCGGACAACTCCCTCAATTTTTTCCCAACCAAAACCCCAAGATTAAACACCGACGCCAACTTTTTATTTATCTTCTCCCGAAACATAATATCTCTAACGGTATCCTCCGAGTCCGTAAATAAATACTGCGGTTTATACGAAACCTCTAAATCTAAATCCAACTTACCAATATTAGTATTGCCCGATGAAGATGGCACGTCGGTGCCCTCCCTAGAGGGTATGCCGTGTACGGCCAACTCTCCAGCTAACGCTCGCACAAACGAAGTTTTTCCCGTTCCATTTTTCCCCAAAATTCCAACCACATGGTTTTCATGAATCTCCCCCTTGTCAACTTTCAATTCAAAACCTGATTGCCCTTCCCGGGCCTTGTCACCAGACGCAAACTTCAAACTAAAAGCAGGCCACTCCGCAATCTTCGCTCCCGACATCACAGGATTTTTCGTAAAATTAAAACTCAACGCCTTATCTCTAATCCTCATATTTTCTTCTTTCAAAAATCCATTCAAATAAGCATTAACTCCAATTCTCGAACCTTTAACTCCAGATACAGTTCCAAACGCCCCCTGCCCTCCAAAGAAAATATTTAGATAATCAGTCAGATAATCTAAAATTAATAAATCGTGTTCTACGACAATAACAGATTTGCCCTTCGCTATATTTTTAATAAAGTCTGAAACTCTCAACCTTTCTCCAATATCTAAAAAAGCTAATGGCTCATCAAAAAAATAAATATCAGCGTCACCTAAACTGGCAGCTAAAATTGCAACTCTCTGCAATTCCCCGCCTGACAATTTATTCATTTTATTTTTAAGAACTTGACTCACTCCTAACTTCTCCGACAAATCTTTAATTTTCTTTTCACTTCCTCTTTTTAGTAATAACTCCATCACACTTACATTAATCGCCAACTGCGACAAATTCTGTGGTTTATAGCTTATCTTCTTGTCTTTCAACTCTTCAAAATATCTCAAAATTTCGTTTCCCTTAAAAAATTTCTTCACATCTTCCTCGCTTGCCTCTGGCTTTCCCAAATTTATTTCTTCCACACCAGCCAAAATTTTCACTGCAGTAGATTTCCCAATCCCATTTCTTCCATG